>Ga0209148_1000747_pt1 | contig 25064 bp, 20 predicted proteins | sample AraplaCol_mMF_r2_2_FD_184288 | JGI IMG/M metagenome (GOLD analysis project Ga0209148, IMG submission 184288) | Arabidopsis root microbial communities from North Carolina, USA - plate scrape CL_Col_mMF_r2 (SPAdes) (version 2) | ecosystem: Host-associated > Plants > Roots > Endosphere | place... | reverse complement strand
TATGATCGGTTCAAGCGGCTGACGTTGGGCGAGGATGGGCTTTGGCGCGTCAGCCACCCGCAATTCGTCCAGCAGCATCGGTTGAACGCGGGCATCATCGTCGAGGCCGACATGCTCACCGTACGCTTCAAGAACGGCCGCAGCCTCGGCAAGGTCGAGGAAAGCTTCGCCGCCAGCATGCGGCCGGGCGACACCTTCTTCTTCGCCGGCCTCGCGCTCGAGGTCGAGCGGATGGATACCGAGGACCTCATCGTCCACGCGACCAGGAAGCCCGCGCGCATCCCCACCTATGGCGGCGCGCGCATGCCGATCTCGACCAACCTTGCCGATCGCGTCCGCCATTATTTCGCCGAGCCCGCGCAGTGGCATCGCTTCCCCGCCGATGTGCGCGAATGGCTGGAGATGCAGGCCCGCCGTTCGGCCCTGCCGCGCCCGGAGCAGCTGCTGATCGAGACCTTCCCGCGCGAGGGCCGCCATTACATGGTAGTCTACAGCTTCGAAGGCTGGAACGCGCACCAGTCGCTCGGCATGCTGATCACGCGGCGTATGGAGACGGCGGGGCTCAAGCCTTTGGGCTTCGTCGCGAGCGACTATGCGATCGCCACCTACAGCCTGGAGCCCGTCACCAATCCTGCGGCCTTGTTCAGCAAGGACGTGCTGGAGGACGAATTCGTCGACTGGGTCCAGCAATCCTCCCTGCTCAAGCGCGCGTTCCGCGAGGTGGCGGTGATCGGCGGGCTGGTCGAGCGCCAGCATCCGGGCAAGCGCAAGACCGGCCGCCAGGTCACCTTCTCGACCGACCTGATCTACGACGTGCTGCGCAAATACGAGCCGGACCATCTGCTGATGCGTGCGGCGTGGGAGGATGCGCGCGCCAAGATGACCGATGTCGGCCGCCTGGTCGACCTGCTCGACCGCGCGCAAAGCACGATGTTGCACAGCAAATTGGACAAGGTTTCCCCGCTGGCGGTGCCCGTTCTGGTGTTGATCGGCCGCGAACGGGTGGCACAAGGGGGCACGGAAGACGCTCTGCTGATGGAGGCGGAAGCCTTGGCAGCCGAGGCTATGTCCGGCTAAGCTTCGACAAAGCAAGGGGATTTCGGGGACGGGCTATGGCGACGATTAACGGCACTGCGGGCAACGACACGCTGACCGGCGACGATGTCGATTTCTTCGGCAATGGCGGCGACGACACGATCCACGGCGGTGCGGGCAATGACACGATCGACGGGCTCGGCGGCAGCAACCAGCTGTTCGGCGACGACGGCGACGATACCTTCGTCATCTCGAAATGGGTCGGCGCGACCAGCACGACCCACAGCCATTATGACGGTGGCGCGGGCTTCAACACGCTCGACATCAGCCAGAGCGGCCCGAGCGATCTTTCGTCCATCACCCAGGTCGATGCCACGACATTCGCGCTCCAAACCTATCTGAACAACGGCAATGGCGGCACCGTTTCGGTCGAGAGCATCCAGAACGTCCAGCAGATCATCATCGGCCCGTACGACAACCGCGTGGTCCTGCCCAACTGGACCGGCGACCTGAAGATCGACGCGACCCACAACATGGTTGCCGCCGACATCATCACGGGAACCGGCAACGACACGATCGTCGGCGGCGCGGGCGAGGAACAGGTCTTTTATAACGGCGGCAACGATGTGATGTCGTTAGGACAGGGCGACTTTAACGCTCTCATCGTCCAGACTTTGTCAGGCCATGCGGACGATGTTTCAGCGACCGCGGGCGGCGCCGGCCGCGATCAGGTGATGGTGCTGGCAACCGCCATCACCGGTGGGCCGGCGGTGGTCGACCTCCAGAACCAGGTGGCCACCGTCGGCGCCACCACCTTCCACGTCACTGGCTTCGACGACATCTACATCGAGGGCTCGGCGTTCGTTTCGACCGGAACGGGCAATGATGCCGCCAACCTGATCAGCTACGCCAACTACAACACACTCGGCGGTTTTATCTTCAACGGCAATGGCGGGGACGATACGCTGGAAGGCGGCCGCGGCGGCGACCATCTCTACGGCGGTGACGGCAATGACAGCATCGATGGTAATGCCGCCAACGATCTGGTGAGCGGCGGAGCCGGTGACGACGTGCTCCAGGGCGGCACCGGCGACAACGTCATCGATGGCGGCGACGGCAACGATTATATTAATGGCGGCGGCCACTTCCCGCCGACTGTCGGCGACGGCAATCCGTTCGCGGTCAGCGGCAACGATACGATTACCGGCGGCGCGGGCAACGACCATATCTACGGCAGCGCGTCCGGCGTCGCGGCGGGTACGACCGACGGCGCGGACTCGATCGATGCCGGCACGGGCCTGGATTATGTCAACGGCAATGCCGGCGCGGACACGATCCATGGCGGCGACGGGCCCGACCGGCTCTACGGCGGACAGGATGACGATCAGGTCTATGGCGATGCCGGCGACGATCACATCAACGGCAACAAGGGCAATGACACGCTCGATGGCGGCGACGGCAACGACCAGGTCTTCGGCGGCCAGGACAATGACCTGGTGGTCGGCAGCAGCGGCGACGACACGCTGTCGGGCGACCTCGGCGCGGATACGTTGCACGGCGGCCTCGGCCACGATGTCCTGACCGGTGGCGCCGATGCAGACGTCTTCGCCTTCGCGCCGTCCGGACCGCTCGGTCTGAGCGAGGCAAGCTACGCCACCAGTGGTGCCGATGCCGGGGCCACCGACGTGATCACCGACTTCACCGCCGGCACTGACAAGCTGTCGCTGGGTTTCACGCCAGCCGCGATCCTTGCCGGCACATCGTCGAGTTTCGTGGCGGCGGCCACGCTCGCGCAGCAGCTGGCGGACAACCATACCGGGGATCATGAAGTGGCGGCGGTCCAAGTCGGGTCGGATACCTATCTTTTCTTCTCGGTCAGCGGGGGCAACGAGATGGATTCGGCGGTGAAGCTGCAGGGTGTCGCCAGCGCCGCCCTGCATGCGGGCGATTTCGTCTAACGCCCGCCTGAGTTCGCAAAACTTGCCGAGAGGGCGGAGGTAAGCGATATGCTTGCCCGCTCACGCTATGCCCCTTCATCCCTTCCCCTGGATCGATGTCGTCGTCGTCCTCGCTTTGATGCTCGTGAACGCCCTGTTCGCGATGTCGGAGCTGGCGATCGTGTCCGCGCGCAAGCCGCGGCTGGAGGCGATGGCGCGCCGTGGCCGTACCGGCGCGCGCGTGGCGCTCGATCTCGCCGCCGATCCGGGCAAATTCCTCTCCACGGTGCAAAGCGGCATCACGTTGACAGCGGTGCTGGCGGGCGCATTCTCGGGCGAAGCGCTCGGTGAGCCTGTGGCCGAGCGGCTGGAATGGCTCGGCATGGGCCACGATGCCGCGCAGCATTGGGGCTTCGGGCTGGTGATCGTTGCCACGACCTATTTGAGTCTCGTCATCGGCGAACTGGTGCCCAAGCAGATCGCGCTGACCGCGCCCGAGCCGATCGCGGCGGTGGCGGGCGTGCCGATGTTGTGGGTGTCGCGGATTGGCGCGCCTTTCGTCTGGCTGCTGGAGCATTCGAGCGCGCTGCTGATCCGGCTCATGGGCCTGCACAAGAAGCGCGACAGCCATGTCACGGCCGAGGAATTGCACCTGGTCGTCGCCGAAGCCTCGACTGCGGGCGTAATCGAAGAGAGTGAACGCGCGATCATCTCGGGCGTGGTCCGCCTTGCCGACCGTCCGGTGCGCGAGGTGATGACGCCGCGCACCCAGGTCGACTGGATCGACCTCGATGAGGAAGAGCCCTTGGCCGCGATGGCGCATAGCCGGATGCCGGTCGGGCGGGGATCGGTCGACAATCTGATCGGCGTGATCGAGGCGCGCGAATTGCTTGCGGCGTCGCTCGCCTGCAAGGCGCTCGATATCGAAGCGATGATGCAGCCAGTGCAGGTCGTGTCGGACCAGATCGATGCGATGGATGCGCTCCAGGTGCTGCGTAACGCGGACGTGCCAATGGCGTTCGTCCATGACGAATATGGCCATTTCGAAGGTATCGTGACCCCCGTCGATCTGCTTGCCGCGATCGCGGGCGCCTTCGCTTCGGATCAGGACGACGACACCGATCCGCCTTTCGTTGACCGCGAGGACGGAACCTGGCTGATCTCGGGCGCGGCGCCTGCCGACCAGCTCGCCGAAAAGCTCGGCATCGAGCTGTCCGAGGATCGCGATTACGCGACCGTGGCGGGCTTTGCCTTGTCGGTGCTCAAGCATCTCCCCAAGGTAGGTGAGACGTTTGAGGACAACGGCTGGCGATTCGAGGTCGTCGATATGGACGGCCGCAAGATCGACAAATTGCTCGCAACCTGCCTCGGGCGCTGAGGCCACGACGCGCCCGACAGGCCGCTCCCGCGCGTGGTTAACCAGCAATTTAGCATTTGTGGATAGGCCCCGTTCACTGCTGACCCGCGCGCGCCGACCGCCCGCTGGCTTGGAGAGAGACGGCGATGAACATGATGACGCGCGGCTTTAGCGCACCGGGTTTCAAGACGCTCAACGCGAACGGTCATCCGATACATTATGCCGAGCAGGGCGCGGGCTGGCGTTACGATACGTTGCTTGAGAAAGAGCCTGAGACGATCGAATGGATCGATACGTTCGCGCCGGGCGAGACGATGTGGGACATCGGCGCGAACGTCGGCATCTACAGCATCTATGCGGGTGTGAAGGGCATCCGCACCTTCGCGTTCGAGCCGCATTTCGCCAATTACCATCAGCTCTGCATCACCGTCGCCATCAATGGCCTCCAGGATATAGTGACGCCGCTGTGCCTCGCCTTTGCGGAGAAGAAGTCCGTATCCGCGATCAATCTCGCCAGCATGGAAATCGGCACGTCGATGAGCAATTTCGGCGCGGCGCTGGATTTCCGCGGCAAGGCGTTCGAACCCGCCTTCCGTCAGGGAATGGTCGGTTATGACCTCGACAGCTTCGCAGAAGATTTCGGCGTCGAAGTCCCGGATCATCTGAAGATCGACGTCGACGGCATTGAGCTCGCCATCGTCGCGGGCGCGCAGAAGACGCTGGCCAACCCGAAACTGCAGTCCGTGTCGATCGAGCTGATCGAGACCGATACAGCGCAGGTCGAGGCCGTCAGCGCGTTCATGCAGAGCGCCGGACTGCACTTTGTCCACAAAAAGCAGAATGCCGCATTTGCGACGGCCGAAACCCGGGACGTGCTCAACTATCTTTTCCATCGCGATCCCGCCAAGTTTGCGGCGCGCGTGGAGGATGTGCGCGCCGAGGCGATCGCCGCGGAAGCGGAGAACGCACCTGTCACGACCGATCAACTTGTGGCCCGCATCGTACAGCGGATCCGCGACGCGGACGTGGATCAGATTCCCAGCCCGAATATCTTCATGCAGGACATGTTGCCGGCCAACGTCTATCGGGAACTCCTCGCGCGGCTCCCGGTCGATGAGGTGCTCGATCCGATCGACCATCCCGACGCGAAGACGGAGGATGGGCGCTGCACGCGCTATCTGCTCGATCTGACACCGAAATCGCTGGAACGACTGAAGCCGGAGGATCGGCCCTTCTGGGAAGCGATGATCGCGGTTTTCACCGCGCCCGAGATCACCGATGCGATCGTCAAGAAATACGAGCCGACGTTGCGCGAACGCTTTGGCGATGCGCTGCCACAGCTGATTGCGGTCCCGCTCCTCTATCGCGACTTCCCAGGGTATCGCATCGGCATTCACCCGGATACCGCCGCCAAGATCGCGACGATGCAATTCTACCTGCCCGAGGACGAGTCTCAACTCCATCTGGGCACAACCTTCCATCGGCGTACCGCCGAAGGCATTGAGCGGCACAAGACTAACGCCTTCGCGCCGAACACGGCTTATTCCTTCGTGCGGAGCGACGACAGCTTGCACAGCGTCGACGCGCTGGGCGCCGACGAGAAGGTCCGCAACACGATCGCGTTGACCTTCTACATCAGGGGTCAGGAATATAGCTCCGATCCCATGACCACGGTTGCGTCGAAGGCGCCCTTGGTTTTCTACAGCGAGGAGATGAGCCAGGCCTTTCGGAAACTGGCAAAGACTTTCACGCGCCGGGAACATGTTGCGACCCTGTTCAACAAGGGTGGCGTCGGGATCGAGCTGGGCGTCGCTGCCGGCGATTTCTCGGAGCGCCTCCTGCAGTTCGACCATGTCGGCTATCTGTTCAGCGTCGACATGTGGGCGGGCGACAGGGGCCACGGTGTCGAGCAATATCGCGAGGCCATTGCCCGGCTGAGCCCTTATCGCGATCGCAATGCGCTCATGCGCATGCGGTTCGACGAGGCGCTTCCCCTGTTTGGCGACGAATCCCTCGATTTCATCTATGTCGATGGCTACGCGCACGACGGCGAGCTGGATGGTGCGACCTTCCGCGACTGGTTCCCCAAGCTTAAGCGCGGCGGCATCATCGCGGGCGACGATTATGCGCCCGAATGGCCGCTGGTCGTCAAATCAGTGGATGCGTTCGTCGTCGAACATGGCCTCGAACTGCACGTCATCGATTGCCACGAGGAGACGTGGAATTCGATGTACCCCACCTGGTTCGCAATGAAGCCGTAAGGCGAGGCCTGAGCCCCGACAAAGCTTCGCCTTTCGGGGCTTAGCCGCCGAGCGCGCCGAATTCGGCCTCGAACGCGGCGGTATCGCCCTTGGCGAGCAGCCTGGCCTGATCGACCCAGCGGTCGCGGGTGATGCGGCCCTTGAAGGCGCCCATCTGCGCGTCGATCGCGGCGACGTCGGCGGCGTTCCACGACGCGATCTGCTCGAACCGGGTCACGCCCAGATCGGCGAGGATGCTCGCCGCTTTCGGGCCGAGACCCTTGAGTTGCGTCAGCGTATCGCCGGGGCCCTTCACGGGCTCGACACGCGTGTGGGAGGAGATGCCGACGAACTGGTCGACCATATCCTCGACCGCGTCCGCAATCTCGGTGGTGATGCCGTGGCCCTCGACCGGCGGCACCGCGGGCGGCGGGGGCGTGGACGCGACGGGTTTGGGTTCGGGCGCCGGCTTGGGCGGCGCGGCCTTGGGGGTGAGTGGCGGCGTGTCGCTGAACGTCACATGCTGCTTGCGGCCGCGAACCAGCAACAGGAAGGCAAGTGCGATCACCACGAGGATTGCGATGACGATGATCGTGGTGGTGTTCATTCTTGCTCCCTTGAGTTTATGGGCGGCGCTCTAGCCCCGCCCAGCCGATTCAGGCAACCCGCGCCGCTTCGCGTTCCAACTCGCGCCAGCCGATATCGCGGCGACAGAAACCCGTCGGGAAATCGATCTGATCCACTGCGGCATAGGCATTGAGCTGCGCCTCGGCGACGCTGTGCCCGGTCGCGGTGACGGCGAGCACCCGGCCGCCACTGGCGACCAGCTTGCCGTCGGCGAGCGCGGTGCCTGCCTGGAAGACGCGCGCGCCCAGATGCTCGGCCACCTCGATCCGTGCGATCGTGCCGCCCTTTTCGGGCGTGCCGGGATAGCCTTTGGCGGCCATCACCACGGTAAGCGCGATCCGGTCGGCCAATGCCGGCGCCGGGATTTCGCCCAGCCGGCCTTCAGCGACATCGGCGAGTAGGGTAACCAGATCGCCATCGAACCGCGCCATCAGCACCTGCGTTTCGGGGTCGCCGAAGCGGCAATTATATTCGATCAGCTTGGGTCCTTCGGCGGTCAGCATCAGCCCGGCGTAGAGCACGCCCGAATACGGATTACCCTCGGCGGCCAGCGTATCGACCGTCGGCCGGATGATCCGCTCCATCACCTCGGCCTCGAGAGCGGGGGTCAGGATCGAGGCGGGACTATAGGCACCCATCCCGCCCGTATTTGGCCCCTGGTCGCCATCGCCGACACGCTTGTGGTCCTGTGCCGATCCGAACGCGACGATGTCCTTGCCGTCGGTCAGCGCGAAGAAGCTCGCCTCCTCTCCGATCATATACTCCTCGATCACCACCTCGGCGCCAGCCTCGCCGAAGCTGCCGCCGAACATGTCGTCGATTGCTGCCTCTGCCTCCTCGACGGTGGTGGGGATGACTACGCCCTTGCCCGCAGCCAGCCCGTCCGCCTTGATAACCACCGGCAGGCCGAAGCGGGGCAAGACGGCCTTGGCGGCGCGAGCATCGGTGAAGCGCTCGTAGTCGGCGGTCGGAATGTTGGCGCGGCGGCACAGATCCTTGGTGAAGCCCTTCGATCCCTCAAGTTGGGCGGCAGCTTGCGACGGACCGAAGGTCAAAATGCCTTCCGCGCGCAGGCGATCGGCGAGGCCTTCGACCAGCGGCTGCTCGGGCCCGATCACGACCATGCCAATATTTTCCTCGCGCGCGAAGCCGACGATGTTATGCGGCTCGATATCGACCAGCTCGGCATGTTGCGCGATCCCGGGATTGCCGGGCGTGGCGTAGAGCTTGGTCAGGCGCGGCGATTGCGCGAGCTTCCACGCAAGCGCATGTTCGCGCCCGCCCGAACCGATGAGCAGGACCTTCATGGCGTCTTCATTACCTCCGGAAACTGCCGCGCTGTTAGCCGAGGAGTCGCCGGGCGACAATTCGCCTGCACTGTCTGTTTCGGAATTGTCGGGCGCGCTCAAGCGTTCGGTCGAGGATGCGTTCAGTCACGTCCGCGTTCGCGGCGAGATTTCGGGCTTCAAGCGTGTGGCTTCGGGCCATAGCTATCTCACGCTCAAGGACGACCGCGCCTGTCTTGATGGTGTGATCTGGAAGGGCACACCGGTCACCTTCCGGCCCGAGGACGGGATCGAGGTGATCGCGACCGGTCGGCTCACCACCTATCCCGGCCGTTCGCGCTACCAGATTGTGATCGAGCGGCTTGAACTGGCGGGGCAGGGCGCTTTGATGGCCCTGCTCGATCAGCGCCGCCGCGCGCTCGCCGCTGAAGGCCTGTTCGATACCGAGCGCAAACGCCGCCTGCCATTCCTGCCGCGCAAGATCGGTGTGGTTACATCGCCCACAGGTGCGGTGATCCGCGACATCTTGCATCGCCTGGAGGATCGTTGCCCGACGCATGTGCTGGTCTGGCCAGTGGCAGTGCAGGGCGAAGGCGCTGCCGCGCAGGTCGCGGCGGCGGTCAAGGGTTTTGCAGAAATGCCCGATCCACCCGAATTGCTGATCGTCGCGCGCGGCGGCGGTTCGATCGAGGACCTCTGGGCTTTCAACGAGGAAGTGGTGGTGCGCGCGGTCGCGGCCTCGCCGATCCCGGTGATTTCGGCGGTGGGCCATGAAACCGACGTCACCTTGTGCGATTTCGCCGCAGACGTGCGCGCGCCCACGCCCACGGCCGCGGCCGAGATGGCGGTGCCCGTCCGCGCCGACCTGCTCTCTACGGTGCGCGAACTGGGCCTGCGCGCCGAGCGCTGCGCCCGGCGCTATCATAGCCATGCGGGCGAGAAGCTGGCTTCGATCGCACGGCACCTGCCCGCCCTCGACCGCTTGCTCCAGCCGCAGCGGCAGAAGCTCGACGATCTCGGCGACCGATTGCCGCGCGGCCTGTCCTCGCGCATCGCGCATGCCCGGCGCGAACTGGCAGAGGCAGCGGGCGCGCTGCGGCCGAGCCTGCTCGCGACCAAGGTCGCGCGCGGTCGCGAACGGCTGGCCGCGGTGCGGCTGCGGTCCGCGCTGGTGACGGGGCGCGTGGCGGAAGCGCGCGAACGGCTCGACCGTCTATGGAGGCTGGCCGAGCAGCTCCATCCCGATCGGCCGCTCGCGCGGGGCTATGCGCGGGTCGAGGCGCGCGATGGCAAGGTCATCGCCACCAGCACCGCCGCCAGGAACGCGGGCGCCGTGACGCTCGTTTTTGCCGACGGACGGGTCGGCGCCCGGGTTGAGGGCGCCGCGCGCCCTGCTATGGAACGCTCCAAGCCCGAGCAACCGAAATTGCTCTGATAGATAAAGGCACGAACTGCATGCTGATGAGCCAGGGAAAACCCGCCAAGCTCCATTATATGGCTAACGGATTCCGCGTGCTGGTTCCGGGCGATCATGTCGTTTGTGCAAAATCGGGCGAGCGCATCCCACTCGAAGATCTCCGTTATTGGAATGTGGCCCGTCAGGAAGCCTACGCCACGCCCGAGATAGCGACTGCGGCGGAGCGCGCCGCTTGAGGCTTGCCGCCGCGCCCCTGGCGCTGCTGCTGATCGCGGGCGGATGTTCGGATCGCCCGGTCGCGCCGGGTCCTGCAACCCCGCCGCCACCGATCGGCCAGCCGGTCCTGCCCCCGCCCCCGCGGGTCGTCGATGCGCGCGCGTTCGGGCTGACCGCGCCGGCACAACAAGGTGCGCTTCTATATGGCACCGTGCCGACCGGCACGGCGTTGCTGTTGCTCGACGGCAAGCCGGTGCGCTTCGCTCCCGATGGCCGCTTCATCATAGGTTTCGGCCGAGACCAGGGGCCGAATGCAATCCTGGAGGCGCGGATGCAGGATGGCCGCCTGTTGCGCCTGCCGATCACCGTCGCGCCGCGCCATTGGGATATCTCCTCGCTGCCCTCGCTCTATCAAGGCACCTCCCCTAGCGAGGCCTATCAGAAGATCCGCGCCGCCGAATACGCGCAGATCGAGGCGGCAAAGAGTGTGCACGCCGACAGTGACGGCTGGCGCCAGGCATTCCGGTGGCCCGCGACGGGGCGGATCAGCACGATGTTCGGATCGCAGCGTATTTATGCGCATGGCGTCGCGGGCGCGCCGCATGGCGGGCTCGACATTGCGCGCGCGGTCGGTGGCCCAGTTCTGGAAGGCGCGCCAGCGCGATCGCCCGCGGACGGTGTGGTCGTGCTCGCGACCGACCACCCCTTCAGCCTCGAAGGCAATCTGGTGATGATCGATCACGGCTTCGGGCTGGTGAGCGCGTTGATGCATCTCCAGCGGATCGAAGTGAAGGCCGGCGACCATGTGACGCGGGGGCAGGAAATCGGCCTGATCGGCCGCACGGGCCGGGCAACGGGGCCGCATCTGCACTGGGGCATGACCTGGAACGAAGTGCGGATCGACCCGATCCTGCTGGTCGGGCCCATGCCCAATCCCTAGGGTTGCCTCGGCCTATGCGTTTTCACTGCAAACGTAAAATCGACTGAAAAATCCGCACTTTTCCTGAAACCGGTAACAATCGTGCATCGGTCGCCCAGCGCTGCGTAGCAACATTGCGCAATCGCGAAATTCGGGCGTGTGCAAACCGAGCATGCCCCTGTGGTGAGTTCCACCTTCGTTCCCCCTATGGGCGTGATAAAAAGGCATAAATGCTTCTGTTGCATTTGTGCGACACGGAAAGAGAACCTTTAGGTGGCATGAACGCCAGCTTTACATGGCGGTGAAGCATCAGGCAGATGTTCGCCATGCCGATACGTGCGACCCGCGCCCATCGGGTGTGGCGCGCACATATTGGTCGAGCAGGGGGCCCCTCAGGTCAGACTGCTTCCAGAAAGGGACTGGAACGATATGATGACTCACAAGATCTTCAACCGAGCGTCGCTGCGCGCCGGTGCTGCCCCGTTGGCGCTGGGTATGGCGCTGGCGATGGCCGCTCCTGCGTTTGCGCAGACGGCTGCTCCGGCGGCTCCGGCTGCTGACGCGCCGGCTCCGGCTGACCAGGAAATCGTGGTTACCGGCACGCTGTTCCGCAACGCTTCGGCCGCTACGGCTTCGCCCGTGACCGTGCTGAACTCGCAGGACCTCGCCAACCGCGGCATCAACACCGTTGCCGACGCGGTTCAGTCGCTCGCCGCAAACAATGGCGGCACGCTGAACAGCAACTGGTCGCAGTTCGGCTTCCCGAAGGGCGCTTCGGCCCCGTCGCTGCGCGGCCTGACCGACGGTCGTACGCTCACCCTGTTCGACGGCCTGCGCAGCGCGCCGTATCCGCTCGCCGACGACGGCTATCGCAACTTCGTCGACATCAACACGATCCCGGACTCGATCGTGGATCGCGTCGAAGTTCTGCAGGACGGCGCATCGTCGACCTACGGCGCCGACGCGGTTGCGGGCGTGGTCAACGTCATCATCAAGAAGCAGATCACCGGTCTGCATCTCAATGCCTCCGGTGCGATCTCGCAGCACGGCGATTCCGGCGAGCAGCGCCTCGATGCCACTTATGGTTATGGCGACCTCAGCAAGGACGGTTTCAACGTCTATGTGAACGCCGAATATCAGAACAACGACCCGCTCTACCTGCGCGATCGCGGCGGCCTTCCGGGTACCGCCGACCAGAGCAGCGTCTGCGGTGTCGCCAATGGTCAGGGCAATGTTGCGGCCGGCCAGCGCGTCTGCGCCACCAACGGCGTCCAGAGCGGCATTCAATATGACGGCACCTATGGCGGCATCGGCACCACGACCGTTCCGTTCGTGCGCCCGTACAATGCTGCCGGCACGGCTCCGATCGCGGGCTCGACCTATCAGCTGTTGAATCCGGCGCTGGGCTGTCAGAATCTGGTGCCGGTCACGCTGACTGCCGCGCAGCGCGGCACGACCCTGGGCGCGAGCTCGCCGTCGGTCGTCTGCCAGCAGGATCTGGTAAAGCAATATTATCAGTATAGCGGTCACATTCAGCGCCTGGGCGGCAACGCCCACCTGACGGTCAACGTCGGTGCGAATGCGCAAGCCTATGCGATGTTCAACTTCTACCAGACCAAGACTTGGAATCCGCTGACCCCGGAAGCCTTCGCCAACCAGACCGCCGCCGGCGGTACTCAGGTGACGATCAGCCCGGTTCTGCTCCCGGTCTATGTCTGCCCGCGCGGCACGACCGCTGCCTGCACGGCGGCCAATGGCACGCTCAACCCGAACAATCCGTTCGCCTCGCAGGGCGAAATAGCCCGTCTGGTCAGTCGCTATGACCGTCCGACCGAGGATGATACCGATACCCGTACCTTCCGCTATTCGGCAGGCATCAAGGGTTCGTTCGGCGCCAACAACGACTGGAACTACAACTTCGACGCGACCCATTCGGAAGCGAAGCTGAAGTACACCAGCCGCAACTACATCTTCGCGCAGCATCTCCTCGATGTGATCGCGGACGGCTCGTACAATTTCGTCAACCAGGCCGCGAATACCGAAGCCGAGCGCGAATATCTCTCGCCGACCAAGGTCAACGACTCGGTTTCGAAGCTGACCCTGATCCAAGGCACGCTGGCGCACGCCTTCTTCGACCTCCCGGGCGGTCAGCTCCAGGTCGCGGTTGGCGCCGCTTATCGTAAGGAATCGATCGACAATCCGAGCTCGAACCCGGCGAACGAAGCGAATCCCTACGATCGCTACTACGGCATCAACGCGGTGGGCGTGGAAGGTTCGCGTAACGTCAAGTCGGCTTTCTACGAAGTCGATGCGCCGATCTTCAATCAGCTCGAGCTGAAGGCGACTGGCCGTTACGACAAATATTCGTCGGGCCAGAAGAACTTCTCGCCGAAGTTCGAAGCGCAGATCAAGCCGATCCACCAGATCAAGCTGCGCGGCACCTACTCGAAGGGCTTCGCGATCCCGAGCTTCAACGAAGCTTATGGTCTGCCGACGACCGGCTACATCTCCAACCAGGTCAGCGCCGGCCAGGCCGGGGGCGCGGCGTTCCTCGCGGCACACGGCAACGATCCCTATGCGACGGCCAGCTACAGCTACGGCCTGACCTCGATCGGCAACCCGGCCGTGAAGCCGGAGAAGTCGACCTCCTACACCATGGGCGTCGTGCTTGATCCGGTGCGGTGGCTGACGGTCACGGTCGACTATTACAACATCAAGGTGAAAAACCTGATCACGACGCCGAACTGCTCGGCCGCGGTTGCGCAATATTATGCCAACAACGGCGTGACCAACGTTCCCGGCTGCGTGACGGCGCCGGGCGTTCCGGACACGCTGTTCCCGAACGCGCTGCCGCTGCTGGGCACGATCACCAGCTTCTATGGTAACGCCAATGCTTTGAAGACCAATGGTTTCGACGTCACCGCCGAAATCCACATGCCGATTACCAACGGCATCCGTTGGACGAGCAGCTTCAACGCGACCTATCTTCGCAAGCTGGAGAAGATCGACGACGACGGCACGGTCGAGGTCTATCAGGGCACCCTGGGTCCCTGCGAGATCACGTCCTGCTCGGGCTCGCCGAAGTATAAGGGCAACTGGCAGAACACGTTCGACTTCAACGGCAAGGCGACGTTCTCGACCACCATCAACTACACCAGCGGTTATGATCTCGCCGGTGCGGACGATGGCGGTATCCCGGGCGACTGCCTGGGTTCGATCGGTGCGGAAGTCGTGACCTATCGCGACAACGCTACGCCGATCCGCTGCCACACGCCGCACTTCATCGACGTCGATGCTACCGTGACCTACAAGATCGGCAGCAAGATGACGCTCTACACGAACATCTTGAACGTGTTTAACGTCCACGCTCCGTATGATCCGTCGGCGGGTTATGGCCTGTACAAGTTCAACCCGGCCTGGGCCGGTCAGGGCTTCATCGGCCGTTACTTCCGTGTCGGCGCCAAGGTCGACTTCTAGGTCGATCCTGGTCTGACCAAACATTGAGGGCGGCTCCTTCGGGAGCCGCCCTTTTTGTTTGTGCACAACGCGCGAGAAAACGCAGCGTCAACGACGACGCGCGATCGACCAAAAGAGCGGAAGACGCCTAGGCGTCAAAAAGGCCGGATTGGCCTGCGTTCGCCGGAGGTTCCAGGCCGAGATGCGTCCAGGCGCGGCCGTTGAGGCAGCGCCCGCGTGCGGTGCGTGCGACCAGGCCGAGCTGGATTAGATAGGGCTCGATCACTTCCTCGATCGTATCGCGCGGTTCGCCCAGGCCGGCGGCGAGCGTTTCAACTCCGACCGGTCCGCCTTTGTAGATGTCGGCGATCATGTTCAAATAGCGCCGGTCCATCGCGTCGAGCCCGAGCGTATCGACCTCCAGCCGGTTTAGCGCGGCGTCGGCATCCTTGGCCTCGACGATCTCGTGCCCAGCGGCGTGCGCGAAATCGCGGACGCGGCGCAATAGCCTCCCCGCGATGCGCGGGGTACCGCGCGAACGGCGCGCAACCTCGGCCGCGCCACTCTCCGAAATCGCGAAGCCGAGCAGACGCGCGGCCCGGCGCACCACCAGTTCCAGTTCGTCGACGGTGTAGAAATTGAGCCGGATCGGAATGCCGAACCGGTCACGCAAAGGCGTGGTGAGCAGCCCCTGGCGCGTGGTCGCTCCTACCAGGGTGAAGCGCGGCAGGTCGATCCGCACGCTGCGCGCGGACGGCCCTTCGCCGATCATGATGTCGAGCGCTCGATCTTCCATGGCGGGATAGAGGATTTCTTCAACCGCAGGCGCGAGTCGGTGGATTTCGTCGATGAAGAGGACGTCGCCTTCCTCTAGATTGGTGAGCAAGGCGGCAAGGTCGCCCGATTTGGCGATTACCGGGCCCGACGTCGCCCGGAAACCGACACCCATCTCGCGCGAGATGATCTGCGCCAGCGTGGTCTTGCCCAAGCCCGGCGGGCCGAAGAAGAGCACATGATCGAGCGCCTCGCCGCGCGCCTTGGCTGCCTGGATGAAGACACGAAGATTGTCGCGCGCACTCTTCTGTCCGACGAATTCGTCGAGGCTGCGCGGGCGCAGCGCTGCGTCGGCGTCCTCGGGCGCACGATCGGCGGAAAGCAGGCGTTCACCCTCAATCATGCTTATCGGATAGCGCGGCGATGGCGGACCGTCGATGCCTCGCGTAAGGGCCGCGCATGTCCAAGCAACCCTTATTGATGCTGCTTCAGCATCCCGCTCTGTCTTGCCTCGATCATATCGGCGATCTCTACGATCTGCGGATGGAGCCCGGACCGGGCATCCGCGCTGCGCTCAGTGGGGGCAATGGCATCGATGCGGCGACGATGGACGCGGCGCCCGATCTCGAAATGGTGTCGCTGGCGGTCGTGGGCTACGACCGGGTTGACCTCGACCATGCCCGTGCCCGGGGTATAAAGGTGACGAACACGCCTGACGTGTTGACCGATGACGTCGCTGATCTCGCGATTGGGCTGATGATCGCGGTCGCCCGGCGATTGCCGGCGCAGGATCTGTATGTTCGTCAGCGCCGCTGGGTGCGCGATGGTCTGCCGCCGCTCACGCGGCGGGCGAGCGGGCGGAAGATCGGGATATTGGGCCTCGGCCGAATCGGCCAGGCGATAGCGGCGCGCGCAGGGCCGTTCGCGTCGGAAATCGGTTATTTCTCGCGGCAGCCGCGCAGCGAGGGCGCGGATTATCGCTATTTCGACGACGTCGTCTCGCTCGCGCAATGGGCGGACACGCTGATCGTCGCGGTCTCGGGTGGCCCGGCGACCGCCTGCTTGGTGGACAAGAAGGTAATCGAGGCACTCGGGCCTGACGGCATCCTCATCAACATCGCGCGCGGTTCGGTTGTGGACGAGCCCGAATTGGTCGCAGCGCTTCAGGACGGGCGGCTCGGTGCCGCGGGCCTCGACGTATTCGCGGACGAGCCGAACGTGCCGGAGGCATTGCTGGGTCTCGATAATGTCGTGCTGATACCGCATCAGGGCAGCGCCACGGTCGAGACGCGCAAGGCGATGGCCGATCTGGCGCTGGCCAATCTGGCCGCCTTCTTCGCGGGCAAGCCACTGATCACGCCCGTCTAACGCGCGGCCTTTCGCAGGGCCAGGCGGACGAGCGCATCGAGGCCGGCGCCGGGGCCGAGTTCGTCGCTTGCCGCCGCCACCGCGGCCGAGGCTTCGGCGGGACGGAAACCGAGATTGGCGAGTGCCGAGATCGCGTCGGCGGTGGCCGATCCTGCCGCCGCCGGAGCCGCGCCCGGTCCAAGCGCCACACCGCCCGCCTTGTCGCGCAATTCCATCGCGATGCGCTGGGCGAGCTTGGGGCCGACGCCGTTGGCGCGCGCAATCATCGCCTTGTCGCCATTGGCGATCGCGCGGGTGAGCTCATTGGGGTCGAGCACGGACAGGATGGCCAGCGCAACCCGTCCGCCCACGCCCTGGACGCTGGTCAAAAGCCGGAACCAGTCGCGCTCGGACGCTGATCCGAAGCCGAACAGAGTGATTGCATCCTCGCGCACCTGCATCTCGGTAAGCAGCAGCACGCTGCCGCCGATCGGGCCGATCGCGGTCAGCGTGCGCGCCGAGGCGTAAGCCAGATAGCCGACCCCATTTACGTCGATCACGAGGTGATCGGCGGCGGCTTCGGCAAGCGTTCCGGAGAGGCGCGCGATCATCGGACCAACCTAACCGAGCCTGCGCCGGCTCGCCAGATGGTGGGCGTGCGTAATCGCCACCGCGAGCGCATCGGCCGCGTCCGCGCCCGCAATCTTCGCACCCGGCAGCAGCCGCGCGACCATCGCATGAACCTGCGCTTTCTCCGCGCCGCCCGTGCCGACCACGGCTTTCTTGACCAGGGTCGGGGCGTATTCGCCCACTTCCAGCCCGTGACGCGCCGCCGAGAGCAACACCACGCCGCGCGCCTGACCAAGCTTGAGCGTCGATTGCGGGTTCATGTTGACGAACACCTCTTCGACCGCGGCTGCTCGGGGACGGTGCGTGTCGAACAGCGCGCTCAGCGCATCATGCAAGGCGGCGAGACGCGTGGGCAGGGGAGCGGCGCTGTCCGTTCGCACCTGCCCGTTGGCGATATGGGAGAGACGATTGCCCTCCGCCAAGATCACGCCCCAGCCGGTCGTCCCAAGGCCGGGGTCGAGGCCGATCAAAATCAGCCGAGCTTCTCCATGATCTCGTCGGAAATCTCGTAATTGCCCCAGACGGTCTGGACGTCGTCATCGTCGTCGAACGCATCGATCAACTTGAGCAGGGTCGCCGCCTGTGCTTCGTCGACCGCGACCGGGGTCTGCGGGCGCCAGGCGAGCTTTACGCCCTCGGCCTCGCCCAGAACGGGTTCGAGCGCCTTGGCGACCTCGTGCAAATTCTCGATCGCGGTCCAGATCGAATGGCCGTCCTCATTGCTCTCGACATCCTCGGCACCGGCTTCGAGCGCAGCCTCGAACACTTTCTCGTCGCCGCCCGCGGACGCCGGGTAGCTGATCAGCCCAAGCCGGTCGAAGCCGTGGCTAACCGAATTGGGTGCGCCGAGATTGCCGCCATTCTTGGAGAAAGCGAGCCGCACGTTGGTAGCGGTGCGGTTACGGTTGTCGGTCAGCGTCTCGACGATCAGCGACACGCCGCCCGGGCCAAAGCCTTCGTAGCGGATTTCCTCATAGGTATCCGCATCGCCGCCCGACGCCTTGTTGATCGAGCGTTCGATATTGTCCTTGGGCAGGCCTTCCTTGCGCGCGGTGATCACTGCGGCACGTAGGCGCGCATTCATGTTCGGATCGGGCAGGCCCGCGCGCGCGGCAACCGTGATTTCGCGGGCCAGTTTGGAGAAGAGCACTGCGCGCTTCTTATCCTGCGCACCTTTGCGGTGCATGATGTTCTTGAATTTGGAATGGCCGGCCATCGGTCTCTTCTGTGTTGGTTCAGCTGCGCTGAACGGGATCGGCACTGGCCCACGCCCCCACCCGACCTCCCAATGATACTGCCGATGGGAGGTCGGGTGAGGGCGTGGGCCGGTGCCGCTTCAGCGCGGAAAGCTGCTCTAGCTCGCGAGGGGCACTGCTTCAACCTGCCGCATGGCTAACGTCTTGATAACCACGTTGGCGCAGGTGATTCGCCTGGCAAATCCGCCCCCGGAAAGTGACCAACGCCATGACCAGTATCAGCAGCAATTCTGCCGCCGACCGCATGCAATATGCGCTGCAGGCGGCGGTGCAGACCAACACCGTCAAGGCCTTCGACCTGTCTGCGCTCTCCACCGCGCTCAACAATATCGATTCCTCGTTGCAGTCCACCGCTGCATCGGCAAGCAGCACCAATCTCGATCCCGGCTCGATCAAGGATCAGGTGACTTCCCTGATCAATGGCCAGGTGTCGAACGGTACGCTCACCCCGGATCAGGGGACCGAGCTTCAGCAGGCCTTTACGCAGGCGTCCCACAAGATGGGCGGTGGCCATCATCACCATATGCATGTGGGTGGCGGCGACGACAGCAACGGTAATAGCAACAGCTCGTCGGATCAGACGAACCCGATCGATTCGCTGTTCGCGGATATGACCAGCGCGGTCGACAGCCTGTTCGGCACGACCAGCACGACGGGTACAACCGCGACGGCCGATACGAGCAGCACTACCGCGTCGGGCACGACCAGCGCCTCCACCACGTCCTCGACCGACACGCTGACCGCCTCGATCGGCCAGTTGGTCAGTATGCTCAAGCAGATCGAGCAAAAGGCCGTATCGGGTTACACCGCGAACGGCGCGACTACGGGTAATGTCGCGAACGACGCCTTGCTGGTGAATGCCACCGCCTGAATCGGGTTTCCGCCCCGGCTCGTCCCGGGGCGGACGCCGTGTCGCCTCAGGCCAGGCCGAGCGCCGCCTTGTAGGTGTCGAGCAGATATTCCGCCTCGTCGCGCGCATTCTTCTCCATCTTCCGGAGCTTGATGATCGAGCGCATCGTCTTGACGTCGTAACCTTGGCCCTTGGCCTCGGCGTAAACGTCGCGGACGTCGTCCGCCATGCCCTTCTTTTCTTCTTCGAGGCGCTCGATCCGTTCGATGAAGAGGCGCAACTGATCCGCGGCGATCGTGTCCGACATGTGTCTTTCCCTGATTCTGGTGAATGGCGGGAACTAGCGGCCCGAAGCTGACAGGGAAAGGCCGATCCTTTTGTCGGACAATTTGGCGATTTGGCGTTCAATTGGGGTGACGCGCAACGAAACGCCCGATAGGGATGCCCGCATCGAGGGAGTGGATCCAGAAAGTGGCCGAAGGCAGCAAGATTCAGTTTTCAGAGCGCGAGGCGCTCGATTTCCACGCATGCGGCCGCCCCGGCAAGATCGAGATCGTCGCGTCCAAACCGATGGCGACGCAACGCGACCTCAGCCTGGCCTACTCGCCCGGCGTCGCGGTGCCGGTGCGCGCGATCGCCGAGGATCCGGCCAAGGCCTACGACTACACCGCCAAGGGCAATTTGGTCGCGGTCATCTCCAACGGAACCGCGATCCTGGGCCTCGGCAATCTGGGCGCGCTCGCGTCCAAGCCGGTGATGGAAGGCAAGGCCGTCTTGTTCAAGCGGTTCGCCGATGTCGATTCGATCGATCTCGAGCTCGCGACCGAGGATGTCGATGCGTTCTGCAATGCGGTGGCGTTGCTGGAGCCCAGCTTCGGCGGGATCAACCTTGAAGACATCAAGGCGCCCGAATGCTTCGTGATCGAGCAGACTTTGCGTGAGCGCATGAACATCCCGGTGATGCATGACGATCAGCATGGCACTGCGATCATCACCGCCGCCGGGCTCATCAACGCCTGCTACCTGACGGGCCGCGAGCTCAAGGACATCAATGTCGTCGTTAACGGCGCGGGCGCGGCGGCGATCGCCTGTACCGAGCTGATCAAGGCGATGGGCGTCTCGGCCGACAAGGTGCTGATGTGCGACCGTTCGGGCGTGATCTATCAGGGCCGCACAGAGCATATGGACCAGTGGAAATCGGGCCACGCGGTCAAGACCGACAAGCGTACCCTCGCCGAGGCGATGGTCGGCGCGGACGTCTTCCTCGGCCTGTCGGCGGCGAATGCGCTGCCGGCCGAGATGGTCAAGACGATGGCGAAGAACCCGATCATCTTCGCCATGGCCAATCCCGATCCCGAGATCACACCGCCCGAAGCCAAGGCCGCACGCCCCGACGCGATCGTGGCGACCGGCCGTTCGGACTATCCGAACCAGGTCAACAACGTGCTGGGCTTCCCGTTCATCTTCCGTGGCGCGCTGGACGTGCATGCGACCGCGATCAACGAGGAGATGAAGATCGCTGCAGCCGAGGCGCTTGCCAGCCTCGCGCGCCAGCAGGTGCCCGAGGAAGTGGCGGCGGCCTATGGCGGCCACGCCCCGCGCTTTGGCCCCGATTACATCATCCCCGCGCCGTTCGATCCGCGCCTGATGGAGATCGTGCCCGCCGCCGTCGCCGAGGCGGCGATGCGGACCGGCGTCGCCCGGCATCACATCGAGGACATGGCTGCCTATCGCGAGAAATTGCGTGCACGGCTCAGCCCGGCCACCTCGGTGCTGACGCTGGCCCATGCCAATGCGCGCGCCAATCCCAAGCGCGTAATCTTCGCGGAGGCCGAGGAAGAAGTGGTGCTGCGCGCCGCGATCGCCTTCCGCGACGGCGGCTACGGCACGCCCGTGCTGGTGGGCCGCGACGAGGTGCCCGAAAAGCTCCGCGCAATGGGCATCGATGATCCCGAGAGCTTCGAGTTGCACAATAGCCGCCACTCGCCACTCGTGCCGCAAATGGTCGACTATCTCTATCAGCGCCTACAGCGTCGCGGTTATCTGCGGCGCGAGGTCGAAGGACTGGTCAACCAGGACCGCAACATCTTCAGCGCGCTGCTGCTCCAGCTCGGCCATGCCGATGCTATGATCACCGGCACGACGCGGACCTACGGCAAGACGTTACGCCAGGTACGGCGCGTGATCGATCCGATCGAGGGCCGCCGCCCGTGCGGCATTCACGTCGTGATCGGCAAGCGCCACACCGTGTTCATGGCGGACACGATGGTGACCGAGCGGCCCGAGCCCAAGGAACTGGTTGCTATCGCCGAGCATACCGCCGCGGTAGCGCGGCGTATGGGGCATGAGCCCCGGGTCGCATTCCTGTCTTATTCGACCTTCGGCAATCCGCCGGGCGAGTGGGTCGACAACGTCCGCGAAGCGGTCGCGCTGATGGAAAAGAGGGACCCCGGCTTCGAATTCGAAGGCGAAATGGCGCCCGACGTGGCGCTCAATCCCGACATGCGCCAGAAATATCCGTTCAGCCGCCTGTCGGGTCCGGCCAACGTACTGATCTTTCCGGGCCTGCAATCGGCCAACATCTCGTCAAAGCTATTGCGCGAGGTGGACGGCGATGCAGTGATAGGGCCGATGCTGGTCGGCATGGAGAAGCCGGTCCAGATCGCGACTATGTCCGCGACTGCGTCCGAACTGCTAACCTTGGCGGTATTGGCGAGCGCCGGTATCGCGCGCTGACGATAGCGGTTCGGCATCCGCCGAACCCGCGGGAGCCGCAAACAAACAAAAAGGCCGCCGACCAAAGGGTCGGCGGCCTTTTTGTTTGCAGGTTGGCGATCCGATCAGTGCCAGGCCGATCAGTGACCGGGATTGTCGGCGGTGCTCGCCCTGTCGGTGGTACCCGGCGCGATATTGCCGAACAGTTCGGAGAAGAAGGTGCGGTGCGAACCCAGCACAGGGGTCTTCTTGCCGTACAATTTGATCTCGCGAACCGTCTCAAGCCCGGTGCGCTGCACCGACGAAACGTCGCCATTGCGGTCGAAACGCACGGCCAGCAGCGTCTGGGCGACCGGGCTCGGCGTGCTGAACGCCAGGCTGCGCGTGTTACGTGCCAGATAATACCAGGTGTTGCCGTTGTCCCACTGGCTGTCGAAGGTGGGGCGGCCAAGCGTCTTGCCGACCGAATCCTTGTTGTCGACACCCGCTTGGACGGTGTTGATCAGGGTCGTGTCGATGACATAGCCCTTGTGATCCTGCACCTGGGCGCAGCCCGCGAGGCCAAAAAGGCCGAGCGCCGCGATCGCCCCGCGCTTGATCGATGCCGCCATTCCGTAAAACCCTTTCCCGACGAACCTGCTGCCTGGCGGGCTCAGGCTGAACCCAAGCTTAGCCGGCAATGCGCATCGGGATTGCAACCGCGCGCTTCGGCCTCAATATGCGGGGCTTGGCGGCTCCGCAAGCCGGGGCGCACGGAGATGAGGTGAATGGGAGTTCTGGATCGTCTGTTCGGCCGCAAGGACCGCGACGCGCTGACGCCGCTCTACAATGCGGTGGTGGTCGAGGCGCGGCGGCCCGATTGGTATCTAGCCGGGGGGGTGCCCGACACGCTCGACGGCCGTTTCGACATGGTCGCGGCGGTGTTGAGCCTGGTCTTGCTTCGCCTGGAGGATGAGGGCGAAGCGGCGCGCGCACCATCCGTGTTTCTGACCGAAATCTTCGTCGAGGATATGGACGGACAGCTGCGCGAGCGCGGGATAGGCGATATCGTGGTCGGCAAGCATATCGGCCGGATGATGGGCGCGCTCGGCGGACGGCTGGGCGCGCTGCGCGAGGCCTTTGGCGGCGGCGATCTCAACGGTGCGATCGAACGCAACATCTATCGCGGTGCGGTGCCGAGCGAGAGCGCGCGGGCCGCGGTACGCAATGGGTTGACCGAATTGCGCCTGCGTCTGGCGGGGATGCCCGCGGCGGATCTGATTGCAGGAGGCTGGCCCGCATGACGCCGGAATTTTCACGCACCTTCCGGCTCGACGAACTGGGTGGCGCACCGCGTGCGGCCTCAATCAGCGCGGGAGAGGACGAGCGCGCGGCGGTGGCAGCGCGTTTCGGTCTGATCGGGATTGAACGGCTCGAGGCGACGTCCGAATTGGCGCGCGAAGGCGATATCGTGACCGCGACCGGCAGACTGGAAGCCGAATTGACGCAGGCATGCGTGGCGAGCGGCGATCCGGTTCCTGCCAGGATCGTCGAGGATTTCGCAGTGCGCTTCGTGCCCGCGGGCGCCGCGCCTAGTGCGGAAGAGGTAGAACTGGCGGAAAGCGACCTCGATGAGATTAGCTATGACGGCGGCTCGGTCGATCTGGGTGAAGCGGTCGCGCAGACGATGGCGCTTGCGCTCGATCCCTTCCCACGCGCACCGAGCGCGGACGCGAAATTGCGCGAGGCTGGCGTGCTCGGTGAAGAAGACGCCGGCCCCTTTGCCGCGCTGAAAGCCCTCAAAGACAAACTCTGAGGGCCTTCAGCGGATCAGCCTGCAACCGCCTGCGCCATGTGCAGGAAGATGAAGTAGAGTACGCCCCCAATCGCCATCGCGGCCGGGAGCGTGGTTACCCAGGCAAGCGCGATGTTACGCACGGTCGCGACTTGTACGCCCGATCCGTTGCCCGCCATAGCCCCGGCGACGCCGCTCGAGAGGATATGTGTGGTCGAAACCGGCATGCCTTTGAACTGCGCCATCAGGATCGTGCTCGCCGCCATCAGCTCCGCGGCTGCGCCCATGCCGTAGGTGAGGTGGGTCTTGCCGATCCTCTCGCCGACCGTGACCACGATCCGTTTCCAGCCAACCATCGTGCCGAGGCCGAGCGCCAGCGCGACCGAGATTTTCACCCAAGTAGGGATGAAACGTGTGCCCTTCTCGAGCAGGCCCTGATAGGTTTTGAGCTTCTTGTCGTCGCCGTTGGGATAGACATTCTTGGCCTTCTCGGCATCCTTCGTCATCAGACCGAGCGTGCCATAAACCATATACATCTCGTTACGTAGGTTCGGCGTCGCCGCGGCGGGTACGTGCGCGATCGCACCATAATTGTGCAGCTTCTGCTTGATGTCGGTCGAAACCTGATCGAGCGCCGCATAGACTTCGGGCTTGTCCGAGACGTGCGTGCGCAGCACCTTGGTAAGCACCTTGGACGCGTCCTGCGGTGCGACCGTCGCGCCCTGGCTGTGCGCCACGAATACTGTGTGCGCCGCGTCGACCGCCTGCGTGAACGCCGGGGTTGAGCTGTCGGGCATGGTGCGGTTGAGCGCGTACGCGGTGGGGGCCACGCCGATCAGGATCAGCATGATCAGCCCCATGCCCTTTTGACCGTCATTGCCGCCATGCGCGAACGAGACGGCGGTGCAGGTGAATACCAGCAGCGAGCGGATGCCGAGCGGCGGGGGCGTGTCGCGCTTGGGCTCCTTGTAAAGCTCAGGGTTGCGAATGAGTTTCTTCATCAGCCACAGCAGCACCATCGCGCCGAGGAAGCCGATAATTGGGCTGACCAGCAAGGTCGTCAGAACGGATTGCGCCTGACCCCAATCTACGCCCGACGTGCCGCTCGGGTCGGTCGAGAGCAGCTGGTTCGCCAGACCAACGCCGAGGATCGAACCGATCAGCGCATGACTCGAGGAATTGGGCAGGCCCAGCCACCAGGTGCCGAGGTTCCAAATCACCGCCGCCA
>Ga0209148_1000746_pt1 | contig 25065 bp, 26 predicted proteins | sample AraplaCol_mMF_r2_2_FD_184288 | JGI IMG/M metagenome (GOLD analysis project Ga0209148, IMG submission 184288) | Arabidopsis root microbial communities from North Carolina, USA - plate scrape CL_Col_mMF_r2 (SPAdes) (version 2) | ecosystem: Host-associated > Plants > Roots > Endosphere | place... | reverse complement strand
GGCCAGAGCACTTCCGGCGGCATCGACATCAGGATCGCTTCGGTATTGCCGCCGGTCTTCAGGCCGAAGGTGGTGCCGCGGTCATAGAGCAGGTTGAACTCGACATAGCGGCCACGGCGGATCAACTGGTGGCGACGCTCTTCCGGCGTCCAGCTCCTGTTCATATGCCGGCGCACGATCTCGGGATAGACCGCGAGGAAAGCCTCGCCCACCGCCTGGGTGAAGCCGAAATCCTGCTCCCACTGACCGGTATTGAGACTGTCATAGAAGATGCCGCCGACCCCGCGCGGTTCCTGGCGATGGGGCAGATAGAAGTAATCGTCGCACCATTTTTTGAAGCGTGGATAGTAGCCGGGATCGAAGCGATCGCAGGCGCCTTGGAAGGCCGCATGGAAATCGGTCGCGTCCTGCGCATGGGCATCGATGAACATCGGCGTCAGATCGGCGCCGCCACCGAACCAGGCATGGCTGGTGGCGATATGCCGGGTGTTCATATGGACCGCCGGCACCAAAGGCGAGCGCAGATGCGCCACCAGGGAAATGCCGCTGGCCCAGAACTGGCCGGTTTCGCCGGCGCCGGGAATCTGCTTGCGAAATTCCGGCGAGAAGATGCCGTGCACGGTGGAGACATTGACCCCCACCTTCTCGAAGACACGGCCGCGCATCACCGACATCACGCCGCCGCCGCCCTGGCCGCTGGCCACCGTTTCATCGGGCCGTTGCCAGGCCTGGCGTTCGAAGCGGCCGGGGGCGAGGGCGGCATGTTCGGTGCCGGCGAGCTCGTCCTCGAGCTGTTCGAAGGCGGCGCAGATGCGATCGCGCAAGATCACAAACCAGCCGGCGGCCAGGGTCTGATGGTTTGTCGGGTAATCGCTCATGCTGGACCTCATCTCTCGTTCTTGTCCCTGCCCACCCGTATCTTTCGCCACCGATCTCTCGCTTGCGACTCAGCCGGCGGCCGGGAAGCCAAGCTGTCGCTGTGCTTCGCCGATCACCAGAGCAGCGGCCACGGCGACGTTCAGGCTGCGGAAACCGGGCCGCATGGGAATCGTGATCCGGCCATCCGCCTTGTCATGCACATGCTGGGGGACGCCGGCGCTCTCCTGGCCGACCAGCAGCGAATCGGTCGGCTGGAAGGCAATATCGCTATAGCGCTCTTCGGTCTTGGTGGTCAGCAGCAGCAATCGGCTTGGATGGTGTTGCCGCCAGTCGAGATATGAGTCCCAGGAGCGATGCCGGGTGAGGTCGACACCCTCCAGGTAATCCATCCCGGCCCGTCGCAGACGCCGATCATCGAAGACAAAACCGCAGGGTTCGATGAGATCGACCGACAGCCCGAAACAGGCCGCCAGTCGCAACATGGTTCCGGTGTTCTGCGGGATGTCCGGCTGGAAGATGACGAGACGCATAATCTGCTGATCCGTTCAGTCCCTTGCCACTTGCGTCGGCCGCCGCGGCCGTCTGCTAAGTGCAAGAAATTACATGGCTTATTAAGGTAAATACCGGCCCATTGCGCCATCAAATTCGCGCCCAGAATACGCCGCCGGCAACGCGCCGAGCACTTTGCAAAGGCACGCGAATTCCTTTATACCCAAGCGGAGTCCGCGCCGAAAGCTGCGCCGGGGTGGTGGCTTACGTCTGGCCTCATGCGGCGGTTTGTCGCAATGTGCCGGCCGATGACGCCCGCAGCAGCATGATATAAGGCGTGCGACCAAGAAAAGGTCTCGTCCCCTTGCTTCGACTGATCGAGGGTGGATGCAATGGGGGGCGGCGATCGCAAGAGGGATGAATTATATGGCCGATCAAGCGCATGCGGCTCCCGATTCCGGGTCTGCCGGCGGCACGCGCCGCGAATTTCTCTATTTGATGACGGCATCGGCCGGCGCCTTCGGCGTCGCTTCGGTGGCTTGGCCGTTCATCAACAGCCTTAACCCGTCGAAGGATGTGCTGGCGCTGGCTTCGACCGAATATGATTTCAGCGCAGTGCAGCCGGGCGAAGGTGTCACCATCAAGTGGCAGGGAAAGCCGCTCTTCATCCGCCGCCGCACGCCGGAAGAAATCGCCAAGGCCAAGGAAGCCGACCCGACGGTCGATCCCAAGGACCCCACCAAGATCGTCACCAACCCGGCCGGTCTGCGCGATCCGGCGACCGACGCCTCGCGCGTGCAGAAGGCGGAGTGGCTGGTCCTGGTTGGCGTGTGCACCCATCTCGGCTGCACCCCGCAGGGCGAGAAGTCGTCGGAAATGCGCGGTGAGTTCGGCGGTTACTACTGCCCCTGCCACGGTTCGCAATACGACACCTCCGGCCGCATTCGCAAAGGCCCGGCGCCGCTCAATCTGGCGGTACCGCCCTATACCTTCACCAGCGATACCAAGGTCAAGGTCGGTTAAGGGGAGCACGCCGCGATGAGCAAGCATTTCAATAATCCGGTGATCCGCTGGATCGACCACCGCCTGCCGATCTTTTCCTATCTGGATCACGAGGCGAATGAATATCCGACGCCGAAGAACCTGAACTACTGGTGGAATTTCGGCTCGCTGGCCGGCTTCATGCTGATCACCATGATTGCGACCGGTCTGTTCCTCGCCATGCAGTACACGCCGCATGTCAGCCTCGCCTTCAATTCGGTCGAGCGCATCATGCGTGATGTGAATTACGGCTGGCTGCTGCGCTACCTGCATATGAACGGCGCGTCGATGTTCTTCATCGTCGTCTACATTCATATCTTCCGCGGCCTCTATTTCGGTTCCTACAAGGCGCCGCGCGAATTGCTGTGGCAGATCGGCGTGCTGATCCTGCTGCTGATGATGGCGACCGCCTTCATGGGCTATGTACTTCCCTGGGGCCAGATGAGCTTCTGGGGCGCCACCGTCATCACCAACCTGTTCTCTGCCATCCCGGTCTTCGGTGGCAAGATCGTGACCCTGCTCTGGGGCGGCTTCTCGGTCGATAACCCGACCCTCAACCGCTTCTTCGCACTGCACTTCCTGCTGCCGTTCGTGATCCTGGGCGTGGTCATCCTGCACATCATCGCGCTGCATCGCTTCGGGTCGAACAACCCGATCGGTATCGACACCAAGGGCAAGCAGGACACGATCCCGTTCCATCCGTATTACACCACCAAGGACGTCTTCGGCCTGGGCGTGTTCCTGCTGTTCTACGCCTTCTGGGTGTTCTACTTCCCGAACGCTCTGGGTGATCCGGACAACTACATTCCGGCCAACCCGCTGTCGACGCCGGAGCACATCGTCCCTGAATGGTACTTCCTGCCGTTCTACGCGATCCTGCGCTCGATCCCGAACAAGCTCGCCGGCGTGCTCGCCATGGGTGCGGCGATCGTGGTGCTGTTCTTCCTGCCCTGGCTGGACCGTTCGCCGGTGCGCTCGGGCACCTTCCGCCCGGTCTTCAAGTGGTTCTTCTGGATGCTGGTCTTCGACTGCGCCATGCTGATGTTCATCGGCAAGAACCCGCCGGATTGGTTCTGGCAGCCGTTCGCGCTGCATGTCGCTCCGTCGGAAGACCTGGTGAAGGCCGCCGGTGTGGCGGATGCGGATAGCCTGGGCTCGTTCACCTTCGCCGGTGGCACCTTCGGCATCCAGATCCTGAAACTGGGCCAGATTTGCACCCTGTTCTACTTCGCCTACTTCCTCGTCATTCTGCCGTTGCTCTCGATCTTCGAGACACCGAAGCGCCTGCCGCTGTCGATCAGCGAGCCGGTTCTGAAGGGCGGCGGACATGCGGTCGCTCATGCCAATAGCAAGCCGATGGAGAAGGCGTAATGAGTCTCGGTTCGACAATTCTGAAGGTTGTGACCGTCGTTTTCGGCGTCGCGACCGTGGGCTTCATCATGGCCGAGCCGGGCGGCCACATCGAAATCCCGCAGACCGTCAAGTGGTCCTTCGACGGCTTCTTCGGGTCCTTCGATCGCAAGGATCTGCGGCATGGCTTCCAGGTCTATTCGGAAGTCTGCTCCGGCTGCCATTCGATGAATCTGGAATCCTACCGCAACCTGGAAGATATCGGCTTCACCCCCGATGAGGTGGCCGCCATCGCCGCCAAGGTCCAGGTGCAGAACGAGGATCCCAACGACCAGGGCGAGATGTTCGAGCGCCCAGGCAAGCCGTCGGATCACTTCAAGGCGCCGTTCCCCAACGAACAGGCGGCGCGTGCCGCCAATAACGGGGCACTGCCGCCGGATATGTCGCTGCTCGCCAAGTCGCGGGCCGGCAAGGGCTTCGGTGCCTATAATGGCGCTGACTACATCTATGCGCTGATGCATGGCTACAAGGATGCGCCGGCGGATCTGAAGATGAATCCGGGCATGAACTACAACGAGTACTTCAAGGGCCACCAGATCGGCATGCCGCAGCCCTTGTCGGACAATGCCGTGACCTTCGCCGACGGAACGCCGGCGACCCTGGATGAAGAGGCGAAGGGTATCGCCACCTTCCTCACCTGGGTGGCGGAGAACAATCTGGAGCAGCGCAAGCATACCGGCCTCAAGGCTATGCTGTTCCTGGTTGCCTTCACGCTCCTGGCCTATGCGGCCAAGCGCAAGGTCTGGAAACACATCCACTGATACCGCAGGCTGTGCGCAGCCTGCTGAAGACGACATGACGACCGCCGCCGAATGCCTTATGCTCGGCGGCGGTTTTCTTTTGCGCAGCGGGGACTGCGATCGGAAGGCCAGGCCGCTGCCGGATGGATCGGTGGCTGGATCGCCGGCCCTGTCATCGCCAAGGGGCGGCGGCATGCAGTGAAGGACGCGTGGGGATGAGGGCATGACACCCGGTTGCGGTATAACCGGCATTGATCACACACTGATCGGCGTACGCGACCTGGAAGCGGCGCAGGCGGCCTGGGAGCGACTCGGTTTCAGCGTTACGCCGCGCGGACGGCATATCGGCTGGGGTACCGGCAATTACTGCGTCATGCTCGATAGCGGTTATATCGAACTGCTCGGCATCATTGATCCGGCTGCCTTCACCAACGATCTCGACAAATTCCTCGACCTGCGCGAAGGCCTGATGGGTGTTGCCTTCGCGACCGACGACGCCACCGACTGCCAGGCGCGGCTGGCCGCCGCCGGCCTGCATCCGGATGGCCCTAAGGATCTCTCGCGTCTGCTCGAACTGCCTGAAGGGACGGTGGCACCCTCCTTCAAGCTGGTCTTCCTGCCACCGGCGGAGACGCCGTCGGTACGGGCCTTCGTCTGTCACCATCAGACGCCGGAACTGGTGCGCAGGCCGGAATGGCAGCGCCATGCCAATGGCGCGACGGCCCTGATCTCCACCACGGTGGTCTGTGAGGACCCGGTGGCGACGGCCTTCGGCTATCTGCCGATCTTCGGACCGGAGCGGTTGAAGGTGCTGGACGGGGTCACTGCGGTCAATTGCGGTTTCGGGACCCTGCGTTTCGTGACGCCGGAGAATCTCGAAATGCTGCATCCCGGCCTGGAGACGCTGCCCTCCTACCCGATGCCCTGGATGGCGGCAATGAAGCTGGAAGTGCAGGACCGCGCCCGCTGCATTGCCCATCTGCAGCAGCACGGCATCGACTATCTGCGCAACGGTGATAGCTGCCTCATCCATCCCAAGGATGCTAACGGCCTGATCCTGGAACTGGTCGGCCGCTGATAGCGGCACCGCGATCCCTCTTTAGTGCTCGCTCTTCAGCACCCGGCGCAGCCGTCGCACGCTGAGCCAGACGGCTGCCAGTACGACCGGCACGGCAATGGCGGCGACGGCATGTTCGCGATCGGCGGTTTCACCCGGCATCAGGCCTTCGATGAAGATCTTCAGCAGCGCAATCAGGTAGTAGCTGATGGCGAAGACCGAGAGGCCTTCGACCGCTTCCTGGATGCGCAGCTGGGTGCGGCTGCGGCTCTCCATGGCCCGCAGCAGATTGCTGTTCTGCGCCTCGAGATTGACGTCGACACGGGTGCGCAGCATGTCGGCCGCCTGGTCGATGCTGCCTGCCAGCACGTCCATGCGCCGCACGCAGGAAGCGCAGGTGGATGTCGCCGGCTGAAAGCGGCGCTCGAGAAAGGCGCTGACCCGCGACAGGCCGTCGATGCGATCCTCGCGCAATTCGCTCAACCGCCGTTCGACCAGTTGCGCATAGGCCGCGGTGGCGCTGAACCGGTAGCGGCTGCGTGCCGACAGGGCGGCGGCCTCGGCAGCGATGCGGGTCAACTGGTCGAGCAGTTCATGATCCTGCTCCTGGCGACTTGAATCCGCGGTATGCGCGGCGATCTCTGTCAGGCGTTTTTCCAGCCGGCCGAGTTCGTCACTGATCTCGCGGGCGAGCGGCAGGCCGAGCAACGCCATCATGCGATAGGTCTCGACCTCCAAGAGGCGCTGCACGGCCCGGCCGAGGCGCCCCGGCGCCATGCGGATGTTGCGCACCAGGATGCGGCCGAAGCCGGCCGGATCGAGGCAGAAATCGGTCCAGACCATGCCGTCGCCGGCACCGATCGACGAACCGACGAGATCGCCGCTGGGGAAAATCTCGGCAAGGCGTGTCGTGTCGAAAGCACCCGGCATATCGGCAGCGACCCGCAACACCAGGGCAACCAGGCAAGTGCCAGGCAGGCTGTTGGCGAATTGCGCGACATCTGCCGGCAGGATCGGCCACGGCTCGGTCGTCGCGTGATCCGGCCGCAGGAAGCAGCAGGTGACGAATTCGGTATGGCATTCCCATTTGATCCAGCCGTCATTCTGCTGGATCAGGCCATGACGGCGGGTCGGCGAGGGGCCGGGTTGATCGTGCTGCCGGCATAAAGTCGCCAGGGTCTCGCTGGCATGGTCGCCGAGCCAAGCGAAATGAAACAGGACGGTAGGCGCCGAGAGACCCAGCGGCGGACGGGCATGAACCTCGTCTGTCAGCACGCGGCGCAGCGGATGTTCGATGCGGCTATCGAGGCTTGGCGTAACCACTTTCCCCTCCACGGGCTTGCGATCTCCCCGCAGCCGGAAGGCAGCATAACAGTACGGTCTGGCCAAACTAACATACGTTCGTGCGACAGGTCATTTTGTCGCGCTTACGGTGTACCCTCTGATCTTTCCGTCAGAACGGCGGGCGCGTTTCCGCCGGCTTACACGTTGAAGCGGAAATTGAAGATATCGCCGTCGACGACGACGTATTCCTTGCCTTCGGCCCGCATCTTGCCGGCTTCCTTGGCGCCGGCTTCGCCGTTGCAGGCGATGAAATCGTCATAGCCGATGGTCTCGGCGCGGATGAAGCCGCGTTCGAAATCGGTATGAATGACGCCGGCCGCTTCCGGCGCCTTGGCACCGGCGCGCACGGTCCAGGCCCGCGCTTCCTTGGGGCCGACAGTGAAGAAAGTCAGCAGGCCAAGGAGGCCATAGCCGGCGCGGATGACGCGGGCGAGGCCGGTTTCTTCCAGGCCCAGCGCGGAGAGGAACTCGACCTTCTCTTCGTCCGTGGCAAGCTGCGCCACCTCGGCTTCGATGGCGGCGGAGATGACGACCGAGACGGCGCCTTCGGCCTTGGCCTTGGCGGCGACCTTTTCGGAGAGTGCATTGCCGGTCGCAGCGGAAGCTTCCTCGACATTGCAGACATAGAGGACGGGCTTGCCGGAGAGCAGCTGCAACTGCTTGAAGATCGGCCGCTGTTCCGGCGTCAGGCTGGCGACGACGGTGCGGGCCGGCTTGCCGTCGCGCAAGGCGGCGAGCACCGGCTCGGTGATCTCGATCAGCGCCTTGGCTTCCTTGTCGCCGCCCTTGGCCTTCTTGACCGCACTGTCATGGCGCTTCTCAAGGCTTTCCATGTCGGCCAGCATCAATTCGGTTTCCACCGTCTCGGCATCGCGAATGGGATCGACCGAGCCCTCGACATGGGTGACTTCGCCTTCGAAGCAGCGCAGCACATGCACGATGGCGTCTGTCTCGCGGATATTGGCGAGGAACTGGTTGCCGAGGCCTTCACCTTTGCTGGCGCCGCGCACGAGGCCGGCGATGTCGACGAATTCCAGCTGGGTCGGCACGATCTTGGCCGATTTGCCGAGGACCGCGATCTTGTCGAGGCGGGGATCGGGCACCGCGACGCGGCCGACATTGGGCTCGATGGTGCAGAACGGATAGTTGGCTGCCTGGGCGGCAGCAGTCGAGGTCAAGGCATTGAACAGGGTGGACTTGCCGACATTCGGCAGGCCAACGATGCCACAGTTAAAACCCATAACAGAAATCCTTGTTCATCAATGCCTTGGAATAGGTGCCCGTGTGCTTACAGGCGGCCGGAAATACTGGCGCTGACCTATCAGGAAAGCCTCGGCCGGACAACCGTTTCTTGGCCGGCGTTTCCTGGCCGGAACCGCGCCTCAATGGGCTGGTAGATAGATCCGCTCGACCCAGCGCTCGTTCTCGAAGGTGAGCAGCTTCACCCGTCGGATCGCTACCTCGACGGCGCGAAACAATGGCGCCCGCGTATCGTCCGCCGGCAGGGCATCGACTGTCGTTTCGCCGGCATCGCGGGAAAAGACATAGTCGCTGCGGGCGCTCGGGCGGACCCGATGCCAGAGCTCATTGAGCAAAGCGGGATCGGTCAGATTGGTTGCTGTTCCGGCCAGCCGCAACTGGCGGTCCGGATCGCGCACATAGGAGACCAGCTCGACCGCCGGATGCGAGGCGATCTCGCCGAACTTGGCATCATCCGCCCGGCAGAAGAAGACCAGCTTCATTTCCGCTTGCGAGAAACGGCGGATGATCACATGGCGCACCTGCGGCTCATGGCCGGCGATGGTGGCGAGCGCCGCCAGGCGCAACGGGCCGGCGCCGGCCGCCGTCTCCGCTGCCAGTTGGTCGAGTACGCTGCGGATCTCGGCGGCGGGTTCCGTCACTTGCCGCTATCCTTTTCGGAGGGGGCCTTTTCGGAGGGGGCCTTTTCGGAAGGGGACTTTGCTGGAGTCGGTGCCGCGGCTTCGCCCTCGGCAGGCTTCTTCGCCTTCGGCTCGCGTGGTGGCGGTGGGTTGAGGATCAGGCTGATCTTGGTCATGAAGCCGTTATCGTTCCAGCCGCCATCTTTGCCGAACAGCATCGGGAAGGTCTCACCGACCGTCTCGACCACTTTCTTCACCTCCGGCCATTCGGCCTTGGCGAAATCCTGCAGCACGTAATGCTTCACCAGTTCCTTGACGCCGGGATGATCGATGCCGAGGCGCAGGCGCCAATAATCGTTGCCGAGATGGGCATCGATCGAGCGCAGTCCGTTATGGCCGCCGGCACCGCCGCCGCGTTTGACCTTGAGCCGCCCTAGCGGCAGGTCGAGTTCGTCATGCAGGACGATGATGTCATTCGGCTGCAGCTTGAAGAACTGCGCCGCAGCCTGCACGGCACGACCGGAATCGTTCATATAGGTGAGGGGGCAGAGCAGGACGACCTTTTCGTCCTTGATCGTGCCTTCCCAGGTGACGCCGTGAAAGCGTTCGCGCCGCCCCGAAAAGGAATGGCGGCGGACGAGATCGTCCACCGCCATAAAACCGATATTGTGGCGGTTGCCGGCGTAAGATGGGCCAGGATTGCCCAGACCGACAACCAACCGCATGGTCGGACCTTACTTCTTGGCCGGCGCCTTGGCAGCCGGAGCAGCCGTCTTGCCGGCAGCGGCCGTCTTGGCAGCTGGGGCCGCCGTCTTCGCCGCAGCGCCCGCCGCCGGAGCGGCAGCAGCGGCAGCAGCCGGAGTGGCTTCCGCTTCGGCCTTCAGGCCGCTGGGGGCACCGATGGTGACGACGGTGAAGTCACGCTCACGCAGATTCGGTGTGGCACCCTTCGGCAGCTCGATCGAGCTGATATGGATGCTGGCACCGATATCGAGGCCGGTGAGATCGACGACGATCTGCTGCGGGATGTTTTCCGGCGAGCAGGTGAAGGGGATCTCGTGACGGACCAGGTTCAAGACGCCACCGCGCTTCAGACCCGGCGCAGCGGCCTCATTCTTCACCACGACCGGCACGTTGACATGGATCTTGGTGTCCTTGCCGATGCGCTGGAAGTCGAGGTGCTCGATCACGTCGGTGACCGGGTTGAACTGCACGTCGCGCGGCAGAACGCGATGCTTCTTGCCGGCGAGGTCGATGTCGAGCAAGGAGGCGAAGAACGCCTTCTTGTGCACGAGCCGATCCAATTCCTTCGGATCCACCGAAATCAAGGTGGGTTCCTGCTTTTCACCGTAAATCACGGCGGGGACGCGGCCTGCACGACGAGTCGAACGAGCGGCCCCCTTCCCGGCGCGCTCGCGGGGCTGCGCGCTGACAGAAATAACTGCGGACATGATAGCTCCTATAATCTCGCAGCTACTGCCGGTCCGGTATTGAACCGACAGACCGATCGGCCTCCAGGGGTGCCAGATCGGATTAACCCGGCCGATTGCTCGTCCTCTTAGAGGATAGAGCGCGCGACGCGGATATTCCTTATGGGCCTCAGTCGAACAGACTGGAGACCGAACGCTCCTCGCTGATGCGGGCCATCGCCTCAGCCAGCAAAGGCGCAATCGTCAACTGGCGCACCGTCTGCGACACGCGCACGGCTTCGGTAGCCTGAATGCTGTCGGTGATCACCAGCGATTCCAATGGCGAGGCGGAGACGCGAGCAACCGCACCGCCGGAGAGCACGCCATGAGTCACATAAGCGGAAACCGAGGTGGCGCCGGATTCGCGCAAGGCGACGGCGGCATTGCAGAGCGTGCCGGCGGAGTCGACGATGTCGTCGACCAGGATGCAGCGCTTGCCGCTGACATCGCCGATGATGTTCATGACTTCGCTGACGCCGGCGCGCTCACGGCGCTTGTCGACGATGGCGAGATCGGCTTCCACCCGCTTGGCAATGGCGCGGGCGCGAACTACACCGCCCACGTCCGGCGAGACAATGCACAGATCGCTGCTGCCGCCCTTGGCGACGAAGCGCTCCTGGATGTCCTTGGTGAGGACGCCGGCGGCGAACAGGTTATCGGTCGGAATATCGAAGAAGCCCTGGATCTGACCGGCATGCAGGTCGACGGTGAGAACACGGTCGGCGCCGGCGGTGGTGATCAGGTTGGCGACCAGCTTCGCGGAGATCGGCGTGCGCGAGCCGGACTTCCGGTCCTGGCGGGCATAACCGTAATAGGGGATGACGGCGGTGACGCGACGGGCCGAGGCGCGGCGCAAAGCGTCCAGCGTCACCAGCAATTCCATCAGGTTGTCGTTGGCCGGGAAGGAGGTCGGCTGCACCACGAAGATATCTTCGCCACGCACGTTTTCATGGATCTCGACAAACACTTCCATGTCCGAGAAGCGCCGCACGCTGGCATTGACCAGCGGCAGGTTCAAACAGGCGGAAATGGCTTCAGCCAGCGGCCGATTGCTGTTCCCGGTCAGGATCTTCATCCGATACCATTCCTTCGCGCGGGGCCCGAGATGCGAGCCGGCAGCGTTTTGCTCAGCGTTCATATAACAAGCGGGCGACCGGCTCTCGCCTGTCCGCCCGTGTGCCCGGTGCTCTGCCGCCCCGTTCCCGCAACCGCCGCCGAAGCAGCAGATGACGGTCTCCGGCATGGGCCGGAACGGCCGAAATGGCCGGATTTACGGGCTAAAAGCGGGCGGAATGTATCAAGGTGGGGTCAGGCTGTAAATGCCCGTGGCGCGGATTCGTCACATTTATGTATGTGTTTGATCAAGCTCGATTTTTTGTCGAAAAAGCGGGCCGAACGGGAGGCTGTTCAGGTGGCAATGAAAAGCACCGTCAGCCCGATCGCAAATCCGATCGCCATCAGCCAGATATAGGGCATCGAAAGTCTCCCTCGCCGGTTCCTCAGTTGCGTCGCTCAGCTTCGTCTCTCAGCGGCACACCAGATCGGTGCTGCGCTGCGAGAGGACCTCACAGGCACCCTCCGTCACCAGGCAGGTCTGGCCATTGGTCATGGCGAGCCCCCGCTCGCTGTCGAAAATGATCATGTGGATGAAATAGACCATGCCCGGCTGCAGGATTTCCGGATTGCCGTGATAGAACATCGGCCAGTCCATCCAGTTGGGGGCAAAGGTGGTGCCGAGACTGTAGCCGGTCGCATTCATGCGGTGGGCCTGATAGCCGGCCTGGTCGAGCACCTTGGTATGGGCATCGAAGACGGCACCGACGGTATTGCCGGGACGCAATGCCGCCTTGCAGGCTTCCAGCGCATCGACGGCGACCTTGTGCATCTCCACCTGCCGGGCCGGCGGCGTGCCGATCGGGATGGTGCGCATTAAGGCCGAGTGGTAGTGGCGATAGACACCGGCGAATTCCAGGGTCAGCTGGTCCTGGGCCGACAATTTGCGGCGTCCGGTCTTGTAGCGGCAGAGCAAGGCGTCATTGCCGGAGCCGATGATGAATTCATTGGCCGGATCGTCGCCGCCATTGCGGATGATGATCGATTGCATGGCGGCGAGAATCTCGCCCTCATCCACGCCAGGAGCCGCCAGACGATGCGCTTCATCAAGGGCGAGGTCGGCGAGGCGCGCCGCCTCGCGGACATAGGTCAGTTCCGTCGGGCTCTTGATCAGGCGCAGCCGGGTCACGAGGTCAGACGCATCGACGAGATCGGCAAAGCCATCCATCGCCGCCTGCAGGCGCATGCCGCTGCGGGCGGTCAGCCCGTAGGATTCCCACTCGACGCCCAGTGTTTTGCCGCCGAGGCCGAAGCGGCGGAGATATTCGCGCAATTCGCCAGCCGGATCGGCATTGGGCGCATCGATCCAGACACGAATATCTTCGATGTCCGATGTATGCTGCGCCTGCCGCAGATCGGGGGCACGGGTCAGCAGCATCAGCCGGCCATCGGCTCCAAGGTAAAGGCACTGGAAGAAGACGTAGCCGAAGGTGTCGTAGCCGGTCAGGTAGTACATGCTTTCCTGCCGGAAGATCAGCAGGCCGTCGAGACCGCGCTTCTGCATCGCCTCGATGGTACGGCGGCGGCGTTCAGCTAACTCGGCTTCGGCAAAATGCAAGGCCATGGTGTTCGACTCCCTTATGGCATGACGCAAGACGGTGGCTCCGTCGCTTGCTCATGCAGCCTGTTGTGGATTTGCCGGTCAGAACAACCGGCCGCCATTCGGCACCGCTTGGCTCGGCGCAATCAAGACCACCTCGCCATCGCCATCCGGAAAACCCAGCACCAGCACTTCCGACATGAACTTGCCGATCTGCTTGCGCGGGAAATTGACGACGGCGGCGACCTGGCGGCCGAGCAGACTGTCGGCACTGTAGTGCCGGGTGATCTGTGCCGAACTGCGTCGCTGGCCAATCTCGGGGCCGAAATCGATGGTCAGTTTGAAGGCCGGGCGGCGCGCCTCAGGGAAGGGCTCGACCCCGATGATGGTGCCGACCCTGATATCAACCTGACGGAACGTCTCGTAGGTGATTTCCGGGATGGCAATTGCAGGGGTCTTTTCGGAACCGGTAACCGCAGACTGCACGGGCTGACCTTGACTCGCTGATGAAAGGCGGGTCAGGCTAACAGCCGTCAAAGTCGGAGGCAATGCCGCGCCGGGAGACTGGCGCGCGGGCCTCGCGGATTGGGCTTTATCGGGACGACCGACCTTATAGCGGCTGGGGCGGCGGAGACGCCGGTGAAAGATCCCGAAAAAAAGAGGCCCGTCTGGACTTGGGTCCAGACGGGCAATGCTGCCTGTCCTCGTGCGGGGAGGCTCTAGGACATTGGCAGGAACTCTACTTTCAAAGGCTCCGCTCACGCGGAGCCTTTTTCGTCACCGGTGCCTGCTACCATCCAGCACCGGCGACGAAAAATCGTCTTACTTCTTCACCTTGGTGAAGACGTCCTTCAGCTCGTCGAGGCTGGCAACCACGCGCTTGTTGATCAGCGACGCGGCTTCGGCATTCGCCTTCTGCAGGGTCTCGCTGACATCGCGCAGGTTGGCGATCGCGGCTTCGAAACCAAACTTCGCCAGCTCGGTCTGCTTGACCAGCTTCTCTTCCGGCGTGCCCACAGCGCTCAGCTCCTTCGCAGCCTTGGTGAAGTCCTCGATCGCCGTGCGGACGATCTCGGCCTGACGCTGGGCGACAGCCTTGACGCCTTCGAAAGCAGCCTGGTTGGCGGCGGTGAACGCTTCGACGTTCTTGCGCTGAGCAGCGAAGACGCCTTCAAAATCGAGGCTCGGGGTCTTGCCGGTGACAAAGAACTTGGAAGCGTCGTTGAACCACTTGGTGAAATCAGCCTGAGCCTGGGCGAAGTCCGGGAACTTCGTGAAATCAGTCTCGGCAGTCGTGCTCTTGGCCATCTTGCCATCTCTCCAGATTTGGGTGGGCGCCTGCTTCAGTGTGCGGCGCAACAATCTGGAGCTAATATGCTGCGCCGCAGCGGAGACGTCAAGAGATTTGTGTTGCGCCGCAACAAAAAATTTTTATGACATCAAATCAATGGGCTGCCGCCGATTGACCGGTATCGTCATGGGGGCGGTGGTGCGGCCTGATGCGGCGGATGAAACCCAAACCGCGCTCCACCTGCTCCAGACGCTTATCGAGCAGGGCCATGGTGGCGGCGGAATCGGCGCTCTCATCCTTCAGCCAACGGCCGAAGACGTGGAGATAAAGCGCGCCCAGGGCCTTGGCCCGCAGCAGGCCGCGCAATCCGGAATTCGGCACACCCGCCAGATCCAGTAGCAGGGCCATCGACCGTTCGACTCGCGCCGTCAGGCAAAGTGCCTCCAGCGGATGCCGGCGAAGATCGCGCAGCAGGGCGGAAAAGGCGGTCTTGTGTTCGCTGTGCTGGTCGAAGCGCCGCATGATCAGATCGAATAGGCGGTCGCGAGGCGAACCATCCAGCGGCTCCTGGTCGAGACTTTCCAGCAAGGTGCGGTCAGTTGCGCCAACGACGCCGAGCAGAACGCCCATCTTGGATTGATAGATGCGATAGGCGTCGGCGAGCGGCACGCCGGAGGCTGTCACGATATCGGTGTAGGTGAGGTCGCGCCAACCGAGTGTCGCCATTTGCGTGAGCAAAGCGGACCGCAGGCCGGCGGCAACATCACCTTGTGCTGAACCACCGCTGGATGCCGCCGTGTTTGCTGCTTTCCTGCCCGCCTTGCTTTTGGGCGCTGCCGGTTTCTTTGCCGGTCGTCGTGCCATGATGGATCCTCCTCAATCGCCGGTCTGTTCCAGCCGCCAGCATGCGTGGCGAAGGCGGCCGTCGCGTGAGATGACAAAACCAGCCTGGTTGAATGACGGACAATAACCAGTATCGGCTATCGGTCTTCAATCGCCAATGGCAAAACCAATGCAATACGGCCATGCAGCAAGCGCATTACCGTCATTTCTCTGTGATCCAGTCGGTACGATCCGCTAGTTGTACCTGACAGAATTCGGGCTAGCTTGAATTCAACCATCTCAGTTCGGCTGGCTGCGACGCTGGGATCGTCAGCCGGCGAGTTCGCGTGAGCGCTTGGTGGCCGCAGCAATGGCCCGCGTCATCAGCGGCTGCAGGCCATCCGGTGCCATCAGCACGGCAATTGCCTGCTCCGTCGTGCCCTTCGGGCTCATCACCGCCTTGCGCAGCGCCTCGGCCGATTCGCTCGATTGATAGGCCAGTTCACCGCTGCCGCAGACAGTCGAGCGGGCGATCTGCATCGCCATCTCGGCCGGCAGACCGGCTTGCCGGCCGGCTTCGGCCAGGCACTCGATCAGCAGGAAGACATAAGCTGGACCGCCGCCCGAGACAGCTGTGACAGCATTGATCAGTTCCTCGTCATCGACCCAGGCGATCTCGCCCACCGCCGAGAGCAATCCGGCGCAGAGATCGAGCTGCGCGTCGCTGACACCAGGCTGGCGCACGATGACACTCACCCCGCGGCCAACCGCAGCCGGGGTATTGGGCATTGCCCGCACGATCGTCGCATTGCCGATCTGCTGGCGCAGATAGCTGAGCGTCTTGCCGGCGGCGATCGAGAGGAAAAGCGTGTCCGGCTTGGCGAAGCGCCGATAATTCGGCAGCGCCTCATCCATGAATTGCGGCTTGATCGCCAGCAGCACGATGGTTGGCTGGAAACCGGTTGGCAGATCGGCCGGCTTCGTCACGATGGTGACACCGGCGGCGGCGACATCGTCGAGATCGCGCGGGCTAGGGTCGACCACGTAAAGCTGGTTGCCGGGAACGCCCCGGGCGAGCCAGCCACGCAGCATGGCGCCGCCCATCTTGCCGCAGCCCAGCAACAGCATCGAACCCGGCAGGCGCAGGGAAGGTGTCTTCCCGCCCTGCGGCTGCCCATTCGTCCCAGTCATGACGCCTCAAGCTTCGCCGACAGTCTCCAAAAGCGCCGCTTCCAGCGCTTCCTGCGGTTTCTTACCGCCCCAGACGACGAATTGGAAGGCAGGATAGAAGCGTTCGCATTCGCTCAAAGCCGCTTCCACCAGATCTTCGAGCTGCTCGACGGCGATACCCGGCGTGCCGCGCAGCAGGATCGTGTGGCGGAACATCGGTGCCATCTCTTCCGAGCAGAGATCGAAATGGCCCAGCCAGAGCCGTTCATTGACTAAAGCCAGCAGGTCGGTCACATCGCGGCGCCGGTTCGGCGAAATCCGCATGTCGAACAGGCAGGAGTAGTACATCGCCCCCAGGTCTTCCTGCCAGACGAAGAACATACGGTAGTCGCACCATTGACCCGTGAATTCGACAATCATCTCCTGATCGGTCGAGCGGTCGTAACGCCATTCGTTGGCGTTAACCAATTCTTCCATGACATCAAGGGGATTGATTTCCGCGCGGGTCGACTCGGCTGGGAGTAATGCCATTGCAGCGCCCTCCATGGTCGGCCCCTGGGCGCCCCGACTCGGTGGGGTCAGGCCCCAGGATTTTGATGATGAATCAAAGAACCCCACCACATTTAGAGTCTCAGATTTGCGACTCCGGTGCAAGGGCTCTTTTAAGAAGTTTTAATTGAGCACCTCGCCGGCGCAGGCGGCAGCGTCCCTAAGGGGTTCAGCCGCCCTGCTTCTCGGCCAAAGCGGTCAGGCGCGCTTCCAGTTCGACAACCCGCTTTTCCAGACGAATCTGCTCTTCGCGAGCGGCCTGCGCGACCGCCTTGATTGCCTCGAATTCATCGCGGCTGACGAGATTCATGCGCCCGACAATGCGCTCCAGCTGCTGCTGCAGCCGCTGTTCAACTTCCTGACGCACCCCGCTCAGGGAACCGATGGCGCCGGTCGCCACCTTGGCGAGATCGTCGAGCAAGCGGTTATCGGTCTGCATTTTCAAACTCCTGCAACATCTGGCGGCACGACATCCCAGCGGGACGGTAACTTGCCGCCGTTTCGGCTCTCCCCTATATAACGAAGCTCTTGAGCTTAATGAACCCCCGCTTCACAGGCTCCGCATTCACCGACAACTGGCGCGACGAGATCTTCCATGGCTGCCGATCAGACCGGCTATTTCGTTTTCCCGAATTTCGATCCCGTTGCCCTTCATCTCGGGCCGATCGACATCCGCTGGTACGCGCTGTCCTATATCGCCGGTATCCTGCTCGGCTGGTGGTACTGCCTGCAACTGATCAAGTTGCCGCCGCAGCGCATCAAGCGCGAACAGTTCGACGACCTCGTCACCTGGATCGTGGTCGGCATCATCGTCGGGGGCCGCCTCGGCCAGGTGCTGCTCTGGGCACCGGGCTATTACTTCTCACACCCGTTAGAAATCGTACAGGTGTGGAAGGGCGGCATGGCCTTCCATGGCGGCCTGATCGGCGTCATTCTCGCCATGTACTTCTATGGGCGCAGTCAGAAACTGGGCTTCTTCGTCGTCGCCGACATCGTCGCTTGTGCCACGCCGATCGGCTTGTGCCTGGGGCGCATCGCCAATTTCATCAATGGCGAGCTCTGGGGCCGCGTCACTGATGTGCCCTGGGCCGTGATCTTCCCCAATCCGGCCGCCGGCGGCTTGCCGCGCCATCCAAGCCAGCTTTATGAAGCAGGTCTCGAAGGCCTGGCGCTCTTCATCCTCATGCATGTCTGCTCGCGCTCGCAACGGGTCCGCGAAGCCACCGGCACGCTGAGCGGCATCTTCCTGATCGGCTACGGCCTCGCCCGCAGCTTCAGCGAATTCTTCCGCGAGCCGGAGGTCAATCTCGGTGCCAATGCCGTCACCACCTGGGGCCAGATCCTGTGCATCCCGATGATCGTCTTTGGCATCTATCTGGTGCTGCGCGGCCGCAAGCTCGCGGCAAAGCCGCGCGAAGTGCAGTCTTAAGCGGCGCGGGCACGAGGCCGCGCAAGCGATGGGCAGCGGACAGAAAAGCGGAATAGAGACGCGGATCACCAAACAGATCCGCGCCCAGGGTGCCGTCACTGTCGCCGATTTCATGCGCCTCGCCTTGTCGGCGCGCGAACTCGGCTATTACAGCAGCCGCGATCCGCTGGGCGCTGCCGGCGATTTCACCACCGCGCCGGAAATCAGCCAGATGTTCGGCGAGATGATCGGCCTCTGGTGCGTCGACACCTGGCAGCGCCTGGGTGCGCCGCAGGAGATCAATCTCGTCGAGCTCGGCCCCGGCCGCGGCAGCTTGATGGCGGATGCCCTGCGCGCGGCGAAACTAGCCCCGGATTTCCTGGCCGCAATCCGCTTGCACCTCGTCGAAATCAGCCTGCCGCTGCGGGAGCGCCAGGCAGCCAACCTGCAAGCCTTTCATCCGCAGTGGCATGATAGCATCGAGACTCTGCCGGCCGGCCCCATGCTGGTCGTAGCCAACGAATTCTTCGACGCGCTGCCGATCCATCAATTCATCATGACCGAGAGCGGCTGGCGCGAGCGCGGCGTGACACTCGGCGATGATGATCGCTTCGCCTGGACCCTGCTGCCACCGGGGCCGCAGCTCGCTTTGCTGCCGGCAGCCTTGCGTGCGGCTTCCCCCGGCGCGATCTCCCCGGGCGCGATCTCCCTGGGCGCGGTCGCCGAGTGTTCGCCGGCCTCGCAGCGCATTCTCGGTATCCTGGCGCAGCATTGCCTGCGGGCTGCGGGGGCGGCCCTGTTCATCGATTACGGCCCGGCGGCAAGCGGCTTCGGCGATACCTTCCAGGCCCTGAAGGCGCATCGTTATCACGATCCCCTGCAGAATGTCGGCGACGCCGATCTGACAGCCCATGTCGACTTGCCGTATCTGGCGCGGCTGGCGCAGGAGGCAGGATGTGGCAGCTTCGGCCCGGCCAGCCAGGGCGATTTCCTCAGGGCGCTCGGCATTGAGACGCGGGCCGCAATGCTGTCGCGCAATCAAGATCATGTGACGCAGGAGGAAATCCAGACGGCTTTGCATCGCTTGATCGACGCAGCACAAATGGGCACTCTGTTCAAAGTCGTGGCGATCACTTCGCCGGGCATCACTGAATTGGCAGGATTTGCATGATCGAGGCAGCGGAGCTGAGCGGCTTGGCGAATATTCGCCACGGTTTCATGACCCGTGGCGGCGGTGTCAGCGACGGTATCTATGCCACGCTCAATTGCGGTATCGGCTCGAAGGATGCAACAGATGCCGTGCTGGAAAATCGCGGCCGCGCGGTGGCAAAAATCGGTATGCCGCCGGAATCGTTGGTGACGGCCTATCAGGTGCATAGCGCCAGGGCCGCGGTGGTCGATCAGCCCTGGTCGCGGGATGCGGCACCGCAGGTTGACGGCATGGTGACGGCAAAGCCCGGCGTAACACTCGGCATCCTGACGGCGGATTGCGCGCCGGTGCTGTTTGCCGATGAGAAGGCCGGCGTGATCGGCGCAGCCCATGCCGGCTGGAAAGGCGCCATCACCGGCGTGTTGCAGGCGACGGTCGAAAAGATGGTTGAACTCGGTGCCAAAGCGGGACGCATCCGGGCGGCGATCGGTCCTTGCATCGGCCAGATGTCATACGAAGTGGGACCGGAATTCCCCGCACCTTTCCTAGCGCAGGATCCCGCCCATGCGCGCTATTTCATCCCGTCGATCCGCGACCAGCGCTACATGTTCGATCTCGGCGGCTATGTGCGCGATCAGTTACGGGGCATGGGTTTACCTGGTGTCGAGTTGCTCGGCCGCGATACCTGTGCCGAGGAAGAGCAGTTCTTCTCCTATCGCCGCACGACCTTGCGGCACGAGCCGGATTACGGCCGGCAGATTTCACTGATCGGTTTGGCAGGCTGAAGCGTAAAGCGGCTTCGCGGCTAGAGCGGCAGGCGCATACTCGCCCGCAGGCCGCCCAGCGGCGACTCCCGCAAGACAAGATCACCGCCATGGCTGCGCAGGATATCGCGGGCGATGGTGAGGCCAAGACCTGTCCCACCGGTCTCCGTGTTGCGCGACTCTTCCAGCCGGAAGAAGGGCTTGAACACATCTTCGCGGCGCTCGGGCGGTACGCCGGGTCCGTCGTCATCGACGAAGATATCGACGCCGTTATGGCTCTTCTTCAGGCTGAGGCGCTGATGCCGGGCATAGCGGTGGGCGTTGCCGATGATATTGGTCAAAGCCCGCCGAAAGGCATCGCGCCGCAGCGGCAGGATGATCTGTTCCTCGGTGACATCGACCTCGATCTGCGCGCCCTCGCGACGGGCATTGGCGACGGTCTCGTCGATGATGCCGATGAGATCGGTGGGGAAGGACTGCTCGGTGCCTTCGCCGCGAGCGAAGGCCAGGTAGGCGCCGATCATCCGCTCCATGTCGACGACGTCATTCTTGAGCTCGGCGATCTCCGGCGCATCGCCCATCATCGCAAGCTGCAATTTCATCCGGGTGAGGGGGGTGCGCAGATCGTGGCTGACGCCGGCCAGCATCTCGGTGCGCTGGGCGATCTGCCGGCGGATGCGATCCCGCATCAGGTTGAAGGCGCGACCGGCCAGCTCCACTTCCACCGCGCCGCCGGGGCGGAAGTCCTCGACATCGCGGCCCTTGCCGAAATCATCCGCCGCCTGGGCGAGGTGCTTGATCGGCTCCACCTGTCCGCGCATGAATTGGGTGGCGATGGTCAGCAGTGCGATCGAGGTACCGACCATCCACAGGAAGAAGACGTAGGTCGTGGAGCTGAACAGCCGGTGGCGGTTGACCAATACATGCAGGACGCCGCCCGCGAGCTGCACATGGATCTCGACATATTTCTCCAGCGATCGGCTATCGATCAGGAAAGGCAGGTTCATGCGGTCACGCAAGGCACTGGCAAGCTGACGGTCAACCAGGTTCTGGCGCATGATGGTCGGATCGTTCGGCAGGATCTCGCCGGGATTATAGGTCAGCCCCAGCTTCATGCTGTTGGCGGCGACGCCGATCAAGTCAATATCCGGGTCTGCCCCTGCCTGTTGCAGGTTGCTCGAATGCGGCAGCAACGTGATCGTCGCCGCGACGTCGCCGGCAACGGCCTGGGCGAGGCGCCGGGTGACGGTATCCCAGTGGCTGTCATAGAAGACCCAGGCCGAGACCACCTGGAGGAGAACCAGCGGCGTCACAATGATCAGGATCGAGCGGCCAAGCAATGAGCGCGGCAGGATGCGCTCAAGGTTGTAGATCGTTTCGCTAATATATTCGCTCATCCGCCGGTACCTGAATTAATCGGGCTGCAACACATAGCCGCGGCCGCGAACGGTCTGCAGATAGCGCGGAAATTTCGGATCGTCTTCGATCTTCTTGCGCAACCGCGTCATTTGAATGTCGATGACCCGGCTGCCGCCGATCTCGCTGCCCATATCCGACAATTCTTCCCGGGTCAAAGGCGCGCCCGGGCTTTCCGCCAATTGTGCCAGCAGGTCGGTCTCGGATTCTGTCAGATAGACGAGCTCGCCGGCGCGCGTCAGGCGGCGCCGCTCGAGATCGAACAGGAACGCGCCGAACTTGATGTGGCGGGAGAGGTTCTTCGCCGGTGAGATCGGACGCGCCCGCTTGAGGATCGACTGGATACGCAGCACCAGCTCACGCGGCTCGAACGGCTTTGCCAGATAATCATCGGCACCGACCGACAGGCCCTTGATACGGTCTTCGGATTCACCCATGGCGGTCAATAGCAGGATGGGCACATGGCTGTCCCGGCGCAGATGCTCGGTCAGCTGCAGCCCGCTCTCGCCCGGCATCATGATGTCGAGGACCAGCAGGTCGAAGGTGACGCTGGTAAGTTTGGTGCGGGCTTCCACCGCGTCGACGGCGGTGGTGACACGGAACCCCTGGTCGGTGAGATAGCGGCCCAGGAGATCGCGCAGCCGCCGGTCGTCATCGACCACCAGGACATGAGGCGGGGCGGCGGTATCGGCGCTGGGTTGCTGTTCCTGTTCGCTCATCTCGGTTCAACGGTCTTTGCCATGCCCCGCTTCAGCGGACACCGCCGGCGCGGAATTTGGCCCGGTCGGCCTCATTGATCATGCCGAGCATGACCTTGCGGAAGCCGTCCACCGCCTCGGCACCCGCCGCCTTATAGGCGCGCGCAACCAAAGCGCGCTGCTCCTCGGTCAGCTTGCGTTCGAGATCGGCGCCCAGCTCCGTCAGGCTTAACAAACGCTGGCGGCGGTCGATGGTGCCGGGGCGCTGGACGATGAAACCCTGGCGGACCAACTGCCCGAGGACGCGACTGAGGCTTTGCTTGGTGATCTTCAGGATATCCAGCAGGTCGGAGACGGTCATTCCCGGATTGCGGCCGACGAAATAGATGACCCGGTGATGAGCCCGGCCGAAGCCGTATTGGGCCAGGGTCTGGTCGGCCTTGGCGGTAAAATCGCGATAGGCGAAAAACAGCAGCTCAATGCCCTGACGGAGATCGTCTTCCCGCAGGAAGAGCGGATTGGCGGGTGATTTTATGTCAGTCATGTTGACTTATTTTTCCGAATGTTTTAAATCTGGGGTCCATTAAGATCACTTTATAACCCTATACCCATCCCCGGTTTGGAGTAATCCCTGATGAGCATCCTGCCTTTTGACGATCGCGACGGCTCCCTCTGGTTTGACGGCAAACTGGTGCCGTGGCGCGACGCCAAGATTCACGTTCTCACCCACGGCTTGCATTATGCCTCTTGTGTGTTCGAAGGCGAGCGCGCTTATGACGGCAAGATCTTCAAGTCGCATGAGCATAGCATCCGCCTGCACAAGTCGGCGGAGATCCTCGGCTTCAAGATCCCCTACAGCGTCGAAGAGCTCGACAAGGCCAAGGACGAGCTGGTTGCCAAGATGGGCTTCAAGAACAGCTATGTCCGCGCCGTTGCCTGGCGCGGCAGCGAGATGATGGGCGTCTCGGCGCAGCAGAACACCATCCACGTGGCGATCGCCACCTGGGAATGGCCGTCCTATTTCTCGCCGGAACTGCTGGAGAAGGGCATCCGCCTGAAATGGGCGAAGTATCGCCGTCCGGCACCGGATACGGCCCCGACCTCTTCCAAGGCTGCCGGTCTCTATATGATCTGCACCATCTCCAAGCATGAAGCCGAAGGCGAAGGCTTCCAGGACGCGATGATGCTGGATTATCGCGGCCAGCTCGCCGAGGCGACCGGCGCCAATGTCTTCCTGGTGCAGAACGGCGAATTGCACACGCCGACCCCGGATTGCTTCCTCAATGGCCTCACCCGCCAGACGGTGATGGAGCTCGCCAAGCGCCGCCAGATCAAGGTGGTCGAACGCGCCATCATGCCGAATGAGCTGGCCAAAACCGATGAGGTTTTCCTGGTCGGCACAGCCGCGGAAGTGACCCCGGTCGGCCAGATCGGTGAATACAATTTCAAGGTCGGCCCGGTGACCAAGCAGCTGCGCGAGGACTACCTCAAGGAAGTCCGCGCCCATGTGAAGAGCGCCGCCGCGGAATAACGCTTCCGCTTATTGGCGTCAAAAACAGCGCCCCGCTTCGAGTTTCGGAGCGGGGCGTTTTGTTGTCGCGCGAGATCGGCCCTCGCGGGTCAGCTCTTTCGTTGGGCGGCCTGGCGTTGGGCGACCTTGGCCAAAGCCGCGAAATCCTGTTCTCCGTCGCCCACGGCGACCGCCGAGAGCAGGTGATCGCGCACCAGGCTTGCCATCGGCAGCGGCACATTGGCCTGCTCGCCGGCGGCGATCGCCAGGCGCAGATCTTTGAGGCCGAGATGCAGCTTGAAAGCGGCCGGCTCATAGCGGTCGGCGGCGATCAGTCCGCCATAGCCCTTATAGACCGGGGAGGCAAAGAGCGTGTTGGTGAGAAGATCGAGCAGGTCGGCCGCCGGCACACCGTAGCCGGCAGCCAGGGCCGAGGCCTCGGCCATTGCCTCGATGGCGGCGCCGATCATGAAGTTGCCGGCGAGCTTCACGGCATTGGCGCGCCGCGGTTCCTCGCCCATGCGCCAGGTCTTCTGGCCGATGAGATCGAAGAGCGGCTGCACCCGGTCAACGAGGGCCGTCGCGCCTGCTGTGACGATATTGAGCTTGGCCGCGGCCGCCGCATCGGGCCGTCCGAAAACCGGCGCCGCCACATAGAACTGGCCGAGCTTGCCATGCAGTTCGGTCAGTTCCTCGGCAAGAGCGACGGAGATCGTTGCCAGGTTCACATGCAGCAGGGCCTTCGGTGCCGCCGCCAGGGCGCCGCTGTCGATCAGCAGGCTTCGCAGCGCCTTGTCGTCGGCCAGCATGGAGAAGACGACATCGCCTGTCAGGGCATCCTCGAGCTTCGCCGCGACTTTAGCACCTGCGGTGGCCAATTCCTGCGCCGGGCCGGGCGAGCGGTTCCAGACCGTCACCTGGTGGTCGCCTTTGATGAGATTGGCGGCAATGGCCTTGCCCATATTGCCGAGACCGATGAATCCGATATTCATGGCGAAACTCCTTGTTTGCGGGGACTGCCGCGCCGGCAGAGTTCCGGCGCGGCAGAAACGCGGAGGTGTCAGGCCTTCTCTGCGCTGCGACGGCGCGCGCGTGCCCAGAGATTGAGGCCTTCGACCAGGGCCGAGAAGGCGATCGAGAAGTAGAGATAGCCCTTCGGGATATGGAAATGCAGGCCTTCGCCCAGCAGGGCAACGCCGACCAGCAGCAGGAAAGCCAAGCACAACATCTTGACCGAGGGATGACGGTCGACGAAATCGCCCACCGGACCGGCGGCAAAGATCATCACGATCATGGCGGCAATGACGGCAGCCACCATGACCGGC
>Ga0209148_1000743_pt1 | contig 25189 bp, 24 predicted proteins | sample AraplaCol_mMF_r2_2_FD_184288 | JGI IMG/M metagenome (GOLD analysis project Ga0209148, IMG submission 184288) | Arabidopsis root microbial communities from North Carolina, USA - plate scrape CL_Col_mMF_r2 (SPAdes) (version 2) | ecosystem: Host-associated > Plants > Roots > Endosphere | place... | reverse complement strand
TCACCTTGTTCTGGTCCAAGAGCGTCAGGCGGCCGGAGACTTCCAGCACGCGCTGGATCACGAACATCACGTCCGGGCGGCCGGCGTCGTATTCGTCGAACACCAGCGCGACGTTGTTCTGCAGCGCCCAGGGCAGGATGCCGTCGCGGAATTCAGTGACCTGCTTGCCGTCGCGGACCACGATGGAGTCCTTGCCGACGAGGTCGATACGGCTGATGTGGCTGTCGAGGTTGACGCGCACGCAGGGCCAGTTCAGGCGGGCGGCGACCTGCTCGATGTGGGTGGATTTGCCGGTACCGTGATAGCCGGTGACCATCACGCGGCGGTTGCGGGCGAAGCCGGCGAGAATGGCAAGCGTGGTCGCGCGGTCGAAGCGGTAGTCGGAATCGACTTCAGGAACGTGAGGATCGACTGCGGAATAGGCCGGCACTTCGAGATCGCTGTCGATCCCGAACACCTGGCGCACCGACACCTTCATGTCGGGCAAACCGGAAACTTCCTCAACTTTGGACAGGGCGGCGGTCGTCATCAATCCTCCGAGGCCCCGGGCGGTCCCGAGGCCAGTTATTTGCACGTTGGCTGCGGCTGGGTGCGACTGCGAACCTATCAGAGACAACGTGCCGGCAGAAGCCCGCCCCGCAATCAAAGTTCCGTTGTCTTTTCATTTAGATAGGCAAGGAACGCGATTTTTGGAAGGCTGCAATGCAAATCCCGCCCAAATTTCGCGCCGGATTGGCGCCTTGCCCAAGGGAATGGCAAGGGAATGGCAAGTGAATAGCTGGCGAATGGCACTTTCGCCGCCTCTGCTTACTTGTGTAAGGGTCTGAACCCGAATGCTCCAGCCCGCTACAGAGACCTTGTGACTTCTTTCCTTGATCCCCTGATATCCTTCGTCTCGGCCCATGCGTGGCTGGCCTATCTGACCCTGTTCCTGGCAGCGCTGCTCGAAGCAGTCCCGGTGGTAGGCTCGGTCATTCCTGGCTCGACCATCATTCTGGCGCTGAGCGCGCTGGTTCCAGGCGGGGAGCTGAAGCTGCAATGGGTGCTGCTGGCGGCCGCGATCGGTGCCGTGATCGGTGACGGCTCGGCCTACTGGCTCGGTCACCGGCAGCAGCGCAAGATCCTCAACACTTGGCCGCTGACAAATTACCCGCGCCTGGTCGAGGAGAGCGAGACCTTCTTCCACCGTTTCGGAACCTGGGCCGTGTTCTTCGCCCGCTTCGTGCCGCCGATCCGCGCCTTCGTGCCGATCACGGCGGGTGCGCTGGGGATGGAGCCGGCGAGGTTTTACGCCGTGAACATCCCGGCGATCCTGGTCTGGGCGCCCGCCCATGTGCTGCCGGGCGTGCTGGCGGTGTCGGCGTTGCATGAATATTTCGGCGCGCCACACCACGGGCATCCGATCAAGCACATGTGGATTTTGACGGTGGTTGCCGTGGCGATCGTGGTGGGTGTGACGGTGTGGATCTATCGCCGGCGCAATGGCGGCGCTGTGGCAGAGGCCAAGCCGCGGGGGTAGGAAGCCGCCACACCACCGGTGTCTTCCCTGCGTTCGCAGGGACGACAGTGGAGGGTGCGGCATGCTCATCTAACCACCCGCCCCCGCCCTTCTCCCCGGCGCCGGCCCCACATATCTCGCCCGCGGCCGGATCAACTTCCCGAACTGCAATTGCTCGCTGGCATGGGCGACCCAGCCGACGCTGCGGGCCATGGCGAACAATGCGAGTTCGCTGCCGGCAGGGAGCCGCAGCGCGTGGACGAGCACGGCGAGCACGTAATCGATGTTGACGAACTCGCCGGTCGCTTCCGCGATCCGCTCCGGCACTTCTTTGGTGAATTTGCGCGGCGCGCCGGCGCGGGCCAGCGCATTCAGCAGCGATTGCGCCCGGGGATCACCGCGCTTGTAGACGCCGTGGCCGAAGCCCGGAAAGCGCTCGCCCAGCGCAACGCGCTCGCGCACCATCGGCTCGACATCGCGATCGACCAGCGTCTTGACGAGCTGCGAGGCCAGCACGCCGGCGCCGCCATGTTTCGGCCCCTTCAGCGCGGCGAGACCGGCGATGACGGAATCGTAGAGACTGAGCCCGGTCGAGGCGGCGCAGCGCGCGGTGAAGGTCGAGGCATTCAATTCATGGTCGGCGAGCAGCACCAGCGCGCGGCGGATCAAATCAGGCGCGTGCTTGTTATCAGGCGCCCAGGCGCGCGCGATCTGCTGATGCAGCGGCTCGGATGACGGCTCGGCATTCAGCATCGTAGCCACAAGGAGCCGGACGATGCGCGCACCGACCAGCGCGCGGCCGTCGGGGGCGCGGGTGAAAGCGCGGGAATCGGCGCTGGTCGCCAGCGCGAGCACGGCGATGGCGCGATCGATCGGCGCTGCGCGTCGCGCGGCCTCCGCGATCGCGCGCATCTCGTCGGAGATCTTGGGCTGATTATCAGGCGCGAAGGGATCGACGTCGGAGACGTCCCAGAGCAGCGTTGCGGTGTGCTCCAGCGTGTCGTTCTCGGAAAGATCGATGCAGTTCACGCCGCGATAGATCGCGCCCTCCTCGGTGATGGTCGAGATCTCCGTGTCCATGACAGGCAGATCCGCGTCGAAGCTGCGCAGGCCGCGCGGCTCCGGCGACGGCACCCGGCGCTCCTTGAGGGCGCGCACGTCCTCGGCGCGGTAGCGATTCTTGCGCGAGTCCGGCGTCGGCTCGGAGCGGATCAGCCCGCGGCTGACATAGGCGTAGAGGGTCGCCGGCGAGATCGCGAGCTCGGCGGCGGCTTCCCGGGCAGAGAGGTAGAGCTCTTCGGAATTATTCATATTGATTTATGTAATCAAGATTGATCAATCTGTCGAGAGGTCTGATTTTCTCCTGGTGCAGTGCAAAAGGAGATTTGCGCCATGAACATCCACCTCACCAAAAGCCAGATCGGACTGGACGGCGTTCCCGCGGCCGAAACCGTGCTGAGCCATGTCGATGGCGAGCGCGGCGAGCTGATCATTGCCGGCGAGCATATCGGCCGCCTTGCCGCCATCTCGAGCTTCGAAGGCGTCACCGCCCGGCTCTGGAACGGTGCCGGCAAGACCACCCTCACCGAAGCCAATGTGCGAGCGAGCCTCGGTGCAGCACGCGAGCGCGCCTTCGCGCGGCTCCCCGAGTTGCTGCCGGCAACGCGCGGCATGGGCATCATCGACGGGTTTCGTGCGGCCGTTGCCGGCTTGCGCGCCGAGCACGGGCTGGAGCACGAGGCGACCATCGTCGGCGCGTTTCCGGTGATCGCGGGCGCTCTGGTTCGTCGCGCAAAAGGGCTCGACCCCGTCGCGCCCGATCCGACTGTCAGCCATGCCGCCGATACGCTGCGCATGCTGCATGGGCGCGCGCCCGCGGCTCGCGAGGTCACCGCGTTAGATGCCTATCTCGTCACCGCGAGCGACCACGGCATGAACGCCTCGACCTTCACCGCGCGCGTCGTAGCTTCGACGCAGGCCGATCTGTTCGCGGCCGTCACCGCCGGCTATTGCGCGCTCACCGGTCCGCTGCATGGCGGCGCACCGGAGCCTGTGCTGGAAATGCTGGACGCAATCGGCACGCGCGAACGGATCCAGCCCTGGGTCGATGCGGCGCTGGCCCGCGGCGAGCGGATGATGGGTTTTGGTCACCGCATCTATCGCGTGCGCGATCCGCGCGCGGATGTGCTGAAGAGTGCGGTCGAGGCCCTCGCCTCCAACGGCACCGATCTGCCGTTCGCCGGCGAGGTCGAGGCCTATATCCGCGCAGCACTGCGCAAGAAGAACCCGGAGCGGCCGATCGAGACCAATGTCGAGTTCTTCACCGCGATCCTGCTCGATGCGCTGGCGATCCCGCGGCAGGCGTTCACGCCGATCTTCGCGGTGGCGCGCAGTGCAGGGTGGACCGCGCATGCGCGCGAGCAGCAGCGGACGGGACGGTTGATCCGGCCGAGCTCATCGTATGTGGGGGCGATGCCGCAGGCATAGAGAATGCGTAGCCCGGATGGTGGGAAGCATTCCGAAATGGTAGGGTGGGCAAAGGCGCACTTGCGCCGTGCCCACCATCTCTCTCGATCGCAAAAAATGCGTGGGCACGCTTCGCTTTGCCCACCCTACGATACTGTCGTCCGCGCGAAAGCCGGAACGCAACCAGAGAGCGTCGCGAGGCCTTACGCCTCCCGCACCACGGTCTTCAGATAATTATACGCCTTGATGATCTCGATCAGGCGATCCTCGGTGGAGCGGTCGCCGCCGTTGGCGTCGGGGTGGTGCTGCTTGACCAGCGCCTTGTACTTGCTCTTGACGTCGGCGAGCGTGGAATTCGGGCCGAGGCCCATGACCTGGAGTGCCTTGCGCTCGGCGTTCATGACCTTGCGCGTTTCGGCCTTGGGCTCGGCCTCCGGACCCTTGCGCCAGCCGGCGCGACCGTTGATCTCACTGAACATGCTGAACGGATCGGACGCCATATCGATCTCGGCTTCCGCACCCTTCTTGCCGCCATTGGCGCCCATCTTCCAGGTTGGGCGATGGCCGGTCAGCGCATCCTTCTGATAGCGCGCGACCGCGTCGGCATTCATGCCGGAAAAGAAATTGTAGTTCTGATTGTACTCGCGGACGTGATCCAGGCAGAAGTGCCAGTACTCGCGCTGGTTCTCGCGGCCCTTCGGCGCGCGGTGCGCGCCCTTGTTCTGACACCCGGCCCACTCGCAACCGACCGCGGTGTCGCGCGGCTTCACCTCGGCCTGCTTGCCCCGCGGCTTCACGCGGATGGAGTCGAAGAACTTTGATGAATCGATCGGCATGGCTGACTTTGACTACGCAATGCAAAAACCTTCAAGTCTTGACATTGCAATTAGATACTCACCCGTAGCCGAAGTTTCACTTCGGCGTCTTTTAACGTACGGCCGCCCATGGGCGGCCTATGCAATTGACGGAGTGCGACTGCACGATTTAATGACGCTCATGGTTATGAAAGACACTATCAGCAACAAGTTGCAGGAAGCTTTCACGCCCGAAAGCCTGCAAGTCGTCGACGAGTCACATTTGCATGAGGGCCATGCCGGCCATCGGCCGAGCGGCGAGACGCACTTCCGCGTCTATATCGTGTCTGGAGCCTTCAAAGGGAAGAGCCGGGTCGACCGCCATCGCATGATAAATGCGGCGCTGGCCGCGGAACTTTCCGGGGGCGTGCACGCGCTGGCGATCCACGCGCAGGCGCCGGGGGAAGGCTGAAGTTCACAAACTCCACTGTCATGCCCCGGCTTGACCGGGGCATCCAGTAATCCGAGGCGGCGCGGCTAGAAGCGAGCCGCCGCGGCGTACTGGATCGCCCGCTCCGGTGCGCAAGTGCGCACAAGGCGGGCGATGACACCGAGTGTGCAGCTAAAACGACTTCCCCGCCCTTCTCGGCTTGGCCTCTTCCATCTCGGCCTCGCGCGGGACCGGTGAAATACGGAGCGCGGTGATGCGGTTGCGTTCGCGACGGAGGACGCGGAAGCGGAAACCGTGGAAGGTAAAGCTCTGGCCGCGGTCGGGGATCGAGCGCGCCTCGTGAATGACGAGGCCTGCGACCGTGGTTGCCTCTTCATCAGGCAGGCGCCAGTCCATGGCACGGTTGAGGTCGCGGATCGGCACCGAACCGTCGACCACGACGGAGCCGTCAGGCTGGGCGCGCACGCCCGCGACCACGACGTCGTGCTCATCGGAGATGTCGCCGACGATCTCTTCCAGAATGTCTTCCAGCGTCACAAGACCTTCAACTTCGCCGTACTCGTCGACCACGAGCGCGAAATGGGTTTTGCGGCGGCGGAACGCCTTGAGCTGCTCGGCGAGCGGCCGCATCTCCGGCACGAACCAGGGCGGCAGCGCGATGGTGGAGACGTCGATGCGCGAGGTGTCGCCGTCGGAGGCGCGGATCGCGCGCAGCAGGTCCTTGGCGTGGAGCACGCCGATGATGTTTTCCGGCTTCTCGCGCCACAGCGGTATGCGGGTGTATTCGGTCGCCAGCACCTCGCGCACCAGGTCGTCCGGCGGCATGTCGGCGTTGATCATCATCATTTCGGTGCGATGGATCATCACATCGGAGACCTGGAGCTCGCGCAAGTCCAGGAGGCCGCCCAGCATGTCGCGGTCCTGCTTCTCGACCTTGCCCTCGTGATGCAGAAGGTCGACCGCGCCGCGCAGGCGCTCGGTCGGCGACAGGATCGCCTGGTGCTCGCCGGCAAGACCGAACAGACGCATCAAAACGCGCACGATGACCTCGACCACGCGCAGCAGCGGCCCCAGCACATACATCGTCAGCCGCATCGGGCGCGCGACCGCGAGCGCCATGCGATCCGGTGCGTTGATGGCGATGGTCTTGGGCAGCACTTCGGCGAAGATCACCACCAGCGCCGTCATCAGACCGGTGGCATAGAGCACGCCGACATCGCCGAACCATGCGGTGAAGATGCTGGTCGCCAGCGCCGAGGCGGTGATATTCGCGATATTGTTGCCGAGCAGCAGGGCGCCGATCAGGCGCTCGCGCATGTCGAGCAGCTGCGAGACCACGTCGGCATCGCGGTTACCCTGCTTGGACAGCCGCAGCATGCTGGCGCGCGAGGCGCCGGTCAGCGCGGTCTCGCTCGCGGCGAAGAAGCCCGACACCAGCAGGCAGATGATGACGATGGTAAAGCCGAGCCAATCCATGAGACTCTCAACAGACGTTCAGCCGCGCATCAAATCTTTTGCGCGAGCTTCTCTTGCAGGAAGTCGCGCACCGGGGTCGGCTCGACGTCCTTGGCAATGACGGCGCGCCCCACGGCCTTCAGCAAGATGAAGGTGAGCTTGCCGCGCTTGACCTTCTTGTCCTGCGCCATCAGCGCCATCAGCGCGTCGGCATCCGCAAGGCCTTCCTGCGCGAAGCCGGCAATGTCCCGCAAGCGCGTCGGAAGCCCTGCCTCGATCAGATGGCGCTCGACGCGGGCCGCATCACCCTCGCCGATCATGCCAAGCTTGGCCGAGAACTGCGCCGCCAATGTCATGCCGATGGCAACGCCCTCGCCATGGAACAGACGGTCGGAGAAGCCGGTCGCTGCCTCCAACGCGTGACCAAAAGTGTGGCCGAGATTGAGCAGCGCGCGCTCGCCGGTCTCGCGTTCGTCACGCGAGACGACGCCGGCCTTGGCGCGGCAGGAGGTCGCGATCGCATGCTCGCGGGCCGAGCCGCCCTTGAAGATGTCGGAATGGTTCTTCTCAAGCCAGGTGAAGAAGGCCTCGTCGCCGAGCACGCCGTATTTGGCGACCTCGGCGTAGCCGGCGCGGAATTGCCGCGGCGACAGCGTGTCGAGCACGGCGGTGTCGGCAATGACCAGCACCGGCTGATGGAAGGCGCCGAGCAAATTCTTGCCCTGCGGCGAGTTGATGCCGGTCTTGCCGCCGACGGAAGAATCGACCTGCGCCAGCAGCGAGGTCGGCACCTGCACGAAATCGACGCCGCGGCGCAGGATCGCAGCGGCAAAACCGGCGAGATCGCCGACCACGCCGCCACCGAGCGCGATGACGAGATCGTTGCGTTCGATCTTGGCGGCGATCAGGGCTTCGCTGACCTTTTCCAGGCCCGCGTAGGTCTTGGAGATCTCGCCTTCCTCGACCACGACGCGCGCGGACGGAATGCCGGCGGCGGCGAGTGAAGCTTCCGTTGGCTCAAGCCAGTATTTTGCGACAGTGCGGTCGGTGACGATGGCCGTGCGTACGCCGGGGCGCAGAGCGGCAACGCGTTCGCCGAGCGAGGACAGCACGCCGCGGCCGATGACGATGTCATAGGCGCGATCGCCGAGAGCGACGTCGACGTTCACAGGGTCGGAATGTTTCAAAGGCGCGGTCATCAAACGGCACTCGCGATATCGGCTGGTGGTGGACCACAGAGATACGCGTGCAGCGTCTCGATGCATTCCTCCACGATCTTGTCGTGCGGCACGTCGCGCGAGGCAATGGTGAGGTCGGCCTTGCCATAGACAGGCTCGCGCTCGGTCAGCAGGCGCGTCACGGTGCCCTCAGGATCGGCGGTCTGGAGCAAGGGGCGGTCCGCACGGCGGCGCACCCGCCGCATGATGACGTCATGGTCCGCCCTGAGCCAGACCGAGATCGCCTTGGCCGCGATGCGATTGCGCGTCTCCTCGCGCATGAAGGCGCCGCCGCCGGTCGCCAGCACCACCGGCCCGCCGTCGAGCAGGCGCGCGATCACCCGCGCCTCGCCGTCGCGGAAATGCGGCTCACCGTGGCGCTCGAAAATCTCCGGTATGGTCATGCCGGCCGCCGCCTCGATCTCGGTGTCGGCGTCGACGAAGGGCAGCTTGAGCCTGACAGCCATGCGCCGGCCAATGGTCGACTTGCCGACGCCCATCATGCCGACCAGCACGATGGAACGCGCGCCGAGCGCCGACAGGATGTCGGCCTCATGGCTCGCTTGTGCTGGCATCTCGGCGTCGGACATTATCGGCTCGATTGGATCTCAAACTGCCGCCAAAGACGGCATCCCGGCCAACCTATACGACCCCCTCGGGGCCCTCGCCAGAGGACTCTTGCCACGAAACGGCGAACATGTTGGATGATTTCATTGGTTAATTTGCCCGTTCAAGCCCCCTATCAAGACCCTCGTCGAGACCTTGCCCGATGCCCAGCCTGTTCCGCTTCCTGACGGTCGTCGCCGTGCTTGCCGGCATCGTCTATGGCGTGGTGTTCGCGCTGGCCAACTTCGTCAATCCGAAGCCGCGGGAAATGACGGTGACGATCCCGCCGGATAAGTTTCTCAAGAAATAGGAGCTAGCCTGAAGGGCATGCGCAAATCCTCCGCCAAGCCCTCCGACGCCAAGCTCACCGGCCTGTTCCTCGACATGCTCGCGGCGGAACAGGGCGCCGGGCCCAACACGCTCGATGCTTACAGGCGCGACCTCACTGATTTTTCCGAGTTTCTTGGCCGCGCCGGCCACAGCTTTGCGGACGCGGAGACGCAAGTCCTGCGCGACTATCTTGGCGACCTCGATGCGCGCGGCTTCAAATCCTCCAGCGTCGCGCGACGGCTGTCGGCGATGCGGCACCTGTTTCGTTTCCTGCTGAACGAGCGCATCCGAACCGAAGATCCCGCGGCGATCCTGTCAGGGCCGAAGCGCGGGCGCGGCCTGCCCAAGGTGCTGTCGATTTCGGATGTCGATCGCATGCTCCGCCGCGCCAAGGAGATGAGCGAGGCGGCGGATGCCTCGCCGTCGCAGCGGCTGCGGGCATTGCGGCTCTATTGCCTGCTGGAGGTGCTTTACGCCACCGGACTGCGCGTGTCCGAGCTGGTGTCGCTGCCGCGATCGGCGGCCAAGCGCGACGCCCGCATGATCGTGGTGCGCGGCAAAGGCGACAAGGAACGGCTGGTGCCGCTGAATGAAGCCTCGCGGCAGGCGATGGCGGATTATCTCGGCGCAACGGAAGCTGCCAAGACTGAAAAGAAGAAAGACAGCCTCGCCGCCTCGAAATGGCTGTTTCCCTCCTTCGGCGAAAGCGGACATTTGACGCGGCAGCATTTTGCCCGCGACCTCAAGGAACTCGCGGTCGCCTCGGGGCTGCAGGCGCGGCTGGTTTCCCCGCACGTACTGCGGCATGCCTTTGCAAGTCACCTGCTGCACAACGGAGCTGACCTGCGCATCGTCCAGACCCTGCTCGGCCACACCGACATCTCGACCACCCAGATCTACACCCATGTGGTCGAGGAGCGGCTGAAAAGCCTGGTGCGCGACCTGCATCCGCTGGCGGAGAAGTAGTCGCCGCCGCTCCGCGGCGGGCTAAACCGCCTTGACTTCGGCCACATCTCCGCAGAAAGAGCCGTGGCCCTATCTGTGATTTGGCGCTCCACCACGAGCGCCAGGTCAAGCCCTTGAAGAAGCTATACTTCTTTACCTGGAGCCGACCCGCTTCGCCTCGTCGTCCCGTCCCCCTATATTGAAACGATGCCAGACCAGATGCGCAGCTATCTCGACTTCGAAAAGCCCGTCGCCGAGCTCGACTCCAAGGTCGATGAGCTCAGGACGCTCGCTGCCTCCGGCACCGACATTGCCGAGGAGATCGGCCGGATCGAGGACAAGGCCGCGCAGGCGCTGGCCGACCTCTATCAAAACCTGACGCCCTGGCAGAAGACGCTGGTGGCGCGGCATCCGCAGCGGCCGCATTTCAACGACTTCATCAAGGGCCTGATCACCGAATTCACCCCGCTCGCCGGCGACCGCAAGTTCGGCGAGGACGAGGCGCTGGTCGCAGGCTTCGGCCGCTTCCGCGGCGAAGCCATCTGCGTGATGGGCCAGGAAAAGGGCGATTCCACCGAGAGCCGTATCAAGCACAATTTCGGCATGGCGCGCCCCGAGGGCTATCGCAAATGCGTGCGGCTGATGGAGATGGCCGAGCGGTTCGGCCTGCCCGTGCTGTCGCTCGCCGATTCCGCCGGCGCCTATCCCGGCATCGGCGCCGAGGAGCGCGGTCAGGCCGAAGCGATCGCGCGCTCGACCGATGCCTGCATGGCGCTGACGGTGCCGAACGTCGCCATCATCACCGGCGAGGGCATGTCGGGCGGCGCCATCGCCATCACCACCGCCAACAAGGTCCTGATGCTGGAGCACGCGATCTACAGCGTGATCTCGCCGGAGGCCGCCTCCTCGATCCTCTGGCGCGACGGCTCCAAGGCGCAGGAAGCCGCCAACAACATGAAGATCACCGCCCAGGACATGCTCCGTTTCGGCGTGATCGACGCCATCCTGAAGGAGCCGGTCGGGGGCGCCCATCGCGACCCCGCCGCCATGATCGCCACCACAGGCGATGCCATCGCCAAGGCCTTTGACGAGCTCCGCGGCATGGACGGCGAGGCCATCCGCAAGCAGCGGCGGCAGAAATTCCTCGATATCGGCCGGAAACTGGGCTGATTCGGACGGGTTTGACGGCGCGAGGTCCCCGGTAACCCCGCGTTAACCCTTTTTTTTGCCCAAATCAGCGATCTCAGTAGCTGTTTGGCTGCAAAGCCCAAGTTACGGCCCAGTTTAAGTCTCTGTTGACCACGCCGCCGCCCCAACGGGCTCGTGATGTCAGGTCGGGTTGCGACCTCAAGGGGCGGAGGTTAGAATTTTAATCAATGGCTTCAGGGCGTAAGCGCTGGGGCTTGGTCTGAACAAGTCCGGTTGTCCGGTCAGGCCGAGCTTCACAAATCGGGGTTCGCGCTTCCGCCCGGCACGTTGTGGGGTCCATCTTGAATTCTCGTTCGCTTGCTCGCGCGCTCTTGGCTTCGGTTGCGCTTGCCGCCAGCATTGTGCTCGCCGGCTGCGATACCGATCAGGTGTCGCTGGCGACCAATGCCAAAGCCAACCAGCCGGTCTCGCCCAAGCTCGTCGCCGCGATGGGCGAGAAGGACATGGATCTGCAATCGCCGATCCTGATCCGCCTGTTCAAGCAGGAAGCCGAGCTCGAGATCTGGAAGCAGACCCGGAGCGGGCAGTTCGCGCTGCTCAAGACCTATCCGATCTGCCGCTGGTCGGGCGACCTTGGTCCGAAGGTGCGCGAGGGCGACCGCCAGGCGCCGGAAGGATTCTACTCGATCAATCCGAGCCAGATGAATCCGCAGTCGGCCTATTACCTCTCGTTCAACACCGGCTTCCCCAACGCTTTCGACAAGGCGCTCGGCCGCACCGGTTCGCAGCTGATGGTGCATGGCGATTGTTCGTCGCGCGGCTGCTACGCCATGACGGACGAGCAGATCGCCGAGATCTATTCGCTCGGACGCGAATCCTTCTTCGGCGGCCAGAAGGCGTTCCAGTTCCAGGCCTATCCTTTCCGGATGACGCCGGTGAACATGGCCAAGCACCGCAACAATCCGAACATGGCCTTCTGGAAGATGATCAAGGAAGGCTATGATCATTTCGAGGTGACGCGGCAGGAGCCGAAGGTCGACTTCTGCGAGAAGAAGTACGTGTTCGACGCGGCGAAGGCACCCGATGCCAAGCGCGATCCGGTGTTCGACGCCTCCGCCAAGTGCCCGGCCTATGTGATCCCCGAAGACATCGCCAGCGCCGTGCGCGAGAAGCAGCAGCGCGACGAGGCCGAGTACGCCAAGCTCGTCGCCAAGGGCACACCGGTCGCGCGCATGAACACCGGCATCGACGGCGGCATGAACAAGATCTTCGCTGCCAAGATTCCGGAAGGCTCGACCGGCCTGTCGGAAGGCGCCGAAGGCAATACGCTGCAGATGCTGGCGATGGCGAAGGCCCCCGGCACCATTCCCGGCACCGTCAACCCGCCGAAGCCGAATCTCGAGCCGGTTGCCTCTACGGCGCAGGAAGAGCCGGTCGTCGCGGTCAGCGCGCCTGCGACCAACACCCGCGTCGCCTCCGCCGCTGCGCCTGAGAAGTCCGGCGGCTTCTTCTCCAACATCGGCCGCAAGATGGGCTTCAGCACCGCCGACACCACGGCGACTACCCCGCCGCCGCAAGCGACCGCGTCCGTAACGCCGGCACCGGCAGCGCCGAGCACGACCTCCAAGCTGAAGGCCGCAGTGACCAAGCTGATGCCCGGCCACGACAAGTCGAAGGATGCTCCGGCCGTTGCCGCCAGACCCGCCGAGCCGGCTAAGCCCGCCGAGACCAAGCTCGCGGCGACGCGGCCCGCGCTGAAACCGTCGGTGAGCGATGCCGACAGCAGCCAGATGGCCGGCGCAGCACCTGTGGTGTCGTCGAACTCGTTCGACAGCCGCTTTGGCGCGGTGAAGTAAGGCGGGACTCAACCTCCTGCGAAAGCCTGCCCTTCCCGCATTTTGGGCGCCTAGATTGCGCCTTGTGCCCTCCCTGATACTCTCTGTGTTAGAGGGCTGAAATTTGGAACGGGGGCACTCCGAAGCGATCGCTGGGACTCCGTGGACCGAGAGCGAGATCTCCGCCGTGGTCGACAGCTATTTTCACTTTCGCAACCGCGCGCAGATGTTCGAGATAGCTCCTCCACTCGAGCAGAAGCTTTTCATGGCGCCGACCATCTACTCCGCCGAACTGAAATAGCCCTGCCTGATCCCTCCTATTGCACTCTGTCCGAGCGAAACACGCCGCTTCTCCACGCATCTTGACCGCAATAATATCCTTACTATGATATACATAGATTACTTGGATATCATGGAGACTCCAATGCTGGTTTCCAAATGGGGTAACAGCCTCGCGGTACGCCTGCCAAAAGCGCTCGTGGAAGAGCTCGGCCTCAAGGAAGGCGACGAACTCGATGTGGTCGCCGCCCGCAAGGGCACGATCGAGGTCGAGACCAAGGAGCAGCGGCGCCAGAGGGCGATCGCCAATATGCGCGCACGCAACTGGCCGGCCTTGCCTGCTGACTACAAGTTCGATCGTGACGAGGCGAACGAGCGGTGAGCGCGTTTCTTGACACCAACATCCTCGTTTACGCGCAGCAGACCGGCACCAAGGCAACAATTTCGCAGAATCTGATCGACCAGGGCGGTAGCATCAGCGTGCAGGTTCTGAACGAGCTCGCAAACGTCTTACACAAAAAGCAAGGAAGAAGCTGGCGCGACATTGAGCTTGTGTTCGAAGATATCGATAATTCGCTCGATCCGGCGCTTCCACTGACCGCAACGACCAGCCGCGCAGCCCTTATGCTCGCACGAGATGATGGCTTCGCTTTTTACGATGCACTGATCGTTGCTGCCGCGATCGAAGCGGGCTGCGATATCCTCTACAGCGAAGACATGCAGCATGGCCGTAGCGTTGGAGGGCTCACCATAATTAATCCGTTTATTGGAAGCGCGCCGTGAATACGTCATGCCGCGCAATCTCACGGCCGAACTCCTACGGCGCGAGGTACCGCATCAATTCCGGATTGCCCCTCACCTCGCCCGCCGCTCCCTGCAGCGCGACTCTTCCGCGATCTAGCACATAGGCGTAATCGGCGACGCGCAGTGCCAGATCGAGGTGCTGCTCGACGATGATGACGGCGATGCTCTTGGCGAGCTCGATCAGGCGCTCGGTGATCTCCTCGATCACGCCGATCCAGACGCCTTCGGTCGGCTCGTCCAGCAGCAGCAGCTTTGGATCGCCCAATATGGCGCGGCCGATGGCGAGCATCTTGCGCTCGCCGCCGGAGAGCGTGCCGGCGGGCTGGTCGAGGCGCTGGCCGAGCTTCGGGAAGATCGCCAGCACGCGGTCGACCGCGCTGGCATCCTTGTTGAAGAGCGAGCCGACCGCGAGATTGTCGCGGACCGAGAGGCGCGCGAACACCGAATGCTCCTGCGGCACATAGCCGATGCCAGCGCGAACGCGCTCCTCGGGCCGCCGGCGGCTGATGTCGCGGCCGTCGAAGCCGACCTCGCCCTTCCACGCCGGCAGCTCGCCGACGATGGTCTTCATCAGCGTGGTCTTGCCGGCGCCGTTGCGTCCGAGCACGGCGACGCCGCCGCGCCAGGGAATGCCGAGGTTGACGTCGAACAGGACCTGGCTGCGGCCATAGCCGGCGTCGAGATGCTTGATGTCCAAAAATTCAGGCACGGCGCAAATAGATCTCCTGGACGGATGTATTGGCCTGGATCTCCGACACCGTGCCCGAGGCTAGCACCTTGCCCTGGTCGAGCACGGTCAGACGATCACAGATGTCGCGGATGAAATCGAGGTCGTGCTCGACGATGACGAGTGAGCAGTGCTGCTTGATCGGCTGCAGCAACTCGCCGGTGACGCGGCGCTCCTCCAGGCTCATGCCGCCGGTCGGCTCGTCGAGCAGCAGAAGCTTCGGCTTGCCCGCGAGCGCCATTGCGATCTCCAGCCATTGCTGCTGGCCGTGCGACAGCGCGGCCGCTGCATCGAAGGCACGGTCGGCGAGACGGAACTGCGTCAGCATGGTCATGACCTGATCGTGCAACGCACCCCGCGTGCGCGAGAATACGAGATCCAGCAGCGAAGATTGCGCCTGCAGCGCGAGCAAAATGTTGTCGTAGAGCGTCAGCGACGGCAGCACCGAGGTGATCTGGAATTTCAGGCTCATGCCGGCGCGGGCGCGCTCGGTCGGCGTGAAGGCGGTGATGTCGGTGTTGACGAAGCTCACCTTGCCCTGCGTCGGGACTTCCGCGCCGGCGATGCACTTCATCAGCGTGCTCTTGCCGGAGCCGTTCGGGCCGATCAGGCCGTGAAACTCGTTCTCCCCGACGGTGAGCGCGGCGCCGTCGAGCGCAGTGAGCTTGCCGAAGATCTTCGAGATGCCCGCGGCTTCAAGGAGCGGCATTGCGCTTCTCCTTGGATTTGGCGCCAAAGCTGCCGACCCGCTCGCGCTCGCCGAGCGCGAAGCTGATGAGGCCGAGCGGCCGGAACAGGATCACCAGCAGCAGCAGCACGCCCAGAATGATCGGCCAGATGTCGCGGTAATTGTCCGACAGCCAGAAACTGACGCCTTCGACAATGACGGTGCCGATCACGGCGCCGATCAGCGTGCCGGAGCCGCCGAACAGCACGTAGAGCACGACTTGCGTCGAGACGACGACGCCGACCATGTTGGGCCAGACAAAACCCTCGTGAAAGGCGTAGAGGCTGCCGGCAAGGCCGGCGATGGCGCCGCCGATCGCGAAGATGATCGCTTTCAGATGCTGCACCTTGTAGCCGAAGAAGGCGATGCGCTGCTCGTTCTCGCGAAGGCCCGCGAGCGCAAGACCAAATTGCGAGCGCACGAGGAAGCGGCAGAGCAGATAGACGACGATCAGGATGCCCAGGACCAGGTAGTAGAAGGCCGGCCCCTCGGAGAATTCGTAGCTGCCAAGCGTCATCGATGAAATCGAGGGAATGCCGTTCTGGCCGCCGAGATAGTACCAGCCGCGCGCCAAACGATCGGCGGCGTAGGAGCCGGTCAAGGTGCCCAGCGACACGAAGATCACGCTGGAGGGATGCCGGCCCAGCAGCAGGAACCCACCGAGCAACAGCGCGAAGGTGAGGCCTATCAGCGTGCCCGCAGGCAGCACCAGGAAGATGTTGGTGATGTCGAGGTCGCGCGCGAGCAGCGCGACGCCATAGCCGGCCGAGCCGAAGAACAGGGCCTGGCCGAAGCTCATGATGCCGGCATAACCCCAGACCAGGTCGAACGACAGCGCGAACAGCGCGAGGATGACCACCCGCGTCGCGAACACCGTCAGATAGTCCTGCAGCACCAGCGGCGCGACGAGCGCGGCGACGAGCACCACGCCCTCCACGATCGGCAGGACTTTTCGTCCGGCGACAGCCTGGGCTGTCGCGACGCGTTCAGTCATTGCGACGTCCGTCTCCCCGCCAATCTCGGCGGGGATCGCCTGTTTCACTGCGCCCATCGATTTCGGCATTCCAGTCTAGCATTCCTTGGGATCGACGAGACCATCGCTGCGACCGACGATCTCGTAGTTCCCGCCCTTGGCGACCGCGGTGTACATCTTCATCTTGCAATGCCGCTTGCCCGGCACCATCTCGGCCGGTCCTCCGGGCCCTTCGGCGATCTTGGCATGGTCCAGCGCCGCGGCGACCGAGTCGCGATCGATCTTGCCGGCTTCTTTCACCGCCGCTTCCCATAGCTTGAGACCGCGATAGGTGCCCGTCGCCGCGCTGCCGGCGGCGAACAGGAAGTTGCCCGGGAAATCCTTCTCGTAGGCCGCCTGGATTTTTGCGTCGAACGGGTTTTCCTTGGTCAGCACCTTGAAATAGTCGAGGCAGCTCGCAAGACCCTCGATCTCGTTGGCCTGGTTGATGTTGAGCGTGTTCTCGTCATAGTAGACGCAGGCGAGCCGCCCGCCGTTCTTGAGGAAGCCGGCTTCATAGAGCTGCTTGAAGAACGGACCGACGCCGGGCGGGATGACGGTGTTGAAGACAACGTCGACCTTGTTGGAGATGATGCGGTTGACGGTCGAGGAGAAGTCGATCTGGTCGAGCGGATAGTATTCCTCGAACACGACCTCGCCGCCGTTCGCTTCGATCACCTTGCGGGCATAGACGTTGAGCGTATGCGGCCAGACATAATTGGCGCTCGGCAGCGCGAATTTCTTGCCGCCGTTCTTGATCAGCCAGGGAATGAACTCGTCGCATTGCTGCGCCGGTGTCGGCCCGGTGCAGAACAGATAGGGCGTGCACTCCTTGCCTTCATAGAGCTGCGGATAGATGTAGAGCGTCTTGCCGCGCGCCACGATCGGATCCTTGATCGCATTGCGCATCGACGAGGTGATGCCGCCCAGCACCATGTCGACCTTGTCGCGCTGGATCAGTTTGCGCACATTGCCGACCGCGACTGACTCATTCGACGCGGTGTCCTCGATGTAGAGCTCGAGCGGACGGCCGAGCAGGCCGCCCGCGGTATTGATGTCCTTGATGACCATCTTGGCGACGTTGGCATCGGCATTGCCGGCATAGGCGATCGGGCCGGTGAGGTCGGTGGCGATGCCGACCTTGATCGGCGCTTCGGCCGCGTTGGCCCAGGGCGCCGGGATCACCCAGCTGCCGACGCCGGTCGCGACAGCGCCGGAGGCGAATGCAAAATTGGACAGGAAGCGGCGGCGTGAAAGTTGACGATCGAACATATGACTAAACCCCTTTTCCAGCGATGAGGCCCTGCGGCCGGAATTTGATGAAGGCAATGGCGAGAACGAAGACGAGGACGTCGGCAACCACAGGCGCCATGATCCACGGCAGCGCGGCGCTGAGCGTGCCGATGACGCCGGCACCGGCGACCGGGCCGATGAAGGAGCCGACACCGCCGACCATGACGGCGACGAAACCCTGGATCAGGAAGCGGATGCCGAGGTCCGCGTAGAGACTGAACACCGGCACGATCAGCGCGCCGGCAAGGCCGGCCAGCGCCGACCCGAAGGCAAAGGTGGCGCCGTACATCAGCGGCGTGGAAATGCCCGACGCACGCGCCAGCGATGGATTCTCCAGCGTGGCGCGCATGCGCAGGCCAAAACTGGTGCGCGACAGCAGCAGATAGCAGCCGGCCATCACCAGCAGCGTGATGACGATGATGGTGAAGCGCCAGGCCGAGATGTGCATGGTGCCGATGTCGATCGAGCCGCCGATCGGCTCGGGCACGGTGAGATAGAAGCCGCCGATCAGGCCGCGCACGGCTTCGCGGATGATCAGGCCGAGCGCGTAGGTACCGAGCATCGCCACGATCGGCGCCGCATAGAAGCGCCTGATAATCAGAGCCTCCAGCACGAAGCCGAGCGCGCCGACCAGGAAAGGTGCTGCGACCATGCCGGCCCAGATCGGCAGGCCCCTCGAATAGGCGAGATAGGTGATGTAGGCCCCGAGCAGGACGAACTCGCCCTGCGCGAAGTTGAAGATGCCCATCATGCTGGCGATGATCCCGAGCCCCAGCACGATCAGGACGATGATCGCGCCAAAGCTCAGGATTTCGAACGCCGCGACGAACGCGTTAGCCATGTGATGGTGTTCCGTCCGCCTGCATCGCTGTCCCGCTCACATCTTCTTCCAGTCGCCGACCTGCTCGAAGGCATGCGCGGCGCGGTAGATGCTGGATTCCTCGAACATGCGGCCGACCAGCATGAGGCCGACCGGTAGGCCGTCGACCATGCCGCAAGGCAGCGACATTGCGGGATGGTGGGTGATGTCGAACGGCGCGGTGTTGGAGATCATCTCCAGCGCGCGGGCGACGTAGTCCTCACGGCTGGCATTGGGCTCCGGCAGCTTGGTTGCCTTCATCGGCGTGGTCGGCATCAGCAGCAGATCATAATCACCGAACGCCTTGTCGTAGGCCGCGGTCAGCCGACGCGAGATATTGAGCGCTTTGCCGTAGAAGCGTGGGCCGAAATTGTTGTTGATGTAGGTGCCGAGCATCATGAACAACTTCGTGGTCTCGGAGAGCGAGTCGGCCTGGCGGCGCCAGCCGCGATGAAAATCCATCAGCGAGGTCGAATAGAGATCGCCGCGGCTGAGCCCGTAGCCGTCGCCGAACATCATGGTCTGGGTCAGGCCTTCGGTGCCGATGGGCGTCCAGATCGCGCCGCCCAGAAGGTGCATCGGGATCGACACCGTCTCCACGCTGGCGCCGAGATCCCTGAAGCGCTTTGCCGCCTCGCGAACGCTCTCATTCACCGCAGCCTCTGCGCCCGGCTGCTCAAAGCCTTCCTTGACGATACCGATCTTCATGCCCTTGACGCCCTGGCCGAGCGCCTTGGTGTATTCCTCGACCTTGGGCGACTTGATGCGCGGATCGTAGCCGTCGTCGCCGGCGAGCACTTCGAGCAGCAGCGCATTGTCGGCAACCGTCGCGGTCATCGGGCCGGTGTGATCGACATAGATCTCGATCGGCATGATGCCGGTGTAGGGCACGAGGCCCCAGGTCGGCTTCATGCCGTAGATGCCGCAGAACGAGGACGGCATGCGGATCGAGCCGCCCTGATCGCCGCCGATCGCCATGTCGACCTCACCGAGCGAAACCACGACGCCCGACCCCGACGACGAGCCGCCGGCCGAGTAGCCCATCTTGTGCGGATTATGCACCGGGCCGTAGGAGCCGGTGTGGCTGCCGCCGGACAGGCAGAAATGCTCGCAATGCACCTTGCCCTTGATCTCGGCGCCGGCATCCAGCATGCGCGTGACGATGGTGGCGTCGAAATCGGGCACATAGCCTTCAAGGGTCGACGAGCCGTTGGTCATCGGAACCCCGGCCAGCATGATGTTGTCCTTCAGCGCAACCGTCTTGCCCTTGAGCTTGCCGCCGGCTGCACCCTTTACGATCGATTTGCGATACCAGGCATTGCGCGGGTTCTCCTCCGCAGAGGGCCGGTAGCCCGGCGTGCGCGGGTATTTCACCTCGGGCACCTCGTCGGGCATCGCGGCGACGAGATTGTAGGCCTCGACCGAGCCCTGCATCAGGCCGCGGAACGAGGCGACGTCGTCGTCGGTCAGCGAAAGGCCGCACTGCTCGGCGACGCTGCGAAGTTGGGCTGGCGTGGGAAGGACAACTGTCACGGCGCTCTCCTGAAGTTTCTTGCAACAAAGGCTGGGCGTGGTCGCCCCGGCGCGACGCACGCACCGGCGAGCTCGCCGAAACATTCAAAACGGAAATATTTTCCTTTTCAAGTATTATTTTGCAAAAGGCTCCCCGGCGGATTGCCGCGCGGGTTCAGATCGGCTTGATCAGCTTGAAATCGAGACCATCGGCCTCGGCGAGATGCATCGGCATCCGCGCGCGCCCGTCGCGGATGGTGACCGTTCCACGTGCGCCGCTGTAGACGATGTTGCGGCCGGCTTTGAGCATCGGCCCCATCGCCAATGAGCCGGCCTTGTTGGCGACCGCTTCGAGAAAGCGCATGCCTTCGTAACCGGACTGGCCGACCGAGCCGATCGGCGGCGCGTTCGGTCCGAACATCGCGCGATAGCGGCTCTGGAAGTCGTCATTGGCGCGCGCGCCGGTGCCGGTGAAATAGCCGGAGGCGCAGAACATGTTCTCGCTGTTGTCGGCGCCGATGCCGAGCAACACGGTATCGTCCATGGCGCCAGCCAGCCGCAGCGTGGTGGCCCCGAGGCCGCATTCGCCGAAGGCGCGGTTGAAGGTGCTGCTGTCGGTGCCGATCAGCGAGATCAGCACCACGTCGGGCCGCGCGGCACGGATGCGCGCCAGATGCGGCTCGTGATTGTCCTCGCCTAAGGGAACGAACTCCTCGCCGACGACATGGCCGCCGGTTTCCTTGATGTAGTTTTTCACGGCACGGTGCGACTGCCAGGGCCAGACGTAATCGCTGCCGATCAGGTACCAGCGCTTGGCCTTCTTGACGTCGGCGAGCCAGTGGATCGACGGCCGGCTCTGCCAGCGCGGCGTCTCGCCGATCGCCATCACGCCCGGCGTACGCTCGCCGCCTTCATAGACCGGCGTGTAGATATAGGGGATGCGATGCCGCGTGGTGATGTCGCGCAGGGCGACGCGGACCGCGCTGGTGTGCAGGCCGACGATGAGATCGAGCTCGTCGAACGCAATCGCCTGCTCGGCGCGGTTCAGCACCTCGTCCAGCGGGCCGCCGGCGTCATAGACGGAGAACTCGATCTCACGACCGAGAATGCCGCCGCGCTTGTTGATTTCGGCAACCGCGAGCTGCGCGGAGTTGGTCGCGCAGGGGCCCCAGATGCCCGGCGATCCGGTGCAGCAGATGAAGCCGCCGACACGCAGCTTGTTCGCGCCGCGCCGCTTGAAGAGGGCGTGATCGCTCGGCGACGGCGCGCCATCAGCCGCCGACGACGACAGATTCCTGAACAGCAGAGACGGCGGCAACGCCGGACCGCCGTGAGCCGGGAAGTTTACCGTCGCGCGCACGCCAACTCCTGTCTGGTACCAGACCTGAAAGCACATTGAGCAGGCGGCCGCGGCATCCGCCCTTTTGTTGTGCAATCATCCTATTTTGAAAATATTGAATATTCAAGAATTGAAGTGCATATAGATGCAGCATTGATTGCAAGACATTCACTCATTTGGGTCAAGACGAAGTCTTAGCCGTGGCAAAATCGAACGCTCCCATCACCGAACACCTCGCCTACCTGCTCGCGCAAGCCAACCGGGAGATCAACCGGCAGCTGGAACTGCGCCTGAGCAAGGAGGGAGTTCCCGTCGAGCAGTGGCGCATCCTGAAAGTGCTGTCCGATGGCGACGGCCATTCTATGGGCGAGCTTGCCGAGGCGGTGCTGCTCAACCATCCGACACTGACCAAGATGATCGACCGCATGGTCTCCGACACGCTGGTCTATCGCCTGCAGGACCCCAACGATCGCCGCAAGGTGCTGATGTTCATCTCCGACCGCGGCAAGGTGCTGTGCAAGAGGCTCAACTCGCTCGCGGTCGACCAGGAGGAGCATATCCTGGAGAGCTACGGCGACAAGTCGACGAGCGAGCTCAAGCGGCTCCTGGAGAGCCTGATCGACAGCTCGAATTGATTGGCTCCCTCGCAACTCGCCCGGGCCACGCCGCGGTGAACGAGGCGCAGCAGGCGCCCCTACTTCTCTTCCGTCAGCAACTCGTGATGCAGAGCTGCGCGGGGCGCGAACGCTGCCATGTCCTGATCGGGGACCAGCGCCGGGCTCATGACCGGCGGGGCGACCGCGGCCGTTGCGGCACCGATCCTGCGGCTCGCGACGATCATGATTGCACAGACGAGGTAGAAGCAGGCGCCCAGCGTGTAGGTCCGGGCGATGCCGAATTCGATCGACAAGGTCATGCCCAGGACCGAGGCGAGCATCGAGGTTATTCCGTTGGTGCTCCAGAAGAACGGCAACAGCCCCTGATGACGGCGCCAGATCGAGAGCCCGAGCGGAAACATCATCCCCATGCAGAACGCCGGAGGCGCCAACAGCAGGACCGATAGCAGGATACGCACGCCGGTCGCTTCCGCGCGCGCCCAGACGGTGACAAGCGGCGTCAACAGCCCTGCCGCCACCAGGGTGGCGAGGAGCGCAATGACCCTTGCGATCACCGCCGCCGGTCGAGGACCCGACCCACCGACGGTGGTGCTGCCGATCCCGCTGAACAGCAGGATCGTAAACAGCACCACGCTCAGCCCGTAGATGGGGTGGCCGAGAAACACCATCAGGCGCTGCATCTGCGAGATCTCGATCAGCATGAATCCCATGCCGATCGCGCTGAAATAGGTCACGGGCGGTGCCAGCGTCCGCAACGGAATTTGCCGCGCGAGGCGAATGAAGGGCAGCGCGATGTAGTTGACGCATGCAGCAAGCGCGATGACGACGAGCCACCACGTCATGTTGATCGCGGCGTTGTTGTTCATCGACAGCGACCGGTGACTGAGCGCGAGATCGCGAATGCGCGCGGTATAGAAGAAGAACGGATTGTCGTCGGTCGAGGCCGCGATGTTTTCAGGCAACGAATCCAGGAAGGCCTGGTCCGCCTTGCCGGACAGCAGCGTCGAGGTGACCGTATCGAACGTGGCATCCGGCGCCAGCATGACCTTGAACCCCTGCGCGACGAGCCGCTCGCGCGCAGCCCGCCATTGCGCCCGGGTGAATGCGTCCGGCCGGCTGATGACGGTCACGATGTCGCCGACGTTCAGCGCGACGACGTGCTCGGACAGTTCGGCCGCAGGCACGCCCTTGCGCTGGAGCGCTTCGGCGGCGATCGCGATCAGGCGATAGAACTCACCGCGATGCTTGTCCCGATCATACCAGCGCGACACCGAGAGCATGCCGCCGGGCTTGAGCGCCCGATAGAAATCGTCCCAGGCCTCCACGGTATACAGGCGGTTTTCCGTCAGCGTAAGGCCGCCGGCGGCGGTCGCGGCCCAGGTGTCGATCAACGAGATCTGCACCAGATCGTATCGATCGGATGAACCGTTGATATGGCTTCTGGCCTCGGCGTTGACCAGCGACACGCCGGGCTGACGATCGAGATGGCCGGAGAAATCGGCGAACTTGTCGGTGAGGACTTCAAAGATCGCCGGATTGATTTCAATGCCGTGGATGTGCTTGGCACCGAAATACAGGCTGGACAGGATGTCCCGACCGCCGCCCACGCCAATCACGGCGACGTCGGCCGGCTGCTGGATCAGGTACGCGGCGTTGATCACGTCGTCCTTGAGATAGGACAGTTTTTCGAGATCCCCGTCGAACCTGGTGATGGGCGTCCCCGCATCGGCGTCGATGTCGAGAAAGTGCTGATCTATCTTGGCGCTCTGCTCGTGGGCGAATCCCCAGCCGAACGGAACCACCTTGCCGTTCGGAACAACCCTGACGCGCGAATAGGTATTCCAGCGCTCGAATAGCGTGCCGATCTGCTGGTTGCCCTTGGCCCAGACCACACCAAGGCGATGGCCGCCGGTCAGGTCGAGACCGGTATGGATGGTGGCGAGGGCTGTCAGCGTCAACACGATCGCCCCGCTGAAGCGCAAGCCGCGGATGTCGTCGCTGTTTCGTATCACCAGCCAACCGGCCGCGGCGGCCAGAGCACCGAGCCACAGGGTGGCGCTGACGGGATCAATCACCAGCAAGACGAGGATGACCCCGAGGCATCCGAGCGCAGCACCCGTCAGATCAGCCGCATAGAGCCACCCGCCACCATACGGCAGACGCGTCAGCAGCAGCGTGATGCACAGCCCGCCTTCCGTGAACGGAATGACGAAGGTCATCGCCGCGAGCGCCAGAGCGACCTGCACCCATTGCGCGGGCGCCACGAGCGGCACGCACAAGAACACGATCATGGCGCCAACGCTGCTGATGGCAAACCTCGACGCGTGGCGGGCAAATTCCGCGCCGACCCGTTCCGGAGCGTAACGTTCGGGCTTGTCGTAGACCTCCATCGCGCCGCGCGTCAGTCCGAGCATGGCCAGTGAAATGGCGGCGAATGCAAAATGATAGTACAGCATCACGCTGAAGAAGCGCGTGATCAGGATCTGATAGGACAGCGTGACGGAGGCGAGCACAAAAATCGCCACGTAGTAGCGACCGTGAACTTTACTGGTGATCTGCAAGGATGCGGCCCCCGACTGATGCCCTGAAAAGAGCCGGGTGCGCCCTGACTGCCCCGCTCGACGCGCGGCGAGGTTGAACACAATTTCCTAACAACCGATTGCGTGCCGGGGATAATTCCGCGCGGCCTGGAACCCGCTATCCCCCGGCTCACTTCCTGGTTAATGCCGGTGCACCAAACTTGCCGCCGCTCGTGCCCGTGGCGACAATCCGGCCCCGGGAACGTCTCCCCGCCCGGAATTCAAGCTGTGCTTGAATTCCGGCCTCTTCCCGCTCGCGGGCAGAGGCGACGAGGCTCAGGCGTATCGCCCGTGGCAGTGCTTGAACTTCTTGCCTGAGCCGCAGGGGCAATCCTCGTTGCGGCCGACCTTGCCCCAGCTCGCGGGATTCTTCGGATCGCGCAGCGCGGCGTCGGTGTGCTGCGGGGCGAGGGTGACGTTGGCGAGGGCCATTTCGTCTTCGCCGGTATCCGGATTGAGCTTGTGCGCTTCCATCTGCGGCAGCACCGGGGCTTCCTGCTCCGGCGGGACGATCTCGACACGCATCAGCTGCGCCGTGACGGCCTCGCGCAAGTGCGCGCTCATCTCCTGGAAGAGGTTGAAGGCCTCGGTCTTGTACTCCTGCAGCGGATCGCGCTGGCCGTAGCCGCGCAGGCCGATGACCTGGCGCAGATGGTCGAGCATGATCAGATGCTCGCGCCAGAGATGGTCGAGCG
>Ga0209148_1000741_pt1 | contig 25277 bp, 19 predicted proteins | sample AraplaCol_mMF_r2_2_FD_184288 | JGI IMG/M metagenome (GOLD analysis project Ga0209148, IMG submission 184288) | Arabidopsis root microbial communities from North Carolina, USA - plate scrape CL_Col_mMF_r2 (SPAdes) (version 2) | ecosystem: Host-associated > Plants > Roots > Endosphere | place... | reverse complement strand
GTCTCGAAGGCCGAGGTGGATGCCGCCACGGCCGCGCGCGCCGGCGCCGCGGCCGACGTCACGGCGCGCCGCGACAACGCCAGCGCCGCCCGCGCTCAGATCGCCGCCGCCGCGTCGGCACGCGACGTACTCAAGGCCCAGGTGAAAGTGCTGCAGGCGCAGCTCAAGGACGCCCAGCAGCAGCTCGGCTACAACCGCATCATCTCGCCGGTCTCGGGCCGCATCGGCAAGCGCAGCGTGGAAGTCGGCGCGCGCGTGCAGCCGGGCCAGCAGCTGGCCGCCATCGTGCAGGACGACGTGTGGGTCGTCGCCAACTTCAAGGAAACGCAGCTGCCGGGCATCGTGCCGGGCCAGGAAGTCAAGGTGGAAGTGGACGCGCTGCCCAAGCACGACCTGGTCGGCCGCGTCGACAGCTTCTCGCCGGCGTCGGGCAACCAGTTCGCGCTGCTGCCGGCCGATAACGCGACCGGCAACTTCACGAAGATCGTCCAGCGCGTGCCCGTGAAGATCACGTTCGCGCCGGACGACCTCAGGAAGTACGCGGGCCGCCTCGTGCCGGGCATGTCGACCGTCGTCGAAATCGATCTGCGCCAGAAGGCACCGCAGCAGCAGGCCTCCGCTCAATAAACCAGGGAAGCATATGTCCACGACGCTCACCAAACCGATGGCGCCGCACGCCCCGCCGAGTGCGCCGGCCAACGGTGCGCGCATCGACGCGCGCACCTGGATCGCGGTGCTGGCCGGCATGCTCGGCGCCTTCATGGCGGTGCTCGACATCCAGATCACCAACTCCTCGCTGCGCGACATCCTCGGCACCCTGTCGGCCACGCAGGAAGAGGGCTCGTGGATCTCGACCGCCTACCTGTGCGCCGAGATCGTGGTGATCCCGATGACGGCGCTGTTCGTGCGCGCCCTCGGCCAGCGCCGCTACCTGATGCTCACGACCGCGTTGTTCCTCGGGTTCTCGACGTTGTGCGGCACCGCGTGGAATTTGTCCAGCATGATCGTGTTCCGCATGCTGCAGGGCTTCACGGGCGGCGCCCTGATCCCGATGGCGATGACCCTCGTGATGACGCGCCTGCCCCCGGCCAAGCGCGCCGTCGGCATGGCCATGTTCGGCCTGACCGCCACGCTGGCGCCCGCGATGGGCCCGACCCTGGGCGGCTACCTGACGGAGTTGTACGGCTGGCCGTCGATCTTCTACATCAACTGGGTGCCGGGCGTGCTGCTCATCGCCGGCATGTACTGGGGCATCGACCGCGAGCCCATGAACCTGCAGGCGCTGTACAAGGCCGACTGGCTCGGCATCGCCTTCATGGCGCTCGGCCTCGCGAGCCTGACGATCTTCCTGGAAGAGGGCAATTCGAAGGACTGGTTCCAGTCCAGCTTCATCATCACGTTCGCGTCGCTGGCGATCATCGGCATCCTCGGCTGGATCGTGACGAATTTCTGGCGCAGCGACCCGTTCGTCAACCTGGGCCTGTACGGCCAGCGCAACTTCCTCGTCGCGACCGCGTTGTCCGCCGTGATCGGCATGGGCTTGTACGGTTCGTCGTTCCTGCTGCCGCTGTTCCTGGGCCAGATCGCCGGTTATTCGCCGATGCAGATCGGTGAAGTGATCGCGTGGGTGGGCCTGCCGCAGCTGTTCGTGATGCCGTTCGTGGCGCGCCTGTCGCAGAAGATCGACAACCGTTTGCTGTGCTCGTTCGGCCTCGCGCTGTTCGGCGTCTCTTGCCTGATGAACGCGTACATGGACGCCAGCACCGGCTACGACCAGCTGATGCTGTCGCAGATCGTCCGCGCGCTCGGCCAGCCGTTCGTGATGCTGACCCTGTCGAACTTCGCCATGTCCGGCATCCAGCCGAAGGACATGCCGTCGGCGTCGAGCCTGTTCAACATGACGCGCAACCTGGGCGGCTCGGTCGGCATCGCCCTGCTGGCGACGGCACTGACGAACCGCGAGCACTTCCACTCGGAGCGCCTCGGTGAATCGGTCTCGCTCGCGGCCGCCGCCACGCAGAGCCGCCTGGACACGCTGACACAGGCCTTCATCGCCAAGGGCATCGACCCGGTGACCGCGGCCCAGCAGGCGATCGGCGCCATCGACCGCATCGTGCGCCGGGAGTCGTTCGTGATGGCCTACAACGATGGCTTCTTCCTCGTCGGCGTGATCCTGCTGGCGGCGATCATCCCGCTGTGGTTCTCGGACAAGATCAAGTCGCCGGGCGGCGCCGGTGGCGGTGGCCACTGAACCCAAGGATTAATGGATACCCGAATGAAAACTACTATGTTCAAACCTGTCGTTCACAGCGCCGCCGCCCTCGCCGTCGCCGCCCTCGTTTCCGCCTGCGGCACGCTCGGCCCCGACTTCGCCGCGCCGAAGAGCGTCGACACGCCGGCCTACCGCCACGCCGCGGCCGAGCCGCAAGACCAGGCTGCCCGCCTGCCGGCCGAATGGTGGACCGTGTTCGGCGACACGACGCTGACGCAGCTGGAGCAGCGCGCCCTGCGCGACAACCCGAACGTGCGCGCCGCCGCGCAGCGCCTCGTGCAGGCGCAGGCGCAATTGGGCGTGGTGCGCGCCAACCAGCTGCCGACCGTCGGCGTTTCGGCCGGCGTGTCGAACTCGCGCACGTCGGCCGAAACGCCGATGGGCGTGACGTTCGGCGGCCGGTCGATCAAGGGTAACGAGTTCTCGGTCGGCGCCAATTTCTCGTACGAGCTCGACCTGTGGGGCCGCGTGCGCCGCGCCGTGGAAAGCGCCGACGCCCAGGCGCTGGCGGCCCAGGACGACCGCGACGGCGTCATGCTGATGCTGTCGAGCCAGGTCGCGACGACGTACTGGCAGCTGCGCGGCCTCGATGCGGACATCGCGATCCTAAACAATGCGCTGGCCACGCGGCGCGAATCGCAGCAGCTGATCGAGGCGCGCTTCAACGCGGGCCTGTCGAACGAGCTGGACGTGTCGCGCACCCGCATCGAGCGCGCCAACGCGGAAGCGGACATCCAGGAAGCCCAGCGCCAGCGCAACACGCTGGAACACGCGCTGGCCGTGCTGGTGGGCGCGTCGCCGAGCCAGCCGGTCCTGGCCCCGGCCGGCGGCACCGCGCTGCCGCTGCCGCCCGCGATCCCCGTCGGCCTGCCGGCGAGCCTGCTGGGCCAGCGTCCCGACCTCGCCGCGAGCGTCGCCACGCTGAAGGCCTTCAATGCCCAGGTGGGCGTGGCCGAGGGCGCGTTCTATCCGAGCGTGTCGCTGACGGGTAATTTCGGCTATGCGTCGGAAACGCTGAGCAATCTCGCCAAGGGCAGCGCGCGCGAGTTCTCGTTCGGCCCGCTGGCGCTGTCGCTGCCCGTGTTCGAGGGCGGCCGCAACCGCGCCAACCTGAACCTGGCCAAGGCGCGCTACGACGAAGCCGTCGCGAACCACGAGGCGCGCCTGCTGACGGCGCTGCGCGAAGTCGAGGACGCGCTGTCGGACGTCCAGCAGCGCCAGCAGCAGGGCGACGTGCAGGTGCAGGCCCAGGAAGCCGCCGCGCGCGCCGTGCAGGTGGCGCAGGCCCGCTACGACCGCGGTGTGTCGACCTACCTCGACGTCACCGACGCCCAGCGTTCATCCCTCGCGGCCGACCGCGCCGCCGCGCAGATCCGCACGCAGCGCCTGCTGGCCGCGGTGTCCGTGGCGCGCGCGCTGGGTGGCGGCTGGCAGCAGGCGGCGCCGGAAGCGATAGTGGCTCGCTGACGAATTGGGTTCCCGCCTGCGCGGGAACGACGAATTGGTACGCTGCGTATGAGTAGTACGCTGCGTATGAGTAGATACGGTGCGTATGAGTAGATACGGTGCGTTTGAGTAGATACGGTGCGTTTGAGTAGATACGGTGCGTTTGAGTAGATACGGTGCGTTTGAGTAGATACGCTGCGTTTGAGTCGTCGTCCCTGCGCAGGCAGGGACCCAATTTCTTCGAACCGCCGCCTGCGCATCCGTTCCCCGCGTTCCTGAACAGGATTACAATCGCAAGATTGCAAACCTCACAAGGGACCTCAATGAAGCAACTCCTCGCCCCCATGGCACTGGCCGCAGCGACCCTGTGCGCCAACGTCTACGCGGCCGACACCGCGGCCCCCGCGACCGTCGCCCAGCTCCAGTCGATGGCCAAGCGCTTCGCGCCCGTCGACCTGACGGCCGATACGGCCCGGCTGTCGGCCGGCGACCGCGTCGCCATCGCCAAGCTGATCGAAGCGGCGAAGATCGTCGACATCTTGCAACTGCGCCAGCGCTGGTCCGGCAACGAGGCGCTGTGGACCGCGCTGCAAAAGGACACGACGCCGCTGGGCAAGGCACGCCGCGATTACTTTTGGCTCAACAAGGGGCCGTGGTCCATCATCGACGGCAACCAGTCCTTCATGCCCGCGGAGTACGCCGGCATCCGGATCCCGGCCGAGAAGCCGCTTGGGGCGAATTTTTATCCGGAAGGCGCGAGCAAGCAGGCGCTGGAGACGTGGATGAACGGCCTGCCGCCGCCAGAAAAAGAGCAGGCGCAATGGTTCTTCACGGTGATCCGCACGAATAAGGATGACAAGCGGGCCGGTCAATTCACGGTCGTGAAGTACTCGGACGAATACCGCGCCGAGCTGCAGAAACTTTCCAAGCTGCTGAAGGACGCGGCGAACGCCACCGACAACGCGTCGCTGAAAAAATTCCTGAACCTGCGCGCCGACGCGTTCCTGTCGAACGACTACCTCGCCTCCGATTTCGCGTGGATGGACCTGGATTCGCCGGTCGATGTCACCATTGGCCCGTACGAGACGTATAACGACGAACTGTTCGGCTACAAGGCCGCGTTCGAAGCGTACGTGAACGTGCGCGACCAGAAGGAGACGGACAAGCTGAACTTCTTCGGCAAGCACATGCAGGAGCTGGAAAACAACCTGCCGCTCGACGCCAAATACCGCAATCCGAAGGTCGGGGCGCTCGCGCCGATGGTCGTCGTGAACCAGGTGTACGGCGCCGGCGACGGCAATATGGGCGTGCAGACGGCCGCGTACAACCTGCCGAACGACGAGCGCATCATCCGCCAGCGCGGCTCCAAGCGCGTCATGCTCAAGAACGTCCAGGAAGCCAAGTTCGAGGCGACCCTGACGCCGATCTCGAAGCTCGTGCTGCGCCCGGCCGACCAGAAAGACCTCGATTTCGATTCGTTCTTCACGCACATCCTCGCGCACGAGATCATGCACGGCCTCGGTCCGCACGCGACGACGCAGAACGGCCAGCCGTCCACGCCGCGCCAGGACCTGAAGGATACGTACTCGACCATCGAGGAAGCGAAGGCCGACGTCACCGGCCTGTGGGCGCTCGCGTACATGATGGACAAGGGGCAATTGAAGGATTCGCTGGGGCAGGGCGCGGCGGCCGAGCGCAAGCTGTACAACACCTACCTCGCATCGGCCTTCCGCACCTTGCACTTCGGCCTCACGGATTCGCACGCGCGCGGCATGGCCATCCAGGTCAACTACCTGCTCGACAAGGGCGGCTTCGTGTCGCACGGTGATGGCACCTTCTCCGTCGACTTTGCGAAGATCAAGGGCGCCGTGGCCGACCTCGACCGTGAATTCCTGACGATCGAGGCGACGGGCGACTACACCCGCGCGCAAGATCTCATGAAGCGCTACGTCGTCATCCGCCCGGACGTGCAGAAGGGGCTGGACAAGATGAAGGCCGTGCCGAACGACATCCGTCCGGCGTTCGTGACGGCGGCCCGGCTGGTGCCCGCGCACCGCTGAGCGGCTTTTTCGGCAAGATTACGTTTTTAGACATCCACGAAAATATTGCTGAGGACGAGGGTTGAACGCGGACTAGAATTGCCGTTAGGCATTTCATAGATCAACGGGAAGCCCTCCATGTCCAAAGTCTTTTTCGCCGCCGCCCTCCTGGGCGCGGCCGTCCAGGCCATCCCGGCCGCCGCCGCCGACCTCACCCCGCTGGAGCAGCGCTGGCTCGGCGCCGCCTTCCCCGTTCTCGAGTACTCGCGCAGCCTGAACCTGCCCATCGACATCGTCGTGCAGCCGCAGGCCGGCCCCAACGACGTGCCGATGGCCATGGGCTTCGCCGGCGGCCGCTGCAAGCTCGTGCTGTCGCTGCGCGGCAATCCCAATGCCGAGCGCCAGCTGGACGGCGTGCCGGCCGCCGGGCAGGGTGAATTGATCGAGGCGATGGCCGCCCATGAGATCGGCCATTGCTGGCGCTATGCGCAGGGCGTCTGGCATGCGCTGCCGGCCGGCTTCGTCGAGACGGGCGAGGAGACGGCCGACGATCCATCGCTGCTGGCGGCGTCAAAGGCGATGCGCGAGACGCGCCGCGAGGAAGGTTACGCCGACCTCGTCGCGCTGGCCTGGACCCACGACCGCCACCCCGGCGATTACGGCCGCATCTACGCCTGGCTGGAAAAACTCAGGCAGGACCAGCCGGTGGCGCACAACGGCCACGATACCAGGGCCTGGGTGCGCCTGGCGCGCGACGGCGCCCGTTTCGGCGCCGCCGGCAAGCCGTTCGAGGACGCGGCGCCGCTGTGGCGCGAAGGCTTGCTCAGCGACGATTGAGTTTCCCGGGCTGCATGGCCCATTTCATGGCCGGATGCGGCCCGGTTTGTCCGACAAGCGTACGATGCCGCACAGAGGTCTTGCCCGTCCCGGCGTTAAATCTGGCTGTCATCACCAACAACACAAGGGACAAGACCATGAAAACGCTGATTGCGACCTTGCTCGCGACGGCCGCAGGCGCGAGCTTTGCCGCGGCGCCGACCGCGGCCCTGAACCACGATCCCGCCACCTACCGTAATCTCACGCAGAAAGCGGAGTCGGCATACCGGACGGCGGCAGCGAAATGCGATGCGAAAAGCGGCAACGACAAGGACGTCTGCATGGCCGAAGCCCGGCTGATGCGTACCCGCACCGAAGCCGATGCGCTGGCCAAGTACAACAACACGGCCACCAGCCACGCCCGGGCCCGTGCCAATGTCGCCGATGCCGAATACGACCTCGCCAAGGCCCGCTGCGACGCCAGGAGCGGCGCCGACAAGGACAGCTGCATGGACAACGCGAAATCCGTGCACACGGCGGCCCTGGCCGACGCCAAGGCCGAGCGCACCGAACGGACGACGGCCGCCGGCTCGGGCGGCGGCGGCGCGACCGGCGCCAGCGGCAGCGGCAGCACGGCGTCCGGCGGCCTCGTGACCGGCACCGATACGCGCGATCCGGCCAAGGCCGCCGCCGTCGACAAGTGCGCGCAGATGGGCGCCAATGCGAGGACGGGCTGCCTGGTCGAGACGAAGCCGTCGGCCGTGCGCGAGAATGCCGCCGACGCCGCCGACCGTACGGCGAACGCGACTGAAAACGCCGCATCAAAGACGCGCGACACTGCCGCCACCGCGGCCGACAAAACGAAGGCCGCGGCCGCGACAGTTGTTGAGAAGACGAAAGAGGTGGCCCACACCGCCGTCGAGAAGACGAAGCACGCGGGTTCGATGCTGGCCCAGAAGACCGACAACGCGCTCGACCGCACCGGCGACAAGACGGCCGACAAGACCCACGACGCCGCCGGCAAGACGCGCCTGGCCGCCTCCGACACGGCCATCACCACGAAGGTGAAGGCGGGCCTCGTCAAGGAACCGAACCTGGATTCGCTGGGCATCCACGTCGAGACCGAAAAGGGCGTCGTGATGCTGAGCGGTTTCGTGAATTCGAAGGACGAGGCCGACAAGGCCGTGAAAGTCGCGAAGGGCGTCGACGGCGTCACCAGCGTCAAGAGCGCCATCAAGGTCAAATAACATCCGCTTTTTACGCGTCCGCGGCCGGCTTGTATTGCTGGCCGTTTTTTTTGCTGAACTACCACAAGTTGTTGTGAACCCGCCGCGAATTGTTTTTGCGATAGATAGGGCACGGTATAATCGCGGCCGTGAACAGACTCGAAGCCTTCGGAACCATCGCCGCCCAGGCCGCGCGCGGTGAGATTTCCTTTCCCACCAGCGTAAACGCCGTGCTGCGCCTGCAACACGCGCTGAACGATCCCGATTGCCACCTCGAGGACGCGATCCGTCTCGTGTTGGGCGAGCCGCAACTGGCCGCGCGTACGGTGGCGCTCGCCAATTCCCCGACTTTCAACACGGGAGGCAGTCCGATCACCAACGTGCGCTCGGCCGTGACGCGGGTCGGCTACCGCAACCTGCAGATGCTCGTCGCGAGCCTCGTCGTGCGCCAGTTCGGCGCCCGCATCGAGGACCCGGACCTGCGCGCCAAGGCCGAGCAATTGTGGGAACACACGGTGCAGGTGGCCGCGCTGGCCCACGTGTTCGCGCGCCGCGTCACCTTCGTCAATCCCGACACGGCCATGTTCGCCGGCATCGTCCACGAGGTCGGCGGCTTTTACCTGCTGTCGCGCGCCGACGGCTTTCCCGGCCTGCTGGACGACGATCCGGAAAAATGGGCCGAGCTGTGCGAAGACGTCGTCACGCGCGAAGTGGCGCGCAAGCTGGCGCTGCCCGAGCCCGTCGCCGACGCGATCTTCGAGCTGCGCGGCGCCTGGCTGCACATGCCGCCCGCCACCTTGCTCGACACCCTGCTGCTGGCCAACCTGTACGCGAGCGTGCCGTCGCCGCTCGGCACCGCGCGTGCGCCGCTGCCGGAACACAGCGAGAGCGCGCTCGACTACCTGCTCGACGAGGACAGCCTCAATCGCATGATCGACGAGGCGGCCGAGATCAGCGCATCGATGGGCGGCGCGCTGCTCGTCTGACGGCGCTCATGCGCCTTCCTGGACGGCCGCGCGGCAGAACTGCGCGGTGGCGTCATCCATCGGAAAGCACGACTCGATGTGCAGCTCGTCGATGGTGATGTCGCGCGGCGTGCCGAAGGTCGTGATCGTCGAAAAGAAGCTGAGCGCCACGCCGCGGTGACGGAACTCCGTCGTCAGCAGCGGCGCGGGCGGCCGGTCCAGGTCGCGCAGTCGCCAGCGCGGCGGGACGTCGGGATAGGCCAGGATCTCATCGAGCAGTGCGCGGGCCTTGGTGTCGGTCGGCGAACCCGCGACCAGCGCGTGCAGGTGGCCGATCAGCGTGCTCCCCACGTCGTCCCAGTTCGTCATGCGGCCGCGCAGGTCGTCCGGGTCGAACACGGTGCGCAGCATGTTCGCATGCCTGGGCGGCCGGCCGTCGAGCAGGAAGCCGTTGATGCGTTGCGCGGCCTGGTTCGCCGCCAGGATGTCCCAGTGCCGGTTCATGAGGAAGGCCGGATACGGTTCCTGCTGCTCGAGGATGAAGGCGATCGCCTTGCTGATCTGGCCCATGGCCGGCGTATCGAGGCCGCTTTCCGGATAACCCGGCGCGTAGCCGCCCGCGCGCAGCAGCGCGTTGCGTTCGCGCAGCGGCATGTCCAGCACGTCGGCGAGACGCATCAGCAGGGTCTTGCTGGGCTGCGCCTTGCCCGTCTCGATGCAGCTCAGGTGGCGCGCGGAGATGTTCGCGTCCAGGGACAGGTCGAGCTGGCTGAGGCGGCGCGCGGCGCGCCATTCGCGCAGCAGGAGGCCGACGGGGACGGGAGCGAGATCAAGAGGGGCCATGGTCGGATGATAACCCGGCGCGCGGCACGCCGAAACTCAGGCTCGAAAAGATGGTGTCGAAGTCGATGCCTTCGGCGCCGGAGAGGGGCGTGGTCCAGATCACGTTCAGGAGCCAGTTGCCCGGCGGCGGGCGCCGAAAGCGCACCAGCCCCGCGGCGTCGGTGGTTCGAGCGGCGGCCGGCCGGGCGTCGTGGTCGAGATCCGTGAGCTTGACCAGCGCGCCCGCCAGCGGACGGCCCTGGAACACGACCTGCGCCGCCAGCGCGCCGCCGCCGTCCTGGTCCGACAGCGGCCGCGCCAGCACGATTTCCAGCGGCAGGCCGACCCGCTTCGTCGCCAGGTCCTGGCTGCCTTCGCCGGGCGCCCCGGCCTGCACGAGGGCCTTCGCCACGCGCCGGTAACGCTCGATGGCGTCCCGTCCCGTCGTGCCCTGCCTGTCGCGCGCGGCCGCCGCCGGCCACAATCCTTCTTCCTTCACGTAGGCGTTGAAACGGTCGGCCGGCAAATGGCTTTGCGCGTCCGCGTCCGTTTCCAGCACCAGCAGGTGCAGCCCGGCCTCGGCGGGCGCCAGCCTGCCGTCGCCGCGCAGGTCGATGACCTCGCCGCCCGGCGTCCAGGCCGCGAAGCGCACGATGCGGCGCGACGGAATCGGCGAGGTCCGGCGCGCGTCGCCGTGACCGACCTGCATGCTCAAGCCGGTGCTGGCGCCGACCGAGACGACGAAGCGCTCCGGATTCACCCAGAAATCGTGGGCGCCTGCCCACAGCGGCAGGCACAGGGCGGCGGCCATCAGGCGGCGCGCGATCATCGGTACGCTCCTCGGGGTGCGGCCGGCGCGGCCAGGAAGGGGAACACCGTGTCCGAATGCCGCTGGTCGTCCGCGCGCACGCCATCCGTGACGGCGTCCATGGTCCCGGCGGCGAGCAGCGAGCGGTAGACGTTCACCGCATCGTAATGCAAGGTGCGGCCGCCGCAATCGTTGCGCCAGCGCGCGCCGCCCGGCTGCGCCGCCAGCTCCACGCCGAACAGCTGCGTGCACGTGTGCGACGTGCTGTCGACCCATAGCCGGTCGTCGGCCAGCAGCTTCGCCAGCGGCGTGTAGCGCTGTGCCGGCGGTGCGGCGCGGTCGATCATGAGCTGGTTGCCGCAATGGCCGTCGTAGCCATCGTACAGCGCCAGCGACTTCGCGATGACGGGCACGAACACGTCCGCCGTCTCGGGTGTCGCCTCGTTGTAGGCGAGCTTGTACGCATCGGCTTCCTCGTCGCCGCCCAGGTGGGCGAGCAGGCCGTTACCCGTCAGCGGCCGGCCCATGCGGTCGATGCGGACGTCGTCGACCGTCGTGTCGGCCCACACCGCCAGCACGGGGCCGCCGCGGTTGACGAGTCCGAGGTCGACGGACAGCACGATCGCCGCCGGCGTCCAGCCCGCGAGGAAGTTGCGGGCCGGGCCGCCGTCCGTGTGGCGCCAGCGGTCGAGGATGGCGGCCGTCTGCGCCGGCGTGTACGCGGGGCAGCCCGCGGCGTCGCGCGGCACGCCCTGCTTGAGCGTGGCCGCGGCCAGGTCGAATGCGGCGCGCGAACCCTTCACGTTGTTGAAGAACGGGTCGTCGCGCAGGCCGGCGAACAGCAGGCTGCGGCCGCTCGCGCTGTTTAATCCGGCCGGCTTGCCCGGGTCGCCCTGGATGGTTTCGTCGCGGCCGATCAGGCAGTCCGCCTGCGTCATCGACGCGAAGCGGCAGACGATGTCGGTGCGTGCCGTCGTGTCGGGAAAGCGCGGGCCGCTGTCGATGTGGAAGGCGTATTCGGCGTCCTTGTTGAAGACATGACCGACGATGGTCATCACGAGATTGAGCCGATGGCCGTCGGCCGAGGTCCACGCATAGACGTCGCCGATGTCCACGCGCGGATCGGCGCTGACCTTGGGCGAGTCGAGGTGGTCGGACGCCAGCGCGGCCGTGGCCAGGAACAGCGCCGCGAGCGCGGGCGCGAGCCGGGCGCGCTTCACGCCGCGGCCCCGCGCGCGGCGTCTTCGAGTCCGCGCATCGCCTGCAGGTACGGGCCGGGGCCGTGGCTCAGGCGCGCGACGCCGAGCGCGCGCAAGGTCGCCAGCGGCGGCGTGCCGGCGGCGGCCATCAGGTTGACGGGCAGCGGCGATTCTCGCACGAGCCGTTCGATCAGCGCGGCATCGACGAGGCCCGGCACGAACAGGCCGTCGGCGCCGTGCGCGGCGTACAGGCGGGCGCGCGCCAGCGTGGCGTCGAGCAGCGCAGCGTCGTGCGCGTCCGGCGCGGCGAGCAGGAAGCCGTCCGTGCGCGCATTGATGAAGAGCGGGATGTCGAGGCGATTGGCGGCGTCGCGCGCGGCCTGCAGGCGCTGCGCCTGGTCCGCGGCGGGGCGCAGGCCGCCGGCCGCGCTGCCATCTTCCAGGTTGCAGCCGACGGCGCCGGCGCGGATGGCTTGCGCGACGGTGTCGGCCACCTCGATCGGCGTGTCGCCGTAGCCGCGTTCCAGGTCGGCCGTCACGGGCAGCGCCACCGCGCGCGCGATGCGCCCGATGTTGGCGATGGCCAGGTCGCGCGGCAGCTGCTCACCGTCCGCGTAGCCGTTGGCCGCGGCGACGGCCCAACTGGCCGTGGCGACCGCGCGCGCGCCGGCGGCCGCGACGGCTTTCGCGCTGCCGGCATCCCAGCAATTGAACAGGACCAGCGGCGCTCCCGGCGCATGCAGCGCGCGCAAGGCGTGGGCTTTGAGGACTTGGTCGGACATGATGGACTCCTGCGTTGGTGGAGGCCACAGTGTCGCGGTTTGGCGGGACGGGCTCAATCACCCGCGAGGTCATGAAACATTGACCTCCGAGGTCATGGAATCGATGCTTGGGTTGTGGTTGACGTCACGCCCGGCGCAGGATGCCTGCCGCGCTCGCGCTCGCGCCCGTGCCCGCGCCCGAGGCCGCGCCCACGCCCACGCCCGAGGCCGCCAGCAGCCTACGGTCGCGCAACACGTCCAGCACGGCTTTCACCTAAGGGGATGCACGTCGTCCCCGCGAAGGCGGGGATTCAATCTTGCGTGCGTTTCGATATGCTGAATTCACGTCGTCCCCGCGAAGGCGGGGATCCAATTTTGCATGCGTTTCGATACGCTTAATACTTGGGGGGATAGCGCCGGGCCGCTATCCCGCCTGCGCGGGGACGACGTTGTTGTAGTTGACGGTCAAGCGAGTGCAGCGATTTCTGTCCTGCGCCCATGCGCCCGCATCGCGAGCGCCAGCGCCACGCCGGACAGCGCGAGTCCGGCCGCCACCCATTGCGGCGACGCATACGAATAGCCCAAGGTCAGCGGAATCCCGCCGAGGAACGCACCCGTCGCATTGCCGATATTGAAGCCGGACTGGCCCAGCGACGATCCCAGCATCTCCGCTTCGCGCGAGTGCTCGATCAGCAGCATCTGGATCGGCGGCCCCAGCGCCAGCGCATTCGCGCCGACGGCGAACGCCAGCACCATCATGGCCGGCTGCGATGACGCCAACAGGGCGTTCAGGCACAGTAGCGCAACCATCGAGATCAGCAGCAGGATGATGGCCGTCAGCGGCGGCACGCGGTCCGCCAGCTTGCCGCCCACGTTCACGCCGACCGTCATGCCGACGCCCACCGCCGTCATGATCAGCGGGATCGTGTTGGCGTGGAAGTGCGTGACGTCCGTCAGCAGCGGCGCGATGTAGCTGAGCCAGGCGAAGAAGCCGCCCGTGCCGATCGACGTGATGCCCAGCGCCAGCCACAGGTTCGGCTTGCGGAAGATTTTCAGGTCCTGGCGCAGGCCGGCGCCCGGCGCCGCTTCGAAATACGGGATCAGCTTGTGCAGCATGATCATCGTCGCGAGGCCGATGGCGGCCACGATGAGGAACACGAAGCGCCAGCTCATATTGTGGCCGAGCCAGGTCCCGGCCGGCACGCCCAGCACGTTCGCGATGGTCAGGCCGGAAAACATGCTGGCGAGGGCCGCCGCTTCCTTGCCCTTGTCGGCCAGGCGCGTCGCGACGACGGCGCCGACGCCGAAGAACGCGCCGTGCGGCAGGCCGGCCAGGAAGCGGAACAGCAACAGCGTGTGGAAATTCGGCGCGAAGGCCGAGAGCGCGTTGAACGCCGTGAACATCAGCATGAACCAGATCAGCACGCTGCGCGGCGGACGGTGCGACAGCATGCTGACGAGCGTCGGCGCGCCGACGACCACGCCGACCGCATAGGCCGAAATCAGGTAGCCCGCCTGGGGAATGGAAATGTCGAGGCCGGTCGCGATGTCGGGCAGGATGCCCATCATGACGAATTCCGTCATGCCGATACCGAAACCGCCCAGGGCCAGGGGAGCCAGGCTCTTCTTGATCATTGTTTTTTCGCTTCGCTGCGGAAATAGGATGAGCCGGACATTATGGCGGCTCATGACAGGCGAGTCCGCTTTCGAGTCGTGATGTCCGGTATAGCTTCGAATGATAGCGGTATCAGGCCGAGTCCGCTTGCGGGTCGTCGTTTTCCGCGATCCAGCGAATGCGCCCGTTGCCCGTCTCGTTCAGGCGGGCGGCCAGCGCCGCGGCCTTGTCGTCCGGCAGGTGGAAGGCGAACGAGACGGCGTCCGCGTGCTGGACGGCGTCCAGCGTGGCGCCGGCGCCATCCAGTTCGCGCCGGATCAGGCCTTCGAGCGGGTACGGCGCCTCGCAGCGCAGGTGGCGCTGCCGGATGATGGGCATTTTTTGCGCGCCGAGCAGCGCCTGGGCCACGCTGTCCGTGTAGGCGCGCACGAGGCCGCCCGCGCCCAGTTTGATGCCGCCGAAATAGCGCACGACGGTCGCCAGCACGCCTTCCAGGTCCTGGTGGCGCAGCACGTCCAGCATCGGGCGTCCGGCCGTGCCGCTGGGCTCGCCGTCATCCACGGCGGCCGATTGCCCGCCCGCCAGCAGCGCCCAGCACACGTGCGCCGCACCCGGATGCGCGGCCCGCAACCCCGCCACGATCTTTTGCGCGCCGGCCCGGTCCGGCGTCGGCTGGACGCAGGCGATGAAGCGGCTCTTCTTGATGATCAGTTCGTGATGGACGGGGGTGAGGATGGTCTGCGGCATGGGGCGTACAGCTTACTGTATTTCCTTGCATGTCGCATGTAGAAGTAAAACTACATTATCGAGCTGCATCCCCTTGAAATCTACGATTTATGATGTTACTTTACTACAAATTACGCCGGAGACATTATGAAGAAATTGATTTTGGCCATCTCGGCCTGGTTGCCCGCCATGTGGGCCGGCGCCGCACCGTACGCCATCCAGCACGTGGAGCCGCTGAACTGGTGGGTCGGCATGAAGTGGTCCGACCTGCAAGTGATGGTGCACGGCGAAAAGATCGCCGAGCTGGAGCCGGCGCTGACTTACCCCGGCGTGGGCATCGCCAGCGTGGAGCGCACGGACAATCCGAATTTCCTGTTCGTGAACCTGAAGATCGGCGCCGCGACCCGGCCCGGCGAATTCAAGCTGCAGTTCAAGCGCGGCAAGGAGGTCGTCACCACTTACCCCTATCGCCTGGAAGCGCGCCGGGCAGGGTCGGCGCAGCGGCGCGGCTTCGATGCCGGCGACGCCATCTACCTGATCGTGCCGGACCGTTTCTCGAACGGCAACCCGGCCAACGACGATGCCGGCGTGCGCGAAAAAAGCGACCGCCTCGATCCGACGAAACGGCATGGCGGCGACCTCGCGGGCATGCAGGCGCAGCTCGATTACATCCGCGGCCTCGGGTTCACGATGATCTGGCCCACGCCGCTGCTCGAAAACAACCAGCCGGCTTACTCGTATCACGGCTACGCGCTGACCGATTACTACAAGGTCGATCCACGTTTCGGCAGCAATGAGGATTATCGAAACTACGTGGCGGCCGCCAATGCGCGCGGCCTGGGCGTGATCCACGACGTCGTCCTGAACCACATCGGCACGGGCCACTGGTGGATGCACGACATGCCCGCGTCCGACTGGATCAACCACGGCACGACCTTCGTCCAGACGAACAACCAGCACACGGTGGCCCAGGACATCCACGCGGCGCCGGAAGACAAGGCGCGCTTCTTCGACGGCTGGTTCGACACCTCGATGCCGGACGTGAACCAGAAAAACAAGCTGGTGGCGCGCTACCTGATCCAGAACACCTTGTGGTGGATCGAGTACGCGAACCTGTCCGGCATCCGCGAAGACACGTATTCGTATGCCGACCCGGCCTTCCTGCTCGACTGGAACCGCGCCGTGTTCGCGGAATATCCGAACCTGAACGTCGTCGGCGAGGAAATGGACGACCGCCCGTACATGGTCGCCTACTGGCAGAAGGGCGTCGTCAACCGCGACGGCTATCGTTCCGGGCTGCCGTCCGTGATGGATTTCCCGCTCGTGGACGCGGCCCCGAAGGCGCTGACGGCGCCGGAAGACGGCGGCCAGGGCCTCATCAAGATCTACGAGACCATCGCGGCCGACTTCCTGTATGCCGATCCGCTCAAGCTGATGGTCTTCCCGGACAACCACGATCGTCCGCGCGCGCTGGCACAGGTCGACGGCAACGTCGACCTGCTGAAGACGGACCTGATCCTGATGGCGACGACGCGCGGTATTCCGCAGATGTTCTACGGGACGGAAATGCTGATCCAGGGCCCGAAGGCGCGCAACGACGGCGTGCTGCGCGCGGACATGCCGGGCGGCTGGGCGGGCGACAAGGTGAATGCCTTCACCGGCACCGGGTTGACGGACGGCCAGCGCGACATGCAGCACCTCGTGCGCACGCTGTTCAACTGGCGCAAGACCAGTTCCGCCGTCAAGTACGGCAAGCTGACCCACTACATCCCGCGCGACGGCCACTACGTCTATTTCCGCCACGACGGCAAGCAGACGGTGATGGTCGTGCTGAACAAGAATCCGCGGGCCACGCAACTGGACCTCACGGGCTTCGCCGGCATGGTCAAGGATGCGCGCCAGGGACGCAACGTGCTGACCGGCGCGAACGTCGACCTGCGCGCGCCGCTGGCGCTGCCGGCGATGACGTCGGTCGTGGTCGAGTGGTAACGCCTCAGTCGACGACGCAGGCGCGCGTGCGCGCCGCTGCCAGCATCTGCCCGATCTGCGCGGCCGCGCAGGGACGGCCGTACAGATAGCCCTGCGACTTGTCGCAGCCGTTCGCGCGCAGGAAGTCGCTCTGTTCCTGGGTCTCGATGCCTTCGGCCACGATCTCCATCCGCAAGCTCCGCGCCATCGCGATGATGGCGCGCGTGATGGCCGCGTCTTCGGGGTTCTGCGGCAGGCCGCGCACGAAGCTGCGGTCGACCTTCAATGCGCGCACGGGGAAGGTCTTCAGGTAGCTCATCGATGAATAGCCGGTGCCGAAGTCGTCGATCGCGAGCTGGATGCCGGCATCCGTCAGCGCGTGCAGGCGGTCGACGATGTCGGTGGACGCGTCCATCAGCATGCTCTCCGTCAGCTCCAGTTCGAGCCAGCGCGGCTCGACGTCGATCTCGCGCAGGGTCGCCAGCACGGCGGCGACGAGGCCGCTTTCCTTGAGCTGGCGGCCCGACAGGTTGACGGCCATGTGCAGCGGGAAGCCCTGGTCGTGCCAGCGCTTGAGGTCGCGGCATGCTTCGCGCAGCACCCATTCGCCGATCGGCACGATCACGCCGGTGTCCTCGGCGATCGGGATGAAGTCGCTCGGACTGACCATGCCGAGCTGTGGATGGATCCAGCGGATCAGCGCCTCGACGCCGACGATGTCGCCGCTCTGCAGGTTCACTTGCGGCTGGTAGTGCAGCACGAACTCGTTGCGCTCCAGCGCGCGCCGCAGGTTGTTGTCGAGTTTAAAACGCTTGTGCGCGTCGTCGCGCATGCTCGGCGTGAACATGCGCCAGGCGTTCTTGCCGCCGTTCTTGGCGTAGTACATGGCCGTGTCGGCGTATTTCAGCAGCGCGTGCATGTCGGTCGCATCGTCCGGGTAGACGCTGATGCCGATGGACGCGCCGATGTGGATGTCGTGGCCGTGGACGTGGATCGGGTCGGCCAGCTTGGCCAGGCATTTCTCCGCGATCATCGAGGCCACGCCGCCCTGGCTGACGTTCTCGAGGATGATGCCGAATTCGTCGCCGCCGATGCGCGAGAGGACGTCGCCGAAGCGCAGCGTCTCCGCCAGCCGGCGCGACACGAGGCGCAGCAGTTCGTCGCCGATGTCGTGGCCGAGCGTGTCGTTGACGGTCTTGAAGTTGTCCAGGTCGATGAACATCAGGATCGTGCGCTCGTCGAACTTGCGCGCACGCGCGATGACGGCTTCCAGCCTCTCGTTGAAGAAGTGCCGGTTGTTGAGCTGGGTGACGGGATCGAAGTGCGCCAGCCGGTCGAGCTTGACCTCGATGCGCTTGCGTTCGTTGATCTCCGCTTCCAGTTCCCGTTCGCGGTTCTGGATGCGGTCGAGCATGCCGTTGAACATGCGCGCCAGGAGGCCGATGTCGGCCGCCGGCGGCACCTCGGCGCGCAGCGAATAATCGCCCTGGCGCGAGATCTGCTCGCTCACCGCGGACAGCGCGAGGATCGGGGCGGTGAAGAAGCGCTGCAGGCGCGACAGCGCGAAATACGACAGGCTCAGAAGCGCCAGCATCACGGGCAGCGCCAGCACCAGGTACAGCGCGAGCTGGCGGTACACGCTTTTCACGCTGCTGCGCACGACCAGCGTGCCGAGGAGGCGGTTACCGACCTGGATCGGCCGGGTCACGCTGACGCCGCGGTAATCCATGACCGTGTTGCCGCCGGCGTGCGGGTCGCGCGCGGCCGGCGCGGTGTCGCGGTCGCGCGCGAAGCTGACGAACGGCTTGCCCTTGGCGTCGTAGGCGACGGCCGACTGCACGTCCGGCGCCAGGCGCAGCGCGGAGAGGATGTCGCCGGCCGCGTCCGTGTCGGCGAAGGCCATGGCCGCCGTCAGGTTCTCGCCCACCATCGTCGCCTGCGACTGCGTCTGCCGGATCAGCGCGGCCGTGAAGAAGTACATCTGGATGCCGATCAAGAACAGCGTCGACAGGATCATCACACCGCCGCTGGTGACGAGATAGGTCCATTTGAGCTTGGTGCTCAATGCCTGCCGGTTGATCCATTCGATGAGTTGTTCCATGCTTGTCGTCCGCCACGGCGGTCTGGGTCAATAAATGGCGCGCGCCAGCCGCAGCACCTTCGAGCTGAGCGCGACGCCGGCACCGTGCGCGGCCGCGCCATTGAATTCGAAGGCGATGCGCCTGTCGTCCACATACAGTTCGAGCATCACGCCCTTGCGCGCGGCGCCCCGGGTATCGGCGATCGTCAGCACGCCGGCGGCCCGGGCGCCTTCGGCGAGTGCCGCCATGTCGTCGGCCTCCGACGCGCTGATGTACAGGATGTGGCATTGCATCAGCGCCTCCGGGCCGGAATGCGGATACAGGATCGTCAGGCGCGCGTTGCCCAGCATCTTGCCCTCCAGCGTGGCGAGCGCGCTGCCGAACGGATCGCGTCCCAGCACGCACAGGCGCACGACGCCGTTCATGTTCGTGAGGCTGCTGAATTGCGCGATGTTGTAGATGAATGCCGCCTTGGCCGCGTATTCGTCGGCCGCCTGTGCGCGGGCGGGCGGCGGCAGCAACGCGCAGCACAGGGGCAGCAGGCGCACGTTCTTGCGCAGGCGCGCGAGGCAGGCCGGCATCATCGTCAGAACCCGACCGTCGCCATGAGGCGCCAACTGCGTCCGTCCTGCGCGATGGCGTCCAGGTGGCGCGGCGGCGTGCTGTTGTCGTAGTGTTCCTCGCTCGCGGAATCGGCGTAGCGCTTGGCGAACGCATTCAGCACGCCGGCGGACAGCTCCACGTGCGTGCCCGGCAGAGTGCCCACGAGGCTCAGGTTGACGACGCCGAAGCCGCCGACCTCGCCACCTTGCACCGTGCGGCGCCGGCTCGTGAAGCGGTACTCCGCGTTCGCGCGCAAGTGGTCGCCCAGCGGCGGCAGCGCGTAGTTCAGCTTGAACAGCCGGCGCGGCGAGTTGGGCAGCCATGCGCCGTTCGCGTCGTTGCGCGCCGACTGCACGTTCGCGCTGCCCTTGAGCGCGCTGCCGTCCTCGCGCAGCCATTCGGCCGCCAGTTCGATGCCCGTGGCGTGCGCCGCGTCGATATTCGAGAACACCAGGAATCCGTTGTTCGGGTCGGTGGTCAGCGCCAGCATGTCGCGCATGCGGTACTGGAAGACGGAGGCGGTGGCGCGGAAGCGATCGGTCGGAAAGTAGTCGGCGATCAGTTCATAGGTCTTGATGTGCTCCGAACGCAGCGCCGGGTTCGCCCTGAAGTCGAACGTGTAATAGCGCTCGTAGGCGTTGGCGGAACGGTAAGCCGTGCCGTACAGCGCCTTGAGCGTCACCTGGCGCGCCGTCTTGTAGAGCAGTGCCACGCGCGGATTCGTCGTGGCGCCGCCTTCGGAATCGACGTCGTGGCGCACGCCCGTATTCAGGATGACGCTTTGGCCGAGCCGCATCTCGTCCTGCAGGTAGACGGCGGCCTGCCGCTTGGGATGGGCCACGTCGAGGTGGAGGGCGTACGGATCGACGTCGTAGTTCGCCATCTGCCGCTTGCTGTCGCGCACGTATTCGGCGCCGGCGATGAGCTTGTGGCCGGACAGGGCGCTGCTGATGGCGCGCAGCTCCGCGCCGCTGCTGAGGCTTGCGGCCGTATCGATATTGCTCGTCCGGCCCTGGGACTCGGCCTCGGTCACGTTGACGCTCGTGTAGCGGTAGCGCGCGACGCTCACGCCGGCGAACAGGTCGAGCGATTCCGAGACCTTGCTGCGCCAGGACAGGCCCGCGCCCGCGTATTCGTCGCGCGTCCAGCTGCGCGGATCGTTGAACTGCTGGCCATAGGACGCCGTCGGGATGCCTTTCGTGCGGCTGCCGAAATAGGCCTCGGCGACGAAGCCGCCCGCGGCCAGCTTGGCGAACAGCCGGTGGTAGCGGTCGTAGTCGATGCCGACGGCGACGCCATGGTTGCTGGCCGCGTCGTCGAATTCGGGAAAGTACAGGTCACGGCCGGCGCTGTTGTACACGGATGCGCCCAGCAGCAGCTCGGCGCCGCCCGGCGTCGCGCCGCCATGCGCGATGCGCGCCTCGCGGCCGCCCGCCGAGAACCGCCCCGCGCTCGCCAACGTGCCGTTGATGGCCGCGCCGCTTTTCGTGATCACGTTCACCACGCCGAAGAAGGCGCTGCTGCCGTAGATCGCGGAGCCGGGACCGGGCACGAACTCGACGCGCTCGATGAGGTCCAGGTCGACCGGGAACTCGGTGCCGATGGCGCCCTGGTCGTAGACGACGTCGTTCAGGCGCCGTCCATCGATCAGGATCAGCAGGCGGGTATTCAGGTCGCCCGGATTGCCCAGGCCGCGCATGTTCGCATAGTTGTAGTTGCGGTCGTAGGACACGGTCATGCCGGGCACGCTTTGCAGCACGTCCGTGAGCGTGCGGTAGCCGCGCTGGCGGATGTCCTCGGCCGTGATCACCGACACGGACGACGGCGCCTCGCTGATCTTTTGCGGAATCTTCGACGCCGTGACGACATCCAGGTTGAGTAATTGTTCGAGCGGCAAGGCGTTCAGGTCGGGACCTTGCTGCGCCAGTGCGCCGGCCTGGAGCCCGGCGGCCAGCAGGCCGAGCGCGCGCGACAGGTGACGGGACAGGGGCGTTACCTTCATCGACAACATAGCGGGTCCTTGACGAGAAGCGGCTGGCCGGGCGGCGGCGGACCGCGGCGGTGCGCTGTCTTGCCTTAACAGTGCGCCCAAGCCGCCTAGTGTAAGGACGTGCTCGGGCGCATTTGTTGACAAGAACCAATTAATTGTCGGACGAAACTAATTTGCTAAGGTAGTGTCAGGTATGCGCGGCCGTCCCGGCGGGTCAGGACGCCAGGGTTTGCGGTTGTGCCGACGTATCCGCCACCAGCGGCAGCCGGACGTCGACTTGCAACCCTCGGCCCCGGGCGGAGGTGCACAGCTGGATGTCGCCGTGCAGCGAATCACAGATCTCCTTGACGATGGACAACCCCAGGCCGAAGCTGTTCTGCTTGGCTGGATCGGCGCGGTAGAAGCGCTCGAACACGCGGTCGCGATGCTGGGGCGCGATGCCCGGGCCGGTGTCGACGATGCGCAGCAGCGCGCGATCTTCGACGCGCTGCACCTGGACACTGACCGATCCCGGACCGTCCATGTGTTTGATGGCGTTGTCGATCAGGTTGAACGTGATCTCGCGCAGCAGGTGGGACGGTGCGGCCAGGACCAGGCCGTCGTCGGCCGCGTCGAGACCCAGTTCGACGTCATAGCGCTGCGCCAGCGGCGCAAGCTCTTCTATCACCGAGGTCACGATGTCGTTCAGCGCACTGGCCGGGGGCGGTAACTCGCGGGCCGGGTGCTGGCGGCCTTGCTCGATGCTGGCCAGGATCAGCAACTGGTTGATCACCTTCGTGCCTTGCATCGTCGTGTTCTGCATCGCGGCCAGCAGCGCCTTCTGCTCGGGCGGAATCCGTTCGTCGCGCATGCCATAGTTCAGCTGCGAGGTGAGGATGGCGAACGAGGTGCGCAGGTGGTGCGCAGTGCTGGCGACGAAACGCTCGTAGGCGGACACGGTCCGATCCAGTCTCACCACATAGCCATTCAACGCGGCGATCACAGGCAGCAGTTCGCGCGGCACCGCGTCGGCGTCCAGTTGCTCGAGCGAGCCGGGCTGGCGTCTCGCGACGCGTTCGCTGAACTCCATCAACGGACGCAGCATCCAGCGGAACGCGACGACCAGCCCGGCGAGCACCAGGGCCAGCAATATCAGGTGCTCGCGCGCGGTGATCAGGAACAGGCGCTTGCGGAACGCGGCGTGGCCGCGCATGGTCTGGGCCACTTCGACCGTGATGTGGCCGCCGTCCCGCAGCTCCTGGGCATACGCGACGACCCGCACGGGTTCGCCGCGGACCCGGCTCCTGAAATACACCTCCTGGTCGCCCTGGCCCGCCTGCTGCGGCGGCGCCAGCGCGGCGTCGCCGTCGATCAGGCGGCCGGTCGCGCTGCGCACGGCGTAGAACACGCGGTCCTGGTTCTTGTCGGCGAACAGCTCGAACGCTGCCGGCGGCGCGCCGGCAGCGCTGACGCCGTCGTCGGCGGCGATCTGCTCGGCGATGATGCGGGCCGACCCTTTCAGCAGTTGCCGCTGGACCTCGGTGGCGACGCGGTCGGTGCTGCGGTAGGTCACCACCAGGTCGATCGCCGAGAAGATCAGCATGGGCAGGAACACCCATGCCGCCAGGCGCGATTTCAGGCTGGGCATCCGTCAGGCCTCGACTGCGCTCAGCATGTAGCCGAGCCCGCGCAAGGTGATGATGGCGACACCGCTGTTCTCCAGCTTCTTGCGCAGGCGGACGATGTAGACCTCGAGCGCCTTCGGGGTGACCATGTCGTTCAGGATGACCAGGCTGTCGGCCAGGTCTTGCTTGGAGACCGTCTTGCCGACCTTGCGCAGCAGGGCTTCGAGCACTGCATGCTCGCGCGGGGTCACCTGCAATATCTGGTCGCGGATGCGGAAGATTTTTGAATTGCTGTCGTAGTGCAGGTTGCCGCAACTGACCATCGGGCTGGCCTTGCCGCTGGAGCGCCGCAGCAGCGACCGCAGCCGTGCCTCCAGTTCCTGGATGTCGAACGGCTTCGCGAGGTAGTCGTCGGCGCCAAGGTTCAGGTGCTCGACGATGTCCTGCAGCGAATCCTGGGCACTGATGATCAGCACCGGCACCCCATTGTCCTGGTTGCGCAGCCGGCGCAGCAAGGTCTGCCCGCTCAGCAGCGGCAAGGTCAGGTCGAGCAGGATCGCGTCATACGTCTGCGTGCGCAGCAACAGGTCGGCCTCTTCACCGCTGAAAGCTTGTTCGACGGCATAGCCGGACTGGTTCAGCAGCCGGGTCAGCCAGGCGGACAGGTCGCGATTATCTTCGGTGAGCAGGAGTTTCATCCTGAGAATCATGTGCCTTACTGTTGCGTACAGCAAGTCCCGAAAATTAATTTTTAGACAGAAAGTTGATTGTAGGTATTTAGTAGGGTTGCCATTCCTATAGTGGACGTGAGCCGTATGCCTGAGACAACGAAGGCTACAGCCACCGACACCTATAACAACGATGGAGACCGTATGAAAAAGCTGATGGCAATCGCCGTTCTCGCTACGCTGGGCGCAACCGCGCAGGCGCAGACCCAATCCGTTCAAGATTTGCAGGATGCCCTCGCGACGGCGCAAAAGGCGGCCGCCGATGCGCAACTCGCGGCACAGCAGGCGCAACAGGCACTGGCCCAGGTGCAGCAAGCAATGGCCACGCACGATACGCATACCGCTGCCGCCGCGACGGCGAGCGACGAGACCAGCAAGCAGATCGACCCGCTGGGCGCCAGTTCCGCAGGACCCAGCGGACTGGTCTACCACCGCGGCGGCGACACCGTGCGCCTGTATGGCTTGATCGACCTGAGCATGAGCCGCAAGACCAATGCCGACGGCGACGGCCACACGCAGAACGATATGTCGGTGGCCTGGTTCAGCGGCAACCGCTGGGGTCTCGAGGGCGAACACCTGCTGCCCGATACCGATGGCCTGAAGGCGGTATTCAAGCTCGAGAGCGAATACGAACTCCCGACCGGCAACATGGATACGCCGGGCGTCCTGTTCAACCGGGATGCGTGGCTGGGCCTGCAAAGCCCGACCCTGGGCAAGCTGACGTTCGGCCGCCAGAACACGCTCGCACGCGAGTTCTCCAAGATCTACGGCGATGCCTACGGCAGCGCCGGCGTGACCTATGACGAGGGCGGCTACACCAACAACAACGACTTCAAGCAGCTCATCTTCTACTCGGGCAGCGCCACCGGTACCCGCTACGACAAGGGCATCGTGTGGAAGAAAAGCTACGGCAAGTGGATGGCGGGCCTGGCCTACCAGGTGGGCGGCGAACCGGGCAACAACCGCGAAGGCAGCACCAAGTCGGTCGCCCTGGCCTATAACGGCGGCAACGTGAACGTGTCGGGCTTCTACAACACTGCCGTGGTCAACGACTTCACCCATACGTCCTACTCGGTCGGCGGCAACTACAAGATCGGCAAGCTGCGCCTGAACGCCGGCTATGTCCACTACACGGCCGAACAACCGGCGGCCCTCGGCGATCGCCGCGACAATGCGTACACGGTGTCCGCCAAGTACGCGCCGGGCGGCCACTTCGACTATGAGTTGGGCTGGCAGACGATGAATGCCACCAATGCGGCCGTCAACGGTGGCGGCTACGTCCTGAACGCCTATGCCGACACGTCCGGCGCCAAAGCGACCGCCACCGGCAAGCGCAAGACCGTGTACGGCTCGGTGTTCTATCACTTCGACAAGCGCACCGAACTGTACCTGGCGTCGGACTACCTCAGCACCGACGGCACCTACAAGGCTGCGCAGGCGCATGGCGCCGACTCCCAGTTTGAACTCGCAACCGGCTTGCGCTTTCGTTTCTGAGCGGGCGGCAGTAATGTAGACGGGCCGGGTGGGCGGCGGCATCACGCGCGCGCCGTCCCGGCCACGACAATAATCGATAAGGAGACAACATGAACATTCCGTACAAGACCCTCG
>Ga0209148_1000740_pt1 | contig 25312 bp, 44 predicted proteins | sample AraplaCol_mMF_r2_2_FD_184288 | JGI IMG/M metagenome (GOLD analysis project Ga0209148, IMG submission 184288) | Arabidopsis root microbial communities from North Carolina, USA - plate scrape CL_Col_mMF_r2 (SPAdes) (version 2) | ecosystem: Host-associated > Plants > Roots > Endosphere | place... | reverse complement strand
TGATGCAGTGAACAGCTGCAATCAATGGAAGCCAATCCTCGCCCGGGGCCCGGTCGTCGCGCTGCGCTACGCATGGCTCCGCGCGCCGCCCTCCCAACGTCAACCCCTAACCCCGACCTACACAAGAGCCTTGACTCAAAATGCCCCATATGAGGGTGGGCAAAGGCGCAAGGCGCCGTGCCCACCATCCATCAACGATAGCGACAGATGGTGGGCACGCTTGGCTTTGCCGACTGTACGATACTGATCGTGACGAGAGAGTGCTATTCCGCCGGCACGATGCTCGGCGCCAGGATCACTTCGAGATGTTCGGGGCGGTCGCGGTTGACGTCGGCGAGATAATCGTCGGCGACCTTGCGCAGGCGACGGCTGAGCTCGGCGGAGACGCTGATGCTGTCGAGCCTGGTGTTCTCGTTCACGATGGCAAGGATCGCGTTGATGTGGTGCGTGAACAGCTCGGCCGGCACTCTCTCGAGGTCCGGCGCATGCTCGATCACGCGGCAGAGGCTCTCGGCGACCCCGGCAGCGGCCGGAAAACCGAACGTGGCGGCATCGCCCTTGATATCGTGCGCGGCGTGGAACAGCTCGTCGCGGCGTTCCTTGGTGAAGCCGTCATTGCGGATGGCGACATAGGCTGACGACAGCCGGTTGACCTCGGTCACCATCCAGCTCTTGAACTCGCCGGACAGACCGGCCAGCGCCTGCTCAGCGCGGCCGACCGGATCGTCCATGTCCTTTTCCTCGACGCGGCGCAGGACCTTTCGCAGCGGGTTGGGCTGCGTGATCACGTGATGCGTGGCGAAGGCCCTGACCTCGATGTCCTTTGCGCTGTTCTTCGCCATGATACCTGCCTCGTCGTGTGTGACGTTGCGCTAGATGGAGGAGCGGGCCTTGTCGAGCAGCGAGGGCTGCTGCAGCACCTCGTGCTTTTCGCCGACGCGGCGCTCCGGGCCCATATAGGCGGAGTTGGTGTTGCGGCGCCGGTCGGGGCCGAAATAGGTCTTGGTCTTGATGAAGGGCCTGGGACTGGCGACCACGTTAAGGATGCGCTGGTAGAGGCCCTTGGCCGAGATCGGCTTGGCCAGGAATTCGGTGACGCCGGCATCGCGCGCGACGGTGACGCGGCGCTTCTCGGAATGCCCGGTCAGCATGATAATCGGCGCGTAAGGGTTGCCCTTGGAGTCCGGCTGCCGGATCATCTGTGCGAGCTCGAGCCCGTCGAAGATCGGCATCGCCCAGTCGGTAATGACGATGTCGGGCACGTAGTGGCTGTACATTTCCAGCGCAGTCGCACCGTCCTCGGCTTCATAGACTTCGCGCGCGCCAAAGGAATGCAGCAGCGTCCGCAGGATGCGACGCATGTGCGGATTGTCGTCGCAGACGAGGAAGCGCAGTTTGTTGAAGTCGATACGGAACATGACGCCCGGGCCAAAGCGGTCAACCTTCGTTAACCATATCGCGTCGGGAGTTAATGAAGCGTTGCCGCCGGGTGCCCGGGCAGAGGCTCAATAGCCGAACTGCTCGCGCAAGATGCGCTCCTCCAGGCTGTGCCCGGGGTCGAACAGCATACGCATGGAGATGGTCCTGTCGGACAAGACTTCGACGCGCCGGACCCTGCGCACCTCCTCGTGGTCGGCGACCGCAGCCACAGGGCGCTTGTCGTCTTCCAGCACCTCGATCACGACATAGGCGGTGTTGGGGAGCAGGGCGCCGCGCCAGCGCCTCGGTCGGAATGCGCTGATCGGCGTCAGCGCCAGCAGCGCTGCGTTGATCGGGAGGATCGGGCCTTGCGCCGACAGATTGTAGGCCGTCGAGCCTGCCGGTGTCGCCACGATGATGCCGTCGGCGATCAGCTCGGGCATGCGCTCGCGCTCGTCAATCAGGATCCGCAGGCGGGCCGCCTGGGAGGTCTGCCGGAACAGGTAGACCTCGTTGATGGCGTGGTGCAGATGGACGCGGTCGTTGATATCGGTCGCACGCATCAGCAGCGGATTGATCTCGGATTCATGCGCCGCCTCGAGCCGCGCGCGCAGATCGTGCGCCGAGTACTCGTTCATCAGGAAGCCGACCGTGCCGCGGTGCATGCCATAGATCGGCTTGCCCGAGCGCATGTGGTGGTGCAGCGTCTGAAGCATCAGTCCGTCGCCGCCGAGCGCGACCACGACGTCGGCCTCGTCGGGATCGCAATTGCCGTACTGCGCCGTAAGCTGGTGGAAGGCGGCTTCTGCCTCGCTGCTCGGGCTGGCGACGAAGGCGATCCGTTCGTATCGCGATGGCTTGGTCATGGCTTCCAGGCAGGTGTCGCTGGCTCGAGAAAGGTCCGCCGAGGTCGTCTATACGACCTGGGCCTGTATTGTCGAGGATGACCGGCCGGCAAGGCAAATGCGGGCCGGCCGGACGTCCCATTTGAGGGCAAAAGCCGGGGTCATCGACCCCGGAAAGCCGATCCAGGGCCTCCGATCCCCCAAACCGTCGCAATTGGCGGCTACATCTGTAATTGAGAAGCCGCGAGTGGGTCAGGGAGAACAATCATGTTTATGAGCTTGCCCATGCGGCCCCGTGCAGGGTTGGTGCTTGCGGTCGTTGCTTTCGCGCTCGTGGGCCCGGCACGGGCAGACGATCCGCCGCAGCCACGCAATGAGGCGGCAGTGCCAGCCGGACAAAAGGGCGGGCGCGGTGGCAAGGCACAAAATGCGGCGCAGGCTTCGCCAGCGGCCTCCGATCGTCGCCTCCCTGACGACTCGACCACCACACAGACCCTCGATCTGCCGGGCCGAACGCTCCGCTTTTCCGCGACTGCCGGCTCGATCCGGGTGTTCAATGAGAAGGGCGAGCCGCTTGCCGACATCGCTGCCACGTCTTACGAGCTCGACGGCGCCGACCGCGCCACGCGGCCGGTGACGTTCCTGTTCAACGGCGGACCCGGCGCATCCTCGGCATGGCTCCAGTTCGGCGCGGTCGGGCCGTGGCGGCTGCCGCTTGACGGCGAGGGGCTGTCGCCGTCGGCCTCGCCCGAGGTGAAGCCGAACGCGGAGACCTGGCTCGACTTCACAGATCTCGTCTTCATCGATCCTGTCGGCACCGGCTACAGCCGGATGATCGCGAGCGAAGAGGATGCGCGCAAGCGGTTCTACTCGGTCGACGGGGATGCCAACGCCATCGCGCTCGTCATTCGCCGCTGGCTCGAGAGGCACAACCGGCTGACCTCGCCGAAATATGTCGCCGGCGAGAGCTATGGCGGCATTCGCGGGCCGAAGGTCGTGCGCCAGCTGCAGATTCAGCACGGCGTTGGCGTTAAAGGCTTGATCCTGGTGTCGCCATTGCTGGATTTCCGCGAGTTCACTGGCACGAGCCTGCTGCAATATGTGGCGAGCTTGCCGAGCTATGTGGCGGTGGTGCGTGAAGCCAAGGGACCGGTCAAGCGCGCTGATCTCGCCGACGTGGAAGCCTACGCACGCGGCGAATTTCTGGCTGATCTCGTCAAGGGCGAGGCGGACAAGGAAGCCACCAATCGCCTTGCCGACAAGGTCGCCGAACTCACCGGCATTGACCAGGCGGTAAGCCGCAGGCTCGCCGGCCGCTTCGATGTCGGCGAATTCCGTCGCGAACTCGATCGCAAGAACGGCATGGTGACCGGACGCTATGACGGCTCGGTGCGTGGTCTCGATCCCTATCCGGATTCCAGCAGTTCACGCTTCGGCGACCCCTCAGGCGACGCGCTTCAGGCGCCACTGACGAGCGCGGCCGTCGACGTGCTGACACGAAAGCTCAACTGGCGGCCCGACGGCTCCTATGAAGTCCTCAATGGTGCCGTCGAGCACAACTGGGACTTTGGTGGGGGCATCAACCCGCCGCAATCGCTGTCGGAGCTGCGCCAGATCCTCGCCACGGATGCGAAGCTGAACGTGCTGGTCGCGCACGGTCTGTTCGATCTCGCCACGCCCTATTTCGGCACGAAGCGGGCGCTCGACCAGCTGCCGGCCTTCGTCATGTCGCGTGTCAAGTTCGTCGTCTATCGCGGCGGCCACATGTTCTATTCGCGCGATGGCTCGCGACAGGCCCTTCGCGGCGAGGCCGAGGCGCTCATTCGGGAGTAGGTCGGCGCTTGCGTGGCGGATAGCGCCGCGCGACCTCGCGCGCGACGACCGCCGCCGGCTTGACGTTGGCGCCGGCGATCCAGACGTCGGTGACCTTGCCGCGCTTGTCGCGGGCGCGACGCACCGGCTCACCGTGGCTGGAATAGCCGGCCGCCCAGACCAGCTTGCCGGTATCGCGGCCGGTAACCTCGATCTCGGCCGCATCCATGAAGGGATTGTTGAACTGCGGATTGGCGACAAGCACGCGGTTGCCGACGGGCACGAAGTCTGTCGCGCCCCAGATCGTCCACCAGCGGCCAGTCCAGTCGCGCACGCGTCGGTCGGGTGCGCCGCGCGTCTTGAAGATGCGCAGGATCTGCATCGCACCGTCCATCCAGAACGGTGCGTTGCCGTCGATGGAATTGCTGAGGATGCTGATCGCGAGCTCGCATGCGGGAATCGAGCAGGTCCGCGAGATATAGCCCTGGAAGCCGCCGCCATGGCCGAACCAGTCCCAGCCTTCGGTCTTGCCGGCGTTGACGCCGAGGCCGTAATAGGCCTCGAAGCTCTGCGGCACGCGCCAATGATGCCGCGTCATCTCGCGGCGGCTCGCGACCGACAGCACGCTCTTCCTGGCATTGGGGGCAAGCTGCGCAAAGAATCGCGCGGTGTCCGCGGCGGTGGCAACGAAGCCTGCGGCTGATGCCATTGCATGGGCCGGATTGTCGCCAGGGATCACGCAGCGCTCGCCAAGCGGCAGCTTGCGCGTATGGCCGCGCGCGAATTGCGCGCCCTTCGGAAGCGGTGCATTCGGCTCGGTCTCGCGCAAGCCCGAGGCCTCGATGATCTCGCGCTTGATCCAGGCGGAATAGGGCTCCTTCGTCACCGCTTCGATGACGAGGCCCATCAGGGCAAAGCCGTGGTTGGAATATTTGAAGCGCGTGCCTGGTTCGATCGCGGTCGGCTGCTTCAGTTCGGCGAGCAGCTCTTTTGTATTGAGGTAGGGGCGGCTGTCGATGAACTGGCCTGAATCGGCGCCGTCGCGCGTCAGCCCGGCGCTGTGCGAGAGCACCTGAGCGATCGTCGTCTCGTTGACGCGCGGGTGCAGGCCGCTGACATACTGCCCGACAGGATCGTCGAGGCGGAGCTTGCGCTGCTCGCGCAGCTTCATGATGCCGGCCGAGGTAAAGCTCTTGGAGTGCGAGGCGATGCGGAAGCGGTGGCGGGGAGTGAGCTTCTCGCCGGTGTCGAGATTGGCAAGCCCGAAGGCATGCTCGGCGACGACTTCGCCGCGATGGACGAAGGCGAGCAAGACGCCCGGCTGCTGGAAGGTCGTCTGCTGGAATTCGATCCAGGAGCCGATGTAGTCGATCGCGGATCGCAGCCACGTGTCCATTGCGCTACCGGTTTGCGAGGGGATGGGTGCGAGAAAGCTAACCGAGAAAGCAGAACGGGCACAACCCGGAAGGTTGTGCCCGTTCGCATCGTCAGAAGATGCAATATCTCAGTAGACGAGCGTCGCGCCGGTCGGCTTGTCGAGCGCGGCAGCCAGCGAGCGATACTCGGAGCTGTCGGTGCCGGCGAGCATGGCGATCTTGTTCAGGTGATACTGCGCCTGCTCGCGATTGCCCTGCTCGAGCTGCCAGAGGCCGTAATACTGCCAGGTGCGGACGTGGTTCGGATCGTCCTTCAGCGCGATCTCGTAATAGACCTTCGACGACTGGTAATCGCCGAGCTTGCGATAGGAGTAGCCGATCAGGTTGGCGACGTCGGCGACGTCGTCACGCTTGAGCTGCTTCAGCTGGCCGATCGCGTCCGTGTAGTCGTGCTTGTCGTAGATCGTGGTGTACGCGGTGCGGTAGGCTGCGAGGAATTTCGGATCGCTGACGGAAGAGCTCTTCTTCTTGCCCTTCTTGGTCGACGTATCGGACTTTGGCGGCGAGGAGGGCTCGTCACTGCCGGCGGCATAGGCGCTGGTCAGGGCCGGTCCGGCAGCCAAGGTCATGGCGACAAGTCCCGGCACAAGAAGCGTTGAGAGTCTGCGCATCTAAGTTCTCCCGTATGGAACGTGGCGATCCTACACGATTGCCCAAAGACCGGAACACCCGGCCGTGAAAAACATTCCCGGCACCCCAGCCTATTCGCCTCTCCTCAGATGACAAACTTGTCATCCAGATGAACGGAGGCTGGCAGCGCGCTTCAGACTGGGTTCAGTGCGCGCCCACTAGGCTCTGACCCATGATCGAAGGGTTGGCGAGAGGGCGCCGCCTAAGATCCTTCCAAGAGGAGACCACCATGTTGAAGACCATTTCCGCAGCCTTGCTCGCAGCTTCCGTCATCGCCGCCCCGGCCTTCGCCAAGGATACCGCGAAGGATGCCGCCAAGACCACCACGACTGCCCCGGTGATCAAGGCGGACCAGACCCAGAGCAAGGTCTCGACCACCGCCGCCAAGCCCGACGCCGGCGTCAAGGCCGATGCCAAGACCTCTGATGCCAAGACGGCCGACATCAAGTCGCCTGCCAAGGTCGATACCAAGACCAAGGCGATGAACGCCAACGCGGCGATCACGCCCGACGAGCACAAGACCGTGCGGGCGCATCGCCATCACCACAAGCATCTGTCGGCCAAGAAGTCGCTGAAGACGCAGTCGGGCCTCACCAAGCCGGCGACCACCGAGAAGCGCAGCTAACGACTGACCCCAGCGAGGCGGCATCCCTGGCATTGCCCCGTCGTCTCGCGCGGAGTTCAGGGCCGGCCCGTTCGTCATGCTTCGCGCCAAAGCGCGAGGTGCTGGCGGCGGGCCGGTGCGCCGTTTTGTGGAAGCGAATTCCCTTTGCGCAACCTTGAGGCTAGAACGTCTCCTGGACTGACCGGCTGGAGAATTTGACCCCTTGGGGCAATTGGCAAAACGCGTGGTGGTGCTGTTGCTGCCTCTGGCGCTCGCAGCCTGTTTCGGCAGCGATGGCGACCGTCCGTCCTTGATGGACGGGACCCAGGCCGGTGGCCCGCAGCCGTTTCCCGACAATTTTCGCAGCGACGCACTCGCTCTGATTCACGCCTATCTCAACAATCCGGTCGGAGTGCGCGACGCCAGCATGGCCGATCCGGTGCTGCGCGAGATCGGCGGACGGCAATTCTACATCAGCTGCCTGCACTTCACGCCACGGGAGACCGACGGCAGCTACAAGGCCATGCGCGAGCGCGCCGTCGTCTACGTCAATGGCCGGGCCGACCGTGTCGTCGATCGCGCCAGCGAGCTCTGCGCCGGCGCGGTTTACACACCCTTTCCAGGACTGGAAAAGATGGCGCGGTAGCGCAAAGCCGGCCTTCATCGCGGACTGCTAGACCAAGAGCCGCCGGAGCCGCTGGATCACATTTTGGCGACTTTTGAACGGGGCGGTTTTGCCTTGCGACAAATCGTTACGGCAAGTGGTGCGCGAACGAAAATCGGTCGCGCAAACGGACGTGACGGAACAAAATCGCGATGTTGCCGCCCCGTCACAGTAACGAACGATCAACGTTCCGGCATCGCCGCGAAGCAACCAAATTCACGCCACGTTGTTTCCCGAGGGTCGATTTTGAAAGAACGGGGATGATCATGAAGACGATTTTGCTCGGTGCAGCAGCTCTGCTTGCGCTGGCCGCACCAGCGGCCGCGGCCGACATTCAGCCGCGCACCTACACCAAGGCTCCCGCCTACACGCCGCCGCAGGTGATCTACAACTGGACCGGCTTCTACATCGGCGGCCATGTCGGCGGCGCCTTCGCTGGCGACACGACCTTCCAGTCCAGCGACGCCCGCTTCATGGGCGGCGTGCAGGGCGGTTTCGACTACCAGTTCGCGCCCAATTGGGTGGTGGGTATCGAGGCCCAGTATTCCTGGCTGCCGACCAACAACAATGGGGTCACGTTCCCGCTGGGGACGCAGGTGACGTCCAATACCAACCAGATCGGGTCGGTGACAGGCCGCCTCGGCTATACCTGGGGCCCGGCGCTGCTCTACGCCAAGGGCGGTTATGCCTGGCGCAACGGTGGCCTCGGCGTCAACGTCGCCGGCGTGCCGCAGGCCTTCACCGCCAGCGGCAACAGCAAGGACGGCTATACCGTCGGCGCCGGCCTCGAATACATGTTCGCGCCGAACTGGTCGGCCAAGGCCGAATACCAGTATTATAATTTCGGCAGCACGACGATCACCTCCGGCCCGGCCGATGTGGTCGGCGTCCGCGGCCGGGACGACGAGCATACCGTCAAGGTCGGTGTGAACTACCGCTTCGGTTGGGGTGGCCCAGCGGCCTCGCGCTACTGAGCCGCCCAGAGCGAGCACGCCCACGATCTGACACCACGATGTGACAAAGGCCGGCTCCCGCCGGCCTTTCATTTTGCTGGCTCTGTTTTCACTGCGTGAACCATCTGGCGCGTCATTTGCAGGCAAACAGTCTGGCGCGCGCTTTCTCACGCGTGTCACGGGGATCGGGTAAAGCAAAAATAATTTTTGCGACTTACGGAACTCGCGCTCCGGTATGCGGATTAGGGGATTGCCGGGCTGGTGGGATGACGAACATGCGTATCTTGACGTCGGTGGCGGTCGTCGCGTGCTTCGCCGCGCTCCCGTGCTCTGCCCAAACAATCCTCAAATCCGAGCCTCTGATGTTGGCACCTTATGAGGTCGCCTTCGTGAAAGATGCGTCCTGTCCGTCGGGCAAGGTGCTAAAGGTCACCGGGGCGATCCGCGGTCTGCACCGCCGCAAGGCCTGCGTATCGCTTGCCGGCGAGCAGGCTTCGCTCGCGATCGCGACGCCCTGAAGCGCGTCTGGTCCTGAAGCGCTCTTGCCCTGAAGCCCCTTTTGGCCGGACCTCACGAGTTGAGCGGAAGCTCCATCCTGGATTCCCGCTCGGCGTCCGCCTTGTTCTTGGCGGGGTCCTCGCCTTGAGCGGCCCGGCAGGATCGGATCTCGTAATCATTGTCGAGCACCCGGCGCGGGCCTTGCCGCTCGTCGTCGGTACCGATGTCCACGACCAGTCCGCTCCGTTGCGCGAACTTCCAGACGTCGGCTTCGTCAGGATAGGCTTTGCTGATTTGGCTGTCGTTGCAGAACAGGGCGTAGGGCATGCTTCCCGCTCCAGGAAAGCGCATTAACGACTTCATGGGTTGGGCGGTTCCAGGTCGATCACGGGGCCGTGATAGGTGCCCCGTTAAGGCGGCCGGATAGCCGGGATCTGAGTCCTTAACGAGTCCTGAATCCCCAAAAAAAGAAACCTTGGGACTCGTTTGGCGGAATCAGCGGATGTTTCCGGCCATGACCACCGACCTCAAAACCTGCTGTGGGCACATGCTGCTGCCGCTGACGCTGGCACTGATCGGCGCCTGCGCAGCCAATCTCTGGCTGGTGTGGTCCTGGTTGTAGGCGGACGGTCCGGCCCTATTTGCGGGCCGGTGGGAGCTCGGCATCGTGGATGGCGGCGCGTAGCTTGGTCAGTGTCGCCGCACAATATTCCTCACGCTCGCGCTCGAACCGCTCCTGGTGCTTCCTGAAATTGGCGATGCGGGTCTGCATCTCGCTGCGGAAGTCGCCGCCCATTCGCGGTGGGGGGATTGGCAAGGGTTGGGGCGTCGGGGTGATCTCTGGCGGCGGGTCAGCCTGCGCCTGTTCAACCGTCACGGTCATGGCCCTGACGGAGACGATCTCTGCGGCCAGGATCGAAGGCGCCGCAGCGGTATCCGGCTGACGGAAATCGTCCTTCTTGCCGGCAACCGATTGCACGAAGGCCAGCGTCTGCGCGATCAGAGCGTCGCGCTCCCTGATCCACTTCATGATCCACCACCCTGTTAGAGCCATTCCACCAAAGCCGGGGCGCCGAATCAAGACGGCTGTGTGTCCAGGGATTGCATATTTTTCCCGGTCACCCGACATTGGTCATATGGATTCCAGGGCCGACCCGTCGGACGAATTGCAGGGCCTGCGACTTGTGCGCGCCTTCCTGTCACTGCCGCCCGAGAAGCGGGCGGAGGTGCTCGCCTTCGTCGAGGAATTGCTGCGCGCCCACACCCAACCAGACGACGCCCGGGAGGTTTCCCCGGATCGTTAGCGCTGGCGCGGATTGACATTCGGCACGAAGGCGGCGCCGACCACCCGGACGGATGTCGGGCTTGCGCTCTCGATCGGGCTGCGGTCTGCAATCTGCTTCTCCGGAGCCGGGGCGAGCAACGCGAGCGCGCCCGCCACGGCGCCGCAGCACAGCGTGACCGTCGTCAGCAGGACCATGTTTCGATTATCTTCCCGGATCCGCATGCTGCGAGAACAAGGAAGTCCCGCGGTTGGTTCCGGCCGGGCGATAACTGCCCGACCAGTGAGCAAAGCTTGCATGAAGCTGACGTGCGAGCGGCCGATTGGGTATTTTTCCGTAAGGTTGTGCGCGGCAAGCTGTATCAAATCTTAACGTTACCGGGTTCCAATGCCGCCGTTGGGGCTATTCGGTCAATGCTGACCGAAAATCATTGGGCGGCTGCGAATGAGCTTTTTGAATAATTTGAAGATCGTGTTGAAGGTTGCGCTGATCGTGACCGTGATGGGCGTTGCCCTGGTTGCGGTTGCGGCCTTTGGCATTCGCGAACAGTCGGCGACGGTCGACGGCTTCAGTGAACTCACGGCGATGCAGTCGGCTTCCCTCAACCTCACGCGTGCCCAGCGCCGCATCGAGACCTATCACGCCGCGCTCTATGCGGTGTTCACTGAGACGACCGAGGCGGGCAACGCCAATCGCCTCAAGATCGCGAACCAGAACCGCAATGAAGTCAGCCAGTTTCTGAACGCTGCCGAGCAGGACGATCCGGCGCGTGCGGCCGAAACGAGGAGCGTCGGCGAGCAGTTGAAAGCCGCCTTTGCGGGCTGCGATCCGGTGCTCCAGGCCGGCGCGGCGGCAAGCACCCCGGCGGAAAATGCCAAGGCTGCGGAGCGTGCACACAAGGAGTGTGACCCGCTGATCGATACGGCTCTCGAGCGCGTTGCCAAGTTCACGGCCGATACCTCCAAGGCCGTGGCCAAGCGCAAGGAAGCCATCGAGCGTGACACCAAATCCGCGGTCTGGACCGTGGTAAGCGTCAGCGCTGGCGGCCTGATCGTCGGCATCGCGATCGCGCTCTTCATCGGCCTCGTCGCGATGTCGAAGCCGATTGCCCGTCTCAAGGCCGCCATGGAAGGCCTGGCGCGCAACGATCTCAAGACCGAAGTGCCCGGGAAGGATCGCCGCGACGAGATCGGCGAGATGGCCAAGACGGTCGAGGTGTTCAAGACCAACGCGATCGAGGTCGAGCGGCTCAAGGCCGCGCAGGTGGAAGCCGAGAAGCAGGCTGCCGATCAGCGCCGACGCGACATGATCAACCTCGCCGACGGATTCGAGCGCGCGGTCGGCGAGATCATCGACACCGTCGGATCTGCTTCCACCGAACTCGAAGCGTCGTCCTCGACGCTCGCCACTACGGCGCAGCGCGCGCAGGAGTTGACCTCCGTCGTCGCGCTTGCCTCGGGCGAGGCCACCGGCAACGTCCAGTCGGTTGCGACCGCCACGGAAGAGTTGTCCTCCTCGGTCAACGAGATCAGCCGGCAGGTGCAGGAATCCGCGCGCATGGCGAGCGAAGCTGTCAACCAGGCGCGCACCACCACCGAACGTGTCAGCGAGCTCTCGATTGCCGCCACGCGCATCGGCGACGTCGTCGAACTGATCAACACCATTGCCGGCCAGACCAACCTGTTGGCGCTGAACGCCACCATCGAGGCGGCGCGGGCAGGCGAGGCCGGCCGCGGTTTTGCCGTCGTCGCCTCGGAGGTGAAGACGCTGGCCGAGCAGACTGCGAAGGCGACCGGCGAGATCAGTCAGCAGATCTCCGGCATCCAGAACGCCACCCAGGACTCGGTGACGGCAATCCGCGACATCTCCGCGACCATCGAGCGGCTGTCGGAAGTGTCCTCGACCATTGCCGCAGCCGTCGAGGAGCAGGGCGCTGCGACCCAGGAGATCTCCCGCAACGTCCAGCAGGCCGCTCACGGCACCCAGCAGGTCTCGACCAACATCACCGACGTGCAGCGCGGCGCGGCCGAGACCGGCTCCGCCTCCACGCAGGTGCTCTCGACCGCGAAGATGCTGGCGACTGACAGCACCCGCTTGAAGGACGAAGTCGGCAAGTTCCTGCGGACGGTGCGCGCGGCCTGATCCCGCGCGTCGTAAATGATCCGGCGGCCTTGCGCCGCCGGCAGGTCGCAGATCCTATTGCAGCAAGAGCGCCATCGCGATGGCGAACAGGAAGAGCGTCGCGACGACGGCCGTGACGGCTCCAGCGACGATCTTGGCGCTTTCTCGGTTGGAATAAGAGGACATGCGCTGCGCATGCTACCTCATGTCGAACTCCGATCCAATCCGTGGTCAGTCGCCGTTCCCGCGCCTTGTGCGCGAAGTGGCGGAAGGTCAGGTTGCGAGCCGTGCCTGGAAGAATTTCGTGACCCGATCGATTGCATCCTCAGTCATCGGATCGGTCTCGGAGAAATCAAAGCCGTGGGCCTTGCCCGGATAGGGCACGAATTCGGTCTCGGCGCCGACCAGCTTGCCGAGCGCGACCAGTTGTCGGCCTTCCTCGATCGGGACGTTCCTATCGGCCTCGCCATGCAGCGCGATCAGCGGTGGCAGGTGCTTGACCTTGGTGGCCATGGTCCGCGGCATGCCGCCATAGAGCACCGCGAGGGCTGCGACACGGGTGTCGCGCGCCGCGGCCTCGGCGGCGACGTAACTGCCCAGCGAAAAGCCGAGCAGGCCAATGCGTCCCGAACTGTCGGGTCGGCCGAGGACATCAGTCACGGCGGCCGCGACCGTATCCGCCCAGCCGTCGTACCTCGTCCTCTCATAGGCTTCTCGGATCTGGTGCGAGGTGGATGTCAACGCAGCCATGTCGGCGGCGGTCATGTAGCGGAGAAAATAGGTGTCGATGCCCCGCGCCGTCAGCGCGTCCACATATCGCTCATAGGCGCGCGCCTTGAGCTCGATACCGCGGGTGCCGTGCAGCGCGATCACGGCGGGACGCTTCTCCGGCCCGGCCGCCGCATAGCGCGACACCGAGAGGCTGTCCCCGCCGGAGGCCACCTTGAACTCTTCGCTTGCAGCGCCGCGTGCGGCGATGGGGGCGAGCAGGGCGGCGAGGCTGGCGATGGCGGTTCTTCGGGTGATCATCAGCGAATTCGCTCGCGGGAGATTACGGATTGAACGCCCCGCGCGTATAGTACGCTTGCGACGGAATCTTGACGCGAGCCCCACCCGATGATCTCACATCGTCCTGCCGTGCTTGCCCATGAGCGGTTCGTCGCCGACCGCGAGAGTTTTGCAGGGCTCGACCTCGCCGCGCGCTTTGACAGGATCGAGCGGACCAATCTATGGGGGGCCGCGACATCGGTCTCGGGCCTCGGGTCGGAAGATCTTGCCACCGCCGCGATCCGCGAAGCGCTGCCCGGCCTACTGCATCGGCTGGGCGCGCGTTCGCTTCTCGACGCGCCTTGCGGCGATGCCGGCTGGATCGGCGGCATGCGGCTCGACGTCGACTATACCGGCGTCGATATCGTGCCGTCGCTGATCGCGGCCAACAGCGCGCGCGTGGCGCGCGGCGAATTGCGGGGCCGTTTTCTCGTCGCCGACATCACGCGCGATCCACTGCCGCGCTGTGATCTGATCCTGTGCCGCGACTGTCTCGTGCATCTGAGCGTCCAGAACATCGCACGCGCCATTGCCTGCTTTCGCGCCAGCGGCGCGCAATTTCTGCTGGCCACGACGTTTCCCGAATGGGAGGATAACAGCGATTGCGAGGATGGTGACTGGCGCGCGCTCAACATGACGAAGCCACCGTTCAACTGGCCGCCCCCGCGCGAATTGATCGACGAGCGCTGCGAGGAGGGCGATGGCGGCTGGCGCGACAAGAGCCTCGGGCTCTGGCGGCTGGATGAGTTGCCGGAAGGCAGCTGAGCGCGCCTGACACGCGCGGCCATCATCGCCGCTGGATGGCACAGACATCAAAGCAATGGACGCAAGGAGTGGAGTCAATGATCGACGCCAGATGCAGCTGTGGCGCGCTCGCGCTGTCGCTTCCGGGACCGACTAACCTGGTCGCGGCCTGTCACTGTCTCGAATGCCAGCGGCGGACCGGCGCGCCGTTTGGTGTCGGTGCTTTTTATCCGGCCGATTCCGTCGAGATCTCGGGAGCGCCGAAGGAGTACGTTCGCGCCGGCGAGAGTGGCGGCAAGGTCCGCTGCTATTTTTGTTCCGATTGCGGCTCGACGGTGTTTTGGAAGCCCGACAAATTCCCGACAATGATCGGCGTCGCCGTCGGTGCAATCGCCGACCCGAATTTCCCGGCGCCGACCAAATCGGTGTTCGAGCGATCGAAGCATGCATGGGTCGATATCGACGGAACTGATGTCGAGCACCTGCAACACGGGAGCCTACCGAAGGCTTCAGGCTGAGAGGGATGCGCATCGAGTGCTGGTGCCGGCTGAGGGGATTGAACCCCCGACCTTCGGTTTACAAAACCACGACACACCTCGCTCACCACAGTCCTATCAAGCTCTTGGCTGCACCTCAGTCGGCAGCAGAGGGCGCTGAAATGCAGCAAGGTGCAGCAAGTTGGGGACAGTTCGGGGACAGTGTCTCCGAAATGGAGAATTCCATTCTCCTGGGGGTATTGTCTCTCAGCTGATGTAAGCGCCAGCGATCTGGCAGCCGGTCCCGGCGATAATGGCAACCAGCCCGATCCACCCCAGCGTCCTGTAGATGGTGTCCACCATGGGCGGTTCGCTGCTGCTCTCGGTGGTGATGAAGTCGCCGCCGCCGGAGGTGCTGATGCGGTAGGGCATGCCGTACCGAAAGAGAAGAATGACGCCGAGGAGGCAAAGCAAAAGGCCCGTCGTATTCCAGCCAAATGGGGTAGCGAACCCCAGCAATTTTTCTCTCATGGCAAATCGTCCAGTGCAGAATCTGGCGAAGGTATCAGATGTCGCCCCGTGTCTTAAGCCCCACGTCTCTTGTAACGCCCATCGGGCGGGTGGCGTGGGGTCTAAGGTCTGCGAAGCAGACGGGCGTTCGATAACCCCTTAGCCGCAGGCCGGGCGGAGCCACAACAAGCTCTCGGCCAACCCATACCCAGCCAGTGACCCTACGACTATCGCAAGGGCCGTGAAGGCCCGGTATTGCAGTTTGCTCATGGGCGTCTCCGTTTCGCCCATGGGGAAGTGATTTGCGAATCGCCGTCAAGGCGTGGGTGGTCAAGCGAAATCAGCCTTTTCACCGCTTTCCCTCAACGCAAAGTTTCATCGGTGGATAGCACTCTCAGCCTTGCACTTCTGCGAATCCGAGGATGATAGATGGTCTCCGTCTAAAAAACGGAGTGATTCGCATGAAAGCCCATTTGAAACGCTGGTGGGATGGCGAGTATGTCCCGCCCGAAAATGACCCTGGCAGCTCGCTAGTGTTTATCCAGGGGCACTACGAAAAGCACTGGTCGTCAAAGGCCGCGCACGTCGTTGCCGACTTCTGGATGAAGCACTGGCAGTGGTGCTTCAGCGCGGTGTTCGCCGTCACTGGCCTGGTCATCGCGGCGCTGAAGCTCTGAGCTATGCCGCCGCGCTTTCCTTCTGGTTATCGTTCGCAAGGGTAGACAGCGGTAGCTTGCAAATCGCGTTGCGAATGTCGATGGCGGTTTGGAAGCCTTCGCCGACTTCCTCTCCCGAAACCACGGGCGCGGCATCGTTGGCTACCTTTGCCGCACGCTCTCGCATCGTCAGTTCTCCATGCTGCACACCTTCGGCTCTGGTTTTCGCCAAAGCTTCGGACAACGCATTTTCGTCAACCGGCTTAACCTTAGGCGTAACCTCCCTATTGGCCGAGAGGGAGGGTAAATAGGTGAGAGCTTTATGCGCCGCAAATGACATTTGGTTTTTGGTGTAGCCGCCGCTCATGTTCATACGGCAAACCTCTTGCAACGCTTCCCGCAGCCGCTCGCTTTCGGCAAGCTGGTCAACGTAAGCTCGGTTGATGTTCTCCGTGACATTCTTGGCGCTCGGGGAGCCTTCGACCGTGTGCTCAAACGCAACCCCTTCCGGGTCGTTCTTGTCGAACCACTCTCTAGCAGCCTCGGTGTTAGCAAAGACCTTGGCGCATTTGCCGGTGTAAACCCAAACCTTATTCATCCTCCTTAGCTTTCTGTTCATTGATAAATTCGTCTACACGTGCGCAGGCCTCTACGGAAATCCAGCCGGTGTCGCTCTCGGCGTCGATGCCCTTTGCATCCAGCCATGCTCTGAAAGTTTCAGAACACCAACAGTCGCCGTAATCGGGAAAGGCGTTTGCAATGGTGGTTAGGGCGACCTCGCTGCGATGGCGACCTGCCATATCCCCGAAATCAGATTGTAAGCTGACAATCCGGCTCGGCGCTGTGGTGTTTGGGGTGTTCATGCTACTCCCTCCCGTCTTTTTCGATTTCAAAATGGCTGACGGAGGTAGCTAGAACCTGGCTACAATCAATCTTGTTTTGCGCACAGTAGTGCATCAGGTCGGCAACGAGGTCGCCCATAATGGTTTCGTCGTCCTCTTGGGCGGCGGCCATGGTCTCGTTCTCGAAAGCACGTAGAGCGGTCTCGGCCCAACTCGCGCGGTCTCGGTTCATTTGCGATTTGCGGTAGGCCATTATGCAAACTCCACCGCTTGCCAGTTTTCTGCCGCATCGCGAAGTCCGGCGATAAAGTTATCCAAGTCCTCCTTGTGCTCGTCGGGCATTTCCAGCGCGGCCAGTCGGTCTGCCAGCGCCTCGCAATGCTTCGGAGGTATGACGCCGTCGCAATCCGAGTGTGCAAGAAGGACCCAAATTACATCACCGGGTAAGGCATCGGTCTCGCGGCCGTTGCGTCCGTAAAGGTAGGCGTCGCTATCGTATTCATCGGGAACGTCCCAACCGTCGTCATCGACGGGAATACCAGCGGCCTTTGCTATTGCTTGGCGAAAAGCATGAAAGCTGCTGTAAGGCCCATGCCAACAATCGTGTGATGTATCCAGTCCCAAATCCCTCTCTTTCTCTTACGCGTTGTTCTCAAGCTGCAAAGCCCGGAGGATGTGGTGAGCATCGCGCGGGCAGCTATAAGTGACGTTGGCCATAATCCAGGAGGCCACGGTCTCGGCAGTCAGCTTCTCAGGCCACGGGCGGACGCCATAGCTCGCCGCGGTCAACGGGTTGCGCATGGATTGGTAGAAGCGTTTGTCCGCGTTCTTCGACGCTATGTCGCATGCGCGGTTGAGGGCATTGCGATTGATGCCAGTGGCGCCTTCAAAACTGACGGTGCCTTCGTGAATAGCCTTGGTTTGCATGATGGTTTCCTTTCGTTCGCAAAGGAATCATCTCGCAACCAGTTGTATACTTCAAACAAATAACGCAACTTCTGCAAAATAAAGCGGCACCCCTCGATGTTTTGCGAACGAAAGCGGGATGCCGAGACCTGACCATCTCACAGCACTGGACTCACTGGCAAGAGGGCTTTAAGCAAACGGAATGCTTAAAGGTGCAGCAATGAAAAAGCCCCGCACGCTCCCGCCAGAATCCGACACAGGCCGCAAACTCATCCTCGCCTTCATGGACCTGGGCGTGAATGACATGAAGTACACGCTCGAAGCACTGCATCGTATATACGATAAGGCCCGCAAATCTCACGACGAGATGATGACGCATGAACTGCGGCGTCTGGCTGTGCAGGAGCAGAAGGTCGCTGGCGTCAAAAAGACTAGGGCTAAACCAAAGCCCACCCACCGCAGCAAGAAGGACCGCAAGCTTACATGGTCGGGCAGGGGCTCGATTCCACGCTGGATGCGGGAGGAGATGAAGGCGCTGAAGCTTAAGCCCGATGCTTTCTTAATTGGAAAACGATGAACTGGCCCCGCCGCTGCATTAAACTCAAGCCCGGGGAAATCCAGCAGGCGTGTGAGCTAATTAGCGGGTTCGGTATCTCTTGGGTGACTGGATGGAAAGACGGCGAAAGTTGCATCTGGTCTGATGACGACGTGACGGTGACGAAGTTTGTCCTAATGTTCGGCAAGACATCGGAAATCATTGACCGGGATTAGCAGGATTCTCCTCCACGTGTTCGATGAAGGTTATGCCTCCGATGCCGTGGTCCATTGCTTGAAAAACTGTGAGCCCTGAAGCCTTCAGCATAACGCTCCAGACCTCTCCCAGGTCGTCATAGGCCGCGAGAACGGGCTCAGGCGTACAATCCTTTTCCCACTGCGGCCCGATGTCGTAGCGCTTACCGTCCAATTCACCCACTTCCGCCTCTACAACCTCATCCATATCGAATGTCCGCGGCTTGGCGTGGGCAAAGGTGTTTCGCAGCTCCTTCATCGCTCTCATGCTGCTGAAAGGGCGGGTCTTCCAATCAGGGGCCATTTTCAACGCAGCAAAAACCTTGTCTTCTTTGGTATCGGTGCCCCATCGCTCCTTCCAACCCTGCACCAGCTCGTCGCCGAAGAAGTTGAGGTAAGCCTCGAATGCGAAGGCAATCATGGTCGAGCAGGCCATGCAGTCATGGAACAGATGGTCGTGTTTGCCTGAGGCCAGCTTGTCTTTGATAATCTGCTGGAGATACAGCGCGGCACCGTCGAGATCGTTGTGCGGCCGAACGTGTCGGGTCTCCTGAACTCGCGCCCTTATCCTCTTCGCCATTTATGCCCCCTTACACCCCGCCAAGCCGCTTGGCCGTCTTCGGCGCAAAGCCTAGCGTCAGCTCAATCAGCGGAGGTTGTATGGCCAACATCGTAGTGAGTTTCAAAGCGCTGTCACTGGACGAGATGATTGAGGCTTACCCGCAGATCACGGCGTTGCTTGCCGCAGCAAAAGACGCTCGGCGCCTCCAGCTGGAGTCCGAGATCAAGGCCCTGGGGTTCAAGCCGGGCGAGGGCAAGCGACCACCCTCGGCCGCCGTCAAGTATCGCAGCCTCCGCGACCCGACCAAGACGTGGGCGGGCCGCGGTGCTGAACCTACCTGGCTGAAGGCCGAGATGGCCGAGAGCGGGAAGCCCTTAGATGCTTTTAAGGCGACCTAATCCTCCCTATTCTTGCCGACGGCGTAGATCATGAGGGCGGCAGCGCCGACCTCGAACGCGTGGGCATAGACGGCAACGAGCTGCTGCAAGTTGCTCACGTCGCCGGAGAGGATGGCAGCGGTCATCGCGAGCCCGCCGAAGCCGGTCACGGTAGCCGCCGCAAGGTAGAGGCGGTGCAGAAAATTGTGGTCCTTAGTCAAAGCAGTCTCCATTCGAGGTGACAGCTTGCTGAAGGGCCAACGATGTCAGGGGGATACCACAGAACATCGAGGAACACCCCCCAGCAAGGCTGGCGGTTGATCCTCGAAGGCGCCGTCTCCAACGAGTAAGAAAACACTAATCGCAACTTGGCCGGGCTACGGCCTAAGAGAAAGCTCTACACCGACGGTGACGGCACCGCACCCCAGCTAACCCACTCCGGGTTCCAGTCTAGGATGTGACCGCTTATTGCATCTTGCAAAGGCGGCTTCCCATAAAACTAGAAAGCCTGCGTTTTGGTTTCAAGCCTGCCGCGGAAAAATTTTCGGTCAGAAACCGATCCGGTACTGGGCATAAAGGGTGAGGCCGAGACCCACCCACAACGCCACCTGCATCACGGTCAAGGCCCACAGCGGCACCGTTGGCAGCCATCCCAGTGGAAGACGTTCTGCCTGGCGGACGTGCCACATCATAAACCGATTGAGCATGGGCAACCCCGTCTGAAATGAATTCCGCCGCAAATCTCTGGCCAGATTCTAGCGGAAACGAGTCGGCATGGAAGGGGCTATTCGTGCTTTTTTCCTGTTTCGTCCCGGATGTTCTTGTTTATGGACCGTTCTATGAAAATGGCAATTCGCGGGACGTTCCGTGAAAGACCTTCCCAAAAATATTCAAGAAACACCGTCACAAAGAGAACGAAGTAGACTCAAAAAAAGAACCTCCCGTGAAGGGAGGTCCAGTCTGGGAAGGATGGGTTGGGGTTTGGGTTCGACCCGAGCTGCACCTCGCGGCCAGCAGCCCAAGCTCTTCAGCATCCGCACAGGTTCGCCAGCGCCGTCGTGCTCGATGAGATTGGGTCGAACGGAGCGCAGTCCGTGTCGAAGGTGACGATGACGTGAGGATTGATGCCCAATGCGAGGCCGGCGAGGAAGCGGATGGATCGGTACTGGTCCTCGGTCGGGAAGTCGCTGTTGCACATAACTGCGACGCGGGCGGAGCACAGTTGCTCCAATTCGCCCAGGCAGGCAATGCCGCCGCCGTAGTCGATGAAGTGAGTGTACTTGGTGCGATTATTCGCAAGCTCGAAAGCGATGCGCTCAAGCATGATGATGGTCCTGATGTGAGAGACCGGACCATGGTGAGTCAGGAAGTTGTATACCGCAACGAGCTTAAGGGGGCGTGAGAGCGCATAAGAAAGTCCCCCTCCGAAGAGGGGGAAGTCGTCAGCACCTTGCGGGTCATCAGCTCTCAACGGGCTTCGACCATTTTCCGCGCGTGCGCAAAATGGTTTCCCTAACCGCGCCAGCGTGCCTCGTCGCTGCCCTGGGAAGGTTCGCACTGACGAAGTCACGAGAAGAGGTCGAGCTGCGGCGGATCAACGATGCCGTTGTCCGACTTGAACTTGGCTGTCGTCATGTCCTCGCTCGCCCATGGGAATTGCAGAAGCTCACATGTGGGGCAGGGCGAGTTCTGCGGCTCCGGCGTCTCCCTGGTCCACTGGATGAGCTGGTGGTCCCAGTCGCAGCGATACCAATGGCGATGCATTCTAATCGTCATCGATCGGCTCATCAGCTTCGTAGTTGCTGTTGGTCAGCACCTCGGGCCGATAGTGGGACAGCTTCTCCTCGGCGCACTTGTCGCAGACGCGTGCGAGAGGGATGCCGCGGGCGTCGTTCTCCCAATAGGAAGTGAGACCGGACCCACACGGGCACGGTCGAGTTTCGAACGGCATGACTGCCTCCGCAAAAATGGTTTGAGATTTTCGGTGAGGCTGAATCTTGCGCCGTGTTTCGCGGCTTGCCAACAAGATTGCTTAAGTCTGGGCAGTTGAACCCCAGTGGGTGTGGCGCGACTAAACGGCATGACCACCAAAAAAGCGCTCATTGTCTCAGCGGCAATCGGGATGATTATCTCGGCAGTAGTTCTGATGATACCAAGTGGAGACGGGTGGATTGGACCGGGAGCCCCGGGCTTGGCTGCAACGGTCTTTTTCTGGAAAATGCTGGGGTACGAGTCTCTCTGGGGCGTCGCTGTCGCATGGGTTGCGAATGCAGTCGTCTACGGTGCAGGTGCCTTCTTCGTTCTCAAGTATTTCAACCGAGCCGCTACCACGTAAACAAGCCGCTTGATGTATACGATTTCTCTCCGCATCCTGTATCTCGACGGCTAGGGCGTGCAAACGCAATAGCCTGAAAGCAGGCCCATACTCCTGTTGCCGTCGGCGTTTTTCAGTATGGCGCCAACACAATGAAAGTATGGAGATTTGAATGTCTTCTTTTCCTGGCAGCAAGCGGTAAGGGACTCGGCCATCGAGCCGACGACGAAGCTTGTCTGCTACACCATCGGCGTTCGAATGGCGGGTGATGGCTCCGGGGCTTACCCATCATATGCGACCATCGCGAAAGAAAGCGGCCTTAACCGCAGCACCGTCATCAAGCACGTAAAGCTTGCCGCATCCGCCGGCCTTCTGCGCATTGATGGGCGTGCCGACGATGACGGGGAGCAAACGAGCAATCTCTACACGGCACTTATGCCGGTGGTTGCGCACAGAGACCACCCCAGTCTTCCTAGTAGACCACCCCTAGTCGCGCAGGACGACCCTAAGAACCCATCTTTAACAACCCAATTAAGTGACCCCTCTTTATCTCCCCAACCAACGAAAGCATCCCGACGTGGATCAACAGCTGCAATCCGTCTTGAAGAGTTTCTGTCAAACTTTGGAGGCCTCCCGCCATTCGAATGGGGAGAGTGGGCAAGGACGGAGCTTGGGTGGGATGCAGATCGCTTCCAGCGTGAGTGGGTCGACTTCCACGATTACTGGACAAGTGGCAACGCCGTTAGCGGCGGCCTCAAGCGGGACTGGCCAGCAACATGGCGTAGTAGCTGTCGCCGCTCCGCGAACCGCGGCGGAGGCCGAGCGTCTAGCAATAACCTTGACCGGGGCCTCGCTGGCGCCATGCGTTCAAGCGTGGCTCAACGCTATGGAGCAGCACAGCCTGGTGGTGGCGTCGGTGGGGGGACAAGCGCCAACCAAACCGAACCTCTCAGAGCAGGAGAGAGCGTTGTTGTCCCAGCAGGTGAAATCCCTTTCTGAGATCCTTCAGCCGGCACGGGAGCGTGGCCCAGAGCTGGAAGTCGCCATCGGCAGCATGTTCGCCGTGATGAATGTCTTCACCGGGGATGATGCGAAGCTCAAGCTCCAGGTGGCGGGCTGGTGCGAGGCCTTAGGTGAGTACCCGCTGTTCGCCATCCGCAAGGCGGCGAAATGGGCGGTGACGGGCAGGGAGAAGCTGCCGAGCTTGTCGGCCTTCATCAGCGACGTGAGGTTGGCGATGGGAAGCAATGTGCTGGAGCGAAAGGCGAGATTGCTTACGCTGATCGCCTAGGAAGATGTTTCGATCATCTCTGGGGCATTGGGCAAAATCGGCCTAAGCCCCAGAAGCTCACGCTTCCTATCCACCTTCTGGGTTGCATAGGTGGTGGTGGTGGTCTCACGGATGGTGGCGACGTATCTGTTGCCCAGGGTCATCTCGGTGTCGTGGGAAAACTCTTTGGATAGATGCCCGCGGTAGTCCTCTCCATTCGGTACGACGAAATGGAAGGAGCCGCTACCAAGGTCGCCGCCGACTAAGATGCCGGTGACCTGGACTTCATCGGTCTGCTGATCTGAGGTCGCCTCGATGATCTCGACGATGGTAGACATTCGGCGCCGTTCAATCACCTCGCCGACCTGCTTGCCGTCTGACTTATTCCAACGAACATCCGCTGCGAAGCCACCCTTGAGGTTTGCGGCCGACCAATCGTGGATGCGCTTCACAACTGCAGTGCCCAGGGTTGCACCAATATCGCGCACAGCGTCGCGGCTATCGATGTCCAACACTTGGAAGAGGGCGTCGATTGAGTCATCGAGCCGCCCCTCGAAAAAATCCTTCTCGTTCTGTGCAAGGAGCACTACGCCGAGTGAGCCGCTGTAGGAATAAGCGAACTCAAGGAGGCTTTCGTCCATCGCCTCTTTGCCGATGGTCGCATTGACCTTCGGACCGTTCCTCTTGGCGTCGTGGATCTGGCTGAAGAGATTTTGGTATTCGAGGAGCGAATTAGAGACGAAGGGGAGCGCGTAGCTGCTGGTCGCTTCGGGCAACAGACGATAATTGCAAACTTCGACGTGACGCTCACCGGAGAAGGCAAGAAGCTGGTCCTGGCTTTGCCGCGCCATCTTCGACATTGCAGCCAAGTTGACTTGCAGAGAGACATCCTCGGGCGCGCGCAGAAGTGCAGCCTCGATTCTGGCGACCGATGCGAAAGCGTTGCGCGCCCGCTCAACGGCAGATGCGAAGTCCGACATTGGTCTCTCCGAGCCTCATAACGCCGCAGCCTTTCAGCCAAAGCCTGCTGTGCTCAAGTCCAAACTCCTCACCGCCGTTCCGAACATCGATGGCAGACCCGAAGTATGGATGGTCCCGAGGGTACTTGGTAACCGCCAGGCTGTCCACGCCAGCTACGAACACCTCTTGGTTCAGCGCATTAACGATGACTTTCTGCTCGGCAGTGAGATCTTCCATCACGCAGGACTCGATAGCGACGATACAGTCCACGTCGCCGGGGTCTGGCTTTTGCGTGAAGAAGCTTCCGTCCACGAAAACCTCACACCGTAGTTTAGCAACAAGTAGTTGCTGGATAAGGTCTTCAAAGGCGTAGAAGAGCCTTTCTCGGTGCACTCTGGCTTGCCCGGAGAAAGGGTGAACGCAAAGCCTTTCGATTTCTTGAAGGCTTAAAATGTGGCGGCCCGGCGCGAGCAGCGGCGGATGGTCGTACTTTAGCGGCACTCAGCGAGCCTCCCCAGACCCTCATAAACACCTACCATCAATTGAGGAGGGAGCGGAACTCGCCTTAAGGAGCAAGACATTCAGGCGCCTTGACTCAGGGTTCTTGTTTCGTTCTACTGGGCAAAATCCCAGGTTCGGTCATGCCCACACTCGAATATCTCCGCTCGGAAATCGAGCGCATGCGCTCGCAGGTCAGCCGGCAGCGCAAGGAAATCCTCCAGCTTCAACGGGCCGGGGTGGGTACCGCCTCGGCGGAAGCCCTGCTGTCCCGGATGTTGGGGAAGGTGGACGACCTGTGCGCCGAGCGGGATCGGCAGGTGCGGGCGGCGAAAGAAGGCCCGACCTACGCCTCCGGCAAACCAATCAGGGGCACTCCGGCAAACCGCAGGATGTGATGGATAACCTTCGGCGGTTTCCGGCGCCGTGGACGATGGAAGAGGACAAGCACGGCTTCAGCATCAAGGACGCCAGTGGATTCCACATCTGCGGCGTTCCTCATCGCGAGGACCTGCACCAGAGCAATTACCAGTACGCCCATCAATTCCTGTCGCGGGAGGAGGCGAGGCGGATTGCGAAGGCGATATCGAGGCTGCCGGAGCTGCTGAAGCGTCCACAGTATTGATCGGCGCCCCGCAAGGCGCCGATGTCGCTTAATGGCCCGCTGCTCGTTTCTTGTCGTACTTGGCCTTCACTCCCGCCAGACATGCACGGATTTCAGGGCCGTAACCGACGACGCGGTTATTCTCCCAGTCGGTCATGGTGTACTTGCCGTGGGTGATGTTGGAGACACAGGCGCGGCCTTCCGGGGTCGATGCCGAGGCGGCCGAGATCGACACGGCGAGTGTGATTGCGGCTAGGTATATGAGTTTCATGAGTCATCCTTGGGTTGAAACCGCGGAAAGCTACATGCGGCCTCAGGTACCCACAAGGTCAGCTACCGTGAACATCGGAAATAAATTGACGGCCTTCTGAGAGCGGCCCACCATCTGATTCATGCTAGCAATTCATTCCGTGAAGCGGCGTCGGCCTGGTCGGCCAAGCCTTTACAACGAACGAACCGTACCCGTTCGCGTGCCAGCCAAACTCGTGGGCG
>Ga0209148_1000738_pt1 | contig 25396 bp, 25 predicted proteins | sample AraplaCol_mMF_r2_2_FD_184288 | JGI IMG/M metagenome (GOLD analysis project Ga0209148, IMG submission 184288) | Arabidopsis root microbial communities from North Carolina, USA - plate scrape CL_Col_mMF_r2 (SPAdes) (version 2) | ecosystem: Host-associated > Plants > Roots > Endosphere | place... | reverse complement strand
TGATGTCGAAGCCTTCATTGCCGGTACGACGCACCGTGCCGTTGAGGCGGTTGCGGCGGCGGGTATGGAGTTCGATGCCGAGCAGACCGACCGGTTCGCCGTCATCGAAGCCGGCTTCGGCCGGGTCGCTCGCGTCGCGTATGATGTCGAGGTGCAGATAGCTGGGATCGGGAGACGTCATGAAACCCGGCGTGCCGGCCCGCAATGTCGCCCAGGCATCGCCGGCGGCATCGACACTCCCTAGCACGATGAAGGGCAGCTGCTTGTAGAAGTCGCGGTGCTGGTCGAGCAGGTAATCGCGCAAGACACGCTTGCCGACGCCGGCCATCTTCTCGGCCGCACCGATGCTTCGCTGCAGGGTGATCTCGCCCTCATGCCAGGGCGACGGCTCCTTCGTTGCAGTCGGTGTGTCGGTCTGCTGCGTGCCGGTGGCGGTCATGGCGAAGTCCCTTCCCAGGTGGGCCGCGACGGTGGGGCCGCTCCAGGCACCACGCATCCATCAGATGGATTATTGCGTGCCCCGTCTACTTGGCATCGGCGGCGCGCAAGCCGACCGCCGTCTGCGGCATCGGCACGAAGCCTTTCAGCCCCTCGATGCGGCCGAGCCAGGCGCGGACCTGCGGATAGGGCGCGAGGTCGACATTCCCCTCGGGGGCGTGAGCAATATAGCTGTAGAGGGCGACATCGGCGATGGTCGGATGATCGAGGGCGATCCAGTCGCGGCCGGTGAGCTCGGTCTCGATCACCTTCAGCAGGTTATGGGCGCGGGCGATCACTTCCTCAGGGTTGAACTTGGCGCCGAAGACGGTGATGAGGCGCGCGGCCGCCGGGCCGAAGGCCACCTGGCCGGCGGCGACCGAGAGCCAGCGCTGCACGGCGGCGGCACCGGCGGGATCTTCCGGCAGCCAATCGCTCTTGCCGAATTTCTTCGCCGCATAGACCAGGATGGCGTTGGAATCGGCGATGTACTTGCCCTCATCCTCCAGCACCGGCACCTGGCCGAAGCGGTTCATGTTGAGATATTCCGGCGTCTTATTCTGGCCGTTCTTCAGATCGACATTGACCACTTCATGCGGCGCGCCGATCAGCGAGAGGAAGAGATGCGCGCGGTGGGCGTGGCCGGAGAGGGGGAAGTGATAGAGTTTCATGGCGAGGTCTCCTTATTGCGTCTGGTTGGTTGTTGCGCCGGAAGGCGGGGCGGAAGCCGTCTCGTCTCCCTGTCCAGATCAGAATGATTATTTCTCTCCGAAAGCAGAAGATCGCTTGTCGTCAAGTGACTATTCCGTAAAATGGAATAATTGACGACAAGCGGCTGATATCCGGGAGAAAAGCCATGGATCGCTGGCAGGCGATGCGGGTCTTCGTGAAGGTGGCGGAGGGCGGCGGCTTCGCCGAGGCCGGGCGGCAGCTCAATCTGAGCCCGCCCGCGGTGACGCGGGTGATCGCGGGTCTCGAAGAGATGATCGGCGCCCAACTGCTCATCCGCACCACGCGGCGCGTAAAGCTGACCGAGGCCGGCACGCGCTATCTCGAGGATTGCCGGCGCATCCTCGCCGATATCGCCGAGGCCGAAGCGGCGGCGGGCGGTGCCAAGGCGACGCCGACCGGCACCCTCGTCATCACCGCCTCGGTCATGTTCGGCAACATGTATGTGCTGCCGCTGCTGACCGACTATCTCAACCTCTATCCGGCGATGACGCTGCGCGCCGTCTTTCTCGATCGCATCGTCAATATCATCGACGAGGGCATCGATATCGCCGTGCGCATCGGCCATCTCGCCGATTCAAGCCTCAGCGCCGTGCGGGTGGGGACGGTGCGGCGGGTGATCGTGGGGGCGCCGGGCTATTTCAAGAAATACGGCCAGCCGAAAACGCCGGCCGATCTCGCGCGCCACAACATCGTCTCCGTCACCAATGCCTGGGCCTCGCTCGACTGGCGCTTCGGCCGCGACGAGAAGACCGTGGTGACAGTGGCGCCGCGCCTCTACTGCAACACCAATGAAGCGGCGATCTCCGCCGCCATCGCCGGCTGGGGCCTGGCACGGCCCTTGTCATACCAGGTGGGACCGGCGGTGCGCGACGGCAGCCTGAAGATCGTGCTCGCCGATTACGAGGAAGAACCGCTGCCGATCCACCTCGTCCATCCCGGCGGCAGGCATGTGCCGGCGAAGGTGCGGAGCTTCATCGACTTCGCGGCGGAGAGGCTGAGGGGGAATAGGCTGGTGAATTGAGGGGTGGGCAAAGATAAGGCCGATAAGAGATACTGTCAGAAATGTTTCTTGGGGAATTTCTATTAAATGGGGGGCTCGACATGGCCGCATCGATAGAAGAAACCGAAAATATGTTGCGGTCACAGGCTGATCAAGCCTTGCAAGACATTCAGACTGCCTATGCGCAGACGATAACAGAATTTACGCTTGGCGGTCGCAACAATAGCCCGAGTATGTACTCAACGGCTCGAAGCAGGATGGCTGATGTCTTTCGAGTAAAGGCAGAGGCAATGGCGTCACGGACGATTGCTTATCTCAAGGCACCTAGTGTGGAAGGGGAGCGTTTGCTTCGCCGGTGCCTTGAACAGCTAACCGACGACGTAGTGGCTAGATGTCATCCCAACTTCTACCAGCATAATAACCCAATCCTCGACCATCTAATCGGACCGCTTAACGCTTCGTTCCACTCTACTATTGATGATATCGTTCGAGATTATAAACACCTGCTGCCAAGTACGTCGCCGGCCACTCCCCAAATCACCACCACTATCGGTACGAATTACGGTCCGGTTGCTGTTGGTCAAACCGTCAATCAGACCATAAATACTCAGGTCAATGGGATTTCAGGTACCGAACTCTTGTCGCTCATGTCCCACCTTCGCCCGATCCTGGAAGAAAAGCTCGGCGGCAGACCGCAGCTTGATGAAGCGATTGACCAGGTGGATCTGATCGAGCTCGAGGCGAAAAAGGAAGTGATTGAGCCATCTAGGATTCGACGTCTTGGGGGAAAACTCCTGGAACGCTTGACAGATATCGGCGAACGTGCACTTGCACACGCCTTCGAAGCCTATTTGCGCCAACACGGCCTTCTTTGAGTCGAAACGGCAAGAGCAGAAGTGCTAAGACTAAAACATCTCAGTTCCCACATTTCGGCAACATCATCGCCAGGATGATCAAGCAATGACTGCCTCACCAACTTTTCTCGGTTTCCCGGATCGTCTTGCTGATGGCGGCACGCCGCGGGCGGTGATCTTCGGGGCCGGCCATGGCAGCACCTATCCCGGCAAGGATAGCAGCGGCTTTGCCTTGGCGGCCGATGCCATCCGGGCCGCAAGCCAGGAGGATGCACCGCTGGTTGCGCATTGGGATTTCGATCTCGGCGGGTCGCTCTTCGATGATAAGCCGGTCTGCTGCATCGATGCGGGCAATGTCCCGACCGTGATGCATGACAATGCCGGCAACCGGGCGCGGATCGAGGCGAAGACGCGCGAGGTCCTGGCCTTGCCGGCGGTGCCGATCCTGCTCGGCGGCGACGATTCCGTGGTCACGCCTTTCCTCGCCGGCTTCGCGGGTCACGGGCCGGTCTGGATTCTGCAGATCGATGCCCATATCGACTGGCGCGACGAGGTGCATGGCGAACGCTACGGCTATTCGAGCCCGATGCGCCGGGTGAGCGAGATGCCGCATGTCGCCGGCATGGTGCAGGTTGGCATGCGCAGCGTCGGCAGTGCACGCCGCGCCGAGGTCGAGGCCGCGCAGCATTACGGCAGCCGCCTGGTGACCGCGCGAGAGGTTCACGCCCATGGCGTGGAGGTGGCACTCCGGCACATTCCCGAAAATGCGCGGGTCGTCATCACCCTCGATTGCGACGGCCTCGATCCCGGCATCATGCCGGGCGTGGCGGCGCGGACCCCCGGCGGCCTCAGCTACACGCAGGCGATCGACCTGATCGCGGGTGTCGGCAAGCGGGCGAGGCTAGCGGGATTCGATCTGGTCGAGTTCTATCCGCCGGCCGACATGGACAGCCTGACGGCCCTGACCGCCGCGCGCCTTGTCGTCAATGCGGTGGGCGCCATCGTCCGGCAGGACTGAGGCACGTCGCTATTCGCTCCAGGTGATGGAACGCCACCGTCTCGACTGAGAGGCGGGGATCGAACTCGCTGATTATCGAGGGGACTGGGCGGCGCTTGTTTACCGCCTAGCTCTTACTTGCTACGCAAATCATGGAGCCAACTGGTCATTGGCACAACGGCTTTATTATCTAAGCATATGAATTAATTTAATTTTCTTTTTTGATTGTAACATCGAGGTCCTGTCCGATTTGTGCGACATTGGCATATGCTGCGGCATATGCTAACTTATCCATCCTGGAGGTGGAGCATGGCGACCGAGCGTCACATCAAGGTTTTCCGCAATGGGCGGAACCAGGCGATCCGCATCCCGCGCGAATTCGAGCTGCCGGGAGAGGATGCCCTTATTCACAAGGAAGGCGACCGCCTGATTATTGAGCCGGCGCCCAAGCCGGGCTTGCTCGCTCTTTTGCGAACGCTCGAACCGCTAGATGAAGATTTTCCGGAGATCGAGGACTTGCCGCCAGAGGCGATCGACCTCTGATGTATCTGCTCGATACCAACATCCTGTCGGTCCTCGTCCGCGACCCGCAAGCGGAACCACTCTTCAGCTACATTGCTGAAGTCGGTGACGCGAATATTTGCACGAGTGTCATTGTTGCAGCGGAGCTGCGCTATGGCGCTGCAAAGAAGAATTCGGCAAAGCTCTACGAACGCGTTGCGCAAATACTGAACGCAATCCAGGTTTTGGATCTTACCGAGACTGTAAGCGGGTTCTACGGCGAAATCCGAGCCTACTTGGAGAGGCAAGGGGAGCCGATCGGTGCAAATGATCTCTTCATCGGTGCACATGCTTTGTCCCTTGGCGCAGTTCTCGTGACAGACAACGAGCGTGAATTCCGGCGCATAACCGATCTCAGAGTCGAAAACTGGCTCTCCGCCCCGCCACAAAAGAAGGAACAAACCAGCGATCCGTTTCTCGCTGAATACGACAAGCTAAGCGCAACCGAGCAGGCCCAGATCGCTTCGCTGATTTTCGAAGCGTTACGTGACAGTGTCGAGCCCGGTGCAAGTGTCGCCGCGTTCGGCTCGCGGTTGCATCTGATTACCGATGGGCGCCGAAAGGATACGGCCGTCTCATCTGTTTTTACGCATTTCTATTTTCTCGTGTCGGACTTGGAGTGGTCCGAAAGACATGGCAAGGGGTCTGATCCGCTTCTTGCGGCGCTACGCGAAGCTGCCTCGCCTGCCGCGCTGATTGAAACATACCGTCAATTCGCCAGTAAGAAGACTTCATAAAAATATATTCCATGCCCTTTTCATCTGCTTCGCAGCTAATCCTGCTCGCGATCGGCGTTGCAAGTATCGCCGGCCGACCAGGATAGTTGCGGCAATCCGCTCATCCACCCGCGCGGATATTGCGCGGCGCATTGACCAAGTTGCGCAATTTGCCATGGCGGAGATAGAGCATCGCCGTTTCGACCGAGAGGCGGCGGGCGTCGTGGACGCTTTCGGGGCTGGACCAGGCGGCATGGGGGGTGACGATCAGGCGGTGGCCGACCAGTGGATCGGTGCCGCCGCGATAGGCCAGCGCAATGGCGTCATCGGCGCGCGGCGGCTCGGCCGGCAGGACATCGAGGCCGGCGCCGGCGAGGGTGTTGGCGCGCAGGGCATCGAGCACGGCCGGGACGTCGACGACGGCGCCGCGGGCGGTGTTGATGAGGATCGCTTCGGGTTTCATCGCGGCCAGCGTCTTCGCGTTGATCATGTTGCGGGTCTCATCGGTCAGCGGGCAATGGACGCTGACGACATCGCTTTTCGCCAGCAGTTCCTCCAGGCTTTCCACCCGCTCGACGCCGACGGCGATCTCGGTGCCGCGCGAGACGTAAGGGTCATAGGCGACCACTGTCATGCCGAAGGATTTGGCGCGGAGCGCCGTGGCGATGCCGATGCGGCCCAGGCCGATGACGCCGAAGACCCGGCCGCGCAACCGGCGTACCAAAGGGGCGAGGCTGTAATCGAAGCCCTTGGTGGTATCGGCGGCGAGATGCTGGTGATAGCTGACGATGCCGCGCCGCAGGGCCAGCATCAGGCCGATCGCATGGTCGGCCACTTCGCTGGTGCCGTAATCGGGCGTGTTGCAGACCGGAATGCCGGTCTCTGCCGCAGCCTCGAGATCGATCTGGTCATAGCCGACACCGGCGCGGACGATGATACGGCAGTTCTTCAGCATGGCGATCAGCGCCCGGTCCACCCTGATCTCGTGCCAGGAGACCATGGCGTCGCAATTTGCCCAGATCTCCGCCGGCAGATCGGCGGCCTTGCGCACGCGGCGGATCTCCCAATCGACATCGGTACCCGCCGTCTCGCGCTCCACCAGACCGTCATCGAGATATTGGGCGTCAGGTGTGAGCAAACGAAAGCGGGACATGGAGCGGTTCCTTCGGGTGGGTCTCTAGGGCGGGTTTTTGCCGGGAAGGGGAGGGGGTATGGCAGGGCGGTTTCTGGTTCTTGTTTTGCGGGATGGACCTAGACTCTGTCGGCGGGGCGGGGCTGTCAAGCGGGGGCATCATCCGACGGGGCTGCAGCGGCGGTGAGAGAACGGCGGTGACGGGAAGGCCGTGGTGACGGCGGGCGTTGGGCCGCAACTGCTCAGATCCTGAGGCCGCGAGAATTCAAGGTGCCAGGGAAAATAAAAATATCTGACCTTGCGGGTGGCTCTGCCCGGCAGCCCCTTCTCCCGAGCGCTATCTCGGAATTCGGAGGGCGGTCGAGGACGCCGCAATAGCCCAGGCAGCTCGGACGACCCTCCCGATGATGCAGCAGGTTCTTCGGAGGTCTTTGACATGATGGTTCTTCTTCACGATGCTCTGATGCAGGCGGGAGCTGGCTTCCTTGAAATCGGCGTCGTTCTCGCCGCGATCGGCTGGGTGTTCGACAAGCTTGGCTTACCGTATCCCAGGACGGCGCATAGCCTGCTCACCTTTGCGGCGATCCTGGCGGGTGTTGTCCTCTGGTCCGTCCCGATCGCGTGACCTTGATTCGATCGCGGCGGCTCGATTGATGCGGTTCGATCGCAGGCGGTGGTCCCACACCGGCTGCGATCGCCGCCAAGGATGGCTCAGAGCTGCCGGCATCGGGCATCGACGTCAGGCGGGATACGGCCTCGCCGCAGCCGACGGTGCCGTTCTCCCGACCGACACCGACATCGATGCGCAGGTGCTGATCTGGGCAGGCAGCGCCCGTGGCGGCAGGGCAAAGGGACCCAAGCCCCTATTGCAGCTGAGGAATTGCGCGCCCTCTGGCGCGATGGAGCCGGATATGGCGTAATGGCGTCGTTATCTGACCCATCGCGTTCAATTCGCGACCGAGCTCCGCAGTGAAACGGCCTTTCTCAACGCAAGGCCGGGGATGCAGGGCCTCTACCGAACCGGCAGCAGCAACATTGTTTCGCGCCATGACAGCGCGGTTACAAGAAGGAAAGGACAGTCCATGAACATCGATCTCACCGGCAAGACCGCCGTCGTCACCGGTTCCACCGTCGGTATCGGTTTCGCCATCGCCAAAGGCCTGGCCGAGGCGGGCGCCACCGTCGTGATCAATGGCCGCAAGCGGCCGGCCGTCATGGCGGCGGTCGATGCCATCGCCAAGGCGGTGCCGGGTTCGTCGATGCGGCTGCGCGGCGTCACCGCGGATCTGAGCAATGCCGAGGGCTGCAACAAGCTGCTGGATGAGGAGCCCAATGCCGATATCCTCGTCAACAATGTCGGCATCTTCAATCCGCAGGATTTCTTCGAGGTGCCGGATGACGAATGGACCCGCTTCTTCGACATCAACGTGATGTCGGGGGTGCGCATGTCGCGCGGCTACGCGCCCGGCATGGTGCAGCGGAAATGGGGCCGCATCATCTTCATCTCCTCGGAATCCGGCGTCAACATCCCGGTCGAGATGGTGCATTACGGCATGACCAAGACGGCCAATCTCGCTGTCTCGCGCGGCCTCGCCAAGCGCCTTGCCGGCACCGGCGTCACCGTCAATGCCGTGCTGCCCGGACCGACCCTCTCCGAGGGCGTCGAGGAGATGCTGAAGGAGGAGGTCAAGAAGACCGGCAAGACGGTGGAAGAGGTCGGCACGGCCTTCGTCAAGGCGCACCGCTCCAGCTCGATCATCCAGCGCATCGCCACAGTGGAAGAGGTGGCCAATATGGTGGTCTATGCCTGCTCCACCCAGGCCTCGGCGACAACCGGCGCCGCGCTCCGCGTCGATGGCGGCGTGGTCGATACCATTGCCTAATTCCTGATATCGCAGGTGCGGGGACCGAGCCGTGCGCCTGCGATTACGCAGTTTGACGGCCGAAATGGCAAACGGGGTAGCTGAATGTTTGGGGCATGGAGCATCTGGCAGTGGCTGTTTGCCGTTGTCCTGGTGGCGGAATGCACTTCCGTTCTGGCGGGGATACTGACAAGTGCTCAGAAGCCTGCCATGCAGCGCATGCCGTATTGTCGTATCGCGGCGGCCGTCATCCTATATTGGGCGTTGTTAGGCGTCTTAGCGCGTTTCAACCACGACCCCAATCTGAGCATCATACTTTCGTTGATGACCCCGCTTCCTCTGTATTTGCTTGCGGCTCGCTCCGTTCAGCGGTTGAGAGATTTGAGCGTAAATAGATGGTGGGCATGTCTTCTGTTAGTGCCTATCGTTTCCACTCTATTTGTTCTTGCCCTCTGTTGCATACCGGCACGCACGAAAATTCAAAATCAATTGGCTGTTTGACCTCTCCAAAATCTTCAAACAGAGTTAGCTGTGGAGAACGATGGAGAAGGCCAACGTGAAGTCGGAAGGTAATCACCGCGTTGTCATCATCGGCGCCGGCTTCGGTGGCCTCAGCGCCGCCCAGCATCTCGCCGGTTCCGGCGCGTCGATCACCCTCATCGACCAGCGCAATCACCACATCTTCCAGCCCTTGCTGTATCAGGTGGCGACCGCCTCGCTGGCGACATCCGAGATCGCCTGGCCGATCCGCAACCTGATGCGGGGGCGGGGGGACGTGGAGACGCGGCTGGCAACCGTCAGCGGTGTCGATGCCGATGCAAAGCATGTGTTGCTGACGGATGGCGGCACGGTTCCCTATGACACGCTGGTCGCGGCGACCGGCGCCACCCATGCCTATTTCGGCCATGACGACTGGGAGCCCTATGCGCCCGGCCTCAAGACCATCGAGGATGCGACGCGGATCAGGCGGCGGGTATTGCTGGCTTTCGAGCGGGCCGAATACGAGACCGATCCGCAGCGCCGCGCGGCCTGGCTCACCTTCGTCATCATCGGCGGTGGGCCGACCGGTGTGGAACTGGCGGGGACCATTGCCGAGCTGGCCAAGGACACGCTGGCCGGCGATTTCCGCCATATCGATACCCAGCATGCCCGCGTGCTGCTGATCGAGGGCAGCGATCGCATCCTCGGCAGCTATCCGCAGGACCTCTCCGATTATGCCCGGCGCACGCTGGAGCAGATCGGCGTCGAGGTCCTGCTGGGCCAGAATGTGACCGATTGCACGGCCGATGGCGTCAAACGTGGCGACGAATTCCTGCCGGCCCGCACGGTCATCTGGGCGGCGGGCGTCAAGGCGTCACCGATCGCTGCCTGGCTACACGCTCCGGCCGATCGGGCGGGGCGGCTGCAGGTGCTGCCGGATCTCACCGTGCCCGGTCATCCGGAGATCTTCGTCATCGGTGATACCGCGGCCTTGACCGGTCCCGATGGTAAGCCGGTGCCGGGCATCGCCCCGGCGGCGAAACAGCAGGGCCGCTATGTTGCGCGGGTGATCAAGGCGCGGCTCGCCGGCAGGCCGGCCATCGCGCCTTTCAAGTACCAGCACCAGGGCAGCCTGGCACAGATCGGCAAGCGCAAGGCGATCATCGATTTCGGCTGGCTCAAGCTGAAAGGCGCCATCGCCTGGTGGATCTGGGGCATCGCCCATATCTATTTCCTGATCGGTGTCAGGAGCCGCCTCAATGTGGCGATCAACTGGCTGTGGGTCTATCTCCGCAACCAGCGCAGCGCGCGGCTCATCACGCAAAATGATGAGCAGGCAGGCGGGTGACTCCCGCTGTTGAGGCGACCGGCTCCGCTATCTCTCTGCCAATGCCAATTTCGCCCCAAGGGCCACGAAGGCGGCGGCGAAGCTGCGGCGCATCCAGGTGAGGATGCGGGGGCGGGAGATGATCTGGTTGCGTACCGCCGCGGCGAACAGGCCGTAGAGCACGAAGACGATGAAGGTCAGCGCCATGAAGATGCCGCTCAGCTCCAGCATGCGCGGCAAGGGATGCGTCTCACGCACATCGACGAATTGCGGCAGGAAGGCGAAGAAGAAGATCGAAAGCTTCGGGTTGAGGATGTTGATGAGGATCGCCTGCACGATCACCCGGGCATTGGAGCGCGGGCTGTTCTCGGTCTCGATGCGGAGCGTCCCGTGTTCCTTCAGCGTCTGCCAGGCCATATAGAGGAGATAGGCGACGCCGGCATATTTCAGCGTGTGGAAGGCCAGGGCGCTGGTATGGAGCAAAGCAGCGAGGCCGAGCACCGCGGCGGCCATATGCGGGACGATGCCGAGGGTGCAGCCGAAAGCGGCAACGATGCTGGCTCTGGGGCCGCGCGACAGGGTATAGAGAACCCCGGTCCCCGGCGAGACCACGACGATCAGGGTGGTGATCAGGAAATCGAGGCTCACGCTATTCCTCCCGTCCATTCTGTCAGAGGCGGCATTCCACCTAGCCCCGTTTCAACTGCTATGCCCGTTTCCATCCGCGGCAGCAAGGCGTTCGCCGCGTCAAGTGCTGGCGGGATGGCATCTGCTATTGAGCAAAAGCCTGCAACAGGTGGCGCGTCGCCGTGTCGCGGCACTGATCGGCGACATCCTGCAGCAGGTTGGCTTTCGACATGGCCTGGTATTCCTTATTAACGGCCGCCGTCTCCTGCTGTATCTGCGCGTTCACGGCATCGCCCAGCGCCTGTTCCAACCGCTTTTCGGCATTTTCCGCCGAGGCATCCGCGACGGCGTCCCGGCCGGGGTCGGAGAGGACGTCCTTGATCCGCTGCTTGATGGCGGCGTCATGGCTGTCAGCCCGTGCCATCATCTCTGCGCCTTGCCGCTGCAGCACGCCATCGGCGCAGGACCCGGCCGACACCTCAGAGGCCAGGCTGATCTGGTTTGTTCGCTGCACTGTGACATGGGCATTACTGAGCCAGAGGCAATTGCCGCCACTTGTCATCGGGCGCGTCGTCGCCTGGATATTGATCATGCCGTCGAGCTTGGTTTCATAATATAGCACGACGGTTACATGATTGGTGGCGGCGGAGCCGTCGCGTGCCGCACTCTGCGCCGTCAGCGCATTCGCCGTCCGGCTGCGGTCCTGCGTGACCGGCTGGCTGGTCAGATCGACATCGATGGTCGGCGTTCCCATCATCCGGCATGTATCGGATGCCGCAACCGGCTGGGCCACTGTCGCTGTGTTATTTGTCGCAGCACAACCTGCCAGCGCGAGCGCGCCAGCCAAGAACCAGAGCCGAAGCATGATGTCCCCCAATGCCGTCCCGACCTTCCCGGACCCATTCCCGATATGCCATCCAGTCCGGTGTGCCATCAGCTTAGACCAGGGGGGAAGGGCTGCCTATGCATCTTATCTTATGCAATGTGCGGCGGCACCGGGGCGGAAGTCAGGAACATTCCTGGCGTCGTTCCACGTAACGCTGGCGGGCCGAGGCTCCCGGTGCGGTTGTTGACGAAGCACGGATCGGATCTCCGCGATTGCGCTTACACCGTCGGTATGGTCCCGCCGTCGATCACATATTCGCTGCCATGGATCGCGGCGGCGCGCTCGGAGGCAAGGAAGGCGACCAGTTCCGCGACCTCGGCCGGGCGACCGGGGCGGCCGATCGGGATGCCGCCCAGGGATTGCATCAGGCCTTGCCGCGCCGTCGCGGCATCGGTGCCGTCGCGGGCGGCGAGGCGGGCGATCAGGGCTTCGGCGGCGGTGGTTTCGATGAAGCCTGGCGCCACGGTATTCACCCGCACGCCCTGCGGCCCGACCTCCTTGGCGAGGCCCTTGCTATAGGTGGTGAGCGCGGCCTTGGCGGCGGCATAGGCCAAGGTTGCCTCGAAGAGCGGCAGGCGACGCTGGATCGACGAGACATGGATGATGACGCCCTGGCCGCGTTCGATCATGCCGGGCAGGAAGGCGCGGTCGAGGCGGACCGCGGCCATCAGATTCATGTCGAGGGCGCGTTGCCATTCGCCGTCGTCCAGAGCGCGGAAGCCGCCGCCCGGCGCGGTCGAGCCGCCGACGTTGTTGATGAGAATGTCGATGCCTGCCCAGTGTGGCATCACCGTGTCGACAATCTCCTGCGCACCCGACGCGGTGGCGATGTCCGCCGCGATGAAGAGCTCGGCCGTCGCTTCTTCCGGCGCCGCATGGCGGGCGGTCACGGCCACCTTGGCGCCGCCGCGCTGCAGGCGCCGTGCGATGGCTTCACCCATGCCCTTGGTGCCGCCGGTGACCAGCACGCGCTGGCCGGCGAATTCCTGTGGATCGGCGCTGAAGATCGGTGCCGGCTGCCGGCTGGCGTGATCTGCCTGGCTTTTCATCAGTGAATCTCCAAGGCGGCGATCTTGTCGCCCTGCAAGGTGAAGGTGAAGTCAAGCTTGATCGGACTTCCGGGGAAAGTGCCGCTGACCTCCGCGGTGACGATGACTTTGCCGTCTTGTTCCGTTACGGCGAGGGGCATGAAGCGGGGCTGGTATTTTGCGGTGGTCTCGCGCCGCCAGGCGAGAATGGCATCGTGGCCACGCATCTGTCGGCCTTCGTCCTGAACGACGGCATCGGTACTGAAAGCGGCCGTCAATGCTGGCGCATCACCGGGGCTGAAATAGCTTGCGATGGCAGGTGGCAGGTCGAGCAAGGGTGTGTCCTGTGGCATGGAATCCTGTGGGAACGGTGGGTGAAAGGACCGAAAAATGGTCGATCCGGCGAGCAATTGCCTGCCCGGCTAGATGCGCCTAAGCTCTGCCGATGACAAGAACGCACGAAAAAGTAAGCACCTTACCGTCATCTCAGCGCCAGGGTCCTGAGCTCTCGAATACTGAGCGCCCGAACCCCGAGCGCCCGATTTATGACGCGCAGAGTGCGGCGGATGGCGTCACTACCGCCATCAAGCTGATCGACGGCCGGTGGAAGCTGGTCATCCTGTTTCACCTGTTCGGTGGCCAGGTGAAGCGCTTCTCCGATCTGGAACGGGCGATCCCGGCGATCTCGCAAAAGATGCTGGCGCAGCAATTGCGCCAGATGGAGGGCGACGGGCTAGTGCAGCGGGTGGTGTATCCGACCGTGCCGCCCAAGGTCGAATACAGCCTCACCGATTGGGGGCAATCGCTTTGCCCCGCGCTGGATTCGCTGTTGCTGTGGATCGAGGCGCGCGATGACGCGCCAGCGGCGACCGCCGGCGACGAGGCCTGATCAGCGCGAAGGCGATCAGGCTTATTGTGCGGCTGGTGCCGGTTGTGCAACGGGGGCCGGGGCGCCGGTCGCCTGCTCCGGCTCGGTGACGCCGGGAATATCAAGCTCCACGCATTGATGCGAGCCGTCGCGCGGGCAATAACGCCATTTGTCCCGCGTGGTGGGATAGCCGGCATGGGGCTGGGCACGGTCGGTCAATTGCGTGGGCTGCTCCGGTGTTGCCCTGGCTGATTCCGGCGCGGCCGGAGCGACGTCGGCGCGAACCGGCGCAGCAAGGAGCAACAACGATAACAGGGTGGATGAAAAGCCGAGGATCTGGGATGAGGCGGGTCTGGACAAGATGGAGCTCTTGGCTTGCTGTGCGCGCAGCAGCCCTCTTATGAACCCCGGGCGGTTAAAATAAGGTTTCGATCCCGCCTGCCAGTACGTCCCGGCCGATACGCAAGGTTTCCTGCACCAGGAGATCGAGATCGCTGCGCCTGGTGCGATGGTTGGTAATGGCGACGCGCAGGCAGTATTCGCCCTTGATCGTGGTATCCGACAGGGTGGCGATGCCGCTCTCCTGCAGGCGCAGCAGGATCTCGTTGTTCAGCGCCTTCAGCGCCTCGCCGCCGATTGCCTGGTTGCCGTTCTCCTCGTCCCCGGCTTCCTGATTGCCTAGCCCGCCAGGATGGAAACGGAAGCAGACGATGTTGATCGTGGTCGGCGCTATCAGTTCCAATTGCGGCTCGGCGGCGATCAGGCCGCTGAGATAGTGTGCCTGGTCGATATTCTGGTCGATCAGGCGGCCGAACTTGTCGGCGCCGTGCTCCTTGAGGGCCATCCATACCTTCAATGCCCGGAAACCGCGCGAGGTCTGCAACCCGTATTCATGCAGCCATTCGCCGGAGGCCAGTCCACGCGCCGAGCTTTCGAGATATTCCGGGGTGACGGCGAAGGTGCGGTGATGGCGTTTTGCATCGCGCACCAGGGCGCAGCCGACCTCGAAGGGGGCGTGCAGCCATTTATGCGGGTCGAGGGCCAGCGAATCTGCGCGGGCGAGGCCGGCGACCAGATGGTGGTGGCGCGGGGCCAGCGCGATCAATGCACCGATGCAGCCATCGACATGCAGCCAGAGATTCTCTTCCGCGGCGATATAGGCGAGGGCGGTGAGGTCATCGATGGCGCCGCTATTGACGGTACCGGCGGTAGCGATGATGCAGGCGGGTTCAAGGCCGGCGTCACGGTCGGCGACGATCGCCCGGCGCAAGGCGACGAGATCGATGCGCAGGGCATCATCCGTCGCGATCCGCCGCAGCGCCTTGTTGCCGAGGCCGAGCGTTTCCATCGCCTTGCGGTGGCAGCTATGCACTTGGTCCGAGGCATAGAAGCGCAAGGGCCGGGCCATGGCGGCGACACCTTCCTCGCGCACATCGATGCCGGCCTTGGCATTGCGCGCGACGGTGAGGCCGATGAGATTGGCCATGCTGCCGCCGCTGACCAGGGTGCCGCTGGCTTCCGCCGGGAAGCCGGTCATCTCCTTGCACCAGCGCACCACCTGCTGGTCCATCTCGGCCGCTGCATGGCTGCCGCCGCCGACATTGGAGCCGAGAATGGCGGCGAGGAAATCGCCGAGCGCGCCGGTGAAGTTGCCGGCACCCATATACCAGGCCCAGAAGCGCGGATGGATATTGCCCATGGGATAGGGCATGAGGTTACTGGTGATCTGGCGATAGACATCTGCCGCTGGCATCGGCTCATGCGGCAGGGCCTGATAATAGAAGTCGCGCACCTCCGCCGGCATCTGGCGCCAGACCGGCTGCTCCCGGATATCGCGCAGATAGAAGACCGCCTCATCCACCACTGCATGCGAGAGGGCGCGCAGCGTCATCCAGTCATCGGGGTCGAGGGTCTCTTCTGCTATCCCGGCAACAGTTACCGGCTGATGATCTTGCGGCCGCGGGTCCTCCGGCCATTGATCTCCCGCCTGGTGGTCTCCCGGCATTGCGCGTCCCGGCATGATCCTGGTCCTCGTTCTATTGTCGTTATTCTGCGGCGAACTGGCAGGCCGGGGTCGAGCGCGAGAGGGCAAGTTCCTCGTCATCCATCTCGGCCGGGATCTGCTCGAAGAGCGGCGTCGTCATGTAGCGCTCACCGGTATCGGGCAGCATGCACAGGATATTGGCGCCGGCCGGGGCGCGCTCGGCCACTTGCCTGGCGACGGCGAAAGTGGCGCCACCGGAAATGCCGGTGAAGATGCCTTCCTTCTGGGCCAGCATCCGCGCCCATTTGATTGCCTCGGGACCGGCCACCGGAATGACCTCGTCATAGAAGCCGGCATCGATCGCTTCCTGCAGCACCGCCGGGATGAAATCGGGCGTCCAGCCTTGGATCGGATGCGGCTCGAAGGCGGGATGGCTGGCGGCGGGGGAACCATCGTGACCGCGCTGCTGCTTCTGGCCGCTGCCGATCAGCGGCGCATTGGCAGGCTCGCTGAGGATGACGCGGGTCTCCGGCCGTTCACGACGCAGCACCCGGGCAACACCGGTGACCGTGCCGCCGGTGCCGTAACCGGTGACGAAGTAATCCAGGCGCTGGCCGGCGAAGTCGTTGATGATCTCGCGCGCCGTGGTGCTTTCATGGATGGCGGCATTGGCTGCCGTCTCGAACTGGCGGGCGAGGAACCAGCCATTGGCGGCGGCCAGTTCCTCGGCCTTCTTGTACATGCCGAAGCCCTTTTGCGCGCGCGGCGTCAGCACCACCTTGGCGCCCAGCATGCGCATCAGCTTGCGGCGCTCGATCGAGAAACTGTCGGCCATGGTGACGACCAGCGGATAGCCCTTCTGGGCGCAGACCATGGCAAGACCGATGCCGGTATTACCGCTGGTTGCCTCGACCACGGTCTGGCCGGGCTTCAGGCTGCCATTGCGTTCGGCTGCCTCGATGATGTTGAGGGCGAGGCGATCCTTGACCGAAGCGGCGGGGTTGAAGAACTCGGCCTTCACATAGATCGTAGCGGCACCGGCGCCGAGATTGTTAATGCGGATCACCGGCGTGTCGCCGATCGTGTCGATGATGCTGTCGAACAGGCGACCACGTCCTACGGTCTGGCGCAAGGCGGGATTGGCTAAGGTCGTGCTATGGGCGGCTGATTGTTGTTTCATTTGTCATCTCCCTATCGATGGCCATGGGGCAATGTCCATATGGCGCAATGGACGCAGAGCATTATTCCGGCCCGCGGATACCGCGCCATCTGGCGCGGCTCCGGAAAATGCCGGTTAATATTCTGTTCGGCCTTGACGATCTCGCCCGGATAGCACATCCAATATGCGGCGATGCATCCGTTGGGACGGCGATGCGGCCTGTCAAATTCGATCATAGACGAATTGAGCGAGGGCATCGTGGGAACAGGCGTGGGAACGCCCGTGGAATCAGCCGCCGTAGTGCCGAAAAAGGCGAAAACGGCCGGCCGGGCAAGCTCCCCTAAGGCACCCATCGGGGCGACACCGACTGATGGTCTGGGCGGTGCGCGTGTCCGTATGTTCGGTCCGCTGACCATTACCCGTGACGGCGCCGCCGTGGAACTGGCGGCCTCGCGCAAGCTGCGCGGCCTCTTTGCCTATCTCGCCATGACCGCCGAGCCGGTCAGCCGCAGCCGGCTCTGCGAACTCCTCTGGGATGTCCCGAACGATCCGCGTGGCGAATTGCGCTGGTGCCTCAGCAAGCTGCGCCGCGTGGTTGACGACGATGCGCGGCAACGGGTGATCACCAGCGGCGACATGATCGGGCTCGATCTCGACGGCTGGGCGGTCGATGCCCGCGAATTCTCCCGTGCCTGCGATGACGGCATCGAGGCATTGCCGGTCGACCGCCTGCAGGCTTTGGCCGGCCTCGTCACCGGCGACTTCCTCGAGGGCCTGGAGATCGGGCGCAACCCGGCTTTCGATCACTGGCTGGGGACACAACGCCGCCGCCTGCAGCATGGCCATCGCGCCATCCTGGAGCGGCTGGCCACACTCCTGCCGGCGGGCAGCGATGAAGCGCTTGCCTGTCTCGAGACCTGGGTCGCTGCGGCACCCTTCGACCCGCGGCCGCATATCGCCTTGCTGACGGCCCTGATGCAGCGTGGCGAGATCGATGGCGGCGAACGCCATCTCACCGGGACGTTGCGGCAGTTCGAGGCGGAAGGCGTCGACAGCGCGCCGATCCGCGCCGCCTGGCAGGAATTGAAGGCTCGCGGTGCCGAGACGACGATCGCGGTGCGAGCGGAAGCCAGGCCAGCGGTGGCGGTGCGGATCGAGGTGCCGATCGGCGGCGAAGGGAGTGGACGGGTGGTGGCAGCAAATGAGGCGCGCCAACCAGCCAATGCGCCGGCGAGCCGCCGGGCGGCTCTGGCGGTGATGCCCTTTGTCGAGCAGGCTTCCGAGGAGGCAGCGCAGCGGGGATTGGCAGGAGGCGGCCTCGCCGATGGCCTCACTCATGACATCATCACGCGCCTCGCCAAGTTGCGGAACCTTTTCATCATCGCGCGCGGCTCGGTCTTCGCGCTTGCCGAGCAGCAGGTGGCACCGGATGAGGCGGGTCGGCGGCTGAAGGTCGATTACGTCACCAGCGGCACGGTGCAGCAGCGGGGCGGCCGTGTCACCGTCACCATCGAGCTCATCGAGACGCAGACGGCTCGCATCATCTGGGCCGAGGCCTTCGATGCCAAGCTGGAAGGTGCCTTTGCCGTGCTCGATGAAATCGGCAACCGCATCGTCTCCTCGATCGCCAATGAGATCGAGGTGGTGGAGCGCAACCGCGCCATCCTGCTGCCGCCCAATTCACTCGATGCCTGGGGCGCCTATCATCGCGGCCTCTGGCATATGTACCGTTTCACCAAGACCGATAACGGCATGGCGCAATATTTCTTCCAGCGGGCGATCCGGCTGGATCCCACTTTTGCGCGTGCCCATGCGGGGCTTTCCTTCACCCATTGGCAGAACGCCTTCCAGCGCTGGGCCGACCGGGAGCAGGAGAGCATCCGTGCCTTCGAAGCTGCCAATCAGAGCCTGATGGTGGACGATCACAACCCGGCCGCCCATTGGGCGATGGGGCGGGCTTTGTGGCTGCGCGGGCGCGAGACGGAATCGCTGACCGAGCTGGAACGGGCGGTCGATCTCAGCCCTAATTTCGCCCTCGGCCACTACGCCTTGTCCTTCGTGCATTCACAATCGGGCGATCCGCTGGCGGCGATCCGCTCGGCCGATCATTCCCGCCAGCTCAGCCCCTTCGATCCGCTGCTCTTCGGCATGCTGGGGGCGATGGCGATGGCGCATGTGCGGCTCGGCCAATTCGCGGAAGCGGCGGAATGGGCGATGAAGGCGGCGAGCCGGCCCAATGCCCATGCCATCATCCTGGCGATCGCGGCGCATTGCCTGGCATTGGCCGGCAGGGTGGAAGAGGGACGTGCCTATGCCGCGACCCTGCGCAAGACCCTGCCGCACTACCGGGTCGATACTTTCCTGCAGACCTTCCAGTTTGCACCGGATGCGGCGGCCTTGTTCCGCCAGGCGGCGCAGCAGATCGGACTCGCCTGAGTCCTGCTTCCAAGCGGAATTCCTTCGTCAGGACGGGTGATGGTGATGCGCGCTGCCGGTGGTGGCGAGGGGATGTGTCGCGGCATCCTGCAGCGCCTTGACAATGCTGGCCGCATCGGCCGAGCCAGCCGCGGTGGGATAGAGTATGGCGCGCAGCCAGCCATTGTCATCGACCAGGAATTGCGTGCCGGCAAGTTGCTCCGGTGCGACGCCGGCGATGATCGCATAAGCGTTCCAGGCATCCGACTGCGGACGGATGGCGAGGCCCATGAGCGGCGGGATGGTGTTGGCCGGCGCTGCCGGTGGCACCTTGTCGCCGGTTGCGATCAGCCGCAGGAAATGCCCATGCAGGCTGCTGAGCGGCATCGCCTGGCCCTGCCACATTGCCGTCATATCGGGGGCCGCCATGGGCTGCGGCCAGTTGCCGGTCATGCGCATGGCAAGGCCGGCATTATGGGCGCGGATATAATCGATCAGGGCCCAGCGATCGTCGTCATCGAGCTGATCGGCGAAACCCGGCATGACGAGATGGCCGTCCGGTCCGTCGATGCCGTGGCTGAGCCACCAGAACAATTCGCCATCGCTGTGGCCGAAGAGATGTTGCGCCGTAAGATCCGCAGGTGTGATCGCCATGCCCTTGGCCTGCGGCCCGTCGCCGCGTCCTTCCGCGCCGTGGCAGGTGGTGCAATCGTCGGCGAAGAGTTTGGCGCCGCTGACGATCGAAGCGCCGGTGAAGCCGGTCGGCGAGGTATAGAAGCTGGTTGGATAGGCCGGCACCAGCAGCAGGCTGAGATGCGGCGCGGCGAGCCAGCCGAGTACGACAGTCGCCGCCAGCATCGGCCAGCGGCCACGGCGCCATGAGAGGACGAGGCAGAAGGAGGCGAAAGCGGCGATCGCCTGGGTGGCGCCGAGCAGCACCTCGTCGCGCAGGTCGGGGTCGTTCGCCGTTTCCAGGGTGAGCTGATAGGCGAAGGGCCAGGTCGGCTGCTGGTGGATCGCCGGCGCCAGGGTGAGCAGCGTGCCGGCCGCCAGCAGGACGGCGAGGCCGATGACGGATTCGATGGCGACGCTGCGGCGGAGCTGGCGTTGCCCGGCAGCGACATCGGTGCCCGTCAGCTTCGGCATGAAGCGCCAACGGTTGAGCCCGGCGCAAAGCAGCAGCGCCAGCAGGAACAGGCCCTTCAGCACGGCAAGGCCACCGTAATCGGTGCCGATGAAGCCGGGCAGGCTGCCGATCAGCGCCCAGCTCTGCACCACGATGGTGACGACGAGGACGGCGACACAGCACATGGCGAGGCGCGAGAAACGGCAGACGATCGCATAGGTCTCGGCCGGCGGCAGCGTCGCCACGGTGATCAGCAGCGGCAGCAGGCCGCCGAGCCAGATCGCCGCCGACAGCAGATGACCGGCTTCGGCAATGATCAGTGCGGTGCGCGTGCCGTCTTCCATCGACAGGCCATGGCCGAGGCCGATCTGCAGCAGCACGGCGCCGCCGGCCAGCGAGGTTGCTGCCCATCGTGCGCCACGACCGGTCGCACGGCCAGTCGCGCGGCGGAACAGCAGCCAGGCGATGAGCAGCAGGGCCAGGCGGCTGCCGATCAGCGGGCCGAAATGCGTGTCGAAGAAAACGACGGGAATAGTGGCGCCGATCGCGCCCCATGTGGGTTCATCGGCGAGGGAAGCAGCCTGCAGCACCAGCCAGGGCAGGCTGGCGAGGACGGCGAGGATCAAGCTGATGCCGGCCAGCCGCAGCAGGCGGTGTTCCAGGGCCTGCTGCGGCGTGGGCGATTCTGCCGAGGTTGCCCCTGATGAGATCACGCTGACAGGTGCTCGCCCGAGCAGGGTGGCCCGGAACCACATCGATCCGAAGATCGACATGGTGGCGGCCACTTGCGCGCCGCGCGCCAGTCCCAGCATCAATTCGGCAACCGTCATCGGCTCAACTCCGCCTCAACTTCAGTTCAAGGAAACTGGAAGCCTCACGGCGCCACGGTGAACTTGAAGCTGCCGCTGAGCTTGTGACCATCATCGGCGGCGACCGAGGTCCAGGTCACCTTATAGGTGCCGGCAGCGAGCGTCTCGAGATCGACCATCATATGCTTCGGATCATTGGCATCGACATGGCTGTCGCCCTTGTCGACATGCTTCCCCTTGGCATCCTCGACGACGATCTTGCTGAGCTTCGGATTGAGTTCCTCGCTGAACTCGATCATGACATCGACCGGCGCGGTCTTCAGCGTCGCGTTCTTCTCCGGCACCGAGCTCTTGAGCTCGGCATGGGCGAAGGCGGCGGTGCTGCTGGCGGCGATCAGGAATGCGGCGAGCGGGGCGAGGGAAAAGCGGTTCATGGTGATGTTCCTTGCAAATATTTCGGGGCACGGCCTTGGCCGCCGGTTTCGGCAGCGCGCAGGTCCCATGCGATGATGACGCCGGAATGACAGCTATATTCCGCCGCGGGGCATCGGTTCGAAGTCGATCGGGCGCGGCGGGAAATCAGGCAGCCAGTGGCGGCGCGCGCGAGCGATGAGCGAGGGTTGTCGCTTGCGGTTGGGCGAAAATGCTGTGCCCGGCAAGCGTCAGGATGACGGCCGTCAGGGTGACGACAAGCAGCAAAGGCTGGAGCGGGGCGACCGGCAACCAGCCCGCCTGGCAGAGCAGGCAGTGATCATGCCCGGCCATGGCCGGGTCCTGCTGCTTGCCATCCTTGCCGGGCTGGCTGATGCCGCTGCCGGTGCAGAGATATTGCAGAGCTAGCTGGGCAAAGTCATCGCCGGGGGCGAATTGGCGGGCCAGGAAGGCCGCGCCGCCCAGGGTCTGGATCAGGAACAGAATCGCCGCAGCCCAGGCCAGGATCTGACCCGGTGCACGCAGAATCAATCGGTTACCGGATCGGCGGTGCTGCAGCATGGCGCGCACTATAAGCGAGAAGCCGCGTGCACACCACTGAAACGCGCGGCTTCTCGTATCAGCTGTGACAAGTCGCCGCCGGGCAAGTGGTGGGCGGTGGCATCATGTCAGTCGACGCCGATCATCACATCCGATGCCTTGATGACGGCGACGGCCGATTGGCCGGCTTTCAGCTTCAGCTCGTCCACCGCTTCATTGGTGATGGAAGAGGTAATGATGACGCCGCCACCAATATCGATGCGCACATGTGCCGTGGTCTGGCCCTTGACCACTTCGACGATCTTGCCTTTGAGCTGGTTACGGGCGCTGAGCTTCATGTCTCTCTCCTGTGTTGGTTGCCGGGCGGGCAACGGTTGTCGAACGGGCGGGGTATTCAACGCGCCTATTGTGCCGCGGCCTGGCGCTGCAATGCCCGCATTTGCGCGGCGGTGACATCGACCTGGTAGAACAGGTGATAGAAATCCGAGACGCTCTTCTTGAGATCCGGCCAATGCAGGCGCGGGCAGAGCTCCAGCGCCAGCCATTGCGCGCCGATGAGCCGGTTGACACCCGGCGGATCATCGGCCCAGCCGAAGGGATCGACCGGCTGGACATAGAGGCGATGCTCTTTCACCGCCGGTACGCCGCGCCAGTCCGGCGCGGTGCGGATCGCCGCCAGGAAGACCTGGTGCTGCGCCAGGATGACCTCCGGGCGATTGGCGATGATCTCCGCCGATGTCGTGCTTGTCAGCTTGTCCGGCAGATGGCCCGCCATGACATTGTGAAAGCCGAGCAGGTCGATGAGTTCGAGATTGATATTGCCTGGTCCCGCCGATTGCAGGCCGCCATCGCCGCGGCCGTAATAGATATTCCAGATCGGTGAACCGGTGGCGTTGCGGGCGGTCCTGATCGCGGCCGGCAGGTCATGCAGCACGTGCTCGGCGTAATGGGCCAGCACCTCAGCACGTTGCCGCCGGTCCAGCAATTGCCCGAGGCGCCGGTAGGTGACCGCCGTGTGATCGAGATGGCCGTTCAACAGCACATAGGGGATGCCGGTCTGCTGCTGGATCTTGTCGGCAAGTGCCACATAGCCCGGATCGACATCGCCGACATCGAGGATGAGATCGGGATGCAGCGCCTGCAGCTTGGCCGGATCCATCGTCTGGCCATGACCGGTCAGGCGGCCATAGACCGGCAAAGCGGCATAGCGCGCCGGCAGCATCGCCTTGGCGCTGTCGCTCAAAGGCTGGCTCCAGCCCAGCAGGGTCTCCGGCGCCAAGGTATAGAGCAGCGTGGCGGCCGGCGGCCCGGCGACAAATACCTTGCCGATATGTTGCGGCAAGGTGACCTGCCGCCCCGCGTCATCGACAAAAGTGCCATCGCTCTCGGCCCGCGCACGGTCGCCGATGGTTGCGAAAGCAAGAAGTGCGATGAGCAGGATTCCAGGGCGGGCAGCCCGCCAGACAGGTGCCAATCGGGCAGACAGGCGCCATGCAAGCAGATGAGGGAGCATCGGCCGATCTCACAAAGGAAGGGGGAAAACCTTTAGCAGCATTATGTGCGTTTGAATATAACGAACCAGCTGACGCTCATGGACGGCAATGGAGCGACCGGCAGGGCTCCTCTCACCTGTCGACACTTTCCCGAACCCACATTGCCGCCCCGGTGAAGAAGAAATGAAGAAGATTTGATCGGCTTATCAGCTTTGTCCGGGACCTTGCCGGGCCGGCCGGCGTTGCGCTTGCCGGGACTTTCTTGCCTCGCGTGGGGCGGCAGGTGACCCGGTTGCGGATCAGATCAAATCGCCTTTCCCGGAGAAGCAATGAAGACAGCGCGTATCGATTGCCTGGATGGCCTGCGCGGCCTTGCCGCCATGTGGGTCCTTCTCGGCCATGCCAGCCTGTTATCGGGCTTCAAGATTCCGCTCATTCACGCACCGGATCTCGCCGTTGACCTCTTCATGATGCTGTCGGGCTTCCTGATGGCCTATCACTACATCGAGCGACGCGCGCGCGAGCCGTGGCAGGCGCCGCGCACCTGGATGACCTTCTGGACGCGCCGCTTCTTCCGCATCGCCCCGCTTTACTATCTGCTGCTGATGGCAGCCCTGCTGGCCGGCCCGGCCTTGGGCACGGCCCGTAACATCATCAGCGAAGTGGTGCCGGGAACCGGCACCGTCGATGCCCGCTATTTCGACCAGAGCTGGCAGAACCTGCTGATGCATGTGAGCTTTGTCTTCGGCTTCAGTCCGGCCTATCATTTCCGCACCGCCTTGCCAGATTGGAGCATCGGCCTGGAAATGGCTTTCTATGCGGCCTTTCCATTCCTCATGTTGCTGGTCATGCGCTTTGGCTTCATGGCGACAGCGATTGCCGGCGCGCTCGCCTGTCATTTCCTCTCACTGCTGTTTCCGGCCTATTTCCTGTCCTTCCAGGAACCGGCGATGCTGGCGCTGAAACTGCCGATCTTCCTTGCCGGCATGCTGGTTGCGGCCTCGTTATCCGCAAGCGGCGGGCGGCGGCTCGGGCTGCTGGCGCTGGCGGTGGTGATCTGCCTGACGCCGGTCCTCGGCGCGCCGGCCTTCGGTCTCGCACCCGTCATTCGCCTGTCCTGCCTCGGCGCCCTCGCGGTCCTGGCTGATTGCCATCGCCTGCCACGACGTGCCGGCTTGCATCGCCTGGCACCGGCGCTCTCCGGCCTGCTCGGCGGGCGGATCGCGACCTTCCTCGGCGACAGTTCCTACGGCGTCTACCTGCTGCATCTCCTTGTCATGCTGCCGGTGATGCAGGGGATCATCATCTGGCTGCATCCAGCTTCATCGGCGCTGTTCTTCGTGGAGACCGTGGCGATCACCATGCCGGTGGTCTATGCGGTCGCCTGGCTGCTGCATCTGACGATTGAGCGGCCCGGCATCCAGCTCGGCCGGCGATTGCTCGGCAGTGCCCGGCGCGTCCCGGCGGAATCCGGGGCGGCCTGAACTTTCCCTGCCGCAGGACCCGGCGCCGCGCCAGGGGTCTGGCAAGATATTGTTCGCACCTGCGGAACTTTAACCGCGTCGGGCCGTTGTCGATGCCGTGCGGGCAATCCGCGCAGAGATAAGCGTCAGATGACATGAAGGCCGGCCGCTCCTGACTGCGATGCACGGGGCTGGCTTGGCCGGATCCGCGCGGCAGGCATGCGCGTGGACTGGTGATGTGGCTGACATGTCATTCCATCCGGCAGAAGAGGGGCCTTCATGCAAAACGTCTCGCAACCGCGCGGCCAGCAGGACAACGAGACCGTGATGCTGATTGCTGGTTTGCGCCAGTATATCGATACGATGCTGGGGCGGGCGTTGCCGGACCTCTCCTCTTTCGCTTTGGTAGATTTTCCCAAGCATGACAA
>Ga0209148_1000736_pt1 | contig 25511 bp, 21 predicted proteins | sample AraplaCol_mMF_r2_2_FD_184288 | JGI IMG/M metagenome (GOLD analysis project Ga0209148, IMG submission 184288) | Arabidopsis root microbial communities from North Carolina, USA - plate scrape CL_Col_mMF_r2 (SPAdes) (version 2) | ecosystem: Host-associated > Plants > Roots > Endosphere | place... | reverse complement strand
AAATGGGTCTTGCCGGTGTTGGTCGGGCCGAGCACCGCGACCAGCGGCTGGGCGGCGAAACGCGTCATTGTATAATCCAAGATGGCGCAAGCCCCGGTAAAAGCAAGCGCCGCTGCGCAGGTTCAGACGCTATCCGCCAAAGCGGACATTTCGGTTGCGGCGGTCATGCCTTTTCGAGAGCGGCTTCGATGCCTCGACCAGGACAACGGATTCGGCGGCGGCGCGCCGTCGTTCGTTCACGCGCTCGAATTCGTGCCGAGGCGGACGACCATCGTTGCTGCCGGTCCGTTTTGGGCGGGTTCGCCGCTCAATCGATTACAACCAAGCTGAACGCCGATCGACCCGGCGCTGAAAGCCCGCGGCAAAAGACCGCGCCCGGGCCCGCAACAATGTGGTCCGGCCTTCGCTCGTGCGCGTGAAAACCAAGCGCGACTTCCCAACTCGATTGCACCATACTTCACAGAATGCCTCGGCGAATTCCTTGCGTTGGCCTATCGCCGCCGGGACCGCATGATAGTCGCTGCGCGCCCGTCCCATCAGCCAGCTGCGTCGTTCGAGCAGATATCGGGGGTTCTGTACCGGGCCCAGAATCTCCTCGATCGCGCCAATGATAGCGCGCTCGGCCGCGCGGGATACGCCATCAACGACCATGTCGATCCGTCCCGACAGCGCACGGCGGATATGAAAGCATGCGGCCAGGCTGTCCGCATCCGAAATCGCGCCCGCTCGGTTCAATCCTATCACAACGGCGCGTCCTACTTGGCGGAGGCTTTGTTCAAGCGAGCCGTTTCTCGCCGCCAGCCAAGCAGCCTTCGCCAGCTTGGGTAATGCCGCTAGCGTCATGGCTCCGCCGGCCGCCATGCCCAGCGCAACAAAACCAATATTGTCGGTGGCCTGACGCAATTCATAGGCCGCCGCAGTAACGCCACTCGAAACCGCGCTGGCGCAAAGCCAGCCAAGCGTATCGCTCCAGGACAGGCGGCGCGGCGCATAATTGGGGGACGCGGTGTCACGGACGTGCGCACGGTTGCTCGCGTCCCCCAGCGAACGCCGCCAACGGTCGGCCGTGGCCTCTCTTTTGCGGGCGCAATCAAGCGTAAACGCGTTGGCTTGTTCGATTCCGCCGGCGCCGGCCCAGGCCAGTCGCTCGAGCCCGCTTTCGATCAGCGTCGAATCGGAGTTCGCAATTCCCTCAAAGGCGCGGAAACGCCGGCACAACAGATCGAAGTCGGAGGTGATTGCGTCACTATTGTTGAGATATCCCCAATTCAGGCGGTCTACCCATTCCTCGACCGGGTTGCGGGGGAGACGCTCAAGCGTGGCCAAGTGCCAGATGTTGGCTACCTTGCACGGGCGGCCCGGATCGACCCTTATCGCTCGCCCCCGCATTTGGTTCGACAACATGAACGCCGCCGAATTGCTCGCGAGGATCAGGCTGTTGATCGCGGGTGCGTCCCACCCTTCTCCAAGCAGCGACTGAGTGCCGACGAGCAGCGTCAACTCTCCGCGGCAGAATAAGACCGTGAAGAGTTCCACCATTCGGGCAGAATCGCCGCCGCTCGGCTCCACCTTCAGATAGCCAGGGCAGCCGGCAATTTTTCGCAGCAATGATGCTGGATCGGCGATCCCGCCCTCACGAGCCGCCCGGACAAACGCCGCGACAGCGCTTTCGGGAAGGATGGCGAGGCTTCCCGTGAGCACCGCCAGCCGTTGGCCGGGGATGGCGGCCCGCCGAAGCCGTTCGAAGATCGGTACGACACCCAGTTTGGCGGGCCGATAGTCGGCATGAGCCGCTGAAGTGAGTTCGCCCGCGCGCACATGATCGGTGAGCACCACCATGCGTAGGTCCGTGCCCAGGTTTTCGGCTTCGGCATGCGCGATCGTTACGATGCTATCGAGCTTGGCGAGGCTCTGGGCCATCAGCGCAAAATCCGCACGCGTCTGGCCGAGCCGAACTGCGCCTCCCGTGATCATCCCGTGCTCATGAAGCGCGGCTCGCAACCATTTGGTACGGCGGTCGCCTATCGGGAAAATCCCGGGCATGCGAAACAGGATCGCGTTCAAAAACACTTCCAGCCAAAAGGGACTTGGCGCTTGAACTTCTCCCGCACGGATCCCGAGCAGGCGCAGCGGCGGTCGCGGCAGGGGCCGGCCAGCCCCCGCCAAATGGACGAGCACCGATGAAAGAACTTCCGGCGCGTCCAAGATCTGTTCCGCGTGCCCCTTGGGATCGACCAGCCAAGGGTGCGATTCAAAGAAGTCCAATAGCCCCACATCCGCGCGCAATTCCGCCTGGACAGCGGCGATCGCGCGACGGCGGCGGTCCAACAGCTTCAGGGTATCTGCGTCCGGAGCGGAAAAGATGACATGATCCTGATGGGGGCTCAGGTCGCCATTGCGCACCAGTTCGGGGACGCCAATTTCCAAGTCGATCGGCCCGCACATGGCCTCATATCGGCCCCATTCGACGAGGGGAGCGTCGTAGGGCGGGGTCGCAGTCAGAGCGACCAGGCGGACCTGCGGCAACGCCGCGATCAGGGCTTCCAGCGCGTTCCACCATTCGCGCCGAAGGTGATGCGCCTCGTCGAGCACTATAGTGATTGCGCTGTGCTCGCCGAGCCGATCACACAGCGCCCTGAAACGAGCTCCGCCGTCTTCAGCCCATATTCCGTGCAGGGCCTGGTAGGTCACCATCGTCATTTGCGAAGGCGCATCGAGCGCGGAGGAAACTTCACCCTCGCCTGGCGGTTGGCGCAGGAACAAGGGTGCGAGCCGCGCCGACCACTGATCCCGGATCGTTCGCGTCGGCGCCAGGATCAATGCGGGTGCTGCAAGGCGCCGAACGAGTTCAAGTCCAAGAACGGTCTTGCCGGATCCCGGGGCAGCCACGACGTGAACGCGGCGGTCCGCGAGCAAAGTTTCAAATTCTACGAGGACACGTTCCTGGTAATCCCGCCAGCGGCCTGAAAAACGCATCCGATCAAATAGATTGTTCGGCTCGGCTGCGCTCACCTATCCCCCCGACGCGCCCGGCCGTGCGAAGCTGGCGCCGCACCGTCTTTAGAAATTTAAGGCACCGGAGCAAGGGCCCCATAGTCCTGTCGCCACGCGATATCTCTATCGCGGGAAGTCGATCGTGCGGAATGTCCAAGGACATGTCGGCATGTCGCTACGCTTCAAGTCGCCAAACGACAGGTGGCGACCTGATCTCATCCAAGTTCCCTTCCGCGACTCGTTTTGGCTGGAAAACGACTCGACTCGCCGCGCCTTTGCCCTTGAATCCAAGGGATTAGTTTGACTTTAACCAATCTTATCCACAGTCCTGCCGCCCTGTCGGCGCAAGACCGACCTGTCAGGGTAGGAACGGGGCGTTTTGAAGATTCTCGACGAAGGTGACGGATTCGGCGGCGGCGCGGTTGCGCTGGCGCCCGCGCGGACGACGCGCCTGTTCGATCGCGGCGCGCTGCGCCGCGGGATCGAGCGCGCCGCGGACGCGGACCTTGTCGTCGATCTCGGGCAGCGCATCGGCAGCCGCGAATGGTGGCGGGGCCTTGCCACTTGCACGGCTTTGTGCGGCCTCGCTCTGTCCTTCGCCCCTGGCTTCGCGCCGCTGCGCGGCCCGGTCGCGCCCGCTTTGGGCGAGACCCAGCAGCAGGAAATGAAGGCCGAGGCGATCGCGCCATCGGCCTACGGATCGGATACCGGCCGCCGCATGGGCGCCACCGGACTGGTCGAGCGCCTCGCCGACACGCCCGAGCGTCCGCAGATCCAGGTGACCGCCACGCTCGGCACAGGCGACGGCTTCGCCCGTGTGCTCCAGCGCGCTGGGGTCGGCGCCGACGAGGCCAAGTCGATCGCCGAGCGCGTTGCCGCCACCACCGATCTTTCGGAGATCAAGGCGGGCACGAAGCTCGATCTGACGCTCGGGCGCCGCCCCAACAAATCGGTTCCGCGTCCGCTCGACCATCTCGCCTTCCGCGCGCGACTCGATCTTGCGCTGGCGATGGATCGGGTCGGCAACGACCTCAAGCTCGAACCCAAGCCGATCGCGGTCGACGACACGCCTTTGCGTATTCAGGGCAAGGTCGGCGGATCGATGCTGTCCTCAGCCCGCGCCGCGGGCGCACCGGCCGCAGCGATCCAGGCGTGGCTGCGCGCGATGGGCCAGCATGTCTCGATCCAGGGCATCCATGCGCAGGACAAGTTCGACATCATCGTCGAACATCGCCGCGCCGCCGACGGCATGAGCGAGACCGGCGGGCTGATGTTCGCGGGCCTGCAAGAGGGCAAGAAGGAGCTGCGCCTGCTCAAGTGGACGCTGGCGGGCAAGGAGCAATTCTTCGACGCGGCGGGCGTAGGCGAGACGCGCGGCAGCATGCGCATGCCGGTCCAGGGCCATCAGACATCCAGCTTCGGCATGCGTTTCCATCCGGTGCTGGGCTATAGCCGCATGCACAAGGGCATCGATTATGGCGCGCCGATGGGATCGCCGATCATCGCCGCCACCGACGGCGTCGTGAACTTTGCCGGCTGGCATGGCGGCCACGGCAATTATGTGCAGATCAAGCAGTCGGGCAGCTTTGGCACGGGCTATGCGCATATGAGCCGGATCGTCGCGCGCGTCGGCCAGCACGTCCATGCGGGCGAGCTGATCGGCTATGTCGGCTCGACCGGGCTCTCGACCGGGCCGCACCTCCATTTCGAGGTGTTCGTCAACAATGTCGCGGTCAATCCGGCGAGCGTGAAGTTCCTGCAGGCTGCGACGCTGACGGGGGCGGAATTGGGCCGCTTCAGGGCCGAGTTGGCGCGTCTGATGGCGCTGCGCAGCCAGGGCTGATTCAAAAACGTCATGCCGGACTTGTTCCGGCATCCACCCATCCACAAGGGAATCCGCCGCTACCTAGTGGACCCCGGAACAAGTCCGGGGTGACGGCAGGTTTGCGGATTGGCGCCGCTATCCTATCTTAAGCCGGATGCCGCCCACCGCCGAGACCATACCCAATCCCGAGAACGGCTTCGCCGCGCTCCGCCGCTTCCTCCCTTATCTGTGGCCCAAGGACCGGCCCGCACTTCGGATGCGGGTGGTGATCGCGATGGCGCTGGTGATCGGCGCCAAGTGCATCACCCTGGTCATGCCCTTCGCCTACAAGGGCGCGATCGACCATATGGCCAAGGGGCACGAGGCGGTTGGCCTCGCGATCGCTCTGGTCGTGGCCTATGCGGGCGCGCGCTTCGGCGGCGTACTGTTCGACAATCTCAGGAACGCGATCTTCGAGCGCGTCGGCCAGGAAGCGGCACGGCGGCTGGCAATGGAGGTGTTCGCGCATCTCCACCGGCTGTCGCTGCGCTTCCACCTCGAACGGCGTACCGGATCGCTGTCCAAGGTGATCGAGCGCGGCACCAAGAGCATCGACACGATGCTCTATTTCCTGCTGTTCAACATCGCGCCGACCATCTTCGAGCTCTCCGCGGTCTGCATCATCTTCTTCGCCAAGTTCGGTCCGGGACTGGTCGTGGCGACCGCGGTCATGGTCGCAATCTACATATTGTTCACGCGCGCGATGACCGAGTGGCGGATCGGGCTCCGCCGCGAGTGGGCGGCGTCGGATGGCGAGGCCGCGCAGAAGGCGGTGGATTCGCTGCTCAATTACGAGACGGTCAAATATTTCGGCGCGGAGGGGGTCGAGCAGCGTCGCTATGGCGAGAGCGTCAAGCATCTGATCGACACCACCACCAAGCTCGAGGTCAGCCTGGCCTGGCTCAATATCGGTCAGGGCTTCATCACCAATGCGATGATGGCCGCCGCGATGGCTTATAGCGTGTGGGGCTGGAGCAAGGGCCAGTTCACCACCGGCGACGTGGTTTTCATCAACACGATGCTCAGCCAGCTTTTCCGTCCGCTCGATTTCCTCGGCATGGTCTACCGCGAGATCCGCCAGGGGTTGATCGACATGGAAGCGATGTTCAAGCTGGTCGACACGCCCGAGGAAGTGGTCGATCAGCCCGACGCGCCCGCTCTGATCGCGCAGGGCGGCGCGGTCCGCTTCGACCGGGTCGATTTCGCGTACGATCCCGATCGGCAGATCCTGCACGATGTCGACTTCAGCGTTCCGGTGGGCGGCACGCTCGCGGTGGTCGGGCCATCGGGTGCAGGCAAGTCGACGCTCGCGCGGTTGCTGTTCCGCTTCTACGACGCGACCGCGGGGCGTATCCTGATCGACGGTCAGCCGATCACGCAGGTCAATCAGGCGTCGCTGCGCCGTGCGATCGGCATCGTCCCGCAGGACACCGTGCTGTTCAACGACACGATCGGCTACAACATCGCCTACGGCCGCGAGGGCGCGTCGCAGCACGAGGTGATCGCCGCCGCGCGGGGCGCCGCGATCCACGATTTCATCCAGTCGTTGCCGCAGGGCTATGACACGATGGTGGGCGAGCGCGGGCTCAAGCTTTCGGGTGGCGAGAAGCAGCGCGTCGCGATCGCGCGGACCCTGCTCAAGGATCCGCAATTGCTGATCCTCGACGAGGCGACCAGCGCGCTCGACAGCCGCACCGAGGCCGCGATCCAGGAGACGCTCGGCCACCTTGCGGAACGGCGCACGACGATCATCGTCGCGCATCGTTTGTCGACCATCGTCCATGCCGACGAGATCATCGTGATGGACAAGGGCCGCATCGTCGAACGCGGCACGCATGCCGGCCTGGTCGCGCAGAACGGCCTCTATGCCGAGATGTGGGCACGCCAGCAGGCCGAGCAGCGCGAGGCGGAGGAAGCCGCCGAGGCGGAAGCCGCCTGAGACTCTCCTTGACGGGCCGAGGCCCGGCCCATATGTGCGCGCCTTCGTTCGCGACTGGCCCCTTCGTCTAGCGGTCTAGGACGTCGCCCTCTCACGGCGAAAACACGGGTTCGAGTCCCGTAGGGGTCACCAACGATTTCAGGCGCCTATAGCGCGCCGCTTTACTCGATCGCAGGGGCCACGAGCATTTCCGTGGCGAGCCAGCGCCCCAGATAAGATCCTGCCATTTCGATGCCGCGTTCCTCGCCGTGCAGCGCGACGATGGCTTCGCAAATCTCGGCGAACCGCCGGCCCGATCGGGCGAGCAGGATCGCGTGTTCTTCGTCCGCATCGATCAGGCGGAAGCGAGAGACCTGCGCCTGACGCCACACGATCAGCGCGTGCCGGTCGGGCAATATCGCCGCGGCGGGGGGCGTCTCGCCGGCCGCGAGCGCCGCCCAGAGATCGGCGACATTGGTAGCTACGACGCGCAGGTCGAACGTCGGCGCAAAGTGCAGCACCGCTTCGTCCCAATCGATGTTGCGCGCGTCGGCTTGCGTCAGCGGTTCGGCGTCCGCGCCGACAAAGGCCTCCGCCAGCGCCAGTTCGAGCCAGGCCAGTTCGGCCACCTCGGGATCGTCGGGATAGAGCAGGCCGAGCGTATCGGGGAAATCACGGGCATAAGCATCCAGCGTCCAGCTGCTCGGCGGCAGACGTTGGATGTGGCGGATCATCGCATCCTCGAATGCCGCTTCGCCGATCCAGTCGCGGGTGCGCGCGAAGCCGTCCTCGAGAAAGGCGCAGAGCTGCGCACGATAATTGTTCTGGTAGACGCGCATGCCCGCCGCCGCCCGATCGGCGTCGCCGTCGCGCAGGAAAGCGGCGAAATCGCGCTGCAAGGCGAGCAGGCTCATGCCGCAAGGCTTTCCGTGCGGCCTGCGATCGCGCGTGCGGCGGACAGTTCGGCCAGCAATTCGTGGAGTGGCGGAATGGCGTCGTCGCGCTCGATCATCGTCGCCACGGGGCCAAGCGTGGGCAGGACATGGGCATACAGATCCCAGACCGAGGCCGGAACCGGCTGGTCATGCGTATCGATCAGCAGATCGGCGCCCTGGCTGTGCCCGGCGAGGTGGATCTGGCGCACGCGATCGGCGGGCATGGCGTCGAGATAGACGCGCGCGTCGAAGCCGTGATTGACCGCGCTCACGAACACATTGTTGACGTCTAGCAGCAGGCCGCAGCCGGTGCGCGCGCATAAGGCGTTGAGGAACTCCCATTCGGTCATCGCGCCGTCGAAGGCGACGTAGCTCGATGGGTTTTCGATCAGCATCGTCCGGCCGAGCGCGTCCTGCGCGGCATCGACATTGGCACAGACCGTATCGAGCGCCTCCTCGGTATAAGGCAGCGGCAGCAGGTCGTGCGAATTGAAGCCGTCTACGCGCGTCCAGCAAAGATGGTCGGACACGAACAACGGCTCGATCTCGTCGACCAAAGCACGCAGGCGGGCGAGATAGGCACGGTCAACGCCCTCGGCCGATCCGACCGACATCGAGACGCCGTGCAGCGCCACCGGGTAGCGCGCGCGCACCTCGCGCAGCAATTCGCGCGGCCGGCCGCCCGCGACCATGAAATTCTCGGAAATCACCTCGACGAAATCGACCGCGACACGATGTTCGAGGAAGGCGGCATAATGAGGCTTGCGCAAGCCCAGGCCGAAACGTGCGTGCCGCTGCATGGCGCGGTCCTCTTGCTGGGAAGGGAAAATGCCCGGCCGCCGGAAAGAGCGGCCGGGCACCGCGCTCAGTTCGGCGCGGTCAGGCTACCGCCGGCCTTGGCGCAGGCCTGCGCGGTCATGGCCTTGAAGCCCTGGCCCTTGCAGCTGTTCTGACCCTTGCAGTCATTGTGCGCGGTCTTGCAGTCGGACGTGCCCTTGCACGTGTTGACACCGTAGCAATGCACGGCGGCGCCACCGGCATGCTTGGCGAAGGCTGGCGCGGTCGGCGCGGCGGCGGCGATCGCGACGAGAGCGGCGGAGGTGGCGAGCGAAACGCCGGTACGGATGGTCATCATAGGAGGTCTCCCTGAAGGATATGCCCGATTGGCATCATCCTTACGCGGAGGCGGGAGCCCCGGTTACAGCTACCAGCGCAAAACGCGTGGCCCGACCAGCGCCCCGATGCCCGCCGCCGCCAGGATACCAAGACTGTACCAGGTGAGCACGAACAGCGCGGACACTTCGGGGCAGTGCAGGCAATAGATGGTGGCGGCGAACGCGCCCGCCGCAAGACCCGCCGCCGCGCCAGCAGCGCGCAGCCGGGTCGGCGCGAGCCTGCGGAACGACCAGAGCAGGCCGAAGAAGATCGGCATGGCCAGCGTCAGCACCAGCCAGGGGCAGACCTTCCAGCTATGCCCGAGCCACATCGCCAGCCATTCGCGCGACGGCCGACTGGCAAGCTCGCCCACCGCGATTCCCGCAAGCAGCAGCATCGGCGCCGCCAGCAGCCAGGTCCAGCGCGACGGCGCCGCATCCGGTCGCGCCAGCCGCATCACGGCGACCACCGCGCCGATCGCGAGCGAGGCGGTGTAGGTCCACTTCATCCAGAAGGCGAAGCCGTGCATCGCGGTGCCGAGATCGGGGCGCACGCCCAGCGTCAGGATCAGGAGCGCCAGCGTGATTACGCCGCCGCCGCCCAGACCGAGCAAGATGCGCCGGCGCAGCGCATGCCGCCGCACGGGAGGCACGTCGGCGGTGAGTTGGGCGATGAGATCGTCGGTCTTCATCGCCGTTCCCCCCGGATGCGCGCCGCGAGCGCCTTCATCCCGCGATGGACCGAGACCTTGACGTCGGATTCGCCGATATCGGCCGCGCGTGCCGCTTCGGCGACGCTGAGACCATCGAGATGCGTGTCGCGGATCGCGCGTGCCTGCTTGGGGCTGAGTTCCGACAGCAGCCGCGCGACATCCATCCGGGCGAGGCTTGCATCCTCGAAGCCCTCGGCGACCAGGATATGTTCGAGGTCCTCGACCGGCACGGTCACGCGGCGGCGCCGGAAATGATCGATCATCCGGTAACGCGCGACTGCATAGAGCCATACCACGAACGGGCGTTCGCGATCATAGCTGGCGCGCCTGGTATGCACTGCGATCAACGTTTCCTGCACCAGATCTTCGACATCCTGTTCGGCGCCGCGCATGCGGCGGCGGTAGAAGCTGTTGAGCATCGGCACGAGCGCGCGCAGCAACGCGGCATGGGCGCCGGCATCGCCGTCGAGCCCCGCCGTCATCCATGCCCGCAACTGCTCCTCGCTCTCGTGCAATCCACGCTCCCGGATGAGACATACGTGCAATTCGGCTGCATGGTTACACCGCTCGAAAGCGCGTCGCGACTGCCAATTGTTGATGTCTGTAACCGGTCGGCGCGGCGCTGCGTAAAACCGGCCGTGACCCGGCTGTTTCGCCTCCGGGGTCGCCCTGCGGCGGGCACGCGCTCCCCACGACGTGTCCGCCGCACGGGGAGGCCATCAAAGGAATCTTTTCATGACCAGAACTCATGCGGTGCTTGCCGCCACGCTCGCTCTCACGCTCGCGACGGACGCCTACGCGGCGGACGCCGCCAAAACGCCGATGGAGAAATGCTACGGCGTGGCGCTCGCCGGCAAGAATGACTGCAAGGCGGGTGCGGGCACCAGCTGCGCGGGTACGTCGCGCGTGAATTATCAGGGCGACGCCTGGAAGCTGGTCAAGGCCGGCACCTGCACCGCGATCCATACGCCGAAGGGGCCGGGCTCGCTCACGCCCAAATCCTGATCCGTTTGCGCGCCGCTCCGGCGGCGCGCTTTCCTCTGTCGATCAAGGGACATCGACCATGCAGACCATCCTCTCATCAGCCGCTGGCCCGGCGCCGCGCTGGCGCGCGCCGTTCGACCGCTTCGCCGATCTCGCGCACACGGCCCTGCCGCTCTCCTTCCTGCTTCTGGTTCAAAGGCTCGGCATCGCCGCGATCTTCTTCCTTTCCGGCCGGACCAAGGTCACGGGTTGGTTCACGATCACCGACGAGGCGTCCGAGCTGTTCCGCACCGACTATAAATTGCCGTTCGTGCCGCCCGAAGCCGCGGCCTACGCCGCGACCTTCTCCGAACATTTCTTTCCGCTGCTGCTCGTGCTCGGCCTGTTTTCCCGTTACGCCGCGCTGGCCTTGCTCGGCATGACGACGGTGATCGAAATCTTCGTCTATCCCGACGCCTGGCCGACGCATCTGAGCTGGGCGGGCCTGATGCTGCCCGTGATCGCGATGGGCGGCGGCCGCTTCGCGCTTGATCGGGTGATCGGCCTCAAATGAGCGGCGTTGCGCCGCATATCCGTCCGGCGGTGCCAGGCGATGGGCGGTTGCTGACCGCGCTCGAGCATTCCGCGGGCGAGCTTTTCCGGTCGATCCCGGATCTGGCGTGGATCGCCGACTCGGGCGATCGGTCGCCCGCGAAATATCGCGAATTGATCGCGGCGGGCGCCAGCTGGGTTGCGCTGGACGGCGTGGGCGCCGCGATCGGCTTCCTCTGTGCGGAGCCGATCGGGGAGGCATTGCATATCTGGGAAATCGGCGTGGTGCTCGATCGGCAGAGGCAGGGTGTGGGCCGGGCCCTGATTGCGCACGCGGTCGCGCACGCCCGGGCGCTCGGCCTGAGCGCGGTAACGCTCACCACCTTCCGCGCGGTACCGTGGAATGCGCCGGCCTATGGCAGGGCCGGCTTCGTCAGCCTGTCCGACGCCGATCTCGATCCCCGGCTGGCCGCGTTGCTCGATGCCGAAGAGGCAGCCGGCCTTCCCCGCGCCACGCGATGCGCGATGCGGCGCGTCCTGATGTAACCAGGAGGCACCCCGCGACGAATGAGAGACATGACACAGAGTCCCTCTTCCCCGAACCGCCGATCCTTCCTCACCTTCGCCGGTGCGGCAGCGGTTGGCGCGATCGCATTCGGCCTGACCAGCACCGGCGGCAGCGCCGCCCCTGCCATAAAGCCCACGCCGCTTCGCCTCAGCGATGCCGAATGGCGCAAAAGGCTGTCGCCGCAGGCCTATGCGGTTTTGCGGCAGGCCGCGACCGAAACCCCATGGACCAGCCCGCTCAACGCGGAACATCGCAAGGGGCGGTTCCTGTGCGCGGGCTGTGCCCTGCCGCTCTATGCCGCGGACACGAAGTTCGACAGCGGCACGGGCTGGCCGAGCTTTTACGATCACCTGCGGGGTGCCATCCGCACGCGTCAGGACAATTCGCTCGGCATGGAGCGGACCGAGGTGCTTTGTGCACGCTGCGACGGTCATCTCGGCCACGTGTTCGATGACGGCCCGCGGCCGACCGGGCTGCGCTATTGCATGAACGGCGCTGCGATGCGGTTCGAGCCGGCCTGAGCAAAGCGCGCCCGGCGCGTAACCGAAGGCTTCGCCGCACCGTAATTCCTGTGACGATCCGCTGCCGCGGATCCAGTTCACGGAGGAATATATGCCCCAGACTATCCGCAAATCCTTGATGGTGATCTTTGCCGCCGCGCAGTTCGGCCTGATCGCACCCGGCGCACAGGCCGGCGTTCCGGGTTCGACCGCGGCGCTGAACGTGGATGCGCAGGGTGTCGGTCTCGGCGGTTATGACCCGGTCGCCTATTTCGACACGGGCAAACCCACCCACGGCATGCCGGCCTTCGCGACGACCTACGGCGGCGCGACTTATTTCTTCGCAACTGCCGCGCATCGCACGGCCTTCCTTGCCAACCCCGCGCATTATGTGCCCGAATTCGGGGGCTATTGCGTGGTCGGGGCTTCGTTCGGGAAGAAGGTCGACGTCGACCCCGAAACGGGCAAGGTCGTGGGCGGCAAGCTCTATCTCAACAACAGCCAGCGCGCGCTTGAGATTTTCGACAAGGATCATGTCGGCACGATCGCGAAGGCGGAGACCAACTGGCCCGAAGTGAAGGACGCGCCACTTTGATCGGGCGGAAGAATTGGTGCCGGCTTCGTGCCGGCACCGCGATCCTGTTGGCGGGCTTCGGCACCGCCGTCGGCGCGCATATGGCCGCCCCTTCCCAGCGGGATCGGCTTCCGCCGATCGTGATGGATTGGGGCGTGCCGCTCTCCGCCTCGGAATATGCCGGAAAGCCCTTGCTGGTGAATTTCTGGGCGAGCTGGTGCGTGCCCTGCCAGAAGGAACTGCCGAGCCTCGACCGGCTGGCCGCGCGGCGGAGCGACCTCGCCATCATCGCGGTGTCGGTCGATTCCGACCGCCGCGACGGCCTGCGTGCCTTTATGGGACATTACCCCCATCTGCGCCTTGGATACGCCTCGATGCGCGCGGTCCAGGCGTACGGCGCGCTCGGTATTCCTTATTCGGTAACGTTCGATCGGCGGGGCCGCGAGATTGCGCGCGTGCCGCGGGCGCTGGCGTGGGATAGCGACGATGCGCTCCCTTATCTGCCGGCACCCGATCGATCCTCAGCGGCCGGTCGGCCACGACCTCACCGATAATTCGTGACCGCATCGCCGAGCGCCGCCCGCAGCGGCGCCAGCTCGGCCTCGTAGCGGGTCCATTGGTCGAGACTGCCGCGGAAGATCGGCTGGCGCACCTGCTCCGAACTGGGCGTGCGCACGCTGCGCTGGGTCTTGTGGAATTCGAGGCAGGCGGGCTCGAACGCCAGCCCGCAATGGTCCAGGATTCGGCGCACGCTGGCTTCGAGATCGTCGACCACATCCTCATGCTGAACGCGCAGCACGCGGCCCGGCAGAGCGGTATCCCAATGGCGCATCAGATCGAGATAGGTGCGGTAGTAACGCGCAATATCCTCGACGCTGTAGGTGAATTCCTGCCCGTTGGCGAAGAGCTGCTTCAGATTGCTGAAGCAGCACGCCATCGGATCGCGCCGCGCGTCGATTATGATCGCGTTGGGCAGCATCAGATGGATCAGGCCGATATGCCGGAAATTATTGGGCATCTTGTCTATGAAGCGCGGCTTGCCTGAGCGGTAGATGCGCGTCTCATCGAGATAGCGCCGGCCCAAAGCGGCGAAATCGTCGGCACCAATATCGCTCAGCACCGCTGGATAATGCGGCCGCTCAGGGTCGGCGTCGCGGCCGTGCAATTCCTGCACGTAGCGCTGGATCTCGGCCAGTTCCTGGGTGCCCTCGACCTCGGAATGCGAGGACAGGATCTGCTCGATCAAGGTCGATCCCGCGCGCGGCAGACCGACGACGAAGATCGGGTCGCGATCGGGTGCGCCCCAATTCGGGCGCGCGGCGAAGAAAGCCGGCGTGCAGACCGCGATCTGGTGGCGCGTGTTGGCTTCGACCTGCTCGGGCCGGTAATGGCTTGCGGCGCGCTGGAGCGCATTGCCGCGCGCATAACAGGTCCATGCTTCGGCGGTATCACCGCGATCCTCCAGCGCTTTGCCGAGCGCGAAGCAGAGGTGGATGCGATCCACCATATGCGTCGCGGGCGCCGCCTCGGCCGTGCGCGCCGCCGCGATCTCGCTATCGAGGAAGCGATAGGTCTTGAGGTTGGCTAAGCTCCAATAGGCATCGCCGAAATCGGGCCTTTCGGCGGCCGAGGCACGATAGGCCTCGATCGCCTCGGGCAGCTGGCCGATCGTCTTCAGGGCATGGCCCAGCCAGAGATAGAGATCGGCGCGCATCTGGCGGATGCCCTGCGCGTCGAGCGGATCGGCATCGGCGGGGGCTGGTGGGGTATCGGCCAGCATCGCGTGATAGCGCGCAATCGCGTCGTCATGGCGACCGAGGCCGACTGCGATCGTCGCGGCGAGCGAGCGGTAATCGTGATTGGCGGGTTCGGCCGTGAGCAGTTCGTTCAGCAGCGCCTGCGCCTCGATATATTTCTGCCGGTAGGTCAGCGCCTGGGCATATTCGTAGCGCGCCGCGCGATGATCGGGGACCATGGCCAGCACGCCCGAGAGCAGGAATTCGGCATCGTCATAGACTTTGAGCGCAAGCCCGATCTTGGCGAGCAGCCGCATCCCCTCGGGATGGTCGCCATAAGCGAGCAGGAAGGCACGGATCGTCTTTTCGGCGGCGTCGAGATCGCCGTCGGAAAAAGCGGAGGTCGCGCTCACCACTTCGGGCGGCAGCGCGCGCAAGGTCGCGACATGCATCGCTGCGGTCTCGGCTTCCTTCGGCCGGCCGCTCAGGCGGTAGACACCTTCCAGCATGCGCCAGCTCATCGGCAGCGCGGGGTTGAAGTTCACCGCGCGCAGCAACGCCGCGATCGCCGCCGGCGCATCCTTGCGCGCGACATGGCAGAGGCCGCGCTCCTGATGGAGCAGGCTGAACCGGGGATGGAGGGCAGCCAGGCGGTCGAGGCTGGCGAGCGACTCTTCGGTCCGACCGAGATGGCGCAGCGCGCTGGCTTCGATCAGCAGCAGGTCACGATGTTCAGGGGAGGTGGCGAGATGCGCACGCGCCAGCGTCAGTGCGTCGGCATGCGCGCCGCCGGCCTGCATCTGGCGCAGGCGACGCAGTTCCTCGTCCAGATCGGGCGGTGCGGCGGCGGAGACGGGCGCAGCGAGATTCATCGACCCTGCACGGATGAGAAAAGAATGGGCGGCACCCTTGGGTGCCGCCCATGACGTTTTTACGACTCTGTGGACGTCAGCGTCAGAAATCGACCCCGACCTTCACGCCGAAGGTGCGCGGCCGCACCGGCACCTCGGCCTTGATGAACTGCGGCGAGGAGGTGAAGGTCGATGCGTTGCTGTTGAACGCGTTCTTCACGAACAAGGTCGCTGTGTAATTGTCCTTGGTGAAGCCGATCGAGCCATCGACCGTGGTGTAAGCCGGCTGCTCGTAGCGATATTGGGTCGTGCCGTAGACGCCAGTGACATTGTCGCCCGACGGATAGGTATTCGGCTCGGAGAACATCTTGCCGGTGTAAGCGGCAGCACCCGTCACGAACCACTTCATGTCGTGCATGTCCCATTGGTAGCGCAGGCGGATGTCCGCTTGCAGCTTGGGCGTGAACGGCGTGACGCCGCCAGCCTGCCCGAACGGATTGAGCACGGGAACCACTTGGCCGCCGGTGAACTGCGAGGTGATGCACTTCTGGTAGGTCGACGAAGTCGGCACGTTCGAGATGAAGCAGGGCGAGTTGGTCTGCTTGTTGTCGTTGTAGGTTGCGGCACCCTGCAGCGTCAGGCCGCCGGTCGGGCGCGCCACGATCTGCAGCTCGACGCCCTTCACGTGATAGGTCGGCCCGTTGGTGACGAAGCTGGTATTACCGAAGCCCGCCGCCGGATTGTAGAAGCCGATCTGGGTGCTCTCCCAGATCATGTAATAGCCCGACAGGTTGAGCTGGACCTTGCGATCGAACAGGTCGGTCTTGATGCCGGCTTCCCAGTTGGTCAGCGAGTCCGGCGCGTACCCATTCGGGCGCTCGAACTGAGGCCCATTCGGGGCAATCGGATCGGGCAGGATCAACTTGGTCGCACGGTTGAAGCCGCCTGGGCGGAAGCCCTGGCTGAACAGCGCATAGATCATGGTGTGGTCACGCGGCTTCCAGGTGATCACGCCGCGGCTCTTGAAGCCGTGATAGGTCACATGGTCGTTATTGGCGTCGATGTTGACGTTGCCCTTGGGGTTCACCAGCAGGCCATTCTGCAAGACCGGCAAGGTACTCGGCACTGCGCAGACCAGCACGTTGACGCAGTTGCCGGCATAGGTCTGGTACTGCCCGCCAACCTCATATTCGTTGTAATTGTAATAGCGGGTGCCGCCGGTAATGGTCAGGTTCGGCAGGATGTCGAAATCGACCGAGCCGAAGAAGGCATATTGCTTGTAGCCGCGCTGCGTATCCTCGCCGAACGCGGTGTTGGGACCCTTCAGGCCGGGATCGTTGGTGGTGGCACCGGGAATGGTCGGCAGCACGCCCGAACAGGTGACGTTCTGAGCAAGCAAGGCGGAGGTGCAGGCCGGGATGGTCTTGTAGTTGAAGTCCATCACGTCGAAGATCTTGAACTGCTCCCAATAGGCGCCCGCGATCGCGCGGATGCGCTTGTCCTCGGGCGTGGAGATGCGCAGTTCGTGGCTCTGGTGCGTGTTGCGCACCTTGTCGTGCCAATAGCCGAGCGGGGAATAGCAGGTCGGGGCGTTGCTGCCCCAGCCGGTGCCGCCGCCAGTGCACTGATAATACATGCCCGCGGCGGTGCGCGAGTAATTGGAATAATCCTGCTGATCCTCGATATGGCGCGTCATGTAGGCGCCCGTGTAAACGAGGTGGAAATCGCCGATCTTGCCGTTCAGCGTCCAGGCGGAATTCCAGTAACGGTCCTTGTTGAAGCTGGGCGTGAACAAGGTCGTCTGCAGCTTCTGCAGCGGCTGGAAATCGAGGCCGATCGGCTCCTGCGCGAACGAACCCTGGGCATCCATGTTCTGATAGGATTCGCTGACCAGCAGGTCCCAATCCTCGTTGATGGCAAGCTTGGCCGAGATGCGGCCGCCATCATAGGTGACCGGATTGATATCCTCGCCCGCGATGGCGTGATTGTCATACTGGCCGCCATTCGCCTGCTGCGAGGCGGGCAAAGCGCACAGTCCGGTGGCGAGGCCGTTGCTGCTCGGCAGGCCGTTGGGGCAGATGTTGCCCGTGGTCGGGTGAATGCCGAAATAGCCGTTGCCGCCGTCGATGTTCGAACGCGTGAAGTTCGACGGGACGTTGTCGATATAGCCGCCCTGGCGCTCATGATAGATGGTCGCGCGGATCGCCAGCCGATCGGACAGGATCGGCGCGTTCAAGGTTGCGTTGAAGGACGAATTGGCCGCACCGCTGGTGGTGCCGCCATAGCTGCCTTCGACATGGCCTTCCCATTTGTCGAGCTTGGGCTTGTTGGTGATATAGCGCACCGCACCCGCTTCGGCGCCCCCGCCGAACAACGTACCCTGCGGACCTTCGAGCACTTCGACGCGGTCCATGTCGGCCATGTAGACATCGGCGTTGCGCGCCGGGAACTGCATCGACTGATCGTCGAGATAGAGCGCGACGTTGGGGAAGGGGGCGATCGTGGCGCTCGACTGGTTGCCGACGAAGCCCGCCGACAGACCGCGCATGAACACCGCGCCCGCACCCGGACCGTTGTTGCCGTAGGTCACGTTCGGCGTATATTTCAGCAAGTCGTCGAAGGTCGCGACGTTGAACTGGGTCAGCGTCTCGCTGGTCAGCGCCTGCAGCGTCATCGGCACATTCTGGATGGTCTGCGTGCGGCGCTGCGCGGTCACGACCACGTCCTGCAAGCCTTCGCCCGGCGCGGCGGACCCGGAATCAGCGGCGCTCGCAGCCGCAGCGCTCGGCGTATCGGCATGCGCAATGCTGGCGCCGGCGAGCGCCACGACGGCGCACGACAAAAGGTAAGTCGCTTTCATTGTATCCCCCGCAGGACATATGGAGTCGGGGGGCTTTCGGCCGGTTGCGGGCGGCGGGCCAAGTCTTTGGCTGAATGCCCAGCATAGGTTTAATCTATGATAAAAGTGATCCCGACGCCGGCATTGTCACATCGCCGTCATCGACTCCGTCCGGCCGGCTGCGGACGGGGTTGAATCTGCTCGAATTTGTCCGAAATGCCCCTGAAAGTGCGCACGCTGCGCTGCAGCAAATCCGTCATGATTTGACGGGCCCGGCGCGGGTTCAGCTCGCTTGTGCGGCCGACATCCGCAACCGCTCGACGCGCGGCGGGAATCCGGGCGGGCCATCCTCCTCGCGGATCACGGTTGCGACCGCCTGGAGCGCGCGCATCAGCGCGCTGCGGCGGCGCTCGGTCTGGCACAAAAGGAAGCTGCGCAGATGGTACGTGCGCGCGCCGACGTCGAGCGGGCGATAGTCGATCCGCCGGTCGGGCGGGCATTCGGATGAGAAGAAGACGCTGACGCCGATGCCCAATGCGATCGCTTCACGGATGGTCTCGCGCCCGTGGAGCTCCAGCATCGCGACGGGCTTGATCTCGGCATCGGCCAGCGCGCGTTCGACGAAGGCGCGCGTTTTCGACGTGGGTTCGCGCAGCAACATCACCTCGTCGCCAAGCAGGCCGATCGGCACTGTGGCGTGCTCGGTCAGCCGATGGCCGAGCGGGAGCGCGCAGGTCAGCCCGTCGGCATAAAGGGGCTCGTAGCTGAAGCTTGGGTCGGCGGGCGGATCGCTGGCCACCGCCGCGTCGATCTGCGCCTCGCTCAGCCAGTGCATCACCTCCCGCGCATTGCCCATCCGCACCTGCACCGCCGCTTGCGGATGACGGCGGCGGAACAGGTCGAGCAATTTGGCCGCATAATAAGGCGAATCGGATCCCAGCCGAAGCAGCCCGCCGGTCAGGCTGGAAGTCTCGCCCAGCATTTCGTCGATATCGGCCGCGGTGGTGAACAGGCGTTGCGTGAGAGCGAGCAATTCGCGCCCGGCAGGCGTGAGCTTGAGCGGCGAACGGCGCCCCTCGAACAGCGACACGCCGTGCCGCGCCTCGAGCGCCTTCAATTGCTGCGACAGCGTAGGCTGCGAGACATTGAGCCGCCGCGCCGCACGCGAGACGCCGCCCTCCACCGCGATTGCATGGAAGGCGCGCAGATGCTGGAAATTGGCCGTCATGGCCGGGGCGACGCTAGGGCGCGCTCGTGACGACTGCGTGACGGTCTGCCCAGATCATAGGCGCTGCCTATGCAGGACATTCACGCAAAGACTTGGCGCGCGTGCCCGCTCCCGCCCGATGGGACCTTGATCCGCACGGCCTCTCGCCGCGACGGGAGGAGGGACACTTGGCGCAACGAGCCTATGATCTGGCCATCGTCGGCGGCGGCATCGTGGGCATGGCGCATGCGCTGGCGGCAAGCCGGCTGGGTCTGCGCAGCGTCATCGTCGAGCGCGATCATCAGCCTGTCGGCGCCTCGATCCGCAATTTCGGTTTCATCACGGTCACCGGCCAGGCGCGCGGCCAGGTCTGGCAGCGCGCGCGCCGCAGCCGCGACGTGTGGCTCGAAATCGCGAAGGAGACGGGCATCGCGATCGAAACGCGCGGGCTCGGCATGATCGCCCGCCGGCGCGAGGCGCGCGATGTGCTCGAGGCCTTCCTCGCGACCGAGATGGCCGGCGGCTGCCGCTGGCTGGATCGCGAGGCGGCTTCCGAATGGCTCGGCCCGATCCGTCCGGCGACGCTTCAAGGCGTGCTGATCAGCGACATGGATCTGCGCGTTGAATCGCGGGTCGCGATTCCCCTGCTCGCGCGCTGGCTCGAGCAGCGTCACGACGTCGCTTTCCGCCGCGCGACCGCTGTCCATGCGGTGACGCCCGGCCGTCTCTTCACGAGTGAAGGTGAGATCGAGGCGGGCGCGATCATCGTCTGCCCGGGCGACGATCTGGTGACCCTGTTTCCCGAGGCCTTCGCCGACGTCACGCGCTGCAAGCTGCAGATGCTGCGACTCGCGGCGCCGGTCTATCGCCTGCCCGCAACCCTGATGTCCGACCTGAGCCTGGTCCGCTACCTTGGTTACGCCGAATTGCCCGAAGCGGCGGCACTCAGGCGCCTGCTCGACCACGAACAGCCCGATCATCTCGCGCATGGTATCCACCTGATCGTGGCGCAGGGCGCTGACGGCAGCCTGATCGTTGGCGACAGCCATCACTATTCCGATACGCCAGACCCCTTCACCTCGGCCGAGGTCGAGCGGCTGATCCTCGAAGAGTTTGCGGCGACGCTCGGTGCGCCGCCGCCGGTCCTGGAACGCTGGAGCGGGACCTACGCCTCGGCCGACCGTCACAGCCTTGTCGCAGCGCCGATGGAGAATGTCCGCCTGGTCACGGTGACCAGCGGTACCGGCGCCTCCACCGCCTTCGCGCTGGCCGAGGATGTGATCGGCGCCCTGTTCGATCGTCCGTTGGGAGCAGAAGCATGATTGGGGGACTGAAGGCGGTCGTGTTCGATTGGGCGGGCACGATGATCGATCATGGCAGCCGCGCGCCGGTGGTGGCATTGCAACGCGTCTTCGCCGAAGCGGGGATCGAGATCAGCGAAGCCGAAGCGCGCGCTGACATGGGCCGCGCGAAGCGCGATCATATCGGCCGCATCCTGGCCACGCCGCGTGTCGCGGCGGAATGGCGCGCGAAGCACGGCACCGATGCCGAGCCCGCAGACGTCGACGCGCTGCACGACGCGATCGAGCCGATGATGCGGGCCGCCGCCGCCGATTGCGCGATCCTGATCCCGGGCGCTGCCGACATCGCCGCGCGGGTTAAGGCCGCCGGCCTCCGGATCGGATCCTGCACCGGATACACCCGGACGATGATGGCGGACATCCTGCCGCGTGCTGCCGCGCAGGGCTACGAACCGGAAATCGTGATCTGTTCGGGCGAGACCGCCCAAGGCCGCCCCTCGCCGCTCATGCTGTGGAAGATCCTGGTCGAACTGGGCGTCTGGCCGGCCGCCGCCTGCGTCAAGGTCGACGACGCCGCGGTCGGCATTCGCGAAGGCCGCGAGGCGGGAGTCTGGACGGTCGGCATTACCGCCTCGGGCAATGGCATCGGGCTCGATCTCGACGCGCTCGAGGCCTTGCCCACCGACGAACGCGCCGCGCGCATCGCCGCGGCGGGGGCCGAGCTCGAAGCCGGGGGCGCGCATTATCTGATCGATAGCGTTGCCGAGCTGTGGCCCGTGCTCGAGACGATTGGCGCACGCGTCGCCGCCGGCGAGCGGCCGCAAATCGGATGACCGGCCCGAGCGCCTGGGTCCAGCGTGCGCTCGCCCGCGCGCATCCGGCGGTCTTTACCGTCGTGGCGGGGCTTGCGGGCTTCTCTGCCTATTTTGCGATGTACGCCTTTCGCAAGCCGTTCACCGCGGCCACTTTCGACGCGGTGCCCGGCTGGCACAGCGCGCTCGACTACAAGATCGCGCTCGTGCTGGCGCAGGTTGCGGGTTACGCGCTGTCCAAGTTCATCGGCGTCAAGGTCGTGTCGGAGATCGAGCCGCGCCGGCGTGCCGCCGCGATCGTCGGGCTGATCGCCGCCGCCTGGGCGGCATTGATCGCCTTCGCCTTGATCCCGCCGCCCTGGAACGTGGCCGCCTTGTTCCTCAACGGCCTGCCGCTCGGGATGATCTGGGGGCTGGTATACGGCTATATGGAAGGCCGCCGCGTCTCCGAAGTGCTGGCGTCGATGCTGTGCGCGAGTTTCATCCTGTCGTCGGGCGTGGTGAAGTCGGTCGGTGTCGCGTTGATGCAGGACTGGCATGTCGACCGCTTCTGGATGCCCGCGCTGACCGGCGGTCTGTTCTTCCCGGTCCTGCTCGTGTCGGTCTGGGTGCTCAACCTGCTGCCGCCGCCCAATACAAGCGACGAGGCCGAGCGCGTCGCGCGTCAGCCGATGACGGCGGCGCAGCGTGCATCCTTCCTGCGCGCTTATGCGCCCGGCCTGATCGCGATCGTGCTCGGTTATGTGTTGCTCACCGCCTTCCGCGACTATCGTGACAATTTCGCCGCCGAAATCTGGACCGCGCTCGGCTATGGTGGCGAAGCTGCGATCTTCTCGGCGAGCGAATTGCCGGTCGCACTGATCGCCTTGGTCGGCATGGCGGCAGTGATCGCGATCCGCGACAATCGCCGCGCTTTGCTCGTGATGAACGGCATGATCGCGGGCGGCTTCATTCTGGTTGGATTGGCGACGCTCGCCTTTCAGGCGCATCTGCTGTCCCCGCTCGTCTGGATGATCCTGACCGGTTCGGGTCTCTACATCGCCTACAGCCCGATCAACGCGGCGCTGTTCGACCGGTTGGTCGCGGTGAGCGGGCGCGTCTCCAACGCCGGTTTCCTGATCTATGTGGCGGACAGCTCGGGCTATCTTGGGAGCGTCACCGTTTTGCTGTGGCGGAATTTCGGCGAAGGCGCGCTGGACTGGCTGCAATTTTTCATTCTTGGCGCCTATTTCACGAGCGTGGTTGGTGCGACCGCGACCACCTTCGCGGCGCTCTATTTCCACCGTCGTTCGGCAACACAGGGAAACCAAAACCGCGTTCCGCCCAAGGTGGTGCTGCTCGCGGCCGAATGAAGCCGCTGCGCTTCCTGTCTTGCCCAATAGAGTCAGCACTCTATCAGCGCCGCATGCAGCGCGGGAGAAAGCAGCGATGATGCGGATCGGTTTGTTGGGCGCCTCCAAGATCGCCCCGCGCGCGATCATCCAGCCCGCTGCGGCGCATCCCGATGCGGTGATTACTGCTGTCGGCGCGCGCGATATCGGCAAGGCGCAGGCCTATGCGGCGGAGCATGATATCCCCACCGCGGTCGGCTCCTATCAGGAACTGATCGAGCGTGACGATGTCGACCTTATCTATTGCGGGCTGCCGCCGGTGGTGCATCTCGATACGTGCCGCGCTGCTTCGGCGGCGGGCAAAATGCTGCTGATCGAGAAGCCGTTCGCATTCGATGCGATGGCGGCGCGCGCGATCGTCGCGGCGGCGGACGCGGCGGGCAGGCCCGCGCTCGAGGCCTATCATTATCGTTTTCATTCGCTGTTCCGTCGCGCGGAGACGTTGCTCAAGGACGGCGCCATCGGGCGGATCGTGCGTGCGCGCGGCGAATTCGAGGCCGAGATTTCCCGAGCGCCCGGCGAATTGCGCTGGATCCCGGCGATGGGCGGCGGCGGGATGATGGATCTTGGCTGCTACGTGGCCCACGCCTTTCGCACCTTGCTGGGGGAGGGCGAGGTGCTGACGGCGAAGAGCGAGCTGATCGACGGGGTCGATGCCACGCTTGAAGCAGACCTGCGCTTCGGCGACGTGCCTGCGTGGCTGCGCTGTTCGATGCTGGCGCCGCGCAACGACTGGATCGAGATCGAAGGCAGCAACGGCAGCCTGCGCATGAACCGTTTCGTCTCGCCCCAATATGGCGGCAACCTGGTCCTCACCACGGCCAAGGGCAGCATCGTCGAGGAACCAAGCGGGCCGTCGACCTATGCGGCCCAGCTCGACCATGTCGTGGAGGTGTTTCGCGGACGGGCCGAACCGCTCACCGGCGGTGCCGACGCGATCGCGACGATGGAATTGATCGACGCCTGCCGCGCGAAGGGCAAAGCCGGCGCGACGGCCTAATCGGTCGGTATTTTAGCGCCGCGGTGTCTTCTCCATGACGCCGACGACAATCGCGAAGATCATCCTGAACATGAAATGCGCTCCCCTGTTGAGCGGGGTCAGGATAGGTGCAGCCTGTTTCGCTTGGATGACAGATGGGGCGAGCGGGAAGACCAGCTACTGCGGCGGCTTTGGCGCTTTTGCTGGAACGGCATCGCGCGGGAAATGCCGGATAGTGCCGCTCGCACCGGGCGAAGGCTTCGCCGTGCCCTTCGGAAGGCAGTGAAGTCGAAAGCGGCCTTGCTCATCCCTACAAGCGGTAGCGGCCGGCGGGGGCTTCTTCGCCTGTGGCAGCGATTCAGGGTTGGCACCATTCGCGGCCACGGCAAGCAGCGCAACCAAGATCGACATAGTCAGTCTCCCGATAGGCGCCATTCGCCCTTACGCGCTATTCAAGTGTAGTGGGAAAAAATTTGATTAATAGTGGGTTAACGAGATTGCGCCTGCTCGATTTTCCTGACAGCATCCCATGATGCGTCGCAACATGACGCTGTATGAGTCGCAATTGGTAGGCCCCATCGGGGGTTTAAGGGGGAACAGATGCGCTTACTGGACTACTTGCTGGCCACGGCCAGCCTTGGCCTGTTGGCAACCAGCGCAACGGCGGGCGATTATTCGATCGCCGGCGTCGCGCAGAAGAATTCCAGCTCGAACGCGAATTATTCGGTCGCTGGCCTGGCTCAGAAGACCATGACCTACACCACGCTGGCGAATGTCACGGCGGCGCTGGCCGGCGGTGCTAATCCGGCTTACAATGGTGTCGGCAGTCTCTTTGTGTCGTATCAGTCGACCGCCACGACCGGCTTCGGCTCGCTTTGCACGGGTTCGCTGCTCAACTCGACCACAGTGCTTACCGCAGCGCACTGTGTCTTCGATCATGACGAAGAAGGCAATTCGGATCCGGTCACCGGTATCACCTTCTTCCTGCCGTCGTTCGGCGCCGCGACCGCGGTCACGATCGATGCCAGCGATTGGGCGTTCAATCCGCTGTACGATACGCCTGATCATTTGGGCGATATCGGCTCGGGCCACGACATCGGCATCTTCACGCTCAGTGAAGCCGCGACCGGGTATCAGACCTACGATATTTATGGCGGCGATCCGCTGAAGCAGTTCACCGAAGTCGGCACCGGCACCATCGGCGGCCCCAAGGGCACCGGCACCGGCGGCGTCACCCAGGATTATCTGGAGCGTACCGGCACCAACATGTACGAGCTTTACGGCGATGACGTCTTCTCCGACGTGACGCATGGCGTCGTCCTCGCCGACTTCGACGACGGCACGGCGGCGCACGATGTGTTCGGTCGCAACCAGGACCTGCTCGGTCTTACCGGTCTCAACCAAACCGGCGTGGTCGGCGAGTCCAATTCCTCGCCCGGCGATTCCGGCGGTCCGGAGTTCATCGACGGCAAGATCGCGACCGTGACCTCGTTCGGCATCACCGGCGGCATCTTCGATGGCTTCTGCGGCGGCACCTCGACCGATCCCTACAATTCGAGCGGCACCACGGCGGTCAGGGGCCTCGGAAGCTGCACGAATTCGTCGGTTGGCGAGATCGCGGGCAATACGCGCGTCGATTATAATCTCGGCTTCATCAACG
>Ga0209148_1000735_pt1 | contig 25549 bp, 18 predicted proteins | sample AraplaCol_mMF_r2_2_FD_184288 | JGI IMG/M metagenome (GOLD analysis project Ga0209148, IMG submission 184288) | Arabidopsis root microbial communities from North Carolina, USA - plate scrape CL_Col_mMF_r2 (SPAdes) (version 2) | ecosystem: Host-associated > Plants > Roots > Endosphere | place... | reverse complement strand
GGCGCCGATCCTCAATTCCTGGCGCCGCTGCAGCGCGCTTGGTTTCGACAGCCATCTGGCGCCCCGGCTGGAGCCGATGACTTTGGGCGAGATACGCGAGGCGATCGAGCGCCATGACCTGCTGCGCCGCCTCTGCCGGCCGGAGATCGAAGCGCTGCATGCCGAGGCGCAATCGACCGATTGTATCGTCATCCTGACCGATGCCGAGGGGCTGATCCTTGATACCGTCGGCAATGCCGGTTTCGCCGACCGCGCCGCCCAGGTGGCGCTGCGGCCGGGGGTACCCTGGGCCGAGACCAATACCGGGACCAATGCGATCGGCGCCGCCTTGATCGAGGGCCGGCCGATCCGCGTCCATGGCATCGAGCATTTCTTCGAGCCGCATGGTTTCCTGAGCTGCTCGGCGGCCCCGATCTTCGATCCCTTCGGCCGCATCGCCGGAGCGCTCGACATGTCGGGTCCTGCCTTGGCGGACCAGGATCACGCTTTGGGCCTGGTGCGTCTTGCTGTCGACCAGATCGAGCACCGTTTCTTCGCCGGCGGCGGTGCTTTCGAAAGATTTGGGCGCTGCGAGATCCTTCGCTTCCATCGCGATCCAGGCCTGATCGGCACCAGCCAGGAAGGCATTCTCGCTTTCGAGGACGGCCGGCTGATCGCCGGCAATCGCCGCGGCCTCGATTTGCTCGACCTCGACCGTGACGCTTTCGGCCGCCATGCTTTCGGCGATCTCTTCGACGTCACCCGTGGTGAGCGCCCAGGCAGCGGTGCCTCGGCCCGCCAGCATCTGCGCAGCCAGAGTGGCGAGGCCTTCTTCGCCCAGCGCCAGGCGCCGCAGGCGCGCCTGCAGGTGCAATTGCCGCCGCGTCTCAAGCGGATGATGCCGCCGCGCGAGATCGAGCCGATCTTCGATGCGGCAGGTGCCGCCGAGCTCGACCGCGCCGTGCGCCTGATCGAGGCCGATATCCCGCTTTTCCTGCGCGGGGAAACCGGCAGCGGCAAGGAAGTCTTCGCCCGCAGCATCCACCGCAACAGTGCGCGCGCCGGCCGGCCTTTCGTCGCCGTCAATTGCGCGGCCTTGCCCGAGGGCCTGATCGAATCCGAATTGTTCGGCTATGAGGAGGGGGCCTTCTCCGGTGCGCGCCGTCGCGGTGCGCGGGGCCTCATTCGCGAGGCCAATGCCGGCATCCTGTTCCTCGATGAGATCGGCGACATGCCACTTGCCTTGCAGTCCCGCTTGCTGCGGGTCCTGCAGGAGCGCGAGGTGCGGCCGCTCGGCGGCGGTGCGGCGACCCCGGTCGATTTCTGGCTCATCTGTGCCAGCCATCGCGACCTGCAGCAGATGGTAACGGCGGGACAGTTCCGCGCCGATCTCTATTTCCGCATCGCCCAGTACACCATGTCATTGCCGCCGTTGCGGGAACTGGCCGAGCGCCGCGCCGTCATCGCCCGCATCTGGCGCGATCTCAGTATCGGCAGCGAGGTGAGCTTGTCGGCGGCGGCTTTGGATCTGCTGGTGCAATATCGCTGGCCCGGCAACTTCCGCCAGCTGGTCAGTACCTTGCGCGCCATCCTGGCCCTGGCCGAGCCGTCCCGCGTGATCACGCCCGATTTGCTGCCGCGCGCGTTCCAGGTCGAGGCGGAAGAATCGCTGAATGCAGATGCCGCTCCCGCTGTTTCCGGCCTCAGCGCGGGCGATGGCGCGCAGCTATCGGTATACGAGACTGAACCGCAAGCCGAGGATCTGCGCTTGAGCCGGCGCGCTGCCGTCGAGCGCGTGCTGGCGGCCTGTGACGGCAATGTCAGCCGGGCGGCGCGGCGGCTTGGCATCCATCGCAGCACAATCTACCGGCTGCTTTCCGCCGTGGACTCACCAGGCCGGGAATCATAACGCGGAGAGCGACTGATGCGAGATCATGCAGCGCACGATCTTGCTGCCGGCAACATGTCGGCCCGATGACAGGTTGGGGGCGATCAGGCCTGGTCAGCCTTTGGCGCCCGTTTATGGTGTGGGAGTCTCTTCTTGCGGCCAATCGCCCTCGACCATGGGGGCGGTCTGATTGGGGCCGAAAATGCCGCCGAACAAAGTGAAGTCGACCTGGGCGGTGCTGTCGCTGTTGCCGTCCTTGACTGTGGCATCGCCGCGGGTCAGCGGCAGGAACAGCAATTCGAAGCGCAGATAGGTCTTGTCGATCAGATAGGGAATGCCTTGCACGACCAGTGGGCGGCGGGTTTCGATCACCCGGTCATAGACCGGGAACCAGCGCTGGGAAAAGGTTGATCCGAAATCCGACATATGCGTGCGCGTGCTGTTCGACATGTTGAAATCCTCGCCGATCCGCGTGCCGATATAGCGGAACAACGCATCGTAATCGCGATAGGGATTGGCGTGGCGGTCGAATTCCAGCAGGCATAGATGTGGCAGGAGATGCGGCATATCGGCCGGTTCGAACTGGTCGCGGCCCGGCAGGTCATTGCGCTTCGGCCAGTTCTGCCAGTGTTGCAGCAATTCGCGCAGCTTTACCTCGGTCGGTGCCGGGCAAATCATCAGACTCGGCGATTCCAGCAAGGGATTCCTTGCCGCCGACATCATTGCACTCATTGAGCCCCGCTCACGGCTGCCCCACGGATCATTCCCTAATTGATGCGGCAAATGGTAACCGCACAAATGATCTTTGGCCAGTGATGTCGTGACCGGCCATGCCCGCCAGGATGTGTTGTTTTGCTGATCTAACCAGTTCAACTGGTGGGCAATTTTGTTGCTCAACGGTCTTTTTTGCGGCCCCGGCCTCGTCCGCCAGTGCGGTACCGTGGCAGTGCGGCAGATAGGTGCTGGCGCGCCGCCTACAACGTATCGGCGATATCGATACTGTAGCCCCAGTCGCGGCGGCGCGCCTGCTTATAGGCATGGCCGTCGCGCTTGCTGAGGCGCAGGTCGCGGTAGCGGCCGGCGGCATCGCAGAGCTGCAGCTGCAGCTGGCCGCCATTCTGCCTGACCGGGGCGATGATACGGGCGGCATTGTCGCGGGCGTCAGCCGCCGGCGGCAAAGCGGGATCCATGGCGGCGATGAAGATGAATTTCTCGTCTTCCCAGGGGACATCCGCCTGTTTCACCAGGCGGTGCAGGCGCGAGCGCGCGACGCGGCGGGAGAAGTGGCACCAATTATCGGCAGCAGCAAGGTGCTCTCGCGCGGCATCGGAGGCCGGCAGGGCGGGCGGCAACAAGGGGCAGGGGCGTTCATGCGGGCAGGGTGCCACGATCTGGGCGCCGGCAGCGATCAGCTGATCGCGCGCCGTGAGGATACGATGCCAGCCGGCCGGCGTGCCGGGCTCGACGATCAGCAGCAGGCCGTCGCAGCGCGACCAGGCCCAGTCAATCAGGCGACTGCGCGCAGCGGGCGCCAGTTCGTCCAGCACATAGCACAAGGTCACCAAATCGCCGCGTGCCTTGCCGCAGATCTCATGGCCGCTGCTGGACGCACCACTGGACGCAACATCGGACGGGGCAGTGCCGCAATCCTCGGCACCGAGACGGGTGAGATCGGCGACCGCCCAGGCGATGCTGGTCTGGCCGCTCGCCGCTGCCGGCAGCGCCTGGTCGATCAGCGCCTCGCCCTGCTTGCGGATCGCGGCACTGCCTTCTAGCAGCACGGCGGCGGTGAGCCGCGGCCAGCAATCGAGCGCCGCCCACAACGCCGTTCCCGGACCGGCACCGAGGTCGAGCAGATGCGCCGGCGTAAAATCGGGCTGCCGCTCTTCCACCATGGCCAGCGCCGCGCGGATCGCTGCATAGGTCGCCGGCAGGCGGGTGGCGAGATAAGCGCGTGCGGCGAGATCGTCATCGACATGGAAGCGGCCATCGCGCGTTTCGCTGCGATAGCGGCGCGACAGCATTTCCGCGGCACCGGTCAGGCCGGCAAGCGGGATGCCCTCCAAGGCACGGTCGACGGCATGACGTAAGGCAGCGGGCAGTTCCATGGATATCCGGCGCGGCAGAAAAGAAGTGGCAATCGGTGGAAATATTTTAGCGGCTTGGTCGTTGATTTGTATGGGCGATCGTCTCTACGGGCGAACATCGCGCGATGTCGCTTGATCATGCGGCTACCTGCCTGGACGTCAAGCGACGGCAAGTGTCTCCTAGCTTTTTCAGCCAGTTGCATCAGTTATCTGATCCCCTTTCTTCGCTCAATTCCACTCATTCACCTCCAATGTTAACAATCATTACGGGAGTATATTTGGGATTCCTACTGTTCCCGGCGGCAAAGATGACAGGACCATTATCCGCATACCGCGCGAAAATTTGCCGCATTAAAGCAAATTTTACGCCTTTCAATGGACTGTGTTCCTGCAGGGCGCCGCGAAATGCAACTTCAGGTAAAGATGCATCAGAGATGCGTCATATCTGAATTCAGGGAAACGCAGCGCGGCGTTGCGAACACGTCGAGCAGGGGAGGTATAATGTTCGGCACATCATCGGGCGATGCAGCGGCAATTCTTGCGGCACTCCAGCGGTCGCAGGCGATCATCGAGTTCAAGCTCGACGGCACCATTCTCACCGCCAATGAGAATTTCCTGAAGGCGATGGGCTACAGCCTGGCGGAAATCCAAGGCAAGCATCACAGCATGTTCGTCGAGCCCGGCTATCGCGAGAGCGCTGAATACCGGCAGTTCTGGGACAAGCTGCGGACCGGTGAATTCGCCGCCGCGCGCTTCAAGCGGGTCGGCAAGGATGGGCGCGAAGTCTGGATCGAGGCCTCCTACAATCCGGTGCGCGATCGCAGCGGCCGTCCCTACAAGGTGATCAAGTTCGCCACCGACATCACCAGGCAGAAGATGCTGGAGGCCGATCAGAGCGGCCAGATAAATGCCATCGGCCGCTCGCAGGCGGTGATCCAGTTCGATCTGCAGGGCAATATCCTCGATGCCAATGAGAATTTCCTGCAGGCGATGGGCTACAGCCTGGCGGAGATCAAGGGCAAGCATCACAGCATCTTCGTCGATGCGGCCTATCGCGAGAGTGGGGAATACAAGCGCTTCTGGGAACATCTGCGCGCCGGCGAATACCAGTCCGGGCAGTTCAAGCGGTTCGGCAAGGGCGGCAAGGAAGTCTGGATCGAAGCCAGCTACAATCCCATCCTCGATGCCAATGGCAAGCCATACAAGGTGGTGAAATTCGCCGCCGACCTGACCGAACGCAAACGGGCCAGCGCGGCGCTTGCCGCCGATTTCGAGAAGCACATGAAGGAGCTGCTGAGCCAGGTGGCGTCCTCTGCCAATAACATGGAAGGGACCGCGCAATCGCTCAGTCACACCGCTAAGCAGACCCATCAGCAATCCTCGACCGTTTCCGCGGCAAGCGAGGAATTGTCGGTCTCGGTGACGGAGATCTCGCGCCAGCTGGTCGAATCCAACAATGTCATCACTGCGGCGGTGCATGTGGCCGAGAAATCGGAAGGAATGGTCGCCGAACTGCTCGGTGCCGCCGACAAGATCGGCGCCGTCGCGCAGATGATCAACGACATCGCCTCGCAGACCAATCTCCTCGCCCTCAATGCCACCATCGAGGCAGCGCGGGCGGGCGAGGCGGGCAAGGGCTTCGCTGTTGTCGCTTCCGAGGTGAAGTCGCTGGCGACCCAGACCGGCAAGGCGACGGAAGAGATCGAGCAGCAGATCAAGGGCATCCAGGATTCCAGCCGCACCACGGCGACGGCGATCCGCGAGATCGCCGGCATCATCGTCAAGGTGCGGGAGATCAGCACACATATTTCCAGCGCCGTGGAGGAGCAATCGGCGGCAACCCGCGAAGTCTCCACCAATATCACCAGCGTCAATCATGCCGTGGAGATGACGGACAACGCCTCATCGACGGTGATGAGCGTGTCGCATGACCTGGCCGAGAAGGCGAATGGCCTCGGCCCCTGGATCGATCGTTTCCTCACCTCGGTCCGCGCCATGTGAACTGTACTGTGTGAGGCGGGCGTTCGCGGCCTCACCGAGAAAATCCTGAAGCATTACGCCGGGAGTTGCCCTGATCGGGGCGGCTCCCGGTTCGCATTCGGGGCGAGTGGCACGGCGGGATGGGCATATCGGCGCAGTCGTTCGGCGCCGCCGAGCAGTTTCGCGCTGCTTTCGCCCAGCTCGGCACTGAAAGGGATTTTTATCCTCACTCTCTGGCTGCCAATGAGGATAACGGCCTATGTCTATGTTTCACTTACATTAAGTCGAGTTTCGTTTACGAAAATTTAGAAATCATTGGCAACAGTTGGCTTCGCCGCGCTGCAATCAGACCAGGATTACAAGTCACCGGATAAACAGCGGCCGAGGAGAAACTTATGTCCCTTCATTTATTTACGGGCGCCGCCGATGCAGTGCTGGCCGCCCTGGATCGGTCTCAAGCTATTATCGAATTTGCCCCCGATGGGACCATCCTCACCGCCAATGAGAATTTCCTGAAGGCGATGGGCTACAGCCTCGCTGAAATCAAGGGCAAGCATCACAGCCTGTTTGTCGAGCCGGCCTATCGCGACAGCGCGGACTACCGCAAATTCTGGGAGCGGCTGCGGTCCGGAGAGTTCGCCGCCGATACCTTCAAGCGCATCGGCAAGGGCGGCAGGGAAGTCTGGATCGAGGCCAGCTACAATCCGGTGCGCGGCGCCGGCGGCAAGGTCCGCAAGATCGTCAAATTCGCCACCGATGTCACCGCGAAGAAGCAGACGACGGTCGATCTGCAGGGCCAGGTGGCGGCGATCAACCGCTCCCAGGCCGTCATCCAGTTCCTGCCCGACGGCACCATCATCGATGCCAATGCCAATTTCCTCGCCGTGCTGGGTTATAGTCTCGCCGAGATCAAGGGCAAGCATCACAGCATGTTCGTCGATCCGGCTTATCGCGAGAGCGCCGACTATCGGAAGTTCTGGGAGACACTGCGCTCCGGTGAGTTTCTCGCCGACCAGTTCCGCCGCATCGGCAAAGGTGGCAAGGAAGTCTGGATCGAGGCCAGCTATAACCCGATCTTCGATGCCAGCGGCAAGGTCTGCAAGGTAGTGAAGTTCGCCACCGACCTCTCTGGCCGCAAGGCCGAGCATGCGGCGCTCGCCGATACCTTCGAGCGCAATGTGAAGTCGCTGGTGCAGCAGGTGGCCGGCTCCGCCACCAATATGCAGAACACGGCGCAGGCGCTGGCGAGTTCAGCGGAAGAGACCAATCAGCAATCGGCCACCGTCTCCGCGGCGACCGAGGAATTATCCGCTTCGGTCGATGAGATCGCCCGCCAGATCACCGAAGCGACCAATGTCATCGGCTCCGCCGTCGACGGCGCCCGCAAATCGGAACAGATGGTCGCCGAGCTGGTGGGGGCGGCCGACAAGATCGGCAATGTCGCGCAGATGATCAACGACATCGCCTCGCAGACCAATCTCCTCGCCTTGAATGCCACCATCGAAGCGGCACGGGCGGGCGAGGCCGGCAAGGGCTTCGCGGTAGTCGCTTCGGAAGTGAAATCGCTGGCGACGCAGACCAGCCGGGCCACGGAAGAGATCGAGCAGCAGATCAAGGGCATCCAGGATTCCAGCCAGACGACGGCGCAGGCGATCCGGGCGATCACCGATATCATCGCCAGGGTCAGCGAGATCAACACCTCGATCTCCGGCGCGGTGGAAGAGCAATCGGCCGCCACCCGCGAAGTCTCCGGCAGCATCAGCGGCGTCAGCCAGGCGGCCGACGATACCGGGCAGTCTTCGACCGTCGTGCTGAATGTCTCACAGGAGCTGTCGCGCCAGGCCGGCGATCTCGAACACCAGGTCGAGGCGTTCTTGCTGCGCGTCCGCGCCATGTAGCGGCACATCTATCTCACCAGCTGCCAGCACCGCCGGCACATCGGTTGCCGGCGGTCGCATTTCCCAACCATGCCTGTCATCCCAGTGTCGAAATATACAAGCCGTCATAACCGTGCCGCCGACCATCATAGCCGCGACGTGACGGCAAGCTGACATGGTCACCTGCTGCGCGGCACCAGCTGCGTTGCTGCCGCGATCGTTAAAGCAATCTTTACGCTTAATCCGATAGTTTTCTCCCTCTTCCCAGCTTGCCGGTTTCCTCCGACTTCCCCGAGCCGGTGCCGTCAATGCTTCCCGCCATCGCTCTCCATCGGTGCATTCATGAAAAATCTGAAGATCGGATCGAAAATCGTCGGCGTCGTCCTGCTGCTGGCGGCGCTCAGCGCACTTGCCATGGGCTTTGCCACCTACCGCATGTCTTCCATGAGCAGCAGCTACGACGAACTCTTGAACGGACAGGCGCTTGAGACGGTCTATCTCACGCGCGCGAACCGCCTCCTGGCCACGGTCAAGGCGGATCTCTATGGCGTCATCGCCGAAACCTCCAAGGATGAGATCCAGACGATGGTGACGCAGTTTCCGAAGGATGTTGCCGGTTTTCAGGATTATCTCGATAAAGCACGGGCGATCGGTCCGGAAGACGCTGCCGATATTGATTCGGCGCGCGGTGATTTTGAGCGGCTGGCGGAGCCAATGAAACAGGTTGTCGCTTTCGCTTCGGCGAATCAGAACGACAAGGCGATCGATCTGTTCCACAGCGCCCTCCGCGTCCAGTTGCGCGCTCTTTCAAAGAAGATGACCGATCTGGTCTCGGCCAATCTCGACCAGACCAATGCCGGAGCCAAGGACGCCCAGGCTACCTCGCAGCAGACGATCTACATCACCATCGGCGTCACGGCGGTGGGCATAGCCCTCGGCATTGTGATCGCCCTTTTCATCGCCCGCACCGGTATCGTCACCCCGATCAATGGCGTCAATGGTGCCATGCAGAGCCTGGGGGATGGCAAGCTGGAGGTCGATATTCCCGGCACCGATCGCGGCGACGAGGTCGGCATGATGGCGAAGACCTTGCGCGTGTTCCGAGACAAGCTGGCCGACGGCGAGCGCCTGCGCGGGATCCAGCAGGCCGAGCAGGAGCGCCAGTTGAAGCGGGCGCAGCAGGTCGAGGCGGCGGTGGCGCGCTTCGAGACGGCGATTGCGGGTGTTGTCTCCACGGTCAGCAGTTCGGCGACCGAGCTGCAATCGACCGCGCAATCGATGACGGCAACGGCGGAGGAAACGGCCCGCCAGTCGACAGCAGTGGCGGCAGCGTCGACCCAGACCACGCAGAACGTGCAGACCGTGGCATCCGCGACGGAAGAGCTCTCGGCCTCTATTCGCGAGATCGGCAGCCAGGTCAGCGAGGCGAGCCGCATCATCGGCGCCGCCGTCACCCAGGCGGCCGAGACCGATGCCAAAGTGAAGGGCCTGGCCGATGCGGCGCAGAAGATCGGCGAGGTGGTCGGCCTCATCAACGACATCGCCTCGCAGACCAATCTCCTCGCCCTGAACGCGACTATCGAAGCCGCCCGTGCAGGCGAGGCAGGCAAAGGCTTTGCTGTGGTCGCCTCGGAGGTGAAGACCCTGGCCACCCAAACGGCGCGGGCGACCGATGAGATCGACGCGCAGGTCCGGGCCATCCAGGAGGCCTCGGCCAGTTCGGCCCAGGCCATCCGCGAAATCGCTGATACCGTGCGCCGCGTCAACGAGGTCTCGACCGCGATCGCCTCGGCAGTGGAGGAGCAGGGGGCGGCAACCCAGGAAATCTCCCGCAACGTCCAGCAGGCGGCGCAGGGGACTTCGGGGGTCTCCGCCAATATCGGCAATGTCACCCAGGCGGCGGCCGAGACCGGCCATGCCGCCAGCGACGTGCTGACCGCAGCCGGCGGTCTCGCGCGCAATGGCGATGTCCTGCGCAGCGAAGTCGACAGCTTCCTGCGCGAAATCCGCGCTGCTTAAGCCTGCCGGCGAAGACCGCAGCGGCGACCCAAGGTTGCGAAAGGGCCCGTCCGCCAGGACGGGCCCTTTGTCGTCGAGGGCGAAGGTTGTGCAGCCTGGTCGACGGTGGCGCCGTTCATCGGACTGCCCCGCAGCCGGTTCATCACCGCGTCGCCGGTGAAACGCCACGTTCGTCCAGAAAGTTAACGCCGGCCAGTTACCTTATTGCCCCAGTCTTTCGGGCGGCTCCCATTCGGCGGAAGATCCCAAGTTTACGATAAATTTATTCATCTTAAGTGAATCTTACGGGTGCTCGGCGCGGCTTGTCGCGCAGTTCCGGTAACGCTTTAGGGGGGTGGGATGAAGAACATCAAGATTGGCTCGAAGATCATTGGCGTCGTCCTGATCCTCGCCGTTTTGACAGGCGCGGCCTTGAGCTTCGCCGTCTATCGCATGCAGCAGATGAACAGCGACTATACCGCGCTTATCGCAGGTCCCCAACAGGAGGTCTTTGCCCTGGCTCGGGGCGGGCGTTACCTGATGTCGGTGAAGGCCGGTCTCTACAGCATAATCGCGGAGACCGATGAGCAAGAGATCAAGGCCGCGGTGGCGCAGTTTCCGCAGGATGTCGACGGCTATCATCAGTATCTCAACCTAGCCAAAAAAGCGGCGCCGGAAGACACCGATCAGATCGATCAGATGACGCGGGATTTCGACAAGCTGATCGACCCGATGAAGCAGGTGGTGACGCTCGGTTCAAGCAATCAGAACGACAAGGCGCTCGATATCTTCCATAAGGAAGTTCGCGAACAGCTGGCGGCCGTGTTGAAGAATATGACGGCCTTGGTGGACGAGAACGTCAAAAGCTCGGCCGACACGGTCACTGAAACGACGGCAACGGCCAGCCGGTCCGTTTACCTGGCAATTGGCGTCGGTCTGGTCGGCGTGCTGCTCGGCATCGTGGTCGGCCTTCTGGTATCGAAGAAAGGCATCGCGGCGCCGATTTCGGGCGTCAATGGCGCGATGCAGACTTTGGCCGATGGAAGGCTGGAGATCGATATCCCCGGCACCGATCGTGGCGACGAGGTTGGCATGATGGCGAAGACGCTGCAGGTGTTCCGCGACAAGCTGGCGGAAGGTGAACGCCTGCGGGCAGCGCAACAAGCCGAGCAGCAACGTCAGTTGCAGCGCGCCCAGCAGGTCGAGGCGGCGGTGGCGCGCTTCGAAAAGGCGATTTCCAGTGTCGTCTCCACCGTCAGCAGCTCGGCGACCGAATTGCAGTCGACGGCGCAATCGATGACGGTGACGGCGGAACAGACCTCGCGCCAGTCGACGGCGGTGGCTGCAGCTTCCGATGAGACCTCGCAGAATGTGCAGATGGTCGCCTCGGCGACTGAAGAACTCTCGGCCTCGATCCGTGAAATCAGCAGCCAGATCAGTGAGGCGACGCGGATCATTGGCGATGCCGTCAGCCAGGCGGCGGCAACCGATGCCAAGGTGAAGAGCCTCGCAGATGCGGCGCAGAAGATCGGCGAAGTGGTCGGCTTGATCAATGACATCGCCTCGCAGACCAATCTGCTGGCGCTCAATGCCACGATCGAGGCGGCGCGTGCCGGCGAGGCCGGCAAGGGTTTTGCCGTCGTCGCTTCGGAAGTGAAGACCCTGGCGACCCAGACGGCGCGGGCCACCGATGAGATCGATTCCCAGATCCGCTCGATTCAGGATGCCTCGAACAGCTCAGCCCAGGCGATCCGCGAAATCGCCGATACCATACGTCGCGTCAACGAGGTCTCGACGGCGATTGCTTCAGCAGTGGAAGAGCAGGGCGCCGCGACCCAGGAGATCTCCCGCAACGTGCAGCAGGCGGCACAGGGAACGTCGGAGGTCTCGGCCAATATCGGCGGCGTGACCCAGGCCGCGGCCGAGACGGGTCACGCCGCCGGCGATGTGCTCAATGCTGCCGGCGATCTTGCCCGCAACGGCGACGTCCTGCGCAACGAAGTCGACACTTTCCTGCGCGAGATCCGCGCGGCGTGAAGCGAGAGGCGGTGACGCGCTTTCGTGAAGCCAGATGGGGAGGCGGATTTGATTCCGGCTGAAAAGGTGTGCCGTCCTAGCGGGTGAGTGTTGCGCCCAATTTACCTAAAATTAGAACTCGGGGCGCAGCATGATGCCCTGCAGTCAGAGGTCAGGCGCGAAAAGGGAAGGAAACGCGATCATGTCACTCAATTTATTTTCCCGAGATACCGCTGCCGTCCAGGCTGCGCTGGGCCGATCCCAGGCCATCATCGAATTCAAGATGGACGGTACCATTCTCACCGCGAATGAGAATTTCCTGAAGACCATGGGCTATAACCTGGCGGAAGTCCAGGGCAAGAATCACAGCATGTTCGTCGAAGCTGCCTATCGCGACAGCGCTGACTATCGCAAATTCTGGGAGCGGTTACGGAGCGGGGAATTCGTCGCGGCCCGCTTCAAGCGCCTCGGCAAAGGCGGCAAGGAAGTGTGGATCGAAGCTTCCTACAATCCGGTCCTCGGCGCCAATGGCAAGCCTTACAAGGTGGTGAAATTTGCCACCGACATCACGGCGCAGAAAATGATAGATGCCGATCTCCAGGGGCAGGTCGCGGCGATCAATCGCTCGCAGGGCGTGATCCAGTTCGACCTCGATGGCAAAGTCATCGATGCCAATGACAACTTCCTCAATGTGCTGGGATACAGCCTCGCCGAGATCAAGGGCAAGCATCACAGCATGTTTGTCGAGCCCGCCTATCGCGACAGCAGCGACTATCGCCGGTTCTGGGAGAAACTGCGGGCTGGCGAATACCAGGCAGCGCAATACAAGCGGATCGGCAAAGGCGGCAAGGAAGTATGGATCGAGGCCTCCTACAACCCCATTCTCGATGCCAATGGCCGGCCCTATAAGATCGTGAAGTTCGCCACCGATCTTTCGAAGCGCAAGGCGGAAAACCTGGCGCTGGCCGCGGATTTCGAACGCAACGTCAAGACCATGGTGCAACAGGTGGCGGGCAATGCGGACCATATGCAAAGCACCGCACAAACCCTGACGAGCGTTGCGGAACAGACCAATCTGCAATCCAATACGGTCTCTGCTGCCAGCGAAGAGCTGGCGGTGTCGGTCAATGAGATATCGCGTCAGATCACCGAGGCGAATGCGGTCATCACCACCGCCGTCAACGGCGCCCGCAAGTCGGAAAAGATGGTGGCGGATCTGGTCGGGGCGGCTGACAAGATCGGGGCCGTGACGCAGATGATCAATGACATCGCTTCGCAGACCAACCTGCTGGCGCTCAATGCCACGATCGAGGCCGCGCGGGCGGGGGAGGCCGGCAAGGGCTTCGCCGTCGTCGCCTCGGAAGTGAAGTCGCTGGCAACCCAGACCGGCAAGGCGACGGAAGAGATCGAGCAGCAGATCAAGGACATTCAGGAATCGAGCCAGGCGACCGCCACCGCTATCCGCGAGATTGCCGATATCATCGTCAAGGTCAGCGAGATCAGCACCTCAATTTCCGGTGCGGTGGAGGAGCAGTCGGCGGCAACCCGGGAAGTTTCCAGCAATATCAGCGGCGTCACCCAGGCGGCTGATGAGACGGGCCGGTCTTCGGCTGCGGTCCTCAGCGTTTCGCAGGAGCTGGCGCATCAGGCTGCCGAACTCGAGCAACGGGTGGATCAGTTCCTCGTCACCGTTCGTGCCATGTAACGTGGTGACGGCCATGCATTGTCCGATGCATGGCCGTCCGTTCTTATCTAGTGTTCTTCCGTAATATTCCCGCCTGGCATCACGGCGCGCTGCCGATCGATGCGCGCAGCATGTCGATGAAGACCCGCAAGGCCGGTGCCATCTGGCGCTGGCGCGGATAGCAGAGGAAGTGGCCGGGAAACGGTGCTGACCAGTCGCGCAGCAGCGGCACCAATTGCCCGCTCGCGATCTGCTCCGCCACGGTCGCCTCGACGACGAAGCCGATGCCGATTCCCTGCAGGGTCGCCCGCAGTGCCATCTCCTTGTCATTGACGATGATTGGTCCGCTGACCGCGACCGAGAACCAGGTGCCGTTCTCGAAGAACTCCCAGGCATAGGGCGTGGCATGCCCCGGCCAGCGCCAGCCGATGCACGGGTGATCGACCAACTCACGCGGATGCGCCGGCGCGCCCTGGATGGCGAGATAATCCGGCGTGGCGATGGCGATCTGACGCATCTCCGGGCCGAGCCGCACAGCCACCATGTCGCGCTCGATCACTTCGCCGATGCGGATCGCCGCATCGAAGCCGCCGGCCACCAGATCGACGACTTCGTCATCCAGCGTGATATCGAGCACGACATCGGGATAAGCGGCGGTAAAGCGCGGCAGGATCGGATCGATATAGGCCGCGGCGGCCGAGCGGAAGGCCTGCAGGCGCACCGTGCCGGAGGGGCGCTCGCGATAGCGCCGTACCTGGCCGATCGCATCTCCCAGCTCAGCAACGGCCGGACGCACGCGGCGGAACAGGTTCTCGCCGGCATCGGTCAGGGCGACGCTGCGGGTGGTGCGGTTGAGGAGACGGATGCCGACCCGCTCCTCGAAGCCACGGATCAGCTGGCTGAGCGCCGAGGGCGAGACGCCGAGCTCGGCGGCGGCGCGGCTGAAACTCAGCAGCTCGCCCACCGCGACGAAGGCCCGCAGCTGGTTGTAATCGCTGCCCGAGAGCAAGGAATCCATGGGCTATTCCCCAATACTTTTTAGCTGAACTTACAAGTTCTATCAGAAATGCCACCATTATACACTGCCGGTTGCATGGCTATCTCCTGGAAGCGAAAGGGAGACAGCACATGAAAACATGGTTCATCACGGGTATTTCACGGGGCCTCGGCTTCTCTTTGGCCCAGGCGGCTGTGGCGGCCGGCGATACCGTCATCGGCACGGTGCGGCAGGGTCGGCCGGAGATCGCCGCCGGTCCCGGCAAGCTGCATGTCATCACCCTCGATCTCGCTGCGGCAGGCGCCGCCGAGACGGCGGTCAAGCAGGCCTTCGATATCGCCGGGCAGAGCGGGGTGGGGCAGAGCGGGGCAGGGCGGATCGACGTCATCGTCAACAATGCGGGCTACGGCCTGCTCGGCGCCTTGGAACAGGCAACCGATGGCGAGGTCGAGCGGCTGTTCGCGGTCGATGTCTTCGCTCCCTTCCAGATCATCCGCGCCGCCTTGCCCTATCTTCGGGCGCAGGGCGCGGGGCATATCATCAACATCACCTCGATCGCCGGCCGCGCGCCGGGCGTCGGCTCGGCGCTCTATTCGGCGGCCAAGGCGGCGCTTGAAGGCCTCTCTGCCGGTCTGGTGCATGAACTAACGCCGCTCGGCATCAGGATCACGGCGGTTGCTCCCGGCGCCTTCCGCACCGATTTCCTCTCCACTCATTCGATCCGCAAGAGTGCCGCGCCAGGCGATGCCTATGCGGCCAGTATCGGCCGCAGCGCCGCCGCGTTCGATGCCATGGCGGGGAAGCAGCTCGGCGATCCCGACCGGGCGGCGCAGGCAATCCTCGAGATCGCTTCGGCGGAGAACCCGCCACTGCATCTGCTGCTCGGCAGCGATGCCCTGCGCCGGGGCCGCGAGAAACTGGACGCGGTGATCGACGAGATCGACCGCTGGGAGGTACTGACCCGCAGTACCGATTTCGCGGCCGGCGCATGAAAGGCGGCAAGCCGATGGAGACAAAGATGCAGGACCATCCCTATCTCGGCATGTGGGTGACAGCGGATGGCCGCATCCGCCAGGAGTTGCTGGCGAATGGCCGCTATGACGAGGCCCGTGGCAATCGCAAGAGCGCCTATCAGGGACGCTATGAAGTGCGCGGCAGCCACATCGATTACTGGGACGATACCGGCTTCACCGCCGACGGCACCTTCGTCACCCGGGACGAGTTGCATCATGGCGGCATGGTCTTCCGGCGCGAGACATAGCGGCCGGGTACAGCGTTGCGCAACCGAAGCGCATTAGAGAAAGGGCGGCGTCCCGGTGACGGGCGCCGCCCTTTCTATTGTTGCCGCCTGAGGTCGTCTTTCCGCTGCGCGCGGGGCGTTTCGGCGGCCTTCAATGACCCCCGGCAGCGGCGCTCATATCGACATCGTGCTGCGGCCGTGCCTTGATCCAGATCCAGGAGATGACGGCCACCACCAGCAGCATGGCGGTGGAGAGCCGGAACACGTCCTGCAAGCCGCTGGTGATATCGCTGCGGGCAATGAGGCCGCCGAAGATCGCGACACCCATGGCGCCGCCCACCTGGCGCGCGGTGTTGAGCACGGCCGAGGCGGTGCCGGCGCGCTGGCGCTCGATGCTGGCGAGCACCGAGGCGGTCATTGCCGGCACAGTGACGCCGGTGCCGATCGGAATAAGCGCCAGTGCGATCGCCATATAGAAGAAGGGCGTGGTGGCGCTGACGTCATACAGCAGGGCGAAGCCGACCGCGCCGACCATCAGGCCGCCGGTGATCGGCAGCCGGAAGCCGAGATGCGATGCGAGCCAGCCGCTGGCGATGTTCGACAGCACGAAGATGCCGGTCAGCGGCAGGAAGGCGAGGCCGGTTTCGGCCGGCGAGTAATGCCGCACCTGCTGGAAATAGAGGCTGAGCACGAAGATCAACCCGTAGAAGGTGAGGTTGATGACGACGCCAACACAGCTCGCCGCCGAGAAGGTCGAGCGACGGAAGAAGCTGAGCGGCAGCATCGGATGCGGATGCCGGCGCTCGACGATCAGGAAGGCCAGCGCGCCGATGAAGGCGACGCCGAAGCATTCGACGACGAAGGGGTCGCCCCAACCCCGCGACCCTGCCTCGATGACGGCGCCGGTGAGGCTGCTCAGGGTGACGATCGCCAGGATCTGCCCCAGCCAGTCGAAGGTGCCGGGCTTATGCTGCGCGCTTTCGGCGACATAGCGCCAGACCATCCAGAGGGCGACGGCGCAGAAGGGCAGGTTGACGAGGAAGATGCTGCGCCAGCCGAAGGCGTCGATCAGGAAGCCGCCGATCAGCGGCCCTGCCGCCACGGCGGCACCGCCGGTCGAGCTCCACCAGCCGATGGCGCGGGTGCGCATGCGGTGATCGTCGCCGCAGGCATGGGAGAGGAGGGCGAGCGAGGTCGGCATGATCATGGCGGCACTGCCGCCTTGCACCACGCGGGCGATGATCAGCGTCAAGGTATTGGGGGCGATGCCGCAAGCGAGCGAGGAGAAGCCGAACAGGATGATGCCGAGCACATAGGTGCCGCGCGATCCCAGGCGATCGCCGACCACGCCGGCCGAGAGCAGCAGTCCGGCGAAAGCGAGGGTATAGGCATCGACCACCCATTGCAGCCCGCCGACCGCCGCACCCAGTTGCGCGCCGATATGCGGCAGGCCGACATTGACGATGGTGATGTCGATCATGACAACGATGAGGCCGAGGCTGGTGGCGGCCAGCGTCCAGCCGAGCGAGCCGCGGCCGCGGGGCGCCGCGCTTTGGTGAACGGTCGCCCGGTTCGTTGCCGCATGCTGGGTCTCGACCGCCATCTCGGTCGTCTCCCGCGCGTCGCCATCTCTCGCGTCGCCATCTCTCGTGTCGATTCTCTCGCAGCAGGCGGTGGCCTCGGATCGATGATCCATCCTCATTCCTCGCATCGACAGCCCTTGCCGGCGAGACGATGATGTCGCGGGACAGCGGCGCTGACGGCCACCTGTCTCCCGGTCCATCGCCGGTCTCATCCTGCGATAGGCTTATATTGGCAGGCCGCACCGTTTCCGGCCGCGGCGATATCTGGAAAACCGGCAATCCCGAACGGCTGCCCGGCGCCCTGTAGGTGGAAGACCTGTCAGGTGCTGGAAATGTCGAGACTGTCCATCAATAGAATGCAGCAAATTGTGCCGGGAGGCCGGATCGCCGCTCACGGAAGTGAGGCGAGGGCGCTGGTCCCCAACGATAAGCTTACCATAACCCCGACATGCTGCGGCGCAGTAGCGTTGTTCCGTCATGCGAAGCTTCGCATTTTGTCATGGCTGGGGTGCAGCCGCGCCGGGCGCTGCGCTATTATGGCTTTGAGAATGTGGCCGAGATCACAAGCGGTGTCACGACTCCTGCCATAAATACCGCCATCTGTGGCGGCCGTCATTGTCGGCTCGCTTTCTGCAGATCACAGTAAGGGCATGGCAAGAGCATCGCGGCATAAGGTGCTTCCGGCAACGGCATATGGCGGAGTATTGGCAGGATGAAACCCATCTGCATGACGCGGAGCGATGACAGACAGCGGCGCGGGACCGGCCAAGGGATAAGCCGGGCCCGGTTGCGGCTGTCAATGCTGCGGATGTTGCTCATTATCGGGACGATCGGCAGCATGATGGCAGGCACGGGGAGTGCCCGCGCCGACAGCGATCCGCCGCCGGTCCCGAATGCGCAGCCGCTCACCGCGCCGCAGATTCTGCAGCTTCTCACCAGCCGGGATTACCGCTTCACCTCCTATGGCCGGCCGTTGCGTGGCACCACCCATTGGGACAGCACCACCCATACGGTCAACGGCACATATGTCTATGCGGGCATTTTCAGCGGCTCGTTCCAGGCGGACTGGAACGTGGTCGGCGACAAGTCCTGCACCCGGGACGATCACCAGGGGCTGCTCTGTTCCTCGATCTACGCCTATGGTCCCGGCTTCATGGAAGTGACCGGCGACGGCAAGGTGCTGGCGATCTCAGTGCCGAAGTAGCAGCCTGCATACAGGCGACGGCTCGGCGAGGGCAAGGGACGGCCAAGCGAGACGCCCAAGCGAGACGGGGCGCGGTAAAAACCCGTGCAAAATTTTTCAGCAAATCCGTGAAAACAATTCGATGGGCCGTGACCGGCCCAAACGTTACTCCTGGATGGATATCGCACCCGCCGAAATGAGGGCCGAGATAAGGCCTGGCAGTGCGGAATGACAACGGCGCGGGGAGCGCCATGACAGTGGCGGTAAGTATGCGCTCTGTCGAAGACGGTCACATCTGGGAGGATGACATGCGTTCTTGGATCAATCTGCGGCAGGCCTTCATGGCTGGCCGGGTGTCGCGGCGTGACTTCCTGGCCGCGGCCACGGCCATGGGAGCGGCGACTGCCGCCGTCTCGCTGCTCGGCACCAGCCCGGCCAGGGCTGATACGCCGAAGAAGGGTGGCACATTGCGCCTCGGCCTTGCCGGCGGCAGCACCACCGATAGCTGGGATCCGCGCGGCTATACCGAGATCGTCATGATCACGCTGGGCTCGCAGGTCTTCAACAGCTTCATCGAATATGACGCCGACCGCCGCGCCCAGCCCGATCTGCTGGAAAGCTGGGAAGTGAAACCGGGCGCCACGGAATGGATCCTGAATGTCCGCAAGGGCGTCACCTTCCATGACGGCAAGACGCTGGATGTCGACGACATCATCTATTCCTTGAACCTGCATCGCGGCGATTCCGCGTCCGCCATGGTCGGGCAGATGAAGCATGTCCAGGACGTCGTCAAAAGCGGCGACAGCCAGGTCAAGGTCACGCTGTCGCGGCCCGATGCCGAATTCATCTATCTGCTCGGCGACTATCACATGAAAGTCGTGCCGAACGGCTTCAAGGACTGGTCGAAGCCGATCGGCACCGGCGCCTTCAAGGCCGACAGCTTCACCCCCGGCATCAATGCCCGCGTGGTCAAGAACGCCAATTACTGGCGCAGCGATCGCGGTTTCGTCGATGCGGTGGAGACGACGGTGATCAACGACACCGCGGTCCGTATGAATGCCCTGGTCGGCGGCCAGGTCGATATCATCAACCGGGTCGGCAAGACCAGTGTCGATCTCCTGACCCAGACACCGGGCTTCAAGCTGGAAGACGCCCCCACCGGCTGGCATGCGATCATGGCGGCCCGCGTCGATCAGGCGCCGTTCAGCGACCCCAATCTGCGCCTCGCCCTGAAATACGCCATCGACCGCGAGGCCTTCCTGAAGACGCTGTTCAACAATTACGGCTCGGTCGGCAACGATCATCCGATCCCGAAGAACGATCCCTATTTCAACAGCGAGCTGCCACAGATCAAGTTCGACGCCGACAAGGCCAAGTTCTATCTGAAAAAGGCCAATGTCGGCGGTGCGGCGATCCAGCTGACCGCGTCGGATGCCGCCTATGAAGGTGCGGTCAATGCCGCCGCCCTCTACCAGGCTTCCGCCGCCAAGGCCGGCATCTCCATGAGCATCAAACGCGAGCCGGTTGACGGTTTCTGGGACAATGCCTGGCTGAAGCGGCCGTTCTGCGGTTCCTATTGGGCGGGCCGCGCCACGGCCTTGCAGATGCTCTCGGTCGCCTACAAGTCGGATGCCGACTGGAACGAAACCGGCTGGAAGAACCCGGCTTTCGACAAGCTGCTGGCCGATGCGGCGGGCGAACTCGACGAGACCAAGCGCAAGACCTATCTGTGGGACGCGCAGAAGATGCTGCATGAGGATGGTGGCGCCGTCATCCCGGTCTTCTCCAATGTGCTGGAAGCCCATACCGACAAGGTCAAGGGCTACCGCGTCGGCGGTGTCGACGAATTGTTCAACGGCCGCGTCACTGAATTCGCCTGGCTCGATAGCTAAAGCTATCGGCTGTCTCCCGGCGTTTCGGCCCGCTGATCTGCGACGAGATCAGCGGGCTTTTTTTGCGTGCTGGAGCCGTGTCCCGATCAGGGAATGCAGTCATCTCGCGTTAACCTGTGGCGACGTTGCGTGAACATTGCGTCCTAAAACGGCTGGATACCAAAAAGCATTGGCGCCCCTGCCGGGATTGGGGTCAACTATCACCGTGCCGTCTAAGTCCGCTCTGTCAGCTGTGCCGTGTCAGCAAGGTTGCCTCGGCGAGAAACGCGTCTTCATCTGGGCGGTGCATATTCGCCATAAATTCCAACAGATAATCGGGAGACTTCATCATGTACGATATGAACAACCTGAAGAAGCTCGGCCAATTCGACAAGCTGGCACCCAAGGCTTTCGAAGGCTTCAAGGCGATGGACCAGGCTGCCCTTGCGGATGGCGCGATCCCGAAGAAGTACAAGGAATTGATGGCGCTCGCCGTGGCGCTGACGACGCAATGCCCCTATTGCCTCGAAGTGCATCGCAAGGCGGCCCTGGCCGCCGGAGCATCCGAGACCGAACTGGCCGAAACCGTCTTCGTCGCCGTCGCCTTGCGGGCCGGTGCCGCACTGACCCATGGTACGCATCTGATCGGCAATTGAAAGCGGGGCCAATGGAGATCAATGCCGATTTCGCCCGGCGCGCGGTGGTTCACGGCGCCGGGCTGCCCTGGATTCCCTCGCCGATGGCGGGGGTGGAGCGGCGCATGCTCGACCGTATCGGTGACGAAGTCGCGCGCGCAACCTCGATCGTGCGTTATGCGCCGCACAGCCATTTCGCCCGACACACCCATGGCGGCGGCGAGGAATTCCTGGTGCTGGATGGCGTGTTCCAGGACGAGCATGGCGATTTCCCGGCCGGTTCCTATATCCGCAACCCACCCACCACATCGCATGAGCCGGGCTCGGAGCCCGGCTGCGTCATCCTGGTCAAGCTCTGGCAATTCGATCCGGCCGATCGCACACAGTTGAGGATCGATACGGGGGCACGCTCCTTTATCGCGGCAGAGCAACGACCCGGCGTCGAGATCATGCCGCTCTTTGCCGATGCGCGCGAGGATGTGCGGCTGGAACTCTGGGCGCCGCGCGCCGAGATCGCGCTCGATCTGCCGGGCGGCGGCGAGTTCTTCGTGCTGGAAGGCAGCTTTGCCGAAAGCGGCGAAAATTTCACGCCGCAATCCTGGCTTCGTTTGCCGGCCACTGGTCGCCTGCACGCTGTCGCCGGAGCACGCGGCTGCAAGCTCTGGGTGAAGACGGGGCATCTTGCCGGGCCGATCGCGGTGCCGGCTGGCTTACCGGCCTGACAGCCCGGAAGTCCAAACCGTCTCCCAGCGTTGCTCCTCGGCGGCCCTCAACCGGGCGGCGCATGTCATTTAAAGGCTTGCTATTGGTCGTGGTCACCGACAGGTTGCGTGCCGGGTGACGCGATCACGAGGGAGCAATGTCGAAGAAGACGATGGCCGGCCTGCTGGCGGCGCTGTTGGTGGCAGGTTGCGCCGGCAGCAATGCGGGAACCGGGAAAGGGAGTGCGGTTGCCGGCAACGTCTATCACGGACCCGGTTTCACAGTTCGGCTGCCGGATACAACGCAGTTCTGTATGAATAAGCCGCCGGCACCCGATCACGGTTTTGTTGCGCTTCTGCATTCGCAAGACTGCCTGCGATCCGACACGCTGCCGCGCATCGAGTTGATGGTTTCCGATATGCCGCGCGAGCCGGCGGAACGACCGGAGGACCTCGTCGGCAAGATCTGTTTCACCGGCAAGGCGAAGGCGGCGGGCTTCTCTGCGGGCGGCATGCCGGTCAGTGAATGCATCGATGACGGCGAGATCGGCGGACTGCCCTACCGGCAATATTTCCTGTTGCGAAAAAATGCCGAGGACAATGCCGTCTGGTCGACGCTGATCATCTATGTCTTCGCACCACATGACAGTCTAGAGGCAGATGCCAATACGGCCAGGACCGTGATCTCCGGAATCGATTGGCGATAAAAGGGGCTCTTTCGTCAGCGATCCCAACTTGAACGGATTTCACAAGAAACCGTATTTCTTTGCGCGTGCCGTTTGCGCCGCTTGCCCCTAGCCTGATCGTAAAGATCACGAGCAGCACGTTGGGGGCATGATGGGCGTACAGGAATGCGGCAGGCCGGTAGTTGTCGCCGAGGCGGTCACGGCAGAGGGGATATCGGCTGCGGCGACGATAACGGGTGGTACTGGCCCGGTGCTGCTGCCGGTCGATGAGGTGGCGCTGGATGTCGACCGGCTGACGCGCTTGCGGGCGGCCATGGCGGCCAGCGGCGAAAGTGCTGCGCTGTTCTACGATCCGACCAATATCCGCTATGCCACTGGCACCAGCAACATGCAGGTCTATGCCGGGCACAATGCCTGCCGCTATGTCTTCGTGCCGCTCACGGGGCCGGTGGTGTTGTTCGAATTCAGCGGCTGCGCCCATCTTTCCGACGGCCATCCCAATGTCGGCGAGATCCGCCCGGCCGTCGCCTGGTATCATTTCGTCACCGGCCCGCGTGTGCCGGAGAAGGTACAGCTCTGGGCGGCGGAGATCGCCGATCTGGTGACGGCTCATGGCGGCGGCGATCGCCGCATCGCCGTCGACCGGCTCGATCCCCTGGGCGCCTGGGAATTGCAGCGTCGCGGCATCACCATCAGCGACGGCCAGGCTTTGGTCGCCACGGCGAAGAGGGTCAAGGGCGCGGAAGAGATCAAGGCGATCCGCAACGCCATTGCCGTCTGTGAAACCGGCATGCGGCGGATGCGGCAGGCCCTGGTGCCTGGTATCACCGAGCAGGCTTTGTGGTCGCATCTCCACCAGGTCAATATCGAATTCGGCGGCGAGTGGATCGAGACACGGCTGCTGACCTCCGGCCCACGCACCTTTCCCTGGTATCAGGAATGCAGCGCCCGGGTGATCGCCGATGGCGACATGGTCAGCTTCGACAGCGATCTCATCGGCGCCCATGGTTATGGCGCCGATATCTCACGCTCCTGGATCGCCGGCGACCGGCGCGCCAGCGACGCGCAGCGCCGGCTCTATGCCACGGCGCATCAGATGCTGCAGCATAACATCGCGCTGTTTCGCGGCGGCATGACCTTCAAGGAGATTTCCGAGCGCGCCTGGCAATTGTCGGAACCTTTCGCCAGCTACAGCCTGCCGGCGCTCGCTCATGGCATCGGTCTCGTCAACGAATATCCGCTGATCCTCTCGAAGCGGCATTGGGAGAGCAGCGGCTATGACGATGTGCTGGCTCCCGGCATGGTGATCTGCGTCGAGGCTTATGCGGCCGACGGCATCTGCGGCGAAGGCGTGAAGCTGGAGCAGCAGATCCTCATCACCGAGGCAGAGCCGGAGCTGCTTTCGCAGTATCCGCTGGAAGAACAGCTGCTCTAGTGCCGCGCGCCTCACTTTGCCGGCGGTGTCGTCACCTTGTGCCTCGCCATCGTCTTCTCGGCCGCAGCCTTGCGGCTCTGCGACGGTGATTTGACAGCGGCGATGCGCGGCTTCGGCGTCGCCGCGGGGCGTACCTTGGGGGGTGATACTTTGGCGGACGATACCTTGCCGGCGGCAGTCGCGGCTGCGCCTTTCGCGGCGGGCCTGTCCATCGTCTTGGTCCAGCGGGTCAGCAGCTTGACCATTTGGGCAACGAGACCGCTCGCCGGTTCGTCGCTGCGCATCATGGCGCTCCACCCCAAGCTGAGCCCGGTGCCGAGATGGGCCCAGGTGAGATCACCATTGGCAAGATGCGGTGCCACCACGTCGCGGCTGAGGATGGTGAGGCCGAGGCCGGCGCGCACCAGCTCGATCACCGCCTCAATGATGGCGACCTCGGTTCGGCGCACCGGCACCAGGCCGAAGGGTGTGAAGAAGCGGTCATGCTCCCAGCCGGTAATGTGCTCCAGCGTATAGGTGAAGAAGTCATAGGGCACGAAATCCTGCGGCATCAGCCGCTCGCGCCCGGCCAGAGGGTGATCCTTGGCCATGACGGCAATGAGATCGTCCTCGAATAGCGGCACGGTCTTGGCGGAGCGGGTGGAGACGGCGTCATGCACGATGCCGATATCGATGCGGCCTTGATAAAGCGCGGTATACATCTCGTCTTCGCGCAAGGTGGCCACGGCGAATTCGATATCCGGCCGCTGCGCCTTGATCTCCGCCATGAAGCCGGAGAGGCGGCGGAAGGGGCCATGGGCGGCGATGCCGAAAATGACGGCGCCCTTCTTGCCATGGGCGATCTCGACCGCTTCCGCCTCCGCTGCCTCGACCAGTTTCAGGATCTCACGCGCCCGGCGTTCCAGCCGCATGCCGGCCGGCGCCAGGCGTAGATTGCCGGCGACCCGGGTAACGAGGTCCAGGCCGAGCCGGCTTTCCGCCTCGCGCAGCCGGTGGCTGGCGGCGGAAGGTGTGACACAAAGCAGCTGCGCCGCGGCGGTCAGGGTCTGCTGGTCATGCAGGGCGCAGAGCAGGCGCAGATGGGCGAGGTCGAGTTTCGGTGGCATTGGATATCCCGGTCTCACCGCCGGGGTGATTCCGACGGGATTGCCGCCACTTTAGCGGGCTTTTCCCGGCGCGTCGCCTATATCACGCGTCGCGCGGAGAGGTAGGACGGGTGCGGCTGGCGGCCGTCCATAGGGGACGCCTGGCGCGCGCGGCAGGATCTGTCAGTTGCGCCCGTCTCCCGCATGGCAGGTGCCGAAAGGCTGCAACGGCCAAAGGCTGGAAATGCCGGCGCGAAGGGCTTAAGTTGCGGCTCCATGAAAGGAAATACCGTGCTTTCTTCCGGCACCATCAAGACCGATATTGCCGCCTGGCAGGCGGCCCCCGCCAGCACCGCGCGTCCGGTTTTCGCCATCGGCGATGTCCATGGCCGTTTCGATCTGCTCGAGGCTCTGCATGGCCGGATCGGCGAGATCGTCGCCGCCGAGCAGCTCAAGGATCCGCTCATCGTTCACCTCGGCGATTATGTCGATCGCGGCCCGCGTCCGCTGGATTGCCTGGAGCGCGTGCTGACCGGCGTTCCCGGTATCGAGACCATGACGCTGGCCGGCAATCACGAGCAGTTCATGTATCGCTGCCTCGCCGCTGCGGAAGCGGTTGCCGAA
>Ga0209148_1000734_pt1 | contig 25577 bp, 13 predicted proteins | sample AraplaCol_mMF_r2_2_FD_184288 | JGI IMG/M metagenome (GOLD analysis project Ga0209148, IMG submission 184288) | Arabidopsis root microbial communities from North Carolina, USA - plate scrape CL_Col_mMF_r2 (SPAdes) (version 2) | ecosystem: Host-associated > Plants > Roots > Endosphere | place... | reverse complement strand
GATTGGCCGGACGGGAGGCCTTAGCCATGCTCAGCGGCCGCCGCCGCCCTGCAAGATGTACCTGTTAACTATTCGTCCAGGGAAGCGTGAAAGCCGCTTGCCGCTTAACCCAGCGCTGGGCCGCACAGGATGCACCGTGGCGGCACTCACAGAAGACGGGATCCTCATGACACTCGTAGCGGCATGGACAAGCAGACTTAGTGGCGGAAAGTTCTGGGACTATGGGCCAAAGATCTTCAGCATCGGCCGTAGTGACGCTGTAATCGCATTTGCCGGCGATACGTCGTGGACTTACCCCTTGATCGCTCAGGTTTCGTCTTACGTTGAGTCATTTGTTAACCTCCGAGATCGCACAATCGATCTCGCAGAGGCATACGAGCTAATACTTCGAATGCTCAACGATTCGCTCGACTTCGTATCCGAGCCGGCGCACCCATCTCTGACCGTGCCAGATTGCTCGTTCATCTTTGCGGGATACTCAGTCCGACGAAAAGGTTTTTTCGTTCGTCGAATAGTCTTTCATCCAGGTCGCGGTCGGTTTGAGAGCCGACGAGCCCGGGAGATTGGCGACGAATCCTTCTCGGTCATTGGTGATAAGGGACCAATCGCCGCATTAGCTCGCCTCGTTGCAGATCGCTTGAAGCTTGGTAAGGGAACTCGCGCGACGCTCGACATGGCTCCGGCAGAGGCGTTCTTCGAGATCATGTCCTCGAAGCGCTTCACGGAGATTGGCGGAGCGCCACAAGTGGCAAAGGTATACCAACACCTGAATCAGAACACTTCGGCGTCTACTGGTCTCCCGACAAGCCGGCAGACCAGCAACACATCTATCTCCGCGGCCGCCGCATTGGCAAATTCGATGTACTAGATCACCCTTGGGTATTCGATCCCTCGTCGTCCAAGCTCTTCTGGCACGGCTTCTCCCCGGAAGAGCGGCGAGCACTTGGAGATGTCGAGAATGCGGCCTAACCCCTCACTCAAGCGGTCCGGATCGCTTTGTCTCAGAGCTCAGCTCCGTCGAGGGCTTCCCCTGATCAATACCCGACGTCGAGGCTCAGAGAACCACACGCCGCAAATCTCCAACAGCCGCGTGATCCCATCGCCTCCATGAGCGAGCGCCCTCCGACCCAGTTCAGCCTGTCACAAACCGCCGCTTTGGCTGGCTCATAAGCGGCTGTTCGTGACGGGCTGATTCCGGGAGGGAGTTACATCAACGGCGACTGCATCTCCTTGAATCTGCATCTCAACCTCAGCGCAAGCGGTGATGCAGGGCGGACGCCGTGTCTTCGCGGCTGGCTTCGCGTTCATAAGTCCTAACCATACTCATGAGGAGGTTTGAGGAAACAAACGGATGTGAGATCTGCAGTACCTTGCTCCACGCTCGATACTTATCCGCCAATTCCCGCTCCTGGTCACCGCCCTTAGCTCACCAGTGAACACCTCGTGAGTTGTACAGGCCCGTGTGCGCGCCGCGCATCACGTCCTCAAGTTGCAGCTCCTCCATGACATCGCGGACAGGCTCGCAGGGCCAGACTCCATCCTCTCCGACAGGAGCGTTGGCCAAGAGTCCGCCTATGGATACATCAGCCACTTCCGTCCGATCGAGCTCTGCAGCCGTTTTTCTAACCGCTGTGATCCACTTCGCAAGTCGTCGTGCATCCAAGTTGCCCAGGTCATCATGGCCAGGGATTCGATGGATTGCCTCCAGCAGATGTGACCCACCCCCGATAACCGGGCCATCAGTCAGTAGAGATTCCGACCTTCTTACCCACCCCCGATTCCAAAGATCGGCCAGAGCGCAATCGTCGCTATTGACCAAAGTGCCAGGGGCGTAAGAATCTCGCGCAGGCCCATGTAGAGAAAGCTGATTGGCCCTAGAAGGAGCCGGTGCGCCACCCTGTTAACTCTCTCGCCCCCACCGAATTGGGGCGTCTCCGCAACTACCTGCTCGATCTTCAGAAGAAGAGCTCGAGAATTCACAAAGCAATTTATTGCCGCATCCTTGGCCCCAGAATGGACGATTTCACGGGCCGACACTATCAAGTACCTACTGAATCGGGGACATGCCAGACCATAGGATTTTCATTCCAAGACACGGGCGACGACAATGTTGAAAAAATTAATCGACATCATGAGCTCACCCGCCATCCCACTGCAGGGCTGTGCGCAAGGTATCTAGGAAGAGACGCGTGTCAGCAAAGTAATTTGGAAACGCTCGCTGTAGAGCTGCAGCATCGCTGACCGCAACCAACACAACATCCCCGCTCGCGCCCATTCGAGCTTCAGCCTCCACATATGCAGCTCGTGCGCGCTCCCCCTCATTCTTCATGAAACTGCGTACCTGTAGCCTGTCCGCCTGCAAGTCAAGCTCGAGAAGATAAGAGTTAGCAATGCCGTCAACTTCAGCTCGCTCTAGCGTCTCGCTGTAGCCTCGCAACCGCCTAAGCACGTCGAGTTCCAAAACGAGGGGCATCAACTCCTCCTGTATCTCCTCCAACGGCCGGTCGGCGGGCCACGAGGCCATCTCCATGGACGCAAACGCCTCACTAGCTAGCCGGAAAAACTCAAGCCATCGGGCGTTACCTTCACCAGCCTTGAAAGCCTCACCTTGGAAAAGACCAACGGTTTCAACAGCTGTCGCCCAAGCGTGCTGAATCTTAGTCCGAAGCTGAATTTCAATCCTTAAACCATCGTATGCCGCAGAGGCACCTCGGCCAGTGTACCTATAGACAAGGTGGATACCTCGGTACCCATCGTCTTTAGGTTCCCGAACGTAGTCCTTTTGCCCTACCAGCTCATGGCGCGAGCGCGAATTCTGGTACTGATATGTCAGTTCTTCGAGTGCTCCCAATTCGCTGACAATCGCTCGACAACCTCCTATGTCCTGCATGCGGTCGAGGTTCATACCAGGGAACCGTTTCAGTTTGGCCAACATCGAAGGTGCACGCTTAAGGCGTTGAGCGGTTAGAGCATCCGGATCCACTCGATGAGCCCGACCGCGCAAAGTCACTTGAAATGTATTCAGAGGGTACGCGTGTGCCGCGCGCCAGTTATTGAATATCGCCTCGGCCGCGAGCCATCTCAGTACTGGTCTTGGGTCGGGTTTTTCCCCAAGAAGTCGGCCAGTATCCGGGTGCTCCTCAAAGGCTAGAATCTCGCCCGCCCGCCGCACCTTCCTAAGAGAGTAGCGGGGCATTTCCCACGGCATCGGATATCACCTTATGCGTGACTAAAGCATGGATCCTAACCGATTGCTCATGCTGACCCCATAGCCTTGCGTCAGGATGCGATTGCTCATGGGCTTGAGATCACTCAAATGTTGCCTCGGTGGAAGACGCCTGCATGATCGATCAAAAGCTTCTGATTGGCTCCACCGTTCAGTTCGTATCCGCAAACAATCGCGGGACCAAGTTTGCTGAGTGGTGTATCGCCCACCTCCTTAAAGAGGCGGAACTTCGGCATGAAAGCCATGCTTGAGAGCTAGAGAGTGATCATAGCTCTAATGCCGCGAGCGTCCGGGCAGGATTAGCCGACGCACCGACACGGCCCGCCCGCGCGATGACTACAGCCCTATCTGCACTCAGGCCTTCACGCACAATCTGCGCGATCTTGGTAGATGCAACCGCACGGGTACCAATCCAGCCATCCCGAATCAGTTCGGCAAAAAGCGTGTTACTCATATAACGGCCTGCGTTCTCGAACGTGATCTGGCGTCCGCCCCGTGGCCCCTGTGCAGACGGGTCAGCCAAGATCGCCTGAATATGCTCCCGGGTGAGGTACATGCCTGGCAGCAAAGCCTCCGACAACACCTCCAACTGAACTCGCGAGCAGAGCTTAAAGAAAAAGCCGTCACCAGACAGACGGTATGCATTCATTCCATCTGCGACAACCCACTGGTCGGCCGTCAACTTGCGGAACGCATCCATGCGGGCCAGCTCTGCATCAAACCTTGCGTCTGGCCGATAGACAGCTGAATGCTCTGAAGCATCGTTACCTCGCTCCATGGATTTGTACTGCACCATCGTCCAAGCGTCGAACTCTTCGTGGAAGTAGAGCAAATCAACACCAAGCGCACGTTCCACAGCGGTCCTGTTGACATTAAATACTTCCAGCTTGCGCCCTCCTACTGAAAATACTGTTCCGACCACTGTGGGTCGGACCGCATCCGAGTCGGGGAACAAGGAGGCATCTCGGGCGATCAGCTGATCTTCAATCGTGTGCACTCCTTCAAGCCCATTGAGGAATGAGGTCAAACCAGCTCCCTCAGGTGCAGTCCAGCCCTGAAGACTACCCTTTCGTAGCTTGCCAGTTCGATCGAAAACATCGAGCGCCAATCCCACCGCATCACGCTGTTGCGCGACGACCTCAGTGCCCGGACGATCGATACGTTCTCGGCTTTGGTCCCTTAGGCGCTCCAACCTCTCCAGGGCTTGAAGAGCATCCGCGTCTATCTGCCCTACCGCTTCCTTAAGGGCCTTCCAGGTCCCAACCGGTACCGCCCCGCCTGAGCCTGAGCGGCTACTAATGATGTTTTGCTTGACCGATCTGCCTACTCGTTGCACCACGTCTGCTATTTGAATATTTGCAGGCACGATCTCCGTGAACTCGACACGCACCTTACCTGTGGCGACACGCTTACCCTTTCTAGCCAGCGCCCAATGACTGATCACACCTGGCGAAAATAGCAGCCCACAGACTTCCCACTGCCGAATAGGCCAGTCATCGCTACTTAGTGCGTCAGAAAAGCCATCTGCGAGATCTTGTACTTCTTGTAGAAAGTTATTACGACGCTCTTCGTCAAAGTGGATTAGATATCCAGCAGCAGGTTGTGACATTGAAGGTATCCTGGCTTTGCCTCAGTGACCAAACCGGTCTCTTTCTACTTAATCTTCTTTGATCGGTGCCTGATCGATCGTGATCAACATGCCATGGCATTTTGGGCACTGCGGACGCATATCGCCCGGTCCGACTCGTTTCCTGCCAACCTCAATGCGGTCTGGCGCTCGCTCGATGAAGCCTTCGTAGTGAGCTTCGTGCTGGAACCAATCGTTTTCTGACCTGATGCATACACCTACGTGCCCGCAACTATCGCAGGTGACTTTGTACCGCCAGTGATCCCAGGACATCGCTCTTCCTTGAACTGAGCAAACTCAGCGAGAAAATCGCGCGTGGTTCCGCTCAGTGCCTGTTTGCCACTGTTTGGCTGCCAGTGACGGCAGGATGAGTGCAATTGCACGGCGCGGGTGGCGCACTCGGCGCGCCGTCTACACCTCGCGGACCTCGCACACCCGGCTCCCCTTTGGGTCCTTGCGGACCAGCCTTGCCCTCGGGCCCGCGCAATAAGGCTCGTAGATCAGCATTCGAGCGAATCGCCTGCACCATTGGCGCTTCATTGGGGACCCGAAATGCAGCAAAAAACCCAAGGACGCTCAGAATTGCAAGTCCCCAAACGAAGTTGAGGATAGCTCTATGAGCAATTGCCATCTTGGTGACTTTTCGGTCCACCGATTCCTGATTCGCGTACAACTGCTCAACGACCGATTTAATATGTTGGCGCAGCCAATCTTCCTCTTTAACCGCCGACTCACGGACGAGGTCTAAAGCCCGTGAACGGCGATACGAACCTCTGGACTGGCCCATGATTGCCCAGCCAATAGCCATGCAAAGTTGAGCCACCAGGTACAAGGCTAGACAAGGAATCACCCACGCCAAGGGCCCAGCGGGCAAGCGGATCGTGCCCGCGGCCTGAGCAATGATGAGGCCCGTTGCCAACGTAGCAGCAATCGAGGTCAATCCCACGATGGTGCTCAGTCGAGTATCTACGCCCTTTCGCCGTTCATCATCGTCGTTTAACAACGTCCGAATGCGTTCCGAGGTGGCCGTCAATGTCTGAATGTCCGCGTTACTCAGTCGCGCTTCTACTTCTGCGAGTTCCGCCTGTCTTTTGTTATTCTGAGCAACGGTTGTACCCTTGGATAAGGGCGTAGCCCAAGGCACAAGGCAGTCCATCCACCATGATCCGCGCCACGGCTTACGTACCTTGCGAGGCGGTAGCGTTGACTGCGCTTGCGGTGGCGGAACACTACTCATGGGCCTATAAGCCAGTCCGCAACGGCCGAAGAAATACCCAACCCCAGCTGATCATCAAGCCAAAGCCACTGGCCACTCGGGTTGACCTCAAGAAAAACGTACTCACCGCTCGGCGTCCTCACTAAGTCAATGCATCCAAACGCAAGACCTAGGCGAATCATGAGTTGGTGCAACTTATCGAGCAACGGCTGCGGCAATTCCAGCCGCGAATGTGGCAACGCCGCATTTCCCGTCTTGCGCCAATCGACCACTGCCAAAGGATCGGTTTGAGAGTGGATTGCTGCTGCGAAGATCCTTCCACCCACCCAGGTTACGCGGACATCTACGTCCTTAGGTATCAACTCTTGGTAGATCGACGGCGTCCACTTGGCGTCGCTAAGCGCGTCAAGATGCTCGTCAGTGAGGAGCGAAGTAAAGATGGCGTATTCCTCGCCCTCCCGCCAAAAGTGCCCCGACCTTGCCGGCTTGACGATTGTGCGACCGAAGTGGGCATGCGCGCGGGCAATGGCATCCGGATCGTTGGAGATCAGGGTTCGAGGGATTGGTAGCCCGACTTCTTTGGCGATGCGCAGCTGAAACGGCTTAAATTCCGCCTCCCATACTGCTGCTGGATGGTTTAGCCATCGTGCGCTTTGCGCCATCAGCCCGCCCAGCAACGCCGCTCGATTCTCGCGAAGACAGAAGTCGTATATCCCTGGATCCATCGCCTCGGGCTTTTGAGGAGCTCGAATACGTCGATACCAAATAGTCGACGCGGCAATGCATTTCCCCTGGTACTGAAGTGTCGTCGCCCACTCACCGTGGAAATCGACCGACAGCGACGCATCGAACGGAAGCTCTTCAGTGTTTAAGCGCGCTACTTGCGCGCCGCGCTCGGACAATATGCGGACCACTTCGTCGGTGGCCGCATCTACGGCTGTACTGACAATCAAAACGTCCATGTCATCCGATATGGCGGCCATCTCCGTCTCGACGGATCGCGCTCGAGGCGAATGATGCGGCTGCTCTCGCCTCAAAGGTATCGACCCATTCCTGACCGGTCCAGATCTGCGACACTTTCCGCACCGGGTCGTACCGAAAAAGCTCCCTGCGTTCACTCGAAAGCTTCGTTGCTAAACGGGCGATGAGGGGAACGCAGGTTGCGTCAGACGTCATCAGTCGTTTCCATAACGACCTCTGTCGAGAGCGTGTCACGACTGACGATGACGCCATCGCGACGCCGCTCGACGGGTATGGGTGTTGCCTCTTCCAAAGCACCGAAGTAGTGCTTGTGCTGTTCCGCAAGATCGATCGTCGGCACCGCGCGACACATGATCAGGGGCATAGCTTGGTCGGCGCGACTAGTTGTCATCGGAGGTCTCCTGAGCGACTTTGGTGCATCGAGTGTGCATCGATAGAAGTGAGCCCTCAGAGTCCCTCAACACGCATGCGGGCAGTTCGTCATCGAGCGCACCACCATCAACAGGCATGATTCGCGCAATCGCGCCCCTTGCAATAAGTGGCATGGTCATCATCGATGTCCCCTGTAGCTCCTCTACGAATGGGTAGTCTGCGGCAGCGGAGACGTCCCATTCAACCCCCTTTTGTGAAGTCTACGCGGCTTGCTGCGTACAAACTTTGCCTACCAAAGTGCGGCAATCGCCCGGGAGAAATTCAGCTAAATCATTGATTCAACAGTCAATGGACAAACTTTGCTGTTAGCATCAAGCAAAGTACGAGCACGGCACGCGTCAGCGGAACCAACTTTGGTGCTCAGACCTGCACAGACTTTGCCGTCATGCCCAACCGCTTCGTGGGCTTCCCGCCGCGATAGCGGCTCCCAGAGAACCAAAAAAAAAAGGCGCCGCATATGCGGCGCCTTCAAACGTGCCTCAGATGAGAGGCGCGTTGCTTACCAGATCTTCACCTGCTTGTCGGCGGCGCGGATCATCTTCGCGTCCGGCTTGCACTGGAAGGCCGTGGCGAAGGCTTCCATGTTCGACGGCGCACCGATGGCACGCAGCGACGCCGGTGCATGCGGGTCGACGTTGAGGTACAGCATCGCCTGCTTCTCGCGGACACTGCCGCGCCACACGCGGGCCCAGTTGAGGAAGAAGCGCTGGTCCTGCGTATAGCCGTCGATCTTCGACTGCGCTTCCTGCGGGTTCTTCTTCAGGGCTTCCTGCAGGGCGTCGTAGGCGACGTTGAGGCCACCCAGGTCGGCGATGTTCTCGCCCAGGGTGAGCTTGCCGTTGACGTGCAGGTCAGGGCGGTCCTTGATCGGCGCGTACTCGTCGAACTGCGCCACGAGCTTGCCCGTGCGCTCGTCGAACTTGGCGCGGTCTTCCTTCGTCCACCAGTTCTTGTTGTTGCCTTCGCCGTCGAACTGGCTGCCCTCGTCGTCGAAGCCGTGGCTGGCCTCGTGACCGATCACCGCGCCGATGCCGCCGTAGTTGATGGCGTCGTCACCGTTGGCATCGAAGAACGGGGGCTGCAGGATCGCGGCCGGGAAGTTGATCGTGTTGTCGGTGGGGTTGTAGTACGCGTTGACGGTCTGCGGCGTCATGCCCCATTCGAGGCGGTCGGTCGGCTTGCCGATCTTGGCGATGTCGTAGTGGTAGTTGAACTTGCTGGCGGCTTCCACATTGCCGAAGTAGTTCTCACCGTTCACATCGAGGCCGGACCAGTCACGCCACTTGTCGGGGTAACCGATCTTCGGCAGGAAGGTGTTCCACTTCTGGATGGCTTTCTGCTTGGTCTCGTCGCTCATCCAGTCGAGCTTCTCGATGCGCGCCTTGAGGGCGTTGCGCACGTTGTCGACCAGTTCGTTCGCACGCTGCTTGGCTTCCGGCTTGAACACCTTGGCGACGTAAAGCTGGCCCAGGGCCTCGCCCATCGACGAGTTGACCGTGCCCAGCACGCGCTTCCAGCGCGGCTTCTGCTGCGGCTGACCGGCGAGGGTCTTGCCGTAGAAGTCGAACTTGTTGTCCTGGAACGCCTTGGACAGATACGGCGACGCGCTGTCGATGGCGTGGAAGCGCAGGTACGCCTGCCAGGTCGACACTGGCGTGGACGCCAGCATCTTGTCGAACTCCTTGAAGAACTTCGGCTGCGAGAGCGAGAAGCCCTTGTCCACCGTGACGCCCTGGGCAGCGAAGAACTTTTCCCAGTTGAAGTGCGGCGTGACCTTGTCGGCTTCGCTCACGGACACGAAGTGGTACTGGTTTTCCGGCGCACGCATTTCGACCGGGGCCAGCGAAGCGGCGGCGAGCTGCGTTTCAAACTTCATCACCTCGTCCGCCTGCTTCTTGGCGTCCTCTTCCGGCACGCCTGCGAGCGTCAGCGTCTTGGTGATGTAGGCGAGATAAGCCTTGCGGTTGTCCGCCTGCTTCGGATCGGTGTAGTAGTCCTTGGTGGGCAGGCCCAGACCATCCTGCGACGCATAGCCGATCTGCGTCTTGGCGTTCTGGAAATCCGCGCCCGCGCCGAAGCCGAACACGTAGCTGTTGCCTTCGTTGAAGCTGCTGTCGAGGAAATCGACGATGTCCTGCGTGGACTTCAGTGCATCGATCTTCGCGAGTTCAGGCTTGAGCGGTTCGACGCCGGCCTTCTCGATGGCATCCTCGTTCATGCCGGAGCGGTAGAGCAGGCCGATCTTCTGTTCGATCGAGCCGGGCTTCGCGTTCGCGGCGCCCTTGTCCATGGCATCGACGATGTCGTGCTGGGTGTTCAGGCTGTTCTCGGCCAACTGGTCGAAGGCGCCCCAGCGGGTGCGGTCTTCGGGAATCGGATTGGCAGCCACCCATTTCGCGTTGACGAAGCCGTTGAAGTCGTTGCAAGCATCGATGGTGGTGTCGAGGTCGGCAATGTTGAACGTCGGGCCGGCAGGCTTGGCTGCTGCGGTCGTCGTAGCGGCGGCCGGAGCCGTGCCGGACGACGCGGGCGCCGGCGGCGCCGTGCTGGCATCGTCGTGCTTGCTGCATGCCGTGCCGGCGAGTGCGACGCCGAGCGCCAGCGCGAGCGGCTTCAGGTACTGCTTGGTCATGGATGTCCCTCGTTACGTGGTGACTGGACGGCGCCCCCGGCGCCGTGGGGTCCGAGCATAGCCCCTGTGACTCCGGTGCAGGGCCGACTGTGACGAAAGTCATGGTCGGGTGCGGGCTCCGCCGGTCGGTACACCCACGGCGCCGTCAGCGGTCGCCATCGTCAGTCCGGGGTGCCTACCGGCAGTGCCCACATGCGGACGCGGGCTAAGGTCGCGGCCTTTGTCTTCGCTTGCATGGACCTCTGCGATGAATCGACTGTCGTCAACTTCCCGAGCTTGCTTGGCAAGCATGTTGTGTGCCGCGACTGCGGGCGCACTCGTTGCCGCTCCCACACCCATCCCCCGCGCCTCCGTGCCCTCGTTTGCGAACGAGCCGTCTTACAAAGTCGCCGGCATCGACGAGTTGCACCAGACGCCGGTGGCTCCTCGGTTCGCTACGGCGGCCGATCTAGACCTCTTCCAGCAGATGTCGATGAAAGCTCAGGCCACGCCATTGCCGGAAGCTCGTCGCATCGCCAAGGCGCTTATCGAGGAAACGCTACACCTCGACGGGGACCTCTACGTGGTCGCGCATTTCGCCAGCGCAGCGGATCGCGCCCGTGGCGTACCCGACCGTGCTCTTCTCTTGACCGACGCCTTGATGGAGGCATTTCCGGACCACTCGCGCCATAGCTTCTTTGCGGGGCTCGCCGACGCGGTGGGTGGCGTTCTGAACGGCGGCGCCAAAAGTCCCAGCATCGTGCAATTCCTCGAAAACACGTGGAACAGCGAGAGCGTTGGAGATCTGTTCAAGAAGGTGGGGTTGCTCCTCTGGAGCAGACTTGGCCCGGTCTATTTCTACAACACCTTCCTGGCCGAGGGGAACGTGATCGATACGGTCAGCGAGGATGCGCGCTCGCTGGACGATGCCTTTGGCATCTTCCGAGTGGGTGGTTTTATGGCCGAGCACGAGGCGCCGCTCCAGCTTTCGCAACTGGTCGAACAGTTCGGTAAGCCGAGCACGTTTGCGGAGCTTCCTTTTGTCCGCCGGTTGGATGACGCAATCGATGACTACTGGCAGAGCAATCGGGCCGACTGGCCTGTGCTTGCACGGTATGCCTTCGTGCAGCAGGCGCGGGAGGCACGCGCCATGGGTCACCTGACAGACGCCCAGTATCGATCGGTGATGCAGGGCGCCGCGCCGCACGTTCCTCTGGCAGGGCCCATCTCATTGGCGGCGCTGCAGAGCGCGCCGCCGGAGGGGCCGGTGATCGTCCGTCGCTTCGATATCAACGGCTATGCCGCGACCGATCTCATCCGCTTCGTTGCGCCGGACGGGAGCGAGGTGATGTACGTGCCGGGCGGCGATCCGGCGTTCGTCACGGCCCGTAGCGAGCGGGACCTCCGTCGCTGGGCAGGGGCGCAGGCGAACGCTCAGGACACGCTCGATGCGTTGCTCTCGCACTTCTCGATCTACGACGGCCAGGACGGCGTGTACCGGGAGGGTGTGAAACAGGGGCTGGAACGTCTGCGCAGCAAGGGAGGGCAGGGCGGCAAGATGGCCGCTCACGTCAGTGCCCTCATCGTCGGCGACGTCTTCGACGACATGCGGAAGCAAGTGGAGCAGCGGCTGCGTGTCGACGCGGAGACGCAGGCAAGCACCGCCTGGGAAGCGTGGCGCGCCACGATCAACCGCGCTTTGATAGCGGCGCAGCCGCTGGGCTATATCCCGCGAATCGCTGTGCCGATCCAGCTGATTACCGGCGTGGTCAGCGCGGCCATCGGGATAGAACAGAGCATCAACGGTCGCACGTTCGAACAACGCAAAGCGGGTGCGGAACAGGTGGCGACGACGATCATAACGGCGGTGCCGCTCGGCGCCGCCTTCGGCGGCATGGTGCGCGGCGGCGGCCCGCGTTTTCGTGCGCCGCAGCGAGTGAATGGCCGGATCGGCTATCCGCTCAGCCCGATCGTGCCGCCCGGCTGGCGGACCGCGCTGACAAACCGTCTTTACCTTCGACGGGATGGTTTGCCGAGTCGCTGGGTCGCATCCGACGCGAGGCGCTTGGTGGACAAGCTCCCCAGCGGTGCCGTGGAGCGTGCGGACGGGGTTTTCATGCATGGCAGTCGTCGCTTCATCACGCTTCCCGTCTGGGGCAGAGGCCTGCGAACGGTGCCCATCGTTGCCGACAGCGAGGGCTACAGGATACGGCTCGACGACGACAGCGCGGGACCGCTGGTCGAACGAAAGGCGGATGGCACGTGGCAGCTCGCCTTCAACGAACGAAATTATCTTGACGGCAGTATCCTGGCCGAATTGGTGAGTCCTGAGATCACGACCGATCCGATGGCACTGAACAGCGCCGCGGGAGTGCTTTGGCAATGGGGATCGTCGGAAACGGCGCTCGCGGAGGCGCATCTGGCAAACCCGGACGCGTCGTCGGCAAACCCCTTGCTGACGCTGGCCCTCGGACATGGCGTCATCGAGACGCTGGCCCGTCGCCTTCGTCATCCGTCCGGCACGTCATGGTCCGCCCGGGAAGTGGCGCTGCTGGCCCCGAGCCTCGCGCGTGTGGCGGACACGCCGCTAGCGCTTTACCGGCCGGATGCAAGTTTCGAACTGGGTGTGCGGCCGGATGGCACCGCTTTTACTCGTCAGAACGTTCCGGCTGACGCATTGCATCTTCAGCGTCGACAGGACGGCTACGCCGTGCTCGCCGACCCGCGTCGCCCCGGCGTGCCTGGCACCTACACGTCCGTTTTCTCCGCGATCGCGGAAATGCCGTTCTTTGCCGGCGAGCGACGCAGCATGACGGCGGCTCAACGGGAAGCCGACCTCCGGATGCAGATGGCGGATGCGATCGACGCGCGATCGACGCGCCCCGAACTCCAGCGCATGCATCGGCTCTGGATCGATCCGATGCTGCCGTCGCGGCGGCAGGGCCAGGTATTGAAGCGGATATCGCGTTTGCGTCATGCGCTGATGGATCGTCATGAAGGGTTGACGGAGGACCAGCAACGCTGGCTTCGTCGCGCGGGAGGAGATCTGGGCGACCGGGCCCCCGAGAACGTCGCGGACGACCCCTCCGCCCTGATTCGCCTGTTGCCGACCGTCGTAAAAGCGGAAAGCGCACTGTTGCCCGAGGGCCTGGCGCATTTGGTCGTGAATGAGCCTTCCGTCATCGCCCATGGCAATGCAACGGCGGATGCGTGGATCTTCGAAGGTCGCCACTACGTGCGGCTTAGGCATCTCGACGGACAGACGCAGGTCGTGGAGACGTCGATGGACGGCGGAGGGTATCGCGAGATTCTTCGGCCAGGTGACGCACCCGATCGCGCCTCGGGTCGTTTCGTGGTCGAACGCGACGGCCTGTGGTATCCCGAGACAGAACTGGCCGACGGTTTCGCGCCGGTGGATCCGGCCGAATACGTGGGGCTTCTCGCTGCGATCACCGAGAAGCTGCCGCAGGCGATGCGGGACGACCTGGACAGCATCGCGCGCATCGTCGATACGGTACCCGGTCCGTTGGTGCGTTTCGTTCGGCGGGGGCTCGCCTCCGTTGACGTGTCGGCCGACGGTGGCCTCGTCCTGACGGTCCGGCATTCGGGCCTGGGCGATTGGATGCGATACTTCACCCACGTAGACATGCAGGGCCGACCTGTGCCCAGCGCCTCGTCGCATGCCACGGAACTCGGCATGTCCGTGCTGCGCCAGGACGACAAGCGGCTGGTCCTGACGGTTCCGCGGAGTACCAGCCCCGCCGAGGCGCGCTCCCTCTCTGCCATCAACTGGTCGGCGTACCAGCGACTGCTGCAGGCAGAGTCGCCCGTCAGTAGCTTCATGGCTCGCGGCGTCGGTGATCGCCATGTCAGCACGCTGGTGAACACGCGGCGTCTGCGCGGCATGCTGCGCGAGGACGCACACATCGCTGTCGTTGGCGCCACACCCGGCCACGTGATGACCTTGGTCATGCCGGTGAATGCCGAGAGCCTGAGTGTTGCCGGCTCCGGTCCGGAAAGCGGACGACTCATCGCCGACCTGCCGGCGGACACGATCATCTTTGATGAGATGTTCAGAGTGCGCGCCTACGCTACGGACTACGCCAGGCAAGTGCGCGAGCGCGCGCTGGCGTGGCAGGCATCGGGCATCAAGATGAAACGCTTCGATCCGGCTGGACCTGAGATCGAAGAGTCGCCGGTGACCTTCGCCGAGCGCGTACTTTCGTCGCCTGTCTCGGCCAACCTCTGGAGCCCGGCAAACGATCCGATTTCCGAGGTTCACTACGTGGCGTACATGCGTAACCGCTACGCGACCCACGCGCCGATCGTGCGTGCCGGCGTCGACTGGCTGCAGACACGCGCTGCCCGGCGCGATTACATGAGCTACTTCGCGCCGCCCTTCGACGTGTTTCCCGATGGGCAGCTTCCACCGTCGCACGATGTGCAGGCGCAGCGGATGCACGACCTCACGGATCTGGCGGTTACGGTCGAATTCTCCGCGGTCGGAGCGCCGGGTGCGCCAACCTCATCGTTGGGTGAACTGGTCTCCGACCGCCCCAAGGAGCCTGTGAGGGCAGCCGGGGGGTGATGGCGGGACCGCGGCGGCGCGCGAGGGACTGTGATCGGCATCATGCCTGGTGACATTTCGCAAGAACTCGCGACCGATGTCCACGCACTGTCATTTTTGCTTCCTACGCTGAGCGAGTCCGCAGACAGGGGTGCGGCACATGCAGCCGGTCGGTTCACTTCGAGGAGCATCTGTCATGCGCAAGCTACTGGCCGCGGGCGTCGCCTGCGTGCTCACCCTTTCCGCCGCGTCCATCGTCGCGGCGCAACAGGTCGTCGAGACGCCTGCCGAGGCGTCTTCCGCCTTCGGCTTCGGTCATGGTGGCCATGGCCATGACGGCGTGCGCACCGCCACGCCGATCAAGCATCTGGTGGTGATCTTTCAAGAGAACGTGTCGTTCGATCACTACTTCGGCACCTACCCGTTTGCCGAGAATCCCAGCGGCGAGCCCGCGTTTTACGCGCGACCGTTCACACCGCCGGTGAACGGATTGACCCATCGCCTGCTTACCCGCAATCCGAACGCAGGCAATGCCGCCAACGGCGACGGCGCGATCAACCCGTTCCGCCTCGCTCGTGCGCAGGCGGCCACGGCCGACCAGGATCATGGCTACACCGCCGAACAGCGTGCCTTTGACGGCGGCAGGATGGATCTCTTCCCGCAGTACACCGGTCGTGGCGAAATGCTTCCGGGCGGCGATCCCTCTCAGGAGGGCAAGGGCCAGGTCATGGGCTATTACGACGGCAACACCGTCACGGCGCTGTGGAACTACGCCCAACACTTCGCGATGAGCGACAACAGCTACGGCACCACCTTCGGTCCGTCGTCGCCCGGTGCGCTCAACCTTATCGCCGGCCAGACCGCTGGCGTGATCGATACCTTGAACGGCACGGGCGCCACCACAGACGACGGTCATGGCGGACTGACGATGATCGGCGACCCCGATCCCATCGGCGACGTCTGCTCCTCGCCCACGGCCAGCCAGGTCACGATGGGGGGCCGCAACATCGGCGACCTGCTCAACGACCGCGGCATCACCTGGGGCTGGTTCCAGGGTGGCTTCGACCTCACGCGTACCAACCCCGACGGCAGCACCGGCTGCGCACGTCGTACGCTGTCGCAGGTCACCCACAGCACGTCCAACGACTACAGCCCACATCACGCGCCGTTCCAGTACTACCCGTCCACCGCGAACCCAACGCATGCGCGCCCGGCATCGATCGCCGCCATCGGCCACAGCGGCGATGCGGCGAATCATCAGTACGACATCGACGACTTCTACGATGCGCTCGACGCAGGCAACCTTCCGGCGGTGAGCTTTCTCAAGGCGCCTGCCTATCAGGACGGCCACGCCGGCTACTCGGATCCGCTCGACGAGCAAGCCTTCATCGTGCACGTGATCAATGCGCTTCAGCGCAGCGGCGATTGGCAGGACACGGCGGTGGTGATTGCCTATGACGACTCGGATGGCTGGTACGACCATCAGGAGCCGCCGCACGTGAACGGTTCGCAAGGCAGCACCGATGCACTCGATGGTCCGGGCCTCTGCAAGGGTCGCGCCGTGCTGCCCGGCCTGGACGGCAAGACGCCGGCTCAGGGGCGTTGCGGCTTTGGCCCGCGCCTGCCGCTGATGGTGATCTCGCCATGGGCACGAGAAAACACGGTGGACCACAGCGTGACCGACCAAAGCTCCATCACGCGATTCATTGAAGACAACTGGCTCGACGGCAAGCGTATCGGCGGCGGGTCCAGCGATGCGCAGGCGGGGAGCCTGGACGGCATGTTCGATTTCTTCCTGCCGCGCCTGTTCGACCGCAGGCTGATTCTCGACGAATCCACCGGTCAACCGAAGCAACCCGTGGGTTGGCCGTACTGGCCGATCGGAAAGGGTGGGCATGGTTGATCGCCGCCGTTTCCTGATAACGGCGGGTTGGACGGCTGCGGCGGGATGTCTCCCGCCGCAGCTGTTCGCGCATGACATGCGTGCCATGAAACCCGCAGCCTCCGGGCAGGTGGGCAACGCGTTGTGCATGCATGCCATGGGCGACACCAGCCATCTACCGGGGCTGGTCGATCCCGCGACGCTCACGCCCTTCGTCGACGCCTTGCCCATTCCGCCCGTGCTCCATGCCGAGAGCGGAAAGCCCTTGCACGTGCGCATGGCGGCCTCGGAACAGAAACTGCACCGCGATCTTCCACCGACGACGCTCTGGACATACGGCGGCACCTATCCCGGTCCAACGATCGAGGCGCGCAGTGGGCAGCCGATCGAGGTGACCTGGGAGAACGCGCTGCCGACGAAGCACTTCCTGCCCATCGATCACGCCATCTGCGGCGCGGAGGCGGACAAACCGGACGTTCGCGCGATCGTCCACCTGCACGGTGCCAAGGTGCCGCACAAGGACGATGGCTTTCCAGAGGACTGGTACGTGTCCGGCGTATCGCGCAGGCATCGCTATCCGAACGCGCAGGACGCGGCGACGCTGTGGTACCACGACCATGCGATGGGCATCAATCGGCTGAACATGTATGCCGGGCTGATGGGGCTGTACCTGCTTCGCGACGAACACGAAGCTGCGCTCGGACTGCCGTCCGGCGAACAGGAACTACCGCTGGTGCTCGCGGACCGCCTGCTTCGACGCGACGGACGCCTGTATTACCCCGATTCGGGCGATGCCAAAGCCCCCTGGGTGCCGGAAGTCTTCGGCAATCTCACGCTGGTGAACGGCGCTGTGCTGCCTCGCGCCGACGTGCAGGCGCGGCGTTATCGCCTGCGCGTGCTGAACGCGGCGAACGGACGCTTCTATCACCTGCGCTTTCGTGACCGGCGACCGTTTCAGGTCATCGGTTCGGATCAGGGCCTGCTCGCCGCACCGGCGAGCATGACGTCGCTGTTCCTCGCGCCAGGCGAGCGCGCCGACATCGTCGTCGACTTCAGCGGGGCGGGCGGCTCGACGGCCGAACTGATGAATGACGCGCTGCCGTTCATGCGTTTCGCTGTTCGGCAGGGCGCGGTACGCGACGAGAGCCGCGTGCCGACGGTACTTCGCGAACTGCCGCGGGTCACCGCATCGACGGCATCGCGCACGCGCGAGTTGACCCTGGACGAATACAGCGATTGCATCGCGACGCCCATGTTGATGCTGCTGAACGGCAAGCGATGGCACGAGCCGGTGACGGAAACGGTAACCCTGGGCAGCACGGAAATGTGGAACCTCGTGAACCTGACCGAGGATACCCATCCGATTCATCTGCACTTGGTGCGCTTCCAGATCCTGGATCGTCGCCCGTACGACGTGGACGAATACATGGAAAAGAAGACCCTGCGTTACGTGGGGCCGGCGCAGGAACCGCCGCCGCACGAGCGTGGCTGGAAGGACGTGGTACAGGCGTATCCGGGCATGGTCACCCGCATCGTGGCGACCTTCGACGGTTATGCAGGCCGTTATGCCTGGCATTGCCATCTCGCCGAACACGAAGCCAACGAGATGATGCGACCCTTCGACGTCGTCGCCGGGTAACGCCGCGGCTAGCGCGCTTCGCTGCGAAGTGCCGCCTGCCGCGCCGTGGCGTCGAGGCGAAGGATGGGATAGGCGCCCACTTTCTGTGCCGTGTACCACGGGCTGCGTTCGAAAAAGAACGACAGCCGTGCGCGCGGGCTCGCGGCAAAGGCCGGGTCGCTATGGAGCCTGGCATCGAACGCCGCCTTCAGCGAGGGATCTTTCGCCAGCATCTCGCGGGCCAGGGCTTCGAGCACGCGAGGCTCGCCGTATTCCTTCGGCTCGAAGATGGCATCGAGGTAGCCCCAGCGCAGCAACGAGTCCGGCGCGCGTGCGTCGAGCAGGTTCAGCACAAGCACGGCGTCGGCCTGGTCGGCGCGCACGATGACGGTGCCGGCCGGTAGATCCACCGTGGTGGGCGTGGGTGAGATCGTCACGTCCTTGAGCATGTGATGCCCTTCGAACGGCTTCTCGGACCACGTGGGTTGCGAGAGCTGATCCTGCGTGACCGCCACGTGCGTTGCGGCCGTTGTGCGGGTGTAGGGAATGCCGTGGGCGTCGAGGCGTTCGATCACAACCGTCCACTGCGGCGGAATGGCCCAGGCGGCAGGCAGTGGCGCAGTCACATCCGGCAGCAGGTCGTTCCAGCTCTGGATGGCGTACGTCTTCTTGATCGTCGGGTCGTAGCGCACCCAGGTGTCGCCCGAGATGTCGCTGGCCGTCTGGGTGAATGCATAGCCTTTCAGCGTGAACGGCTTCGAACGCGGGTCTTCCTTGAAGGTGACGGGCAGCGCGGCATCCGGCTTTGCCGACTGCGCGGCTGCCCAGGCGTCGGCGTCGCGCGAGGCCTTCAACAGTGCGGCCGGATCGCGGTTCACGGTTTCGAACACGCTGCGCAACACGTCATAGGTGGCGCGTACGCGCACCTCGTAGGACTTGAGCATGTGTGTTTCGATCAGCAGCCCCGCACGGTTGCGGATGGCGGCATAACCCGTCGAGAAACGTGGCCCTGAGCCGAAGTTGGCAATGCCCTTGGTGATGTCGCGACCGTCGCGGAACTCGAGATAGGGCGACGCGAGATGACCGAACGCTTCGTAACGGGGCATGACGTCGTTGGCATAGGCTTTCGCCTGCCACGCGGCAATCGAAGGCGGTAGCTTGTGGGCATCCTCGGCATACCAGGTAAGGTCGTACTGGTAATCCGCACCATCGGTGGTATGGATGTCGACCAGCAGGTCCGGTCGCCATGCGTTCCACAGTGTTAGCCAGGCCCGCGTTTCCGGCGCGTCGGCCTTGACGTAGTCGCGATTGAGATTCAGATACTGCGACTGGCCGCGGAATCCCATTTCCTCCGGTCCGTTCTGATTGATCCGGAAATAGGGCCCTGAGTTTTCGTGTCCATCCACGCTGTAGACGGGGATATAGACCAGCACCGCATGTTCGAGGAGGTGGGGGAGGCGACCCATCTTGGCGAAGTCGCGCAGCAGCATGAGGCCCGCGTCCTTGCCTTCGATCTCGCCAGGGTGGATGCCTGCCTGGACCAACACGATCGGTTTGCCCGCTGCGCGGGCACGTTCCGGCGTGAGATCCCCGTCCGTCGCCGCGATCACCACGGTCATCGGTCGCCCTTCCGGCGTGGTGCCGAAGGTTTCCAGGCGAATCGTGTCCGGCGACGCCATGGCGAGTCGGCGCAGGAATGCCTGAGTTTCCGCATACGACGGCGTTTTGTGGAACCCGTACGCCTCGGCGGGCGTGGTCCAGGTGTCTTTCGCATGGATCGTCATGGGGGCCACCGCGATCAGGGCGAGGAGGAGGCGTGCGGGGAACGTCGCAGGCATGAACACCTTCCGGCTGTGTGAGCGCGTCATTGTGTGGGTTTTTCGTCCCCAGCTCCATGCCGTAGGTGGCATAGCACGTCGGACATTGTCGACGGCTCCCTGGCGCCATCGTCCTCGGGCGACAGACGCCTCGTCGCCGCCCGATTATCGTCACGCGGCTCAATGTCTATCGCAAGGATGAAAGATGACTTACCTGCCTTCCATGGGATGTGCCGGGCGTGCCGGCATGTTCGTTCTTGCCGTGGCCCTGGCGCCTGCGGCATCGGCCAACACGCTGCAGGGCGCTGATACGCCCGCGGACGCGGAGAAACCTGCGATCACGAGTGAGAGCAGCACGAACCGGAGGCCGTCCGCGTTGCCGCGCGGCCTGCCGTTCGCGACGACCGACGATGAAAGTACGTTTCGCGAGATCGCGCGACACGCTTCGCTCTTTCCGATTCCCGCGCCGCACCGCGTGGCGAAGGATTTCCTCGCGCAACGCCTGGGCATCGATGGCGATGGCTATGTGGTGGCGCATTTCGCTACGGCAGAGCAGCGTGCCAACGGAAAGCCCGACCAGGTGATGCCGCTGACCGACGCGCTGATAGAAGCGTTTCCCGACCACGACCGGCATGGCTGGTTTGCCGAACTGTCGGACATGGTGGGTGGCCTTAACGGCGGCGGCGCATCGAGTCCAGGCGTCGTCGCCACAGCGATGCGTGTGGCACATGGCAAGAGCGCCGCAGACGTCTTTTCGGCGCTCGGTAAGCTGTTGTGGAGCCGGACCGGACCGGGCTACATCTACAACACGTTCATCGCGAGCGGCAATGTCGTGGCGACGGTCCGTGAAGACCATCGGCTGCTGGATGATGCATTTGGCATCTACGCCGTCGGTGGTTTCGATGCCGATCACGCCAGTCCGATCCGGCTCTCTCAAGTGGTGGACGCCTTCGCTGCGCCCGGTGCCTTCGCCGAACTGCCGTACGTCAGCCGGTTGAAGGCGGAGTTGGACGCGTATTGGTCTCGAATCCGCGCCGATTGGTCTTTGCTGGCGCGCTACGAGTTCGTCATGCAGGCACGTCATGCGCGCGATACGGGTCTGCTAACCGCGGTGCAATACCGCACGGTGATGCAGGCGGCGGCGCCGACGGTCCCGCGCGAGGGCGCCGTGACTCTCGAAGCGTTGCGGCAGACGGTTGATGGTACGGGCCAAGCCTTCCTCTTCGACATCAACGGCTACGCGGCGAGCGATCTCATCCGCTTCGTCGCTCCGGACAAGAGCGAAATCATGTACATGCCGGGCGAATCGTCGCCGTTTGTGGTCGTGCGCGATGAGGCGGCGCTTCGGCAATGGGTACTGACGCAAGCAAAAGACCCGGCAAAGCTGACCCGTCTGCTTGCGCATTTTTCCGAGCACGATACTCAGGACGGCCTGTTCTGGACGGGGGTGAAGCACGGTCTGGAAAACCTGGGCAGCGGTCGCTGGCGGGCCGATAGCGACGCCGTGGACCATGCGGACACGGCGATCGTCGGCGACGTGTTCGAGGCCATGCGGACACAAGCCGAAGCACGCTTGCGTAGCGATGCGACGGTGCAGGCCAGTACGGCTTGGGATGCGTGGCGAACCACCCTCAACCGCACGGCCACGCTCCTCGCGCCACTGGGCTATGTGCCTGCGTTGGCCATTCCCTTGCAGGCAGTCACCGGGCTCGCCGGCCTCGGCATAGGCGTGGAACAGGCCATCGACGGCCGTACCGAGGCGGAGCGGTTGAGTGGCGTAGAACAGGCGGTATCCACGGTCGTGACCAATGTGCCGCTGGGTGCGCTGTTCGGGGGCGAAATGCGTGGAGCGAGAGAGGGCGAGACGAAGGCCGATGGGAGCCCGTCGTTCGTTCGTCCGCAGCGCGTCCATGGAAAGATCGGCTACCCCCTGGGACCTACCCGGCCACCCTCCTGGCCAGCTGAGACAGTGGATCGCATCTATGCGCACGACGACGGCCGTCCCGGCCTTTGGATGGCGGCCGACCTGCGGCGCCACACTCGTCAGCAGCTGCCGCCCCGTGCGTCGCATCTCGGCGACGGCACCTATATTCAAGGCGGCGAGATCTACGTGCCATGGCGCCATGCCTCGCACGTGCGCCTGGCGCGTCTGATGCACAGTGAAAGCGGCTATCGCATGGCTCTGAGCGATGACACACCCGGCCCCCTTGTGGAACGTGGAAGCGATGGCCTCTGGCAGTTCGCCGAGATCGAGCAGAACTATCTGCCCGGAAGCTTGATTGCGCACCGCGTAGCGGGGATGCTCACCGCCGATCCTCGCGTGCTCGCTCATGCTGCGGAGGTGCTTGAACAATTCGGAGTCTCGGAGTCCTCACCGGGGGTGACCGGTATCGGCCCCGATGCGGACGCCGGAGAGCCCTTGCTCAAGCTGAGCGTCGGACACGGATTCATCGAGACCCTGTCCGCACGACTTCGCGATCCCACGGCCAAGGTGTGGACGCCGACCGAACTGCGTCTGGTCGCACCGATCCTGGCTGAGGCGACGCGTCGTCCGTTCGCGCTGTCTCTGGCGGATGGACGACTCGTCATCGCCGTATTGCCCGACGGGCGGGAAGTGACGGAGGGGTTACCCGCCACGGCGCTTCGCATAGAAATTCGTGGCGACAAGTATGTGGTGCTCGGACCGCGGCTGCCGGATACCGATGAGTCCTATGCCTCGGTGTTTTCTGCGTTCGAAAGGCAATACAGGCGTCTGGCCACACGCGATCAGGTGGTGGATCCCGCGCAGCGCGAACACCTTTTCCGAACCATGTTGGCCGACATGATCGATGCCAGGGGCACGCGCCCCGACCTCGAGCGCATGCACCGGTACTGGATCGACGGCCTCCGTCTGGCCACGAAGCACAAGGAGAGGATCAAGGCGTTATCACACCTGAGGTATGCATTGGCGAACGATTCGCAATCGCTGACGCCGGAACAGAGACGGCAGATCGACGAGGTACGTGACGTTCTGCCCAATACCCTTGCCGCGGACGTCACCGACTCGCGGCTGCTGGCGGCGGGTGTGATGGCTCGGATCGTGGAGCGGCAGAGCGCATTGCTGCCTCCGGCGCTGGCTCACCTCGCGGTCCGGGATCCAGACATCCTGAGACGAGCGAGGGCCGAAATGGGGGACGAATTCGGTATACAGGACAGCTACTACGTGAAGCTTCGGCATCCGGATGGCCGAATGCAGGTCGTCAAGGTCAACTTGAACGCGGCTGCTACAGGGTACGAGTTGTTGGCGCCAGGCGATGCGACGAATCGCGCCACTGGGTATTACCTCGTCGAGCGAGACGGCATGTGGCGACCCGAACAGTCACTTGCAGACGGCTTCGTTCTCGTGGATCCCGGTGAGTTCATTGCCACCACCCTCGCGGTCGGTAGTGTCCTGCCGGTCGATGTCGCGAGTGACCTTCAGAGTGTCATGGGCATCGTGGACGCCATTCCGCAGCCGCTATTGCGCTTCTTCAGTCGGTCGCTCACGGGCGCCGAGATCGCTGCCGACGGCGGGGTGGTCCTCACGCTCCGACATCCCACGTCGGGCGCCGTCTTGCGCTATGCGACGCACGTCGATCGACATGGGCAGCCCATCGCTTCCGCCCCGCCGACGGTCGCCATCGCTGCCGACGCGTTACCTTTCATCGATCAGCATGTCACGCCGCATGTGCCGTCCGCGACGAGACAAGGGGTTTCCCCACCAGCCCCATTCGATTCCGCCGCTTATAGGGAACTCGTCAGGACGGGACAGCCAATCAGTGCGTTCTTCGGCGGGGGATTCGCCGATCTGCACGTCAGTGCCCTGGTAAAAACGCGGCGGTTGCGTGGCATGTTGCGCGAGGATTCGCACATGGCGCTCGTGGGAGCCGCGGCGGACCACCTGTTCACGCTGGTGCTGCCCGTCGGTGAAGACGCCTTGCGGATGGCAGGGGCGGAGCGATCCGTCGGTCGCCCACTGCACGTGTTGCCCCCCGGTACGCTGATCGTGGACTCGATCTATGGCGCGGCGGTGAGCGCAGAGCATTACCCAGCCTTCGCACGTGAGGTGGCTCGTGGGTGGGAGGCAGCGGGTTGGCGCGTGACGCGATTGGAGCCCGATGGGCGTGAAGTGAGTGAATCGCCCATTGCCTTCACCGAGCGGATGCTCTCGACACCGATAACGGTGAATCTATGGAATCCGGAGCACGATCCGATATCCGAGCGACGCTATGTCGACTATGCGCGTCGCCGTTACGCAGGCGGTCTTCCTGTGCGTCATGCGGGGCTGGATTGGCTGGTGACGCGGGAGGCCCGGCGGGATTATCTGAGCTACTTCCAGCCTGACACCATGGCCATCCCCTTCGCCGACGATGCCCCGGCTCATGATCCAGTCGCATCGAGCGTCCGCGGTCTGGCCGAGACGGCCGTCGCTGCCGGGCTGACTTCGGGCGTGGCCCCAGGTATCTAAGGACGCGCTGAGCTCGGGCCAGGATCAGCGAGTGCGTCGCCACGCCCATGCCGATGCACCTCGCTGATCCGGACATGGTCACCCACACCGTGTGTATTCCCGCGACCACAGGGGAGCCCCGAAACCAACCGCGCCGTCGGCATGCGTTCGTCGGCGTGGGCGGCGTAGGACACCGGATCACGTCGATGCCGCCATCGCAATCCGTTCTCGGGCGACAGACGCTCCGTCGTCGCCCAACTATCGTCACGCCCCTCGATGTCCATCAACAGGGATGAAAGATGACTTACCTGCCTTCCAAGAGACGTGCTCACCTGCTCCTGCTCGTTGCTGCTCTGGTACCTGCGACGAGCGTCGCCAGCGCATCGGATCCCGCCTTGCGCAGGGACGCGGCGCAAACGGCGAACGCGAGCGATACGTCCGCGACACGCCAGCTTCCCGCATGGCCGCGCAGCCTGCCGTTCGCGACCGCCGACGACGAGCGGACGTTTCACGAGATCGCGCGCCAGGCGTCCCGGTTTCCTATTCCCAATCCGCGCCGCGTGGCGAAGGACATCATCAAGGAACGCTGGAACATCGATGGCGATGCGTACGTGGTCGCTCATTTCGCCACCGCAGATCAACGCACCCGCGAAACCCCCGACAACGTGATGCCCCTGATCGACGCGCTGATCAACGCCTTTCCCGATCATGATCGGCATGGCTGGTTCGCCGAACTGTCGGACACGGTGGGTGGCCTGAACGGTGGCGGCGCGGCGAGTCCCGGCATAGTCGCTACGGTCGTGCACCTCGTGCATGGCAAGAACGCCGCGGACGTCTTCTCGACGCTTGGCAAGTTGCTGTGGAGCAGGACCGGCCCCGGATATATCTACAACACGTTTTTTGCGAAGGGCAACGTCGTTGAGACCGTCCGCGAGGATCGCCGCCCGCTGGATGAAGCGTTTGGCATCTACACGGTCGGCGGTTTCGATGCGGGCCACGCCAGTCCGATCCTGCTCTCGCAGTTGGTGGAATCTTTCGCTGCGCCCGGCACGTTCTCGGAACTGCCGTACGTCAGCCGGTTGAAGGCCAAGCTGGACGCGTACTGGGCCCGAACCCGCGCCGACTGGCCCTTGCT
>Ga0209148_1000733_pt1 | contig 25583 bp, 17 predicted proteins | sample AraplaCol_mMF_r2_2_FD_184288 | JGI IMG/M metagenome (GOLD analysis project Ga0209148, IMG submission 184288) | Arabidopsis root microbial communities from North Carolina, USA - plate scrape CL_Col_mMF_r2 (SPAdes) (version 2) | ecosystem: Host-associated > Plants > Roots > Endosphere | place... | reverse complement strand
TATCAGGGCTGGCTCGGCTATGCCTGGGGCCTCGATGGTTTCGATGTCATCGAGCGGGCAACGCCGGGCTACGGCATGCCGGCCTATGACGCCAACGACATCTATCTGCTCGACGGCCAGGCGATGGTGGCCTGCACTGCCGGCATGGTCTCGCCCTCCTGCGCGACCGGCGGCACGCATGCGACCGAGAATGAGAGCTATCGCCGCATCGCGCTGAACGGCGCCACCAATGAATGGAAGGTGACGGACAGGGACGGCACCGTGTCGACCTTCCGCTCGGTGGCTGCGGTTGCCAACCTCAATCCGACTGCCGGCACGCCGGCCTATGATCTGGCGATGAGCTACCGCTGGCTGTTGACTTCGGTCACCGACACCAACGGCAACACGATCGCCTACACTTATTATTGCCCTGCAAATCCGGTCTGTTATCCGCAAAGCATCAGCTACAACGGTACGGTGATCGGCTTCCAGTTGGAGGCCCGTCCGGACATGATCCTGATGGGCAATGGCCGCGACATTTCTGAGACCAATCTGCGTGTCAAATCGATCACCATTTGGGTCAGCAATGTCGTGCGCGGCGCCTATAAGCTGACCTACGATCAGGCGCCGTTCTCCAACACTTCGCGGCTGACCCAGGTCACACGCTACGGCACCGACGCGACCTTCGCCTCAGACGGCACCATCACCGGAGGGACGGCGAAGGTGCTCGGCCAGATGACCTATCAGAATGCCGATGGAGTCTACGCGAGCGCGGCCGTTTCGTTCGGAAACCAGCGAGCGCCGAATCAAGTTGGCGATCTGGATCTCGACGGCCGGGATGAGATGTTCGGCGACAAGATCACACAGGTGGATACATGTACACCTAGACAAGGTCCTTGCCCCGCCCTGCAGCGTACCAAATACATTTACAAGTTCAACTTGAGCGGTGCGTTAAGTGCAACCGTCTCACTGCTGCTCGACACGACTAACTATGTGGATCCTAATAATCCTACCTTCTTCTCTCAGCCCGGCCGGTTCATAGCAAGCAAGAACACCTTGGATTTCGCTGACTCGCTGGTAACTGGATATACAGACGGACATACCGGTCGCACAACCTACACGTCACGCAATTCGCTCGTTGAAACAGACACTTCGTTGGGGCTGACCAAAGTTTCCTGTAGGCCTGCACCCGTCGGCTACGAAGCGGTATGTGGGGGATTTTCAACCAACCCACCATCACCCGACCCTATTATCGCCGACACTAATGGTGACGGTGTTGACACCCTGAACGCTTACAGTTCCAATTATCGTGTCTACGGCGTCGGCGATTTTCTCGGCAACGGCAAACAGCAGCCGCTCATTTGGACTCCCGGCGGAACGTCAACGAAAGGCATGCTTTCTAACGGCGCCTGGCAACCAGGCGCAACCTCGTTTCCTATTTCCTGCTCCAGTGGGTCAGGAACACCTGGCAGCTGCGTTTTGGCCGACGTCAACGGCGACGGTGCGACGGACGTTGTTCAGTACAACGGCACCAACGGCAGCACGACTGTTTGGCTATCGACCGGGACGGGCTTCAAAAGCTACAGCGTCGGGTCGCTGCCAGGACCGACTGCGGTGCTTCGCGATTTCGACGACAGCGGCAAGGCTTCCGTCATCACCATCGGCGGGACGATCACGTCACAGCCTTACAGAACCGGCGCGGTGCGGGTTTTCTCGCTGCGGCCGTCGTCGACGGCGATGACGCCAGTTGAGTTTACGCTGCCGGTACCGCTTTCAGCCGGCACGGTGGTCGGCGACTTCAACGGCGACGGCCTGCCTGACTTCACCAATTACGGCAGCATGTTCATCTCGAATGCTGGCACCGGCAATCCGAATCTCGTCAAGCAGATCACGACGGAACTTGGCGGCACTGTAGCGGTCGAATACACGCCGTCATCGACCTGGACGAACAACTACCTGCCGCAAGTGGTGCATGCGGTGACGAAGCTGTCGGTCGGCGACGGTCGTGGTCAGACAGCGGTTAGCACCTATCAGTACGCCGGCGGCAAGTACGACCCGGCGGCGCGCAAGTTTTTGGGCTTCTCCTCGATCGTCGAGACCAGGCCTCTGGCCAATGGCGAGACGGCGCCCTCGACGGTGACGACCACCTACCGGCAGGACCTCGCCAGCTACGGCCTGCCGTCGCTGACGGTGTGGAAGGATGGCGCGGGCACGGTCCACAAGCAGGTGGCCGAGACCTATGCGGTCAATACGGCGACAAAACCCTACACCGCACAGAACACGGCGACCGACACGACGTTTATCGAGAACGTCACGTACACGCTCCGGGTCGAGCGCGGCTTCGATGCCTACAACAATGTCGTCAGCCTGAAGGACTATGGCCGCACCGACGCCAGCGGCGACGAGACCTGGACCGAGCGCTTCTTCTCGCCCAACGCCTCGGCCTATATCGTCTCTGCCCTGATTGCCGAACGGACGCATGCCGGCCTGACCAGCACCGATCCCTATGTCGGCTACAGGCACAATTACTATGACGGCAACACGGCCGATGTCTGGGCGGTGCCGACCAAGGGCAATCTGACCTGGGTGCAGACCTTCAGCGATCCCGCCGTGACCAAGGCGGTGAACCAGTATTTTGCCTATGATGCCTACGGCAACAAGATCGCGGCCACCAACGGCCTCGGCCACAAGACCGAATGGGATTATGACGCCACCTATCATCTCTACCCGGTAACCGAGCGGGCGCCGCGCTACTTTGCGACCGGCGGCCAGAGCGCCGACACGCGCTTTGTCTCGACCGCCACCTACAATCCCGTCTGCGGGCTGCCGGCGACCAGGACCGACGTCAACGGCCTGGTGAAGACCTTTGCCTACGATCCGTTCTGCCGTCTCTATCAGGTCTCGCAGAGCGTCACCGGCGCCTATGTCAGGAACCAGTTTGTCAACGAGGGCAATCCCGGGGCGCAGGCGCTGATCAGATACACGCCGCTCCCCAATGGCGCGGGGGAGGATTTTACCATCTCCTGGTATGACGGGCTTGGCCGGGTCTACCACGTGGAAACGCCCGGAGAGACGGCGGCCGGGCCAAGGCGCGTTGCCGACACCGACTATGATCCGCGCGGCAATGTCTTGCGCACGAATTTCCCTCGCTTCGTCGGCGAGACCGCGCAGTGGACCACCAACAGCTACGACTGGGCCGACCAGTTGACCAAGACCGTCAATCCGGATGGCAGCCAGCGCAGCTATCTCAACGATCTCGCCACCGCGCCCACCACCACCCCGCGGCTGCATGGCACGACAATGACCGACGAGCTCGGCCATCAGACCCGGACGGCATGGTCGACGCGTGGCGATGTCGCGGGCGTGGTTCGTGACTTCGCCGGTCTTCAGCTTGCGCAAACCCGCACCTTCGACGTGCTTGGCCGGCTGGTCGGCCTTACCGACACCAGCGGCTCGACCTGGACCTACACCTACGACATGCTCGGCAACCGGCTGTCGGCGTCGGATCCCGATCTCGGCACCTGGACCTATGTCTACGATGCCGCCAACCGACTGGTCAGCCAGACCGATGCCAGGGGCACGGTCACCAATCTCAGCTACGACCAGATGGACCGGTTGCTCCTGAAGACAGCAACGGCACCCGGCGGCAGCCCGGTTGTGCTCACCCAGAACACCTATGACCAGGCGGCTCCAAGCTCTTGGTACAACATCGGCCAGCTCACCACCTCGACCAATGCGACGGCGACGCACAGCTACAATTATGACGGGCTTGGCAAGCTCGGCAGGCATGACGCGACCATTGCCGGCCTGACGCACACCACGGTCGACATCCGCGACAGGGCCGGCCAGACCCTCCTAAGGAATTACCAGCCGGGCGATCTGTGGTTCGGCGACTGGGACCACCGCCTGCAATACACCGCCGGCAACAAGCTGTACTCGGCTCCCGGCTACATCACCTCGACCATTTACGAGGCCGATGGCCAGACGAAGGAGATCACCTACGCCAATGGGGTGAAGACGTCCTTCACCTATTCGCCGACCCGCCGCTGGGTGACGCGGATCACCACATCTGGCCCCAACGGGCCAATGATGGATCGCCAGTTCACGCGCGACGCCCTCGGCCGCATCACCAACATTGTCGGGGCCTCGGCCACGGGACCCAACAGCTGGAACTATGTCTACGACAATGCCGACCGGCTGATCTCGGCGGACAATCTCGGCGACAACACGCTCGACGAAAGCTTCGTCTATGCCGCCAACGACAACATGCTCTCGCGCTCGCGTGTCGCCGGCAGCTATGTCTACCCCGCGGCGAGCGCAGCTCGTCCGCATGCGCCCATCAGCGTCGGCGCCAATGCGATGGCCTATGATGCCAATGGCAATCTCACCTCCGACGGCAGCCGCGCGCTCGCCTGGGACGAGGCCAACCGGCTGAAGACGGTCAGCCTTGCCTCCAACACCGTCAATCTTGCCTACGGCCCGGACGGGGCGCGCGCCAGGAAGACATCGAGCTTCGCGACGACGCTCTATCCCGACGCCGATGTCGAGATCAATCCGGCGACACCGGGCGCGGAGATCTACACGCGCTATCCGCATCCCGACATCAAGGTGGTCGGCACCACAAAATACTTCCTGCACCGCGAGCATTTGGCCTCGGTGCGCATGGTCACCGACATGTCGGGCGCCCTGGTCGAAGGCAACAGCTACGCCACCTATGGCGAGAGCCTCAACACCGGCTTCCAGACGCAGAAGGGCTACATCGGCGAGCGCTTCGATGCCGAGACCGGGCTGCTGTACCTCAATGCGCGGTATATGGATCCGGTGCTGGGGCGGTTTATTTCGCCGGATGATTGGGATCCGACGCTACCGGGTGCTGGGACCAACCGGTATGCGTACGCGCAGAATGATCCGGTCAATAAGAGTGATCCGAATGGGCATGCTGTCGAGACAAACGAGCCTGACTCGAAATTCAACTCGATCAACGGAACGTTAGCGCATGACAAGTTGGCTGGCAGCTTGGCGGGTGGCAACAGTAAAGAGCATCAATTCACACCAGAAGTTAGCATAAAGCAGATGGCAGATGATTTAATTGGATTCATTACAACTCGAGGTAAAATAGGCCTAAAGAGCCGACCAGACGCCATCCAGATTACAGGCCCAAAATCGGCCAGCTACTTCGACTGGAAGCCGGTAACACACGTATACCGCGCCGACCTTCAGGCAAAAGATGCCGCTCAAGCCGGCAAATGGCAGGCAGCGGCGAAGGCTTTGGGTATTGATTTGCGTCCAGCAACACCTGACGAGATTTCTAAGGCAGTAAAGGATCGGGCCATCATCGGTCATATAGTTGGAACTGATTTAAGCAATTACGATGTTCTTACTTACACAAGCAAAATACCTGGTATCGCGAACTATGATCTCGTAAAGACCAATACTAACGTATTTGACAACGCAAGACAAAATGCGAGCAATTGGGCAAATGATGCTCTAAACGGACTTATTCAGGGGATTGAAAGAGGTCCACCAATCGCCATGCCAGGCCCAGTCGGTCGTCCACGACCGCGCTCACCATAAGCAACTAGAGAGGAGAGATTACGTGACTGATGCGAGAATGCAGGGCTTGCGGGATCTATTAGCAACAATTTTGCGTGATTTTGACAGCCATAGAGGTGGCTTTAGTGGAATTAGCTATAATTCTCCGTGGCTTATGGCGACAGATTTCTGGGCGAAACGCACTGGGTGCTTTGTCGGTGAGCTTGAAGAGATGATAACCACAATACGCAGTGCAGACCTTTGCGGAATTAACCCAGATAATAAAAATATAGAGGTATTTGATAATTTCAAGAAAGCAGTTGAGAATTGGAGGCTTGAGGTTAACTATAGCGCCTCTCCGCTACGCTTGACTGCGAATGATATGAAAATATCCAATTATAGACACCTAAAACCCTATATTTTTAATACGATTCCATCGATGAACCTGGATTATCCGACCGTAGAGTTTGATGGCAGCGATTTGGTTTTCTCAGGTTTTTTGAATGATAGGTTTGGCCATCGAGTGTCTATGCGAATGTCTGTGAAAACTAGATACGGGGGTAAAATTTGGTTGAGTTTTCGTTTTCCGTATTTTGGACAAGGCGAGCCATCTTTACTTACCCACAATGACCTCACCGCTATAACCTTTAGAACTCAAATAAATTTTCCGGAAATTCCTGAGCTTGATTGGATTGCTCCTCGTGAGCATACGAATTCCGACAACATTGACTCCGTTCTTGATATTATACGAGTTATTTCGCAATACCTTAGTCCCACATTGCATTAGAAATTGCGACGGAAATTACGGTGACAGTGCACTTTTTACCCTGTTCGCCTAGCTATCGCCGCGCGCAGATTGACCACATGGCTCGCCTCGCCCGCATCGTCGTCCCCGATTTGCCGCACCACGTGACACAACGCGGCAACGGGCGGACCAAAGTGTTTTTCACGTCCGAGGACTACGCGCTCTACAAGACCTTGCTGGTCGAGCATTGCCGCGCTGTCAATGTCGGCACCTGGGCGTGGTGCCTTATGCCAAACCATGTGCATTTGATCCTGACGCCGACCGACCCGGACGGCCTGCGGCGCGCGCTCGCAAAGGTGCACCGCGCCTATGCCGGCATCATCCATGCGCGGCAAAAGAAAGCCGGACATTTCTGGCAAGGCCGCTTCGGCGCCGTCGCGATGGACGAGGACCACCTTTTGTCAGCAGTGCGCTATGTCGGACTGAATCCGGTGCGCGCAGGGCTGGTGAAACAGGCGGCCGATTGGCCCCGGTCAAGCGCCCGGGCGCATCTCACCGGCGAGCCCGACGGAGTTACCGATCCGCAGCCAATGAGGGACCGTCTGCGATCATCGAGCGGGCTGTTCGACCTGGTCGAGACGGATGCAGCGGCCTTCGACGCACTGCGCAAAGCCGAGAGCGTCGGCCGACCGGTGGGCGGCGAGGCCTTTCTCAGCCGGATTGCTGCCCAAACTGGAAAAGCCGTAAAACCAGGGAAGCGAGGCCGGCGGGGCAAAATTAGTGCACTGTCACCGTAATTCCAAAAGTGGATCCGGGAATGGAGAAACGGCTGGAGGTACCAGAAATAATCCAGGCGCAGTTGGCGATCACGGAAACAGAACAGACACCTAGAGCTAATGTTATCGTGAATGGACAATGGTCATTAGGAATGGAAAACACTAATTCGGCAAAGCGTTATACTGATATCTTGTATGTGCTCGGGGTAGCGCTGATTGAAATACGAGCGAGCGCTAGCCTGGAGGAGGCGCAGATTGTTGCTGACATATTTCATAATGTCCCAGCGAAAATATCTGCGTCCGAGGAGCCGGAAGCCATAGAGACTGAATTGCTCTCGAAAGCGAAGCGCCATGGACGCGAGCAAGCTATCAAACAGCTTCTTAAGCATGCGAAGCAAGCAAAGATAAAGTGACGCAAAATGCCTTCTGAATTTATGTAATATATGTCGGCGGAATTACGGTGACAGTGCACTTTTTATCCCGTTCGCCTGGCTGCCGCCGCGTGTAGATTGACCGCATGGCTCGCCTCGCCCGCATCGTCGTCCTGGTCTGGATTACGGTGACAGTGCACTTTTTCGCAATGTCGGCTTGACCTCCCAGGCCAAGGCTACCCCGCCTCTGCAGTCCAAAGCCGTCTCGGATAAGATCATGCCCCTCTGCTTGAGTAACAGGCGTCCATCGATCCTCAAATCCCTCGCACTCTTCTCCTGACGCAGCAGCCTCGCCCCCCACCTACCCTGTGGATAGACCCCAAACACCGCCATCATTCCCGACATCCGCCAGCAAGAAGCCCTAGACTGAAGCCCTAGGGGAATCGGGTGGATGTCGAGCAAGCCGAGTCATTGCGTCGTGTTGTTCACGCTGCTGGCTGTTGCCGGCTGCACCTCCGCGCCGGGCAAGGACTTTTTCACCGAGACCATCGACAGCCTGCACGCCAAGAATTCGCCCCTGCGAGCGGGCTATACCGGACCTGCCGCCGTCACTTCTGCGTCGAGCGCGGCACAGCGCTTCAACGGGGCGCAGTATCAGGGCACCGGCCAGTTCGTCTCGTCGGGCGCGCCGGTCACCAAGGTGACGAGCGACGGTTCCGGCAAGTTCGAGCTCAACCTGGTCAACGCGCCGATCGCCGACGCGGCCAAGGCGGTGCTGGGCGATGCGCTTCACCTCAACTACATCGTCGACCCGCGCGTGCAGGGCACGGTCACGCTGCAGACCTCGCAGCCGGTGTCGCAGGATGCGCTGGTCGATATCCTGCAATCGGCGCTGGCGGTGAATTCCGCCGGCATCACCAGCCGCGGCGGCACCTACCAGATCGTGCCGCTGTCGGAGATCATGGCCTCGACGCCGCCGGTCTCAGTGCCGTCGACCTCGCCGTCCGGCCCTGGCGTCAAGGTGCAGGTGCTGCAGCTGCAATTCATCGCCGCCGACGAGATGAAGACCATTCTCGAACCGATCACCCGCCAGGGCTCGGTGCTGCGCGTCGATTCCACCCGCAACATCATCACCGTCGCCGGCAGCGACAGCGACCTCAATGCCATCCGGGAAGCCGTTTCGGTGTTCGATGTCGACTGGATGCGCGGCATGTCGGTGGCGCTGCATCCCTTGAAGACCTCGAAGCCGGAAGCGGTCGCCGCCGAACTCGATTCGATCTTCGGCACCAAGGACGGTCCGGGCGCCAAGCTGATCCAGTTCATCCCCAATGACCGGCTGAATTCGGTGCTGGTGATCACCTCGCGCCCGGCCTATCTGGCGCGCGCGGCGACCTGGATCAACAAGCTCGACAGGCTGGCCGAGACCAATGAAAGCCAGCTCTTCGTCTACCAGATCCAGAACCGGCCGGCCAAGGAACTGGCATCGGTGCTGAGCTCGGTTCTCGGCACCACGGTGAAGACCGAAGGCCAATCGGGCGGCACGAACGTGTCGCCGGACCAGACGCCGATCGCCATGCAGTCGGACGGGGTCACGCCGGCGCCGCTGACCGGGCCGTCGCCCTCGCTGCCTCAGCAGGACAATGAGGCGCCCGCCCATGCCACCGTCGTCGCCGATGTCGAGAACAATGCGCTGCTGATCCAGACCACCGCGCGCGACTACCAACGCATCGAGCAGATCCTGACCAAGGTCGACGTGCTGCCGACGCAAGTCATGCTCGAAGCGGTGATCGCCGAAGTCACGCTCAACGACGACCTGAAATACGGCCTGCGCTGGTTCTTCGAAAATGGCGGCACCAAGGTCTCCGTGACCGACGTGGCCAAGGCAGCCGCGGCGGCCACCCTGCCCGGCTTCAACTGGAGCTACGCCACCGACAACATCCAGGTGACGCTGAACGCGCTTTCCAAGATCACCGACGTCAACGTCATTTCGGCGCCCACCATCATGGCGCTCAACAACCAGAAGGCGATCCTGCAGGTCGGCGACCAGGTGCCGATCCTGACCCAGCAATCGCAGGACACCGGCAACGGCAGCGCGCCGATCATCAACTCGGTCCAGATGAAGGATACCGGCGTCATCCTGACGGTGACGCCGCGCATCAACAATGCCGGCAGGGTGATGCTCGACATCCAGCAGGAGGTCAGCAACGTCACCAAGACGGAAAGTTCCGATATCGACTCGCCGACCATCCAGCAACGCAAGATCCAGACGCGCGTGCTGGTCAATGACGGCGAGAGCCTGGCACTGGGCGGCCTCATCCAGCAGAACAACAGTGTCGACCGCAGCCAGGTGCCGATCCTCGGCGACATCCCGATTCTCGGAAATGCGTTCAAGCAAAAGGACGACACCATCAAGCGGACCGAGTTGATTATCTTCATCCGGCCGCATGTCGTTCGTGATATCAATGAAGCCCGCGAGGTGACGGACGAATTCCGCGGCAAGATCAGCCTGCAGACGCCGATCCAGAAGCGGCGCGGCGGCACCAAGCTGCAGCAGGATTTGAAGAGGCTGGCGTATTGACGATGGTGACGCACCCCTCTCTCGTGCTTGCCGCCACCATCGCCCTGGCGGCCGTTCTCGCCGCCATTTCGATCACCGATTTCCGCCGGCAGATCATTCCGGACGGTCTCAACCTGGCGCTCGCCGGCATCGGTCTTTCCTACCAGCTGGCGGCGGAGGCAGACGGCCTGCCGGTGCAGCTCCTCTTTGCCGCCGCCACCTTCGCCGCCGCATGGCTGCTGCGGCGCGGCCATTTCCTCATGACCGGCCGGATCGGCCTCGGCCTCGGCGACGTCAAGATGCTGGCGGCCGCCGCGTGCTGGATCAGCCCGCTGTTGTTGCCGGTGCTGTTGTTCATCGCCAGCGCCAGCGCTTTGCTGTTCGTCGGCGGCCAGGTGGTCGCGACGGGGCCGGCGGCAGCGCGGGCCCGGGTCGCCTTCGGTCCATTCATCGCCATCGGCCTCGGCGCAAGCTGGGCGCTGGAGCAATTTGCAGGTCTAGACATGGGGCTGCTCTGATGATGCGCTTTCTTCAACCCTCCGAAAAATCGGGCCACGACCGCGACGATCGCGAAAGCGGTTTCACCCTGGTCGAGCTCCTGGTCGTGCTCGCCATCATCGCGCTGATCGCCACGCTGGCGGCACCGCAGGTGCTGCGCTATCTCGGCGCGGCCAGGACCAATGCGGCCAAGGCGCAGATCCGCAACATCGAAAGCGCGCTCGAACTCTATTATGTCGACAATGCGAAATACCCGACCTCTGAAGAGGGGCTCAACGCCCTGGTCGCGCAGCCTGCCGGCGAAACGCGCTGGAACGGGCCTTACCTCAAGGGGACAACCGGCCTCAAGGATCCATGGGGCAGGCCCTATTCCTACGAAGTAAAGGCCGATGCCAGCGGGGTGGTCATCCGCAGCCTTGGCAAGGACGGCAAGCCCGACGGAACCGGCGAGGACCAGGACGTCAGCAACTGACGGCGTCCGGAGAGCGCGCGCTCAATTCGTGCGAGGCGCCGGCGTGCTGGCCATATCGAGGCGGGCAAAACCCCGCGATGAATAGGCCGCGCCATCGCGCACCACCGAAAGGGTGAAGCGCACGGCGGCGGGCAGTTGCCGCGGCGCATTCCAGCCCGGCAGCCACGATGGCGGTGCCAGCGCGTTGTCGAGATATTCGAATTTCATGGCGCTCACGCCGCCGATCAGCCGCACCGGTTCGCTCGACACCGCTGCGCCGGGCTTGCTGCCGCGCCGCGTCTTCTGGACGATGGCCAAGGCGGCCCCCGTCTGGCCACCATCGGCAAGCGACACGGTGATCTCGCGCAATGCGGAGGATTTGAAACCGATCGCCTGAACGGCATTGAATTCGACCCGGGCACCATCGCCGCTGAGATAGAGCACCTGGTCCGGTGACGATTTCGACAGTGGCAAGGGCTCGGCATGGCTTATCGCCGTCTCGAGGAACCGCGATGCGGCATCGACCTCCATCTGGAACTCGGTCGCCTTTTCGATGCGCATCATTGTTCGCGCCTGGCCGAGAAAGACCATCATCAGCGATGTGATGACGCCGATCAGCGCCAGCCCCACCAACACATCGATGAGCGCAAAACCCGCCGCCGATGCCGAGGGTTGCGGATGCGCATTCGCGCCCGATGAAGCAGCCCCCGCAAGACGGCTGCGAACGGCGCGAGCCTTCGTCCGAGCGCGGGAGAGCGGCCAACTCATGGCTTGGCCGGGCCTTGCACCGGCACAAAGGTCAGAAACGGCCCGCTTGGAAACGCGCCGCCCGGCTTCTCGATGAGAACGGCGGTCACCTTCGCTTTCGCGACGTCTATCGTGCGGGTCTTCAGGGTCCAGCCGGGTTGCGCCGCGGTTTGTGCGCGGGCCTCGTAGTCGGCCAGCATCATGCGAACCGTCCTGGCCGCTTCGACCTGGCGCTTGGCCGCGGCAATGCTGCGGCTGGCCAGCACGATCGACTGGCTGGCGATGCCCAGCACCAGCGCCAGGATCGTCATGGCGACGATCATCTCCAGGATCGAGAATCCAGCTTCGGATGAGGCTTCGGGCGATGGCGCGGTCATGGCAAGGTTCGCCATGTCGGAAGCCCTGTCAGCCAGTTGACCGCGATGCGCGCGGTCCGCCCTTTCTGCTGCAGCGCGATGTCCATGCCGGAAGCGCGGCCGTCGGGAAGGAAGGTCAGCACGGTCTGCCGGTCGGCGACGACAGTCTCCTGGCCGGTGATGACGGTCATCTTAACATCGTCCGGCAAGGCCAGGCTGTCTCGTTCGCCGAAGCGGATGAGACGGCTGCCCAGATCGACAAGGACCTGTTTCGGCCGGGCGGTGGCGATGGCCGACGTGCGCGACAGGCGCAACCGCATGGTGATCTCGCCGGCCACCGTCTCCAGGCTCTTGGTGCGATAGTGGCTGACCAGCCCTGGTGCGGCGATGGCGGCGACAAGCGCCATGATCGCCAGCACCACCAGCATCTCGACCAGGGTGAACCCCGCCGTCGCGTCTGCCTGCGTTTTGGCTCCGGGAGCGGCGGTCATTGCAGCGCCAGGTCGTTGATGGAGAGGATCGTCGTCATCACCGAAATGACCAGGCTGCCGACGAGAAAGCCGAGCGAAATCGTCAGCGCCGGCGTCAACAGCTTCAGCACGGTGTCGATGCGCCGCGTCAGCGTCAGCTGAAGCATTTTGGCGGCGCGATCCAGTACCACGGGAAGCGCATTGGCCTCTTCGCCAAGGGAGACCAGCGACATTGTCGCGTGGTCGAAAATCCCTGCCTTGACGATCGCGCCGTGCAGGCGGGCGCCATTGGCGACATTGTCCTCGATCGACGCAAAGCTTGCCGCCAACGAACTCTGCCTGGAAACATTGGCGGCAAGGCCAAGCGCCTCTGTCATCGCCACGCCATTGCCGAGCAGCAGCGCAAGCGTTTCGAGATAGCGCGCGATCACCGCATCCCTGACCAGCGCCCCGATCAGCGGGATCTTCAACAACCAGTGCGAAAGCTGTCTTCTGGCGCCGGCGGAACGGGACAGCAGGAGGTAACAAAGCAGGCCGAGCACCGCCGCCAGCGGGAAAACGAAGGGGTAGTCGCGGAACACAGTGCCAAAGGCGGAAAGCATGGTCATGGTGAAGGGCTTGGGAGCCAATGAGCCCTCGAAGATCGGCTCCAGCGCCGGCACCAGGACCGTCGCCAGAATGACCAGCGCGCCGCTCATGACCAGGAGCAGGAAGGCCGGATAGGCCAGCGCCTCGATGATCGCGGCGCGGCGCTTGGCCGTCGCCTCGAACGTGTCCGCCAGCCGCTGGCAGATAAAGGCCATCTTGCCGCTGCGCTCGCCGCTGGCAAGCAGGGCTGCAACGTCCGGGGTGATGCCCGGCAGAGCGGCAAAGGCTTCGGCGATCGGCCGGCCGCCGGTCGTCAGGTCGAGCACCGATTGCAATTGCTGGCGCCGCTGCCGGTTGGCCTCGCCGGAGATGACCGCGCCCAAGGCGCGGTCGACCGTGAAGCCGGCGTTCAGGAGAACCGAAAGCTCGGAGAACAGGCGGCTGAGGTCGACCCTGCGGGTCAGCGTCAGCGCGCTGCGCCCCGGCAGGCGAAGCTGCGGCCTTTCGCTGTTCACAGGCGCAAGATGGTAGGACCGGCGGCCCTGCTGCGCCAATTTGCGGGCGGCGTCCTGCTTGGTCGACGCATCGAGAACGCCGGCCTCCGTCGAGCCGTCGGCAAGGTAGGCGCGATAAGCAAAGGCCGGCATCAGCCACCTCCCGCCAGATCGATGACACGGCGGACCTCGTCCATGGTGGTGACCTGCGATCGGGCAAGGGCGGTTGCGTGGACCGACATCGGCACGAGATCGTCCTCGGCGGCAATGCGGCCGATCTCCATTTCGCCGGCGCCTTGGTCGATAAGCTCGGCGATCCGCGGCGACACTTGCAGCATTTCGTAGGTCACCGTGCGGCCGCTGTAGCCGGAGCCGTTGCAGGTGCGGCAGGCCGGACCGGTCTGCTCCGCGCCCCGGCAGGTCGGGCAGATACGGCGCAACAGGCGCTGCGCGATGACGCCGCGGATCGTCGCGCCGAGCAGATAGCCATCTATGCCCATGTCGCGCAGCCGCGTCAGCGCGCCGGCGGCGCTGTTGGTGTGGAGTGTCGAGAACACGAGATGACCGGTCAAGGCGGCCTGGACCGCGACCTGCGCCGTCTCGCGGTCACGGATTTCGCCGAGCAGGATGATGTCGGGATCCTGGCGCAGGATCGAGCGCAAGGCGGCGGCGAAATCGAGGTCGATCGCCGGATTGACCTGCAGCTGGGTGATGCCGGCCATGCGGTATTCGACCGGATCCTCCACCGTGAAAATCTTGACGTCCGGCCGCGAACGCTCGGCAAGGATGGAATAGAGCGTCGTCGTCTTGCCGCTGCCGGTCGGCCCGGTGATCAGCACGATGCCGTTGGCCGCTTGCGACATGCTGCGGATCTTGGCCTGCGCGGCACCGTCGAAGCCGAGCTTCTCCAGCTTCAGTTCGACGCCGGCGCGATCGAGAATGCGCAGCACCATGGCCTCGCCGTGGATGGACGGAATGACCGAGACGCGCAGATCGACGTCGCGGCCGCGCACGGCAATGCGCATGCGACCGTCCTGCGGCAGACGCCGTTCGGCAATGTTGAGCCGCGAGAGGATCTTGATGCGGGTGGAAATGCCGGACAGCATCGCGATCGACGCGGTGTCGACGGTGGACAGCATGCCGTCATGCCTGAAGCGGATGCGGACATGGTCTTCGAGCGGCTCGATGTGAATGTCGGTTGCTCTTGCGTCGACCGCCTTGTGGATGGTCTCGGCGACGAAGCGCACGATCGGCGCCTCACGGGCAAAATCCTTCAGCCGCTCGAGGTCGTCAGGGCCGAAATCCAGGATCTCACCACTGCCGCCACCATTCGAAATGGCAGCCAGCGCCGATTGTTCGATGCGGTCGATGCATTCGGCGATGAGGCGCCTTGGCAAGATGCGCAACGCCAGTGTCCGCTCATAGTGGAAGGCCAAAGCGTCGATGGTGGCCGAAGAGAAAGGATCGGCCACGGCGACGACCAGCCGTTCGGCGTCCATCTGCAGCGGCAGGATGGCGTTTTCCCTGAGATAGGCCAGCGGCACGCTTGCCAGCATTTCGGGGCTGACCTGTTCCGGGATCTCGACCGGCATCGGTGCTTCGAGGTAGCGGCTGAGGCTGCTGGCCAGCTCCTGCTCGCCGATCAGTCCAAGTTCCGTCATCACCGTGTCGAAGGGGTGTCCCGATGTTCGCGATGCTCCCAAGGCGCGTTGGGCGGCATGCGCGGTCAGCACTTTCTCGCCCTCGAGAAAGGCGAGAAACGCCTCGATCCCCTTCGTCTGGGCGGTAGCGTTCATGAGCTCCACCCCCGTAGGATCTGCGCCGCCTCGGTGCCGAAAAGCATCTCGCAATCGGCGGTGCCGGCCGCTGGCGGCAATGTGCCGGCTTCGGCGGCCGGGCTTCGGGCGACGCGGGAGAATGCCGCGCCAGTCGGAGATTTCTCGATGATGAACCCGGCCTCGCCCGCGATCCCGGACCCGTCCCGCCTCGCCGCCACGTCGACCGTATAGGCGGACGCATCGGCCGACGTCTGAACGACCGAAGCGGAGGGGCCGCTTGCAAGGGCTGCGCGGAGCCGGTTCGGCGCGCGGTCGGCGCTGATCGTGCCACGCTTCGAGTTGACCGTGAAAACGCCATTCAGGGTCTGCAGTTGTATCGACGCGAGCGCCGAAAACTCCTGCAGCTCGGACACCGATTCGAACGGCGCCTGCTTGTCCTCGGGCGGCCCGACGGCGCTTCTCGACCACGGCAGGCCGGCGAACAGCTTGGCACTGTCGCGAAACCGGATCGCGGCCTTGGCCAGTTCGGCCGATGCCTGCTGTCCGAAGCCGAGCGCCGCGAAGCCGAGCTCGAGCAGGCTGTCATCCGCGGCATTGAGGTCGATCAGTCCGCTGTGATCCTGGACGCGCACGGTGAAACTGAACTCTCCCGACCGGCATGATGTCGGTGTGGAATCCAGCGGAAACTTTTGCCCGCCGGAGCCGTCGGTCAATGTGCTCGCGACCACATTGCCGAGGCCTTCGGCCAGCAGCGCGAGGCGCTCCTGTTCGACCTCGCTGTTGGCGATCATCAACCGTGTCTTGGCCGTCACGGCAAAGGGGACGACGATCGCCGAGACGATCAGCATGAACACCAGCACGGCAACCAGCGAAAAGCCGCTGCGGGCGCTTTCATCCCGCGAGTTGGTGCTCGCGCTGTCATGAAGGGCGCGGTCGCTCATAGTTGCGGTTCGCTCGGGGGTGGCGGCGGCGCATTCGCGGGTGCCGGGACATTCTTCCATGGTGGATAAAGCGGGATGCGCGCCAGCTTGCCATCCCGCTCCAGCACCGCCTGATCGTTGTCGATCGCCGACACCTTCCAGCCGTCGACAGTGTCGCCACTGCCATACCAGGCCGCGGCTTCGCTGCCGGCGACGCGCAGCAGCGCCTTCGCCGCGCCGCTGTGAATGCTGATGCCCAGCAGCGACGGCGCAACGGCCGGTGGGGCTTCAGGTGGCGGCGGCGCCGGCGCCTGCTCGACCGGGGCAACGGCAACCTCCACCGGCGGCGGCGCGACCGGCGGCGGCACGAATTTCCGGCGCGTCGGCGTGAACAGCGGACGCTGGAACGTCTCGCTGAAATCGCCAGCTTCGGGAAATTGCAGCGATCCCGCGACCGAGACCAGGCCGCCATCATGCCCTTTGCCGGAAGCGACGGGCGTGATGTCGACAGGCGTATCGTAGAGCGCGACATTGACCAAAGCGAGCACCGCGATCGCAGCCGCAATCGCCATGCCTGCTAACTTCCCGGTCATGGCTTGACCCCGGCGGGCGCCATCTGCGTCTGCAGCGGTCCGTAAAACAGGATCTCGGCGAAAATCTCGGGGTCGCCGGTCCGTCCCGCCGCCGGCCCGACATTGGTGGTGCGCAAGGTGGCCTCGCGGATGAACAGCACCGGCAGCGATGTCTCGATGGCGAGAATGGCGTTGTGGATGCCTTCCAGCGGCCCCGAAAGATTGGCCCGCAGCCCGATGAAATCGACGCCGGCTTCGCTGAGCACCGGTGCATTGCCGGCAGACAGCACGCTGACCCCATTGGCGGCGGCAATCGCGTTCAGCCGGGTCTGCAGCCCGCCGCGGATGATCGCCTCGCTGCCGCCGGTGAGAAATTCAGGATTGGCCGCCGCTTCCGGACTGGCGGCGCTGTCGAGGCGCTTCGCCAGGGCCGCCACGCTCTGCAGCTGGCCGAGAAGCTCGCGCTTTTCCTCGATCCCGGCCTGTGCGGAGGCGACGCTGTCGAACGCCGCGAACACCACCCAGGCCAGCACACAGGCCGTCACCGCGGCGATCGCCAGCGCGATCAGGCGGCGTATCGTCGGCCTCGTGTTGAGGATGGCGGAGAGCATCGTCAGAGCGCTCCGATCTTGGCCGAAATGGTGAAGTGCTCGCCGTCCTGACCGGGAACCTTGACCACCGGCGAGGCGAATTCAGGCGCCGAAAACAGCGGCGAAGCGTCGATCGGCTGGATCAGTTCGGCGGCCGAAGTGGAAAACCCTGATATGGTCAGGTCGTCGCCCTTGGCCGAGAGATCGGTCAGCCAGGCCGTGTCGGGCAGCAGATGCGTCAGTTCGGCCCAGACGCGCACCAGCGACGCCGTCGTCTTCTTTTCCTGGCGGATCTTTTCGATCCGCTCAATGCCGGCCTGGCGCTTCTGCAGCGAGGTGCGCGCAGCCTTGGCCAGCACCTGCGCATCGGCTATCCGTGTATCCAGTTCAGCCTCAGCCTGCCAGGCGCGCCAATGCGCATGCGCAAAGGTCACCAGCACGGCTCCGGCCAGCACCGAAAGGGCCGCAATCCAGGCGGTCCTGGCGCGCCGCTCACGCGCCGTCGGCGGCCAGATGGCGGCGAGGCTGAGCGGATCGGCGCGCAGCGTGTTTTCGGGCTGCGACAGCGACAGGCTGCGGACCGAGCCACCGGCCCGGCGGACCGCGTCCAGCGCGGCGGCAAGCGTCTTGGCCTTGACGACATGGTAGGCGCTTCCCTGTCGCGCCGCAGCGGCGAAGACGACATGCACCTGCGCCGGGTCGATCGGCGTCGAAGCCATAAGGTCGAGTTCGGCCATGTCGCGCGCCTGCCGAACCGGCAGACGCCGTGCCGAGAGCTGCCGGGTAAGGAACAGGCCAGGCTGGACGCTGATATCGAAGCTCGGCCGCCTGCGCCGGACCCCGCCCTGCAGCAGCGCCAGGATCTCGTCGGAGGAAGCCGTCAGCGCCAGCGGGATCGACTGGAACTCCGGCGCCTTGGCCTCGCGCACGCGAATGCCGTCATCCGCCAGGCTGACGATCCAGTCGGCGGTGGACGCGTGCTCTTTCCTGGGAACAACCCGCGTCCAGACCCCTCGCAGCTCATCGAGCCACCAGTCGAAAAAATCCAGAAATTGCGCGTTGAGTGTCGCCACAATCAACCACCCGCCACCCCGGCTGATTCTCAACCGGGGTTTTCAGGCTGAGACTACTACAGATGGTGCGGCGATGCGGATATTTGCGAGGGCGCGGGAGAGGGATTAGCCACAGCTTTTATCGGAAGGCCGAGCTCTCATGTGGAGAGGCTGTCCGGTGCAGAGCGTGAGTTCCTCCGAAGTGCAACAGAGCGTGCAAGAGATGCGGTGGAGCTATGCGTCGCCTGCTCGCGACGATAGGGTGAGCCAATTCGCCACCGTAATTCGTCCGGGTCGGCCGACGTTAGTATCAGGTACGTTGCCACGCTGCGTCACGTGGTGCAGCAAACCGAGGCGAGCCGTGCGGTCAGTCTACACGCGGCGATAGCAAGACGAACAGGCTATAGAGTTCAGTGTCACCGTAATTCCGGCACTGTCAGTCGACAGTCACAATGGAATTACGGTGACAGTGCACTAATTTTGCCTCGCCGGCCTCGCTTTTCTGGTTTCACAGCTCTTCCGGTTTGCGCGGCAATCCGGCTAAGAGACGCCTCGTCGCCCACCGGTCGGCCGATGCCCTCGGCCTTGCGTAGAGCGTCGAAGGCAACGGCATCAGTCTCTGCCAAATCGAACAGCCCGCTCGATGATGACGGACGGTCCCGCATTGGCTGCGGATCCGTAACGCCATCGGGCTCCCCGTCAGATGCGCCCGGGCGCTTGACCAGGGCCAGTCGGCCGCCTGTTTCACCAGCCCTGCGCGCGCCGGATTCAATCCGACATAGCTCACCGCCGACAGGACGTGGTCATCGTCCATCGCGACAGCACCGAAGCGGCCTTGCCAGAAATGTCCGGTTTTCTTCTGTCGCGCATGGATGATGCCGGCATAGGCGCGATGCACCTTGGCGAGCGCGCGCCGCAGGCCGTCGGGATCGGTCGGCGTCAGGATCAAATGCACATGGTTCGGCATAAGGCACCACGCCCAGATGCCGACATTGGCGGCGCGGCAATGCTCGACCAGTAGCGTCTTGTAGAGCGCGTATTCCTCGGGCGTGAAAACACCTTGGCCCGCCCGTTGCCGCGCTGCGTCACGTGGTGCGGCAAATCGGGAACGACAATGCGGGCGAGGCGAGCCATGCAGTCAATCTACGCGCGGCGATAGCCAGGCGAACAGGGTAAAAAGTGCGCTGTCACCGTAATTCCTGCACGTAATTCCTGTCTTATTCTATGTCTCATTCTAAATTCTTCATGATGATCTTGCTGAGAGAGCTTTTTTCCATTGAGTTTCAAATTCGTATTTCGATATCAGATTAGCTTTGAATTGTGTATCTTCGTTTATTTCTTCGATCGAAGGGAATTTTTCATGTGATAGCCATGTCTTGTCGGACTCAAAATCCTCGCTGGCCAAATCTGTTTTTCCATCTGGATAAATTTCGACTTTCCTGCTCTCAAAGCCATCGCTTCGTATTTCATAATACATAGAGGTGGCCACGTCTAATCGCTTAGTTAACCATTCGACATGGACATATTTCATTAGTTCTCTCCAAAATTCACAAGTCTATCTGCTATCGATAGTGGGGCATCATTATGAAGGACGAACACATGCTCTCGCTGTGGAATTTTTACGACATTTAACCCCGTAATATCTATCGAAACAAAATTGGAGAATTTTGCTGCAGGAAAAGGCCTTCCTATAAGGGCCTTTGCAATGTCAGTGCTAGGTATAGTTCCAGGGACAATATCCGTAAAATATTGCCCATCTCCATATCTTGCATCATTCGGATTGTTTGCCTTCATAGATGGTCTTATAGACATAGTTGACACTATTCCTGCCATTCCAGCTCTGGTCGTATAATGAAACAAGACCGTTGGTGCCTTGTCCTCCGGGGCTGCCTTGTTTGTTGTAATCACCATTCCAGCGGCAAATGCGGCTGTGCCGGCTACTGCGGTCGAAATCGCTGGGCCGGCAATCTGCCCTGCTGAAATCGTGGTTCCCGCCAAGGCACCCGAAAAGGCATTACTCGTCGATGCCGGTTGGCTCTTCGCGTAGGTCTTTGGTTTGCCGACCTCTGTCTCCCATCCCTTCAATGAGTCTGCCGTGACATAGCTCACGTCTTGGCTGCTATCGTCAGTGTTACCTTTGCTGCCACCTAGTATATCCTTACCCGTGGCAGGGTCTACCTGAGTTTCACCACCATCGGCATGACCATTTGGATCGCTCTTGTTCACCGGATCGTTCTGTGCATAAGCATACCGGTTGGTCCCAACCCCAGGCAGCGTCGGATCCCAATCATCTGGCGAGATGAACCGCCCCAGCACCGGATCCATGTACCGCGCGTTGAGATAGAGCAGTCCGGTCTCGGCATCTAAGCGCTCGCCGATATAGCCCTTCTGCGTCTGGAAGCCGGTGTTGAGGCTCTCGCCATAGGTGGCGTAGGTGGTGCCCTCAACCACGGCGCCCGACATGTCGGTGACCAGCCGCACCGAGGCCAGATGCTCGCGGTGCAGGAAGTATTTGGTCGTGCCGATCACCTTGATGTCGGGATGCGGGTAGCGGGTGTAGATTTCCGCGCCCGGTGTCGCCGGATTGATCTCGACATCGGCGTCGGGATAGAGCGTGGTCGCGAAGCTCGATGTTTTCTTGGCGCGTGCTCCATCCGGTCCATAGGCAAGGTTGACGGTGTTGGAAGCCAGGCTGACGGTCTTCAGCCGGTTGGCCTCGTCCCAGCTCAGCGTGCGGCTGCCATCGGATGTGAGGTTGCCATTGGCATCATAGGCCATCGCATTGGCGCCAACGCTGATGGGCGCGTGTGGCCGGGGGGATGTGACTGCGGGGTAGACATAGCTGCCGGCGACACGTGTGCGCGAGAGCATGTTGTCGTTGGCGGCATAGACGAAGCTTTCGCTCAAGCTGGTGTTGCCCAGATTGGTGCTTATGGTCAGCCGGTCGGCATTGTCATAGACATAGGTCCAGCTGTCGGAGGCAGTAAGCCCCGTGGTGCCGGTGATGCGACCAAGGTTGTCACGCGCATATTGCTCATCGAGGAGAACGGTCGCGCCCTTCGACGTGGTGATGCGCGTCACCCAGCGGCGTGTCGGCGAATAGGTGAAGGACGTCTTCACGCCATTGGCGTAGTTGATCTCCTTGGTCTGGCCATCGGCCTCGTAAATGGTCGAGGTGATGTAGCCGGGGGCCGAGTAGAGCTTGTTGCCGGCGGTGTATTGCAGCGGCGCGGCAGTCGTGCCGAAATCGAGCTGCATCGGCAGGTACTGTGTCGCCAGTGTCTGCCCCGAAGCATCGCGTACACTGGTCGTGGTGTGGATCAGCGTGCCGATGGTGGCATCCTGGCGCGCGACCTTGCCGAAGCCGTCATATTTGTAGCTCTGCGTTGCCGCTGCATTCTGCGATGTGGTCAGCTGCCCGACGTTATAGGAGCCGGCGGCTGCCTCGTCGTAAGTGTTCTGGGTCAAGACGACAGGGCTGCCGCCAGGAGCGGTGGCCGTCTTCTGCGTCAGCCGGTCCATCTGGTCGTAGCTGAGATTGGTGACCGTGCCCCTGGCATCGGTCTGGCTCACCAGCCGGTTGGCGGCATCGTAGGTGTAGGTCCAGGTGCCGAGATCGGGATCCGACGCCGACAACCGGTTGCCGAGCATGTCGTAGGTGTAGGACCAGGTCGAACCGCTGGTGTCGGTAAGGCCGACCAACCGGCCAAGCACGTCGAAGGTGCGGGTTTGCGCAAGCTGAAGACCGGCGAAGTCACGAACCACGCCCGCGACATCGCCACGCGTCGACCATGCCGTCCGGGTCTGATGGCCGAGCTCGTCGGTCATTGTCGTGCCATGCAGCCGCGGGGTGGTGGTGGGCGCGGTGGCGAGATCGTTGAGATAGCTGCGCTGGCTGCCATCCGGATTGACGGTCTTGGTCAACTGGTCGGCCCAGTCGTAGCTGTTGGTGGTCCACTGCGCGGTCTCGCCGACGAAGCGAGGGAAATTCGTGCGCAAGACATTGCCGCGCGGATCATAGTCGGTGTCGGCAACGCGCCTTGGCCCGGCCGCCGTCTCTCCGGGCGTTTCCACGTGGTAGACCCGGCCAAGCCCGTCATACCAGGAGATGGTAAAATCCTCCCCCGCGCCATTGGGGAGCGGCGTGTATCTGATCAGCGCCTGCGCCCCGGGATTGCCCTCGTTGACAAACTGGTTCCTGACATAGGCGCCGGTGACGCTCTGCGAGACCTGATAGAGACGGCAGAACGGATCGTAGGCAAAGGTCTTCACCAGGCCGTTGACGTCGGTCCTGGTCGCCGGCAGCCCGCAGACGGGATTGTAGGTGGCGGTCGAGACAAAGCGCGTGTCGGCGCTCTGGCCGCCGGTCGCAAAGTAGCGCGGCGCCCGCTCGGTTACCGGGTAGAGATGATAGGTGGCGTCATAATCCCATTCGGTCTTGTGGCCGAGGCCGTTGGTGGCCGCGATCTTGTTGCCGTAGGCATCATAGGCAAAATACTGGTTCACCGCCTTGGTCACGGCGGGATCGCTGAAGGTCTGCACCCAGGTCAGATTGCCCTTGGTCGGCACCGCCCAGACATCGGCCGTGTTGCCGTCATAGTAATTGTGCCTGTAGCCGACATAGGGATCGGTGCTGGTCAGGCCGGCATGCGTCCGTTCGGCAATCAGGGCAGAGACGATATAGGCCGAGGCGTTGGGCGAGAAGAAGCGCTCGGTCCAGGTCTCGTCGCCGCTGGCGTCGGTGCGGCCATAGTCCTTCAGGCTGACGACATTGTTGTAGGCATCGAAGCCGCGCTCGACCCGGAGCGTGTACGTGACGTTCTCGATAAACGTCGTGTCGGTCGCCGTGTTCTGTGCGGTGTAGGGTTTTGTCGCCGTATTGACCGCATAGGTCTCGGCCACCTGCTTGTGGACCGTGCCCGCGCCATCCTTCCACACCGTCAGCGACGGCAGGCCGTAGCTGGCGAGGTCCTGCCGGTAGGTGGTCGTCACCGTCGAGGGCGCCGTCTCGCCATTGGCCAGAGGCCTGGTCTCGACGATCGAGGAGAAGCCCAAAAACTTGCGCGCCGCCGGGTCGTACTTGCCGCCGGCGTACTGATAGGTGCTAACCGCTGTCTGACCACGACCGTCGCCGACCGACAGCTTCGTCACCGCATGCACCACTTGCGGCAGGTAGTTGTTCGTCCAGGTCGATGACGGCGTGTATTCGACCGCTACAGTGCCGCCAAGTTCCGTCGTGATCTGCTTGACGAGATTCGGATTGCCGGTGCCAGCATTCGAGATGAACATGCTGCCGTAATTGGTGAAGTCAGGCAGGCCGTCGCCGTTGAAGTCGCCGACCACCGTGCCGGCTGAAAGCGGTACCGGCAGCGTAAACTCAACTGGCGTCATCGCCGTCGACGACGGCCGCAGCGAGAAAACCCGCACCGCGCCGGTTCTGTAAGGCTGTGACGTGATCGTCCCGCCGATGGTGATGACGGAAGCCTTGCCGCTGTCGTCGAAATCGCGAAGCACCGCAGTCGGTCCTGGCAGCGACCCGACGCTGTAGCTTTTGAAGCCCGTCCCGGTCGATAGCCAAACAGTCGTGCTGCCGTTGGTGCCGTTGTACTGAACAACGTCCGTCGCACCGTCGCCGTTGACGTCGGCCAAAACGCAGCTGCCAGGTGTTCCTGACCCACTGGAGCAGGAAATAGGAAACGAGGTTGCGCCTGGTTGCCAGGCGCCGTTAGAAAGCATGCCTTTCGTTGACGTTCCGCCGGGAGTCCAAATGAGCGGCTGCTGTTTGCCGTTGCCGAGAAAATCGCCGACGCCGTAGACACGATAATTGGAACTGTAAGCGTTCAGGGTGTCAACACCGTCACCATTAGTGTCGGCGATAATAGGGTCGGGTGATGGTGGGTTGGTTGAAAATCCCCCACATACCGCTTCGTAGCCGACGGGTGCAGGCCTACAGGAAACTTTGGTCAGCCCCAACGAAGTGTCTGTTTCAACGAGCGAATTGCGTGACGTGTAGGTTGTGCGACCGGTATGTCCGTCTGTATATCCAGTTACCAGCGAGTCAGCGAAATCCAAGGTGTTCTTGCTTGCTATGAACCGGCCGGGCTGAGAGAAGAAGGTAGGATTATTAGGATCCACATAGTTAGTCGTGTCGAGCAGCAGTGAGACGGTTGCACTTAACGCACCGCTCAAGTTGAACTTGTAAATGTATTTGGTACGCTGCAGGGCGGGGCAAGGACCTTGTCTAGGTGTACATGTATCCACCTGTGTGATCTTGTCGCCGAACATCTCATCCCGGCCGTCGAGATCCAGATCGCCAACTTGATTCGGCGCTCGCTGGTTTCCGAACGAAACGGCCGCGCTCGCGTAGACTCCATCGGCATTCTGATAGGTCATCTGGCCGAGCACCTTCGCCGTCCCTCCGGTGATGGTGCCGTCTGAGGCGAAGGTCGCGTCGGTGCCGTAGCGTGTGACCTGGGTCAGCCGCGAAGTGTTGGAGAACGGCGCCTGATCGTAGGTCAGCTTATAGGCGCCGCGCACGACATTGCTGACCCAAATGGTGATCGATTTGACACGCAGATTGGTCTCAGAAATGTCGCGGCCATTGCCCATCAGGATCATGTCCGGACGGGCCTCCAACTGGAAGCCGATCACCGTACCGTTGTAGCTGATGCTTTGCGGATAACAGACCGGATTTGCAGGGCAATAATAAGTGTAGGCGATCGTGTTGCCGTTGGTGTCGGTGACCGAAGTCAACAGCCAGCGGTAGCTCATCGCCAGATCATAGGCCGGCGTGCCGGCAGTCGGATTGAGGTTGGCAACCGCAGCCACCGAGCGGAAGGTCGACACGGTGCCGTCCCTGTCCGTCACCTTCCATTCATTGGTGGCGCCGTTCAGCGCGATGCGGCGATAGCTCTCATTCTCGGTCGCATGCGTGCCGCCGGTCGCGCAGGAGGGCGAGACCATGCCGGCAGTGCAGGCCACCATCGCCTGGCCGTCGAGCAGATAGATGTCGTTGGCGTCATAGGCCGGCATGCCGTAGCCCGGCGTTGCCCGCTCGATGACATCGAAACCATCGAGGCCCCAGGCATAGCCGAGCCAGCCCTGATA
>Ga0209148_1000732_pt1 | contig 25625 bp, 21 predicted proteins | sample AraplaCol_mMF_r2_2_FD_184288 | JGI IMG/M metagenome (GOLD analysis project Ga0209148, IMG submission 184288) | Arabidopsis root microbial communities from North Carolina, USA - plate scrape CL_Col_mMF_r2 (SPAdes) (version 2) | ecosystem: Host-associated > Plants > Roots > Endosphere | place... | reverse complement strand
CAGATCCTCGCCGAGGCGCCGGGCTATTACCATCCCGGCCGTTCGGCGGTGCTGCGTCTCGGCCCCACCATCCTCGGCCAGTTCGGTGAGCTGCATCCGAAGGTGCTGAAGGCGCTGGATCTGAAGGGTCCCGCCGTCGGCTTCGAGGTCTTCCTCGACCGCCTGCCGCTGCCGCGCTCAAAGGGCACGGCGCGCCCGCTACTGAACGCCTCGCCGTTCCAGCCGGTCGAGCGCGATTTCGCTTTCGTGGTCGATGCGAAGGTGCCGGCCGACAAGCTCCTCAAGGCGGCGAAGGGTGCCGACAAGGCGCTCATCACCGAGGTGAAGCTGTTCGACGTCTTCAGCGGCGGCTCGCTCGGCGCCGACCAGAAATCGGTCGCCTTCAGCGTCACCCTGCAACCGAAAGACAAGACCCTCACCGATCAGGAGATCGAGCAGGCCGCCGCCAAGGTGGTCGCCGCGGTCAACAAGGCGACCGGTGGCGTGCTGCGCGGGTAAGCGCTGGCACACCACGCCACGTCACGTATTGAACGAGCCCCCACCCTGACCCTCCCCCGCCGCGGGGGAGGGTCAGGGTGGGGGTTCTTATTTGTGATGAATTGCTGTTGCCAACTGGCTAGCTGATCTCGAAGCACATACCGCGTTCACCTCACGATACATCACCGGGAACCACCCGACGCGCGATAACAGTACGGCTGGCGACCGTGATAACGATAGCACCAGCGATCAGCGCGGCAGCAACCGTGAACGTGATGCGCATGCCGGTGGCCACTGCTTCCGGTTGCGCCGTCATGAAATCGGTTGCCATCGTTGCCATTGCGAAGATCGCGCCCATCACGGAAGCGCCGGTGATGAGGCCGAGATTGCGCGCGAGGCTCAGCATGCCGGAGACCACGCCGCGCTGCTCGGGGCGGATATCGGTCATGATGACCGTGTTATTGGCCGCCTGGAACAGCTGATAGCCCGGCGTCAGGATCGCGATCGAGATGATATAGCCGGGCACACCCAGCATCGCCGGCAGGATAGTCAGCGCCGCGAGGCCGAGGGCCATCTCGACCAGGCCGACGAAGACCATGAACGGCGCGCCCATCCGGTCGACGATGCGGCCGGCCGGGATACCGGTAAAGGCCGAGATCACCGGCCCAGCTGACATAACCAGTCCAACCAGCGCCGTCTGCAACCCCAGGCCTCGTGAAAGATAGAATGGGCCCACCACCAGGGTCGCCATCATCACCGTGGCGACCAGCACGCTCATGGCGAGACTGCCACTCAAGACCGGGTCACGGAACATCGCCAGTTTGATCAGCGGTGAAGCGACCCGCGCCTCGGCGACCAGGAAGAGAGCGGCGCCCAAGCCGGCAGCCGCCAGCAGCGCGATATTCAAATGCGCGAGACGATCGCCACCGATCGTCACCGCCAGCGCATAGGCAGCCAGGGTCAATGCCAGCAACAGCGTGCCCAGCTTGTCGAAACGCGGTTTGCCGGAAGAAGGCTGCGTGATTTGCGCGACCTCTTGCGGCGCCGGCAGGTAGCGCCGCGCGAGCAGCAAGTTGATGATGCCGAGCGGCACATTGACGAGGAAGATCGTGCGCCAGCCGCAGCCGGCGATCAGGAAGCCGCCGAGCGAGGGCCCAAGCGCCGTGCCGATCGCCGACATGGTGCCGAGGAGACCCATGGCGCTGCCGGTCTTCGCTTTGGGGATCGTCTCGCCGACCAAAGCCACGGTCAGCGCCATCATGATGGCAGCGCCCAGGCCTTGTGCCGCGCGGGCGGCGATCAGCAGTCCCAGGCTCGGTGCGACACCACAGAACAACGAAGCCGCTGTGAACAATGCGATCCCCCAAAGCAGCAGGCGCCGGCGGCCGATAAGATCGCCCAGCCGGCCGACGCTGACGATCAGCGTGGTGATGGCGAGAAGATAGGCGAGCACCACCCACTGCACCGCCTGGAAGGAGGCGCCGAAGGCATGGGCCAGTGTCGGCAGGCCGACATTGGCGATGCTGGTGTCGAGCGACGGCATCAGCATCGACAGCGACAAAGCGGCAAGCGCCCAGCGCGCCGGGCTACTTAGCCTGGTCGGATCGGGACGAGGCTGGGCGGATGATCCGGTGGCCTGATCCGTTTCCGGAACGGCTTTGGTGAGGGAATTCAAGATCGGCTCCATCATCTGGCGACGCCCATTTCGGGCCTGCCGGAGAGGGTAGCCAGCCACCTCATATGGCGGAAGACGCAGCAATTGCATTTTATTCGTGCATGAGACGCCATGCCATCTGTGCTAGCATCGCGGGATGTCGATACCCGATCTCAACCTGCTGGTGACGCTCGATGTCCTGCTGACCGAGGGCAGTGTCGCGCGCGCCGCCAAGCGCCTGCGGCTCAGTCCCTCTGCCATGAGCCGCGCCCTTGCTCGTCTCCGGGAGACGACCGGTGATCCACTCCTGGTGCGGGCCGGGCGTGGCCTGGTGCCGACGCCGCGCGCCTTGGAGCTCAGGGAACAGGCAAGCCGGCTGGTGCAGGATGCCCAGGCAGTCCTGCGCCCGGTCGAGCAGCCTGACCTCGCGCAAGTCGAGCGCACCTTCACCCTGCGGACCCGCGAGGGCTTCGTGGAAAATTTCGGACTGGAGATCATCGCGCGCGTCGCCGATGAGGCGCCCGGCATCCGCCTGCGCTTCCTGCAGAAGGCGGACAAGGACAATGCGCCCTTGCGCGAAGGCAGCGTCGATCTGGAAACCGGTGTCGCCAGCACCGATACCGGGCCGGAGCTCCGTATCCAGACCTTGTTCCAGGACCGCTTCGTCGGTGTGGTGCGCACCGGGCATCCTTTGAGCAAAGGCAGGATCACGGCGGCCCGATATGCCGCCGGCCGGCATATCGGTGTGGCCCGCCGGGTAATCGACCGGGCGCCGGTCGACGAGGCGCTGGCGGTACAGGGATTGGAGCGCAACCTCGCCACTTTCGTCAGCAGCTTCGCGACGGCTTTATCCCTCGCCCGGGGCTCGGACCTGATCGCCACCGTGCCGGAGCGCTATACCGGCAATCTCCGCGCCGGCATGCACAGCTTCGCCCTGCCCGCCCCGCCGCCGGACATCACCATCTCGCTGTTCTGGCATCCGCGCCTCGATGCCGATCCGGTGCATCGCTGGCTGCGCCGCTGCGTGCGCGACGTCTGCCGCAAAGGCTTATCGGGCGATGACTGAGGTGCTGCCCATACCGTCGCCCCCAACCACGGTCACCCCTCCCGGCTGAAATGAATCGCCGAAGTGCCATCGGGATTCGTGCCATTCGGCACGGTCGAATAGGTAGCCCGGTAACGGGTTTTTTGACCACAGGCATCAACCAGCCATCGCTCGACCTGCGGCTTTCCCGTGTCATCCCTGGCGAGGATCTCCCGCTGCAGCAAGCTGATCGACGGGCAGGCATTGCCATATTCCAATTGGTCCATGCCAATCACCGAATCGGCCAGCTGCTGCTCATCAGGCGAAAACAGATTTACCGTTGGCGAGGTGTGGGTGGCACAGCCGCCGATGACGAGCGCGACGAGCACGACAAGTCGTGATGAAAGCCTGGTCATGCTGTTCACTCCGATATCAAGGCGCTGAATACGCACGGGGCTCACGAAGGAATTTCTTGAGACCTCAATCTCTTTATCCTGCCGTATTGCCGCCATCGACCAGCCAGGCCGCACCGGTGACATAGCTGGCATCATCCGAGGCAAGGAACGCGACCACCTTGGCGATCTCCTCCGGCCGGCCGACGCGGCCAAGCGGAAAGGCCGCCCCCTTGCGGGCAAGGCCGGCCGCGGGATCCTCGCCGCCGGAGACGATGCCCTCGACCAGCATCGGCGTCTCGACATCACCAGGACAGACGGCATTCACCCGGATTCCCTGTGGCCCGTGGTCGAGCGCCATTGCCTTGGTGAGCTGCAGCACGGCACCTTTCGAGGCGCAATAGACGGCTTCATTGCGGCCAGCAACGACCGCGAAGTCGGAAGCGATATTGACGATGCTGCCTTTGCCGGCCTTGACCATGTGGCGAAGTGCGGCGCGCGAACAGCGCATCAGCGCCGTGACATTGACCTCCATCACCTGTGCCCAATCGGCATCCGTGGTCTCCAGCACCGAGCCGCGACGGGTGATGCCGGCATTGTTGACGAGGATGTCGATCTTGCCGAAAGCCGTGATGGTCTCGGCGATGAGACGGTCGGGGAAGGCGGGATCGGCGATATCGCCGGCGATGAAGCGCGCATGATATTCCGTCGCGAGCGCGCTGCCCGCCGCTTCATTGCGGCCCGTCAGCATCAGCTTCGCACCGCAGGCGACGAGATGCCGGGCGATGGCGCTGCCAATGCCGGAGGTCGCACCGGTAACAAGGGCGACACGCCCGGAGAGATCGCTCATTTTCTTCCTCCACGTTGCGCCGCACCTCACGGCGCCAGCGGGGCGGAGGGCGATCTATGCCTGCTTGATGGTCGGCGGCGATGCCGTGACACCAACGCTGCCGTGGACGGTATCGCCGAGCCATTTATAGATCAGGGCACCGAGCACCGCACCGATGATCGGCGCAACCCAGAACAGCCAAAGTTGATTGATGGCGCCAGCGCCATGGCCGGTCAGCATTTCCACCAAGGCCGGGCCGGTACTGCGGGCCGGATTGACCGAGGTATTGGTGACCGGAATCGAGACGAGATGAATGATAGTGAGGCACAGGCCGATGGCGATTGGCGCGAAACCCTTTGGCGCACGCGGATCGGTCGCTCCCATGATGACGATCAGGAAGAAGGCGGTCATCACCACCTCACAGACCAGGGCGGCCGGCAGCGCGTATTTGCCCGGCGAAAGATCGCCATAGCCGTTAGCGGCAAGATTGCCGGCATAGCCCTCCTGGCCGCTGGCAATGAGATAGAGGATGAAGGCCGCCGCGATGGCGCCCAAGACCTGGGCGATGATATAGCCGGCCGCCTCGCTGGCGGGATGCCGGCCGCCAACGACGAGGCCGATCGTCACCGCCGGGTTGAAATGGCCGCCGGAAATATGGCCGACGGCGAAGGCCATGGTCATGACGGTAAGGCCGAAAGCGAGCGCCACCCCATGCAGGCCGATCCCGACATTGGGGAAGGCCGCCGCCAGCACGGCACTGCCGCAGCCGCCCAATACCAGCCAGAATGTGCCGAAGAATTCCGCGCCGAATTTCCTGCCCATGATCGCCCCCTCCTGCTTGGATTGGCGTCAGCATCGTCGCTGGAGGCAGAGTATACCCCTCGCCTGACAGAAAGGACACTGGGCCTACCCCGTGGGCCTACCCCCGTGTCCTATCCCTGGACCTAACTGTTGCAGGCGCGGTATCGGGCGGCATCATTCAAATGGGTGATATGCGCTTCGCCTTTGCAAGCGGTGCCCCTCCTCCTAACGATAGGAGATGCGCGGCCGGCTGGCGAAATGCCGTGTTCAGAAATTCTCCACCCAGGGCCTGAGTTCGATTTCCCAGGACCAGGCACTGCGCGGCTGTTGCAGCACGGCGATGTAGGACTGGGCGATGGCATCCGGATCGAGCAGGCTGTCGGGCTTGTCGGCGGGTTCCGGGCGGGCGGCACTGCGCACGCCGCCATCGATCACGAAATGGGCGACATGGATACCCTTGGGTGACAGCTCGCGGGCGGCACTCTGGGCCAGGCCGCGCAAGGCGAACTTGCCCATGGCAAAGGACGAAGACAAAGCGAAGCCTTTCACCCCGGCCGTTGCCCCTGTCAGCAGGATCGCGCCCTGGCCCTTGGGCAGCATACGCTTTGCCGCCTGCTGCACAGCGAGGAAGGCGCCGAAGGCGGAGACCTCGATCGCCTGCTTGACGGCAGCGGGATCAAGCTCCGCCAGGGGACCGCGCACGCGGCCACTGGCATTATAAACGACGAGATCAGGCACGCCGAGCTTGGCGTCCGCCGCCTCGAACAGACGGGCCATTGCGGCCGGATCGGTGGCATCGACGGCGAAACTTGCTGCGCCGGTTTCAGCGACGAGATCCGCAAGCTTATCCGTATTGCGGGCGGCGATGCCGACCTTCAGGCCGAGTTTCGACAATTGCCGCGCCAGCGAGGCGCTGATGCCGGGGCCGGTGCCGATAATGAGCGCACTGCGATAGGGAATGGCGGTCATGGAGCCTCCTGGAAATGCTGGACCCGGCCGGGGCGGCGGGGCGGAAAGACGGGATGGCGCGGCATTGATGGTGGAAAGCTTAGATGGGGCCGATCCTGGCACCGGCAAGAGCTTACAGCAACGGCCGCAATCCCGCGATTGCGGCTCGAGGCCAAACCATTGATCAAGCTTGTTTTTCCGGCCAGTTGATCTTACCGGGCGCAACCCCTATCTTGCGCCGCAATCATGCCAGTTTGGCCTTGCTTTGTTTGGGCTTAGCCCGTTTGGAATCCTGATGACCGATCTCAGCCATATCCGCAACTTTTCCATCATCGCCCATATCGATCATGGGAAATCGACCCTGGCTGACCGCCTGATCCAGGCCTGCGGCGGGCTCACCGATCGCGAGATGAAGGAGCAGGTGCTCGATTCCATGGAGATTGAGCGCGAGCGCGGGATCACCATCAAGGCGCAGACCGTGCGCCTCACCTACAAGGCCAATAACGGTGAGACCTATCAGCTGAACCTGATGGACACGCCGGGCCATGTCGACTTCGCCTATGAAGTCAGCCGCTGCCTCGCCGCCTGCGAAGGCTCGCTGCTGGTGGTCGATGCCAGCCAGGGCGTCGAAGCCCAGACGCTGGCCAATGTCTATCAGGCGATCGACGCCAATCATGAGATCGTCCCGGTCCTCAACAAGATCGATCTCCCGGCCGCCGAGCCGGACCGGGTCAAGCAGCAGATCGAGGATGTGATCGGCATTGATGCCAGCGACGCCGTGCCGATCTCTGCTAAGACCGGCATCGGCATCGATCTCGTGCTGGAAGCCATCGTCAACCGACTGCCGGCCCCGACCGGCGATGCCGCTGCGCCCTTGTCGGCCATGCTGATCGACAGCTGGTACGACGCCTATCTCGGCGTCGTTATTCTGGTGCGCGTCAAGGACGGTGTGCTGAAGCCCGGCATGAAGATCAAGATGATGGCGGCCGATGCGCTCTACACGGTGGAGAAGGTCGGCGTCTTCTCGCCGAAGGCCGTGCATCTGCCGCAGCTGACCCCCGGCGAGGTCGGCTTCATCACCGCCGGCATCAAGGCCGTCGCCGATTGCCGCATCGGTGACACCATCACCGAGGAAAAACGCCCGACGGCACATGCACTGGCCGGCTTCAAGCCCTCGATCCCGGTCGTGTTCTGCGGCCTCTTCCCGACCGATGCCGCCGATTTCGAAAACCTGCGCGACAGCCTGGCGAAGCTGCGCCTCAACGACGCCAGCTTCCATTACGAGATGGAGACCTCGGCGGCACTCGGCTTCGGCTTCCGCTGCGGCTTCCTCGGCCTGCTGCATCTCGAGATCATCCAGGAACGCCTGGAGCGTGAGTTCAATCTCGACCTCATCACCACGGCGCCCAGTGTCGTCTACAAGATCCACCTCACCAAGGGCGAGGTGATGGAGCTGCACAATCCGGCGGATATGCCGGATGTGATGCAGATCGACCATATCGAAGAGCCCTGGATCAAGGCGACCATCCTGGTGCCGGATGAATATCTCGGCTCCATCCTGAAGCTCTGCGAGGACCGCCGCGGCGTGCAGGTCGAGCTCACCTATGCCGGCAGCCGCGCCATGCTGGTCTATCGCCTGCCACTCAACGAAGTGGTGTTCGATTTCTACGACCGCCTGAAATCGGTCAGCCGCGGCTATGCCAGCTTCGACTATCACATGGACAGTTATGCCGAGGGCGACCTCGTCAAGCTCAACATCATGGTCAATGGCGATCCGGTCGACGCCCTCTCCATGATCGTGCATCGCGGCCAGTCGGAAAGCCGTGGTCGCCAGCTCTGCACGCGCCTCAAGGACCTGATCCCGCGCCAGCTCTTCAAGATCGCCATCCAGGCGGCGATCGGCGGCAAGGTGATCGCCCGCGAGACGGTCAGCGCCATGCGCAAGGACGTGACGGCGAAATGCTATGGCGGCGATATCAGCCGTAAGCGCAAGCTGCTCGACAAGCAGAAGGAAGGCAAGAAGCGGATGCGGCAATACGGCAATGTCGAGATCCCGCAGTCAGCCTTCATCGCCGCCCTGAAGATGTCGGATAACTAAGCGCGATTGCCGCAGCGTTCGCGCGCCCGACTGAGTTTGAAAAGCCCCCTCCCTTCCCTCCCCCGATTCGGGGGAGGATCAAGGTGGGGTTTTTTGTTTGAGAGCGCCGAGGCGGCCCCATACGCTACAACTGCAGCCTGCCGTGGAATGCGTCCTATTTCGCTTGCCGAAAGCTTTCCATGACATCTCGCGCATGGGGCGCGGCGATTGCGCATCCCTTTTCCGTGGCCAGCGTCTGCCCATGCCGCATGCCTTCTTCTGTGCGCTTTTTCAGAAGAAAATCGGCCTTCTCGATCGTCTCCTGATCATTTGGATTGTCCAGCCCCTGCAATATCTCCTGATATGCGGCATCGCCGAGCGACTTGAACTTCCTGTCTGTGGCCGGCCACGGAATTGCCACATGACATGCATCGAGCACCGCCATCGATTGAATGACATCATCGAGCGTGTCCAGTGGGTCAGCCGCCGCCTGTGTGATGAGGAGACCAATCGCGGCGCAGATGGAAAGCGTCTGCAGCGGCGTCACCGTTATCCGCTTCTTCTCGGCCGGCTTAAGCATCACCCTGCGGGTCGTGGCCGAGCTGGGGGCGATCATTGCTCGCCGGCGCTTCCGCGCGAATCACCGGTTCCCGCGGCAGCCAAATGGTGACGGCGGTGCCGTGATCGACCACGCTCTCGATATTGAACATCCCGCCATGCAGCTCGGCCAGAGCCTTCACCATGGGCAGGCCAAGGCCGGTACCCTGATGGCTGCGGGTATAGGGGTTGTCGAGCTGGCCGAAGGCAGAGAGCGCCACCGGGATATCCTCCGGCGACATGCCGATGCCGGTATCCTCGACGGTGATGGCGACACCGTCATCGAGCACGCTGCAGCTCAGCATGATGCTGCCGCCGGCCGGGGTGAACTTGACGGCATTGGTAAGCAGGTTGAGTACCATCTGCGTCACCGCCCGGCGGTCGGCCTTGAGGTTGGGACGGCGCGGCGGCATCTGCAGCGCGAGGCGCAGATTGTTGTCGCGCGCCCGCTGCTCGACCAGGCGCAAGGCCGCCTGCAGCACTTCGAAGAGATCCAGCGGCTCGATATGCAGCCGATGCTTGCCGGCCTCGATCTTCGAGAGATCGAGAATGTCGTTGATCAGCGACAGCAGCAGATGGCCGCTGTCATGGATGTCGCCGGCATAGTTGCGATATTGGTCGCCACCGAGCGGCCCGAACATCTCCAGCATCATCGCTTCCGAGAAGCCGATGATGGCGTTCAACGGCGTGCGCAGTTCATGGCTGATATTGGCGAGGAATTCAGATTTGCTGCGATTGGCGGCCTCGGCATTCTGCTTCGCCTCGATCAGCGATTCCGTCATCGCCAGGCGTTCCTGCGCTTCGCGTTCCAGGCGTTGCACGGTCTCGGCAAGTTCGGTGGTGCGCTGGGCGACCAGCGTCTCCAATTGCCGGCGCGCGCGGTCAAGGGCGAGGCGCTTGCTCTTTTCATCGACGATCTGCGAGCCGAGACTCTGGCGCTGCTGGTCGGCCATGGTCATCAGGCTGGCCTGCTGCAGCGTATGATAGACCTCGAAATGGCGCAGGGCGGCTTCGTGATCGCCGAGCGCCTTCGACGCGTCGCGCAGGATAAGGCGGCAGCGCGGCATGTTGCCATGGGTGCCGGTCGCCTCGATATAGCGCAGGGCCTCCTCGCCGATCTGCAAGGCGGCCCTGGCATCGCCGAGGCGCAGTTGCAGTGCCGCCTGCAGGCACATGGTCTCGCCTTGCGCCGCCGGACTTTCGAACAGGGTGGCAACGCGCTGCGCCACTTCCAGACTCTGCGCCGCTTCCGGCAACTGGCCGAGATTGATCATCGCATCGGCGGCACCATTCAGCGTGCGAAGCTGCAGGCTGCGATCCTCGATCTGGCGCGCCAGGGCCAGTGCCCGGTGGTGATAGCGCAGGGCCTCGTCATAGCGGTGGCGCAACTGTTCCAGCTGGCCAAGGCGCAACAAGCTGGTGGCGCGGGCACTCAGGCCGAAGAAATCCTGTTCGCTGCCATTGGCGAGATCGAGCGCCTGCAGCAGATGGCGCTGGGCATCGTCGAGCAGCTGCATGCGGCTGTAGATGGCACCGAGCAGCCGTTCCGACTGCGCCTGGCCCAGCACGTCAGCCGCCTCGATGAAATGCTGCAGCGCGCGTTCGGCATGGTCGAGGGCATGATTGAGCCGGTTGAGATCGGCATGGACAAGACCGGCCGACAGCAGCAGTTCGCCGCGATCGGCATCGGGCGCCGCCTCGATCAGCTGGTCGCGGGCGACATCGAGCGCCATCTCCGCTTCGCGGTAACGGCCGAGGAGATGCAGCGCGCGGGCAAGCTGGATATTGGCCCGGCCCTGCCAGTGAATATCAACCGCCTCGCCACCCCAGGCCTGGGTGGTGAGCGCGCGCAATGCGCGCGCTTCCATCAGCGCTTCGTTGAGATCGCTGGTCATCAGCACGCGCACGAGGTCGCGCCGGAAGGTGAAACTGGAACTGGGCCAATCGCTGGCATCGATCAGCGCGCGCAGCCGCCGTGCCTCGGTCTGGGCCGTGGCCGCAGCCGAGGATCGATGCGGAAAATCGATCGCCTCGCTCATCATCCGTCACCAACCTGCGGCGGGCAGAATGCCACTGGCCGACGGAATGCCAGCCCCCTGCCGCATGACGCTCCCAGTGTAGTTTCTTTTATGCCTGAAGAACCATTCATTCCGGTTATGCGGTGCCCCGCGTCCTGGCAGCCGGGATCGGCATACGAGGACTCTGGTATCAGCACATATCGGGAATCTGCGGCGAAAGAAAGGCATCCCCTGGCATTTGTCAAGGGAAAGGATGCGCGCAAAAGGAATGTCGTTGCAAGTATATATAACGAAAAATTGTAGACCGCTATGGCTCGCTGGCGCCATGCGGCGCAGGTAGGTCCGCTTTACCCTCTTCCGGCCGGCGCCTCAATCCTCGCCGCCCAATGCGTTGCCAGCAAGCCAAAACGCACCGGCAAGGCAAAGCGCGCCAAGCCAGGCCGGCACCTGCATGACCACCGCGACGAGCTCCCGCACGGTGCTGCCCGGCATGTGGTTCACCAGCCCGATCGGGTCGATAGCCACGTTCTCCAGCAGCGAACCAACGGTGAGGTCACTGGGCACATGCTGCATGCGAAAGAAGAGTTGACCCCCCCCGAAGAACAGTGCCGCAAAGACAAAAATCAGACTTAAGATTCTAAAGAACCGCATCCCACCCCGCCTCGGACCCTCCCAGATCGATCCAGGCCCGCCATACTGGTAAATTATCACTAAAACCTGACAGACAGTCGTCTTCCTTTGCTCGTCCCCGCAACCCTGTGAGAAGAGCCTCTTTTTTCCCATTTGGCCGGCCCGAATCCGGCCTCTGGCGCCGCCGTTCCTAAGTTATTGCCAAAGCCCGGGGCGTCGGTTAGTTTCCGCGCCGCTGCCGGAATGCCGGCACATGGAGGGGTGGCCGAGTGGTTGAAGGCGCACGCCTGGAAAGTGTGTATACGGGAAACCGTATCGAGGGTTCGAATCCCTCTCCCTCCGCCAGTTCGCCGCAATCGATCCCCCAAATCTGACACCGCTGCTTTAACGCCGTGGTGCGCCGTATCCCTGCGCCGGCAGATGGATGGCTCGATTCGCCTGGCTTCTCTTATCCGCCATCGGCTGATAAGACGGATGGGACGACAGCCGGACCTTGCCCGTGAGCAATACCGAAACCACCCCTGCCCCGCATTTCTTCCATGGCCGCGACGGCCTGCCTCTCGCCTATCGTGAGCTGGGCGCCGGGCGGCCGCTGGTGCTGATCCATGGCTATTTCTCGACTGGTGCCGTCAACTGGATCCGCTATGGCCATGCGGCGCGCCTGGTCGAGGCCGGCTACCGCGTCATCATGCCGGATCTCCGCGCCCATGGTGACAGTGCCAAGCCGCATGAGGCCGCCGCCTATCCGACCGATGTGCTGGCCGATGACGGCCTAGCCCTGATCGACCATCTCGGTCTTGAAGACTATGATCTCGGCGGCTATTCGCTGGGCGGACGCACCGTGATCCGCCTGTTGGCGCGCGGCGCCAGGCCGGCGCGGGCGATCGTTGCCGGCATGGGGCTGGAGGGAATCACCAACACCGCTGGGCGGGGCGATCATTTCCGCCGCATCCTCAACAATCTCGGCAGCTTCCAGCGCGGCTCGCCGGAATGGCTGGCCGAGGCCTTCCTGAAGACGGTGGGTGGCGACCCCGCTGCACTGCTGCGCATCCTCGACACCTATATCGACACCCCGCCGGCAACCTTGGCGACGCTGACACTGCCGGTCCTGGTGCTGGCCGGTGCGGATGACGATGATAACGGGTCCGCCACAGCCCTGGCCGCGGCCCTGCCGCAGGGCCGGCATGTGCAGATCCCGGGCAACCATATGTCCGCCGTGACAACGACGGCGCTGGGCGAGGCAATGGCGGCTTTCCTGCAGCAAGCCGCAGCCCCGCGCTGACCGGTTCCCAGTATCTTCCCCGGCTATCTTCCTCGGCGCAGAGCGATCGCGACGCTTATGGCTTGCGATGGGACCAGGATTTCGCAATGCTGGCGCCAACATGCAAGAGTCTCCCGCCCCTACCCCGGACCATTCCCCCGACCATCCCGCCGCAGAGCGCGCCGCCGCTCGTCCGGCTCCGTTCCATAAGCTCAAGCTACGCTGGCTGTATCGCGGCTTCTGGCGCCGCAATGCCGTCTTCATTCTCGGCGCCTGCCTAGTGGGACTGGTTTCAGCCGGCTTCGCCTGGGGTGCCGATCTCGCCCAGAAATTTTTCTATGACGCGCGGGCGGCCAATCCGTGGCTGGTCATACCGCTGACCGTCACCGGCTTCGTCCTGGCAGCGGCGGCGACCGCGCGCTGGTTTCCCACCTCACGCGGCAGCGGCATTCCGCAGGTCATCGCCGCCCGCCGCAGCCCAACATTGGAACGCCGCGCCGAATTGATCGGCGGCAAGGTCACGCTGTGGAAGATCGTCCTGACCCTGCTCGGCCTCGCCTTCGGTGCCTCGATCGGCCGCGAAGGGCCGACGGTGCAGGTCGGTGCCTGCATCATGTTCGTGCTGGGGAGCTATGCGGGGCTGCGCAAGCCGCAGGGCCTGGTACTGGCAGGGGCAGCGGCCGGCATTGCCGCCGCTTTCAACACCCCGCTGGCCGGCATCATGTTCGCCATCGAGGAGATGGCCAAGAGCTATGAGAAGCGCATCAGCGGCCTGATCATCGCCGCCGTCGTGGTGGCCGGCGCCGTCAGCGCGACCCTGCTCGGCAATTACAAGTATTTCGGCCATGCCGTCATCACCACCGGCTTCAGCCGGGCCATGGTCTATGCCGTGATCTGCGGGATCCCCTGCGGCCTGGCCGGCACGTTCTTCAGCTGGGCCTTGCTTGGCATTGGCAAAATCTATCGCCGGCTCGTCAACCAGACATCGTTTGGCGGCAAGCGCTTCCTGCCCTATCTCTTCCCGGCGCTGTGCGGCCTCGTCGTCGCGGTCAGCGGCCTGATGACGGCCGGTTATGCCAATGGCACCGGCTATGAGCAGACCAAACTGGCGCTGGAAACCGGCCAGGCGATGCCGCTCTGGTTCGGCCCCCTGAAACTGCTGGCGACCCTTGCTTCCTCCGCCAGCGGCATGCCGGGCGGGCTGTTCTCGCCGTCGCTCTCGGTCGGTGCCGGGCTCGGCTCCTTCATTGCCACCTTTGTGCCCAGCAGCGATCTCAGCACCATCATGCTATTGTCCACCGCCGCCTATTTCGCCGCAGTGGTGCAGTCGCCGCTGACCGCTTTCGTCATCGTCACCGAGATGACTGTCAGCAACGACCTGCTAGTGCCCTTGCTGGCCACGACCTTCATCGCCGCCGGCATTTCCAATTTCCTCACCCGCGAGCCGCTCTACCACGCCTTGTCACAGCAGTTCTGACGCTGCCGCCGGGTTGCAGGCTGCTAGGCTGCGACCTTGCTAGATCGCCACCTGGGTGCCCAGTTCGACCACGCGGTTGATCGGCAGGCCAAAGAACTCCATTGCCGTGGTCGAGTTGCGTGACATCCAGGCGAAGAGTGCCTCGCGCCAGCGCATCATGCCGGGCAGCATGCTGGGAACGATGGTTTCGCGGCTGAGGAAGAACGAGGTCTCCATGATGCCGATGGGCAGGCCGATCTCCCCGGCATGTTTCAGTGCCGCCGGCACATCGGGATCATCCATGAAGCCGAAGATCATGGTCAGGCGATGGAAGCCGGCACCGAGATCCTCCGCCAGCAGACGGCGCGGCACCGGCACATGCGCAACCGGGCGCATCTCCACGGTCAGCAGGATGTTGCGCTCATGCAGGATCTTGTTGTGCTTGAGATTATGCAGCAGCGCCGAGGGGACACCCTGCGGCCGCCCGGTCATGAAGATCGCCGTGCCGGGCACGCGGGTGACGCGGCTGGACAGTGACTTCAGGAAGATATCGACCGGCATCGCATCCTTGTCGATCGAGGCGAGCAGCAATTGCCGCCCCTTTTTCCAGGTCGTCAGCATGACGAAGACGACGAGGCCGACCGCCAGCGTGAACCAGCCGCCATGTTCGATCTTGTTGAAATTGGCAAAGAAGAATGAGCCGTCAACGATGATGAAGACCGCCGTCAGAATGGCCGAGGGCAGCTTCGGCCAATGCCAGATCCGGAATAGCACCACGGCGATCATCAGCGAGGTGATCAGCATGGTGCCGGTAACGGCGAGGCCATAAGCGGAAGCAAGATTGGCCGAGCTTTCGAAGCCGAGCACCAGCAGGACCACGGCGACCAGCAGCATCCAGTTGACGAAAGGCACATAGATCTGGCCGATCGCCTGATGCGAGGTATGAATGACCCGCACCCGCGGCAACAGGCCGAGCTGGATCGCCTGCTGGGTCAGCGAATAGGCGCCCGAGATCACCGCCTGCGAGGCTATCACGGTGGCGATGGTAGCAAGCACCACGAGGGGCAAGGTCGCCCAGGCCGGCGCCAGACGGAAGAACGGATTCTCCAGCGCCGTCGGATCATTGAGCAGCAAGGCGCCCTGGCCGAAGTAATTCAGCACCAGCGCCGGCAGCACCAGGCCGAACCAGGCGACATAGATCGGCCGGCGGCCGAAATGGCCGAGATCGGAATAGAGCGCCTCGGCACCGGTCAGCACCAGCACCACCGAGCCAAGAACGAAGAACGCCTTCCAGCCATGCAGCCAGATGAAGTCGACGGCATAGAAGGGATTGACCGCCTCGATGATCGCCGGGCGATCGAGGATATGCATGATGCCGAGGGCTGCCAGGGTTGCAAACCACAGGATCATCACCGGTCCGAATAGAATGCCGATGCGATGCGTGCCCTGGCGCTGGATCACGAACAGCACGATCAGGATGGCGAGGGTCAGCGGCACGACCACGGCATCGATGTCCGGCATTGCCACCTTCAGGCCCTCGACGGCGCTCAGTACCGAGATTGCCGGCGTGATCATGCTGTCGCCGTAAAACAGGGCAGCGGCGAAAATGCCGAGCACGGTGATGATGGCGGCCGACATGCGGCCCTTGAGGACCGAGCTGACCTGGGCCAGCAAGGCGAGGCTGCCGCCTTCCCCGTCATTATCTGCCTTGAGGATGATGGTGACGTATTTGAAGGACACCACCAGCATGATCGACCAGAAGATCAGCGATAGGATGCCATAGACATTCTCGACATTGATCTCCAGTCCATGATGGCTGCTGAAACATTCCTGCAGCGCGTAAAGCGGGCTGGTGCCGATATCGCCATAGACGACACCGATTGCACCGACTGCCAGTGCCGTAAGGGATTTACGGCCCGTTCCCGGTTGAGCCTGCTGCATCGAGAATTCAGTCCTTTTCCTGGCAACGGTGCCCGGCCGATGCGATCGGCCGGGGATAGCGGTAGACCGGCGCGCAGCGCTCTAGCACAGCTGGCCGCCCACTACCATCCACCGCTGCTTTTCGTCGCAGTCCGTTGTCAGATGCCTGACATCACCGCCGGCATTTCACGTCAAATCTCGACCTGGGTGCCCAGTTCCACCACGCGGTTGGTGGGCAGGCCGAAGAAATCCATGGCATTGGCGGCATTGCGCGACATCCAGGCGAACAAGGCCTCGCGCCACAGCATCATGCCGGGCAGCATACTGGCGACGATGGTTTCGCGGCTGATGAAGAACGAGGTCTCCATCAGGTTGATCGGCAGGCCGAGCTCGCCGGAATGGCGCAGCGCCACCGGCACATCCGGATCATCCATGAAGCCGAAGATCATGGTCAGGCGGTGGAAGCCGCCGCCGAGATCCTCGGCCAGCAGACGACGGGCCACCGGCACATGCGCGACCGGCTGCATCTCCACCGTCAGCAGGATGTTGCGTTCGTGGATGATCTTGTTGTGCTTGAGATTGTGCAGCAGTGCCGAGGGAATGCCGTTCGGCCGGCCGGTCAGGAAGATCGCCGTGCCACTGACCCTGGTCGCGCGGTTGGAGAGCGATTTCAGGAAGACATCGACCGGCATTGCATCCTGGTCAATGCGCGCCGCCAGCAGCTGACGGCCACGCTTCCAGGTGGTCAGCAGGACAAAGACCACCAGCGCCACGGCGACGGTGAACCAGCCGCCATGGGTGATCTTGCCGACATTGGCCGAGAAGAAGCTGAGATCGGCGATGAGAAAGACCGAGACCAGGATGATCGCCGGGATACGCGGCCATTTCCAGATCAGGAAAATCACGCCGGCGATCAGCAGGCTGTCGATCACCATGGTACCGGTGACGGCAACGCCATAGGCCGCCGCGAGATTGCTGGAGCTCTGGAAGCCGAGCACCAGGATCACCACTGCCGTTATCAGCATCCAGTTAACGAACGGCACATAGATCTGGCCGATCGTCGCATGCGAGGTGTGGATCACCCGCAACCGCGGCAGGAAACCAAGCTGGATCGCCTGCTGCGTCACCGAGAAGGCGCCGGTGATCACGGCTTGCGAGGCGATGATGGTGGCAATCGTCGCCAGCACCACCAGCGGCAAGGCAGCCCAGCCCTCGGCAAGGCGGAAAAAGGGATTCTCGACTGCCGTCGGATCATTGAGCAGCAGCGCGCCCTGGCCGAAGTAATTGAGCACCAGCGAGGGCAGCACCAGGCCGAACCAGGTGAGACGGATCGGCCGGCGGCCGAAATGGCCGAGATCGGAATAGAGCGCTTCGGCGCCGGTCAGCGCCAGCACCACGGAACTCAACACCAGGAAAGCGAGCCAGCCATGGGCACGGAAGAAGTTGATGGCATAGAGCGGATTGAGTGCCTGGATGATTTCCGGCCGCTCGACGATATGCATGATGCCGAGGATGGCGATGGCGGCGAACCAGAGCAGCATCAGCGGCCCGAAGAGGTTGCCGATCCGCGCCGTGCCCTGGCGCTGGATCATGAAGAGTGCAATCAAGATGGCGAGCGTGATCGGGATGACGAGCACGTCGAGGCCGGGCCAGACGACTTCGAGGCCCTCGACCGCGCTCAGGACCGAAATCGCCGGCGTGATCATGCTGTCGCCGTAGAACAAGGCCGCCGCGAAAATGCCGAGCGCCGTCACCGCGGCAATCGCGAAGCGGCTTTTCACCGCGCTGGAGACCAGGGCCAGCAAAGCCAGGCTGCCGCCCTCGCCGCCATTATCCGCGCGCAACACCACGCTGACATATTTGAAGGAGACAACCAGCATCACCGACCAGAAGATCAGCGAGAGAATGCCATAGACATTCACGTCATTGATGAGCAGGCCGTGATGGCTGCTGAAGCATTCCTTGAAAGCATAAAGCGGGCTGGTGCCGATATCGCCGTAGACCACGCCGATAGCGCCGAGCGCCAATGCCGGAAGCGGCTTGCGGCCGATCTCGGCGTGAGACTGCTGCATCTGCGATGCCATCCTTGTGCGGATTCCGCGTTGCTGTTGACGCATAAGCGCCAACCTCGCCGCCGGGATCCCGATCCCTCACCAAAAGCAGAAGAGGCGGGCTGAGGTCAGCCCGCCGCTCGAAACGCGTCTATTTCTAGCCATCTCAGCGAGGGAAGCAACCGCCTCGCAACTGGTCCGGAAATTTACGCAAATTCTTCACATTACTGCCTTGATGATACAATGAAATTTGGCGCCGCAGGATTACGGTGAATCCATAAATTTTCTTCATTGAGGGAATAGCCGGCCCATAATCCGTCAATTGCGGCCGCCGGCCGGTAGGGTTGTGCCTGCCGGTTGTCGAGCACCAGCCAGTCACCGCGATCGCGCAAGATCAGGTAAGCGTGGCCAACCGCTTCGCCGCGGCGATGGCTCAGCATGATGCGCAAATCCGCAGCCGGCCAGCCGGCCGCCCGCAGCGCGAAATACTTGGCGGTGGCGTAATCCTCGCAATCGCCGCCCTTGCGCAAGAACTCGTCAGGCGTCGCCCAATAGTCCACCACATGCCAGTTCGCCATATCTTCGCGATAGGGCACGCGATTGAGCCGTTGCTGCACGGCGACGATCTGCGCCTCGGCTGGCAACTGTCGCAAGGCGACGATCAATTGCCGCCAGACCTTGCTGCCACAGGCTGCGCGGCACAATGCATCTTCAGCAGCGGCGCGCTGCATGACGCGTTGCCACGCCGGCACCAAGTGAAAATTGTCGAGTTCCGCCACCACCACACCGAAGGCAACGCTATCCAGTTCCGGCGCCAGCGTGTTGCTTGACGCGACATTGGCCGAGACACCGGCTGAGGCTGTCGGCTGCGCTGCGAGAGATTGTCCGGCATCCACTGCATTAACGGAAACAGCGCTTTTAGCGTTGCGGCCCAGGTCGTTTTGTCTTTGCGTATGGTATCGATGAAGCGCCTGATCGCCCGGCGTCGGTGCAATAAGAGGATCAGCCGCAAGTGGCGTCGCGGCGATCAACCCAACGGACATGGTAACGGAGAGAACAAGCCATGCGGCGGCACGTCGCCATGCCGATGCGGTGCACTCGTCTTGCCAGTCGACTTGAACCATGCCCGCCTCGCTCCCCGCCCCATCGGGGATTGTCGTGCTGGCAGTGTTGCATGGGGACCATGCCGGAACCAGGACAAAGCTTGGTTAACTGGGCTTGGCTAACCGGGCTTGTTTAACCAGGGCCGGCGGACCGGATCAGGTTAACCGGCGCTCCGGCTGGCGGCACGACGGGCCGCGACCCGGCCACGGCCACCGCGGGCGCTGGGATCGCTCACAGCCGTTTGCTGCAAGAGATCGGCGAGACGCCGGATATGCGGATTGTCGAAGCGCGATGCATCAGGGGCATATTGGCCGATCAGGCGCCGCGCCGCCGCGCGCGGCTCGGTGGCGCCATCCAGGCTGAGGATCCAGGACAACAGCAAGTCTTCGGCCGGGCCGGGAAATTCCGGCCCCATGGCAAAGGCTTCGCGAATCAGGGCTTTCGGGTCGTCGGTCGGCTGGATTTGCTCATCCATCGGGATACCTGCGGGATCGGCTTTCAGCAGGGCGGCACATGCCCGCTTTGCTGGCTTGTGGTCAACTTTATCGGACTATGCGGCGGTCACAAGCTGCTAACTCGCCGGAATCCGCCAGGGCAGCCGCTGAAATGCGACACTCGGCGGCCGGCCCCGATTAGCCGGCAATCGCCACAGGCACACACTGAAATGTAAGAATATTTCCCCCCTGCATGTTGTAATCATAGCCACCCCTGTTAAGTTTGGTGTAGCTGAACAATATGAGCGTCGTCCCAAGTGTTGCCTGTGTGCCGGTCGGGACGATCATGACCGAAAGTTAAAGTTAAGGAGTACGATCATGTCCGTCATATCCCCGCATGACGCGACTGAAGGTTTGACGGATACCCCCGCCGCGCTGGCCTCGCAGGACAGCGCCTTGAAGCCCGGCCAGCTGCTGGTTGAGATCAGTCCCACCGTCTTCGCCGAAACCGCCACAGCCGCCACCGAGAGCATCGGTGAGGCGGTGCTCGACATGCACCACCAGGCCACCATCGCCCTCAATGTCAGCGATGTGCTGGATCTCGGTACTGAAAACGTCGATGGGCTCAATGCCTTGGTCATCAACGGCGAGCAGGGTGACGCGGTCCATCTTGCCAATGAGCCCGGTTACATTTGGTCCCGCGCGACGGCGGAAGCGCCGGAAGGCTACCAGATGTTCCATGCTCACAGCAGTGTCGGCGATTTACTGGGCGCTAGCCCGGTGGCCGATGCCCATCATCAGCTGATCACCGTGCTGGTGCAGCATGATCTCACGGTCATTCTCCATACCAGCTGATTGACGAACGCCCACCGCCAGAGCAAGCGCGGAGCGATCAGGACACTGATTTGATCGGTACACCGGCTTGACCGAAACGGGCCGCGTATTGCGTCGGCCCAATTCTGCTGCCGATAACGCGGCTTTGCCGACCAATACAGCTAAGACGACGTCGTCGGTAGTGCATCAGGACTTGCCGCATCGGAATGCAGCCGCGATATTTCACACTAACGGGCGTGAAGACTTGCAACTCCTGCAGGCCAGAAATCGTTAATGGATCATTGACAGACTCTGCTTCGCCATATTTGAATTATTCCAAACTAAGCAAGATACGGAGCACGAGCCGTCAAGATTATTGCGGTGCAGCCTGACGGGGGTCATGCGCGGTACCGCTTCTAGCAGTCGGTATTTTAGGAGCGCTGGGGATGTTCGAACGCTTACTGAAAGTTGGCGTGCGGCGGGGCCACGTAACCCTGATCGATCCATCGGGTCGCCGTCACGAAATGAAATATTCTACCGAGCCGCGTGTAACGGTCCGCATTCATGATGCGGCTACCGATCGTGGCTTGTTCTTCAATCCCTGGCTGAAGGTCGGCGAAGCCTATATGGATGGCCGGCTGACGATCGAGGAAGGCAGTCTCTACGACCTCATCGACATCTGCATGGATGCCACTGACGAGGTGCAGAATGTCGCCCTGCAGCGCTTCTTCGGCGGCGTGCAGAAGCTGCTGCGCTGGTGGCACCAGCACAATCCGATCGGCATCGCCCGCGAGCATGTTGCGCATCACTACGATCTCTCGCGCCAGCTCTTCGAGCAGTTCCTCGACGAGAGCATGCAATATTCCTGCGCCTACTTTGCGACACCGGAAACGACGCTGCCGCAGGCGCAGCAGGCGAAGATGCGCCACATAGCCTCCAAGCTGCTGCTGCAGCCGGGCCAGCATGTGCTCGATATCGGCTGCGGCTGGGGCGGGCTCGGCATGTATCTCGCCAAGGTCGCCGATGTGAAGGTGACCGGCGTTACCCTCTCCACCGAACAGCACCAGGTGGCGGAGGCCCGCGCCAAGGCGGCCGGTCTCAGCGACCGCGTCACCTTCAAGCTGCAGGACTATCGCCACGAGACGGCGAAATATGACCGCATCGTCTCGGTCGGCATGTTCGAACATGTCGGCGTCAAGCATTACGGCGAGTTCTTCGGCAAGGTCCAGGACCTGCTGGCCGATAACGGCGTCGCGTTGCTGCATGCGATCGGCCGCCGCGACGGGCCCGGCTACACCAATCCCTGGCTGCGCAAGTACATCTTCCCCGGCGGCTACAGTCCGGCCCTTTCGGAAGTGCTGCCGAAGATCGAGAAGACCAAGCTCTGGGTCACCGATATCGAGGTCCTGCGCCTCCATTATGCCGAGACGCTCAAGGCCTGGCGCGCCAATTTCAATGTGGTGCGGGACAAGATTCGCACCCTCTATGACGAACGCTTCTGCCGCATGTGGGAGTTCTATCTGATCGGCAGCGAGCTCTCGTTCCGCTACGACTACAACATGGTGTTCCAGATCCAGATGGGCAAAGGTATCCATGCGGTGCCGGTGACCCGCGACTACATGTTCGACTGGGAACGCCGCCAGGCTGGCATGGCCGCCGGCAAGATCAGCGAAAAGGCCAGTCTCGGCGAACGGGCGGCCGAATAACAGGCGGCCGCTTCCGGCGCTTGGCCGCAGCGAGAACCCGTTCAGCTCGGAAGGCGGATTGAGACCCTCAATCCGCCTTCCGGCCGATTGACCAGGATGACCTCGCCGCCATGGCTGAGGACAATGCTCTGCACGATGGCAAGGCCGAGGCCGGTCCCCCCACTGTCGCGGTTGCGCGATGCTTCCAGGCGGTAGAACGGCCGGAAAACCAGATCGCGCTGCTCTTCCGGGATGCCCGGCCCGTCATCATCGATCGTCACCAGCACCGACTTCTCTTCCTGGTGCAGGCCGACACGCGCCGTCTTGCCGTATTTGATGGCGTTATCGATCAGGTTGCCGAAGCAGCGGCGCAGCGCCAGCGGCCGCCCGGTGATGTTGCAGCGTGGCGGCAGGTCGGGTTGCAGGGATGCGCCCGGCATATCCGCCACCACCTCGCGCAACAGCGCCGTGAGATCGAGCAGCACCGTTGGCTCGCGGTCGCTGTCCTCGCGGGCGAAAGCGAGGGTCGATTTGATCATCAGTTCCATTTCATCGAGATCGGCCAGCATGCGTCGCTGCGCCTCCGCGTCCTCGACGAATTCGGCGCGCAGGCGCAGGCGCGTGATCGGGGTGCGGAGATCGTGGGAAATTGCCGCAATCATCTGCGTGCGGCCATCGACCAGGCGGCGGATGCGGGCCTGCATCTCGTTGAAGGCATGGGCGGCGCGGCGTACCTCGATCGAGCCCGTTTCCGGCACCGGCTCGTCGAGATTGCCGCGGCCCAGCGCCTCGGCTGCCTGGGTGAAACGCGCCAGCGGCCGGGTCAGGCGGTAGACCGGGAACAGGCTGAGGGCGATCGCCACGGCGACGGTCAGGATGATGGAAACGATCAGATCCCAGGAGGCAATCGGCAGCGAGCTCACCGAGGCGACGTCGAAGTTGAGCCAGCCGCCATCCATCAATTGCACGGCGACCCGGAAGCGTCTTTCGCTGGATTGCCGGCTCAGGATCTGGGCGGTGCGTTCCTGCTCGCTGCCCCAGATCTCCGGCCAGATTCGCGCCAGCCAATTGCCGCCATCGGCGGCTTGGGGGGCGTAATTGACCCGTACTTGGCGCCAATGGATATCGAGCAGGCGGGCCTTGACGACATCGCGCAGCCGCGCGCAGCGGGCATCGACCGGATCGCCGTCGGGCACGGCGCTGCGCTCGCTCGAGGCGACATAAAGCGAGGAGCGGCTGATGGCACTGGCAACGCCCGAGCGCAGGATTGGCGCCGTCTCTTCGAGGAAGGCGACGATCGAGGCGATCCGTTCCGCCGCCCGCACATCCTCGAGCGCGGTGATCGCCTGGTTGCGGTTGATGTTGTGAAACAGCGTCGTCGCCAGCTGCGAGGCGCAGATGCCGGTGACCACGATCACCACCAGCCAATCGACGATACTATCCGGCAGGAATCGGCGCATCGCCCCGCCTAGCTACGTATCACTTGCGGCGTGAACATATAGCCACCGCCGCGCACCGTGGTGATCAGCTGCGGCGCCGAGGCATCGATCTCGATCTTGCGGCGCAAGCGGCCCACCTGCACGTCGATACTGCGATCGAAGGCCACCGCCGCCCGCCCCTTGGCAAGATCCAGCAACCGGTCCCGACTGAGCACCCGCTGTGGACGCTCGGCAAAGGCCACCAGCAAGTCATATTCACCGGTCGACAATTCCACCGCCTCGCCGACCGGATTGGTCAGCTGGCGGGTGCCGAGATCAAGCCGCCAGCCGGAGAAGGTCAAGACCGCGCCACCGTCGCTCTCGACCGGCGCCACCGGTTCGCGCTGATCGGAACGGCGCAGAACGGCACGGATGCGGGCCAGCAATTCACGCGGATTGAAGGGCTTCGCCAGGTAATCATCGGCGCCAAGCTCCAGGCCGATGATGCGGTCGGTATCCTCGGCCACCGCCGTCAGCATGATGATCGGCACCTTCGAGGTCGCGCGCACCTGGCCACAGAGGGTGAGACCGGTTTCGCCCGGCATCATGACATCGAGGACGATAAGGTCGATCCGGGCATCCGCCATGATCCGGCGCATGTCACGGCCATCGGCCGCGGTCGAGACGCGGTAGCCATGCTTCACCAGAAAGCGGGAAAGCAGGTCGCGGATCTCACGATCGTCATCGACGATGAGAATATGGTCGCTGGGCTCGGTCGGCATGATCGGTTTCGAGGTCGTCTTGATAAAATGGCAGCCTGGCTGCGTCGATGTCGTTAGCAAATTTAGTTTGGTGACCGCCTCCCCCGGCGGCGACGGCAAAAGTGTAACCGATTGTAACAGTCGCTGGCTCCCTGGCAACAGCGTTACCAAATAGCCCGTCAGATGACATTGCTGCGTTACGCACCAGGGCCATCTTCGTGGTGGAGCGCGGCTTGGGCCGGGCATCGATCGATCTTTCGGCCGATGCGGGGGACCGCACAGGAAGAAGGAAATACAAGATGTCATCACACGATTTTAACCACTCACCTGCGGGACGGCGCCCGTCCTTTGTGCGCCAGATGTCCAAGCGCAAGATGTTTCTCGCCGTCACGGCTTTGAGCGGCGTCCTGCTGGCAGGACCGATCGCTGCCACCACGGCAGAGGCCTATCCCGCCCCCGACAGTTTCGCCGATCTCGCCGCCAAGGTGACGCCGGCCGTCGTCAACATCTCCTCGACCCATAAGGTCACCGAGAGCGACATGCAGGACCAGCAAGGCATGCCGTTCGATTTCCCGAAGGGCTCGCCCTTCGAGCAGCTCTTCAAGCCATTCCAGGACCAGCAGCGCCGTCAGCATCGCAATGAGAAGGTGACCTCGCTCGGCTCGGGCTTCATCATCGACGCCTCCGGCTACATCGTCACCAACAACCATGTGATCGATGAGGCGACGGATATCGAAGTCACGATGACCGATGGCAAGGAATATCCGGCCAAGCTGATCGGCACCGATCCGAAGACCGATCTTGCTCTCCTCAAGATCAGCGCGCCGCAACCCCTGCCCTTCGTCAATTTCGGCGATTCCGACAAGGAGCGCGTTGGCGACTGGATCATGGCGGTCGGCAATCCCTTCGGCCTCGGCGGCACGGTCACGGCCGGTATCGTCTCGGCCCGCGGCCGTGACATCAATGCCGGGCCGTTCGACGATTTCCTCCAGCTTGATGCCGCCATCAACCGCGGTAATTCCGGCGGCCCGACCTTCGATACCGATGGCGATGTCGTCGGCATCAATACCGCGATCGCCTCGCCCAATGGCGGCAGCGTCGGCATCGGCTTCGCCATTCCCTCGAATATGGCAAAGCCGGTGATCGAAGCCCTGCGCGAACACGGCAGCGTTGAACGCGGCTGGCTCGGCGTGCAGATCCAGAAGGTGACGCCGGACCTCGCCAAGGCGCTTGGCCTGCCGCAGCCGGAAGGCGCCCTGGTCGCTGACGTCCAGG
>Ga0209148_1000729_pt1 | contig 25773 bp, 25 predicted proteins | sample AraplaCol_mMF_r2_2_FD_184288 | JGI IMG/M metagenome (GOLD analysis project Ga0209148, IMG submission 184288) | Arabidopsis root microbial communities from North Carolina, USA - plate scrape CL_Col_mMF_r2 (SPAdes) (version 2) | ecosystem: Host-associated > Plants > Roots > Endosphere | place... | reverse complement strand
CGCGGGCAGGGCGGATCGGGCCGGCTGCTGAGCGATCCGCTGATCTGCCATCAGGTCGATTTCGATCCCCTGGTTGGCGATCTCGCGAGGTTCGTCGATCAATGGGTTGCCTCGACGCCGGGGCCGCACGTGATCGTCGCGCATTCGATGGGCGCGCATCTGACGCTGCGCATGCTGGGTGAAGGATCGCGTGCGATCGACGCCGCGGTGCTCGCCTCGCCGATGATCGACATACGGGTGATGGGCGTGCCGGGCTGGATGCTGGGCTGGATCGCCGGAGCGGCCAGCCTGATCGGCCTGTCCCACCACCGCATCTCGCGCCGCGACGTGGGCGATGTTGGTGGACGGATGACCTCCTGCCCCGATCGCCGCTCCGACAAAATATGGTGGAAGACGAACCGGCCTGAGCTCGCGTCGGGCGTGCCGAGCTGGAGTTGGGTTCGCGCCGCGCGCACGTCGATCCGCAGGCTGCGGCGCGAGACGGTGGCAAAGATCGCGATCCCGATCCTGGTGCTGACGTCCGAGAAGGATCCGGTGGTCGACGTCCGCGCGATCCGCAGGCTGGCCGACATTCTGCCGAACGGCGAATTGATGGCCGTCCCCGGCGGGGGCCACGAACTGATGCGCGAGGCCGACGCACGGCGGCTGCCCGTAATCGCGCGCATTGACGCCTTTCTTTCGCGAATCAATTCGCCTGTGGATTAAAGCCCATTTTGCTTGGGTTTCGGCCCCTGGTTCCCTATATCCTCGCTATGGCAACTACCCCCGAAGAAAACGAATACGGCGCCTCTTCCATCAAGGTGCTGAAGGGCCTCGACGCGGTGCGCAAGCGCCCAGGCATGTATATCGGCGATACCGACGATGGTTCGGGCCTCCACCACATGGTGTTCGAGGTGTCCGACAATGCGATCGACGAGGCGCTGGCGGGGCATTGCGACAAGATCGTGATTACCTTGAACGCGGACGGTTCGGTCTCGGTCGAGGATAATGGCCGCGGCATTCCAACGGGCATCCACCCGGAAGAGGGCGTCTCGGCGGCCGAGGTCATCATGACCCAGCTTCACGCCGGCGGTAAGTTCGAGAACACGTCCGACGACAATGCCTACAAGGTGTCGGGCGGCCTGCATGGCGTGGGCGTGTCGGTGGTGAACGCGCTCAGCGAATTCCTCGATCTGACGATCTGGCGCGATGGCGAAGAGCATTACATGCGCTTCATCCATGGCGATGCCGCCGCCCCGCTCAAGCTGGTCGGGCCCGCGCCTGCGGGCAAGAAGGGCACCAAGGTCACCTTCCTGCCGAGCCCGGCGACCTTCAAGATCGTCGAATTCGATTTCGAGAAATTGGAGCATCGCTATCGCGAGCTCGCTTTCCTCAATTCCGGCGTGCGCATCTTCCTGGTCGATGCTCGCCATGCCGAGCGGATCGAGCATGAACTATTCTATGAAGGCGGCATCGCGGCCTTCGTCAAATATCTCGACCGCGCCAAGACCCCGCTCTTCCCCGATCCGATCTCGGTCTCGGGCCAGCGCGACGATATCGGTATCGACGTCGCGCTTGAGTGGAACGACAGCTATTACGAGCAGACGCTCTGCTTCACGAACAACATCCCGCAGCGCGACGGCGGCACGCATCTGGCCGCCTTCCGCGCGGCGCTGACGCGCACGCTCAACAATTATGCCGACAAGTCCGGCATGATGAAGCGCGAGAAGGTCAGCCTGACCGGCGACGACATGCGCGAAGGCCTGACCGCGATCGTTTCGGTCAAATTGCCTGACCCGAAGTTCGGTTCGCAGACCAAGGACAAACTCGTCAGCAGCGAGGTGCGTCAGCCACTCGAAAGCCTGATGGCCGACAAGCTCGCCGAATGGCTGGAGGAAAATCCCCAGCATGCGCGGTCGATCGTCCAGAAGATCATCGACGCCGCCGCCGCACGCGAGGCCGCGCGCAAGGCGCGCGAGGCCAGCCGCAAGAGCGTGATGGGCATCGCCTCCTTGCCCGGCAAGCTCGCCGACTGCCAGGAGCGCGATCCCGCCAAGTCCGAACTCTATCTGGTCGAGGGTGACTCGGCCGGCGGTTCGGCCAAGCAGGGCCGCGACCGCAACACGCAGGCGATTCTTCCTCTGAAGGGCAAGATCCTGAACGTGGAGCGCGCGCGCTTCGACCGCATGCTCTCGTCCAAGGAAGTCGGCACGCTCATCCAGGCGATGGGCACGGGCATCGGCCGCGACGACTTCAACATCGAGAAGCTCCGCTACCACAAGATCGTCATCATGACCGACGCAGACGTGGACGGCGCACACATTCGCACGCTTCTGCTGACCTTCTTCTATCGGCACATGCCGGAGATCATCGAGCGCGGGCATCTCTACATCGCCCAGCCGCCACTCTTCAAAGTCACCAAGAGCCGGTCGGAAACCTATCTCAAGGATCAGGCGGCACTCGACGCTTACCTGCTCGACAACGGCCTGGCGGCCGTCATGCTCGATGGCCCCGGCGGGGCGCGTTCGGGCAACGATCTGCGCACCATGGTCGAACATGCCCAGCGCATGCAGCGGCTGATGGCCTATGTGCCGCGCCGCTATGCGCCCGATCTGATCGAAGCACTGGCGCTCGGCGGCGCGTTCGACCCGGCGCTGCAGGATCGCAGCAGCGTGTCGACCGCAGTCGCGGGTTGGCTGGGGCGTGCCGACCCCGAAGCCAAATGGGAAGTCGAGTCGACCGATGAGGGCGGCTATCACGCCCGCCGGCTGTGGCGCGGCGTGACCGACCATCATGTCGTCGACAGTGCGTTCGTCCACTCGACCGAGGCCCGGAAACTCCACGGCCTCGCCACCGAGCAGGCCGAATCCTATGTCTCGGTCGCGCGCGTCGTGCCGATCGGCAAGGCGGCGGAAGCCGACGTCGAGGACGTTGCGGACGGTGATGACGCCCCCGTGGTCGACAGCAAGACGGTCAAGCGCGTGTCGCGCCCGTCGGAACTGCTCGAAGCGGTGCTGGCGGCCGGCCGCAAGGGCACCGCGATCGCGCGCTACAAGGGTCTGGGCGAGATGAATGCCGAGCAATTGTGGGAAACCACGCTCGATCCGGCCAATCGCTCGATGCTAAAGGTCGAGGTCAACCAGGCCGACGTCGCCGACGAGATCTTCACCCGCCTGATGGGCGACGTGGTCGAACCACGCCGCGAATTCATCCAGGAAAACGCGCTCAACGTCGCCAATCTCGACGTTTAATCCTCAGCATCCGGCTTGGCCGCGCTCGCCGCTCGACCGGCGGCGGGTGGAGTAAGCTGCTGCCCTGCGGGGCGGGGCGGCACCAAGGGAAGCAAGGCTTTCTCCGCCGCGGCGCTCGACGAGTTGAGCAGATCGGGCACCAGCCGCTCGGCGAAACCCGCCACGAAGGCGAGGATCAACAGCGGCAGAACCGCCGGCGCGCACGCGCTGTTCTCGCCGATCGGGGCCCCGCCCAGATGCAGCCCGCCGATCGTGAGGCTGAACATGTCTGTGCAGAGGAACGCGATCAGCATCGCCCCCGCTATCGCGCTGATGATCACGCGCACCACCGCCGCGATCGCGTTGTCGGTATATTTGGGCTGGGGTTGAAAAGCGCGCGTGTGGACCGCGAGCGTGATCGAGAAAAAGGCGCCGACCGAGCCCCCGCCCGCCCCCATCCACAACAAGTCGGTATTACCCCAGAATCCGCTGCGCTCCGGCGCGCTGAGATAGGCGCCAAGGCTCGCCCCGCCGATCACGACCAGCGACGAGGCCAAAGCCCACACCAGATAGATAAGCCGCTGGAGCGAAGTGCGGTCGGCCAGCAATTCATCGCGAATCTTCTGCAGGATCGCCTGCGCGCTCGCCACGTCACGCGTCAGTGCGACCACCAAGGCATCCGCTACACGTCGATCGTAGATCCGCGCTTTCTCCTTCAGCCGGGCATCATCGGACGCATGCCAGCCATCGATCATGCCGTTGATCTCGCCCTGCAGCGGTGCCAGCGCGGCGAAATCCCAGCGCTGGCGCTGCTCGGTCGCGGGATCGTCCGCGAACTGGACCGAGACACGCGTATCGGTGCCGTAGATCGCGTAGAGCGGCTCGTTCATCGAATAGATGCAGACGATCGCTGCCTGGGTTTCGTCCAGCTCGCCCGGTTTGATGTCCGCCACCGTCAATCGTGCCATGGTCGCTCCCGCCAGACCGGCTCCGCCGTTGCGGCGGTTCACCGGCCCGTCGGGGGGTTCCTGTGCGTCGCGCGTGGGTTCAGATCACTGTCCGCAGGATGCTGCGAGCGTCATGTTGTGGCGTAGGTCAGCATCACCCGTCCATCGCCGAGCGCTTTGCCCTCGAGCAGCCGCAACGCCCGCCGCGCACTGTCCGCAAAGAGCGGCCAGCCCGAGCCCGCGATTAGCGGATAGAAGATCAGCCGTATCTCATCGACCAGTCCGGCCTCGATCAGATCGGCCGTGAGGCGCGGGCCGCCGACCAGGTAGATGCTCCTGCCCCCCTGCTTCTTGAGCGCGGCCACGTCGTCCAGGCTGTGCAGGAAAGTCACGTTGGCCCAGCCCGTCTCGTCCAGCCCATGCGACAGCACATAATGCGGCATGTTGGGAACAAGCTTGGCCCAGGCCACTTCCGCTGCGGTCGGCGGGTTCTCCCTGATCCATTGCGGTGTCGCGGGATCCGCGCGGATCGCGGTCCAGTAGCTTTCATAGCCAGGGAACATGCCCGCCCCGAGCAGGCAGGCGTCGATCTCCGGCGTGAGGCCATAATCCTCGGACCAGGCATCGACCCAATCGGCCATGCCCTCGGCTCCATAAGCCATGCCGTCGAGCGACAGCTTCATGCCAGCGATAAGCTTGCGCATCCTGTCCTCCGATCAAGCCGGAAAGCGACGGTCGTAATCGGCCCGCAGCGCGGGCAGCCCATCCCAGAAGGACGGCGCCCGCCGCCCCGTCGCCTTCGCGGCCAGGATGTCGAGATGCATGTGCCAGCCCGAGCTTACGCCCAGCAGAAGCGACCGGCTGTTGGCGCGCCGATGCGTTAGCGTGAACAGCACCTCGTCGCCTTGCGGCTCAAGCGCCCAGGTAACCTCGCCCGCGCCCGGCCATTCGAAGCTGAGGCTATGCGGCGGATCCACCTCAATCATCTGCATCAGCACGCGATTCTCAGGACCGATATGCGCCGGCCGCGCGGACGGGGAATCGGATAATTCATCATTGCGCCAAATCAGCTCGAACGTGCTTCCCGGCGTCAGCTCCATCTCGCCCGCGGCCAGCCAACGACGGCGCAGGTCACTGTCGGTCAACCATCGCCAGGCACGTTCGATCGGCCCCGGCAACAGCCGCTGGATCTGCAGCGTGGCGGGCTCGATCAGCGCGCCATGCGCGTCGAGGGAAGCGAGATCGGTCATTTCGTATCTCCTTTGGAATCCTTGGTTGAGGGTGCGCTTTTGGCCACTTCCTCGCGCATCAGCCGGTCGAGCTGATCGAGGCGGCCGGTCCAGAAACGTTCGTAGAAGCTCAGCCATTCATGCGCGCTGGCGAGCGGGCCGGGATCGATCCGGCACATATGCGTGCGGCCGCGCACTTCGCGGCGAATCAGCCCGGCTTGCTCGAGCGCGCGGATATGTTTGGAGGCGGCGGCAAGCGAAATCGCGAACGGCTGCGCAAGCTGGCCGACGGTGCGTTCGCCATCGGCCAGTTCGCGCAGCATCCGCCGCCGCGTGGCGTCTCCCAAAGCGTGGAAGACCGAATCGAGTTCAGGAGCGAGAAGTTCAACCATGTGGTTAAATATTCCCGCCGCGCAGGAATAGTCAACCACCTGGTTGAATTAATCGGGGCGGGACGTCGCCGTCAGGCGGGCAGCCGCGTGTAGCGATTGACCCAATTCACCTCCCAGCTCTTGCCGCCGTCGGCGGAGAAGGCCTGTTCGGACTGGGCATGATCCTGGTCGATCGGCCAGATCCGGAAGCGCACCCAGATCTGGCGGCCGTTGAAATCCTCCTGATCATAGAAGGTCATGCGGCCGTCCTGGACGTCCCCCACCCCGGGGATGCCGAGCATGCCCACGCCGGGCGTGGCGAAGTTGATCGCCCATTGCTGCGTCTTCGGATTGAAAAGGCGGATCGCGATCAGCTCGAGCGGGCCGTTGGGCCCTTGCGCCTTATATTCGGCGAGATTGCCCTTCCCGCCCCATATCGGGGTGACATTCGTCTCGCCCTCCAGATCGACCCAATCCGAGGCACCGCTCAGCGGATGCATCAACCGGTGTGACTGCGTGTGCCAGCGCCCCATGTCGAAATCGAAGTCGTGCGCACCGTCGCGGGCCGCAACCGGCGCCGTGAGCAGCGCCAGGCCGGCGACGACAATAGAAAAGCGGATCATGTTCAGACCTTTGTCTTGGTCGCGGTGAAGGCCACCCGCCAGGTGTGCCCGCCATCCGCGGAGTAGGATTCCTGGTAAGTGTGCGTGGTCGGTGCGATATTCGACCAGACCGCGCGGACGAGGATTGCCCGCCCATCGATCACGTCCGTCCCGATCAGCTCGCCGCGTCCATCCGCGAAGCTGCCGATCATCGGCGTCGTGAATTTGCCCGCCCCGCTATTGGCGAAGTTCATGCTCCATTGGTGCGCTTGGGGATCGTAGAGGAAGACGGTCATCCCCTCCCAATGGCCTTTGGGCCCATCCGCCTCAATCTCCTCGACCTGCGCGCGCCCCTCCCACAATTTGCGTACTGTGACCGTGCCATTGAGTTCGACCGTCGCCTCCGATGCTCCGAGCGGATCGAGCCGGCGGACGATATGTGTCTTCCACACGCCAAGATCGAAGTCGAAATCGTGCGCACCATCGCGCGGGGCCTGCGCCGCAACCGGCAAGGCGAGCAGGATCGCCGTGGCTAAACCGAGATGCCGGATCATGCCTTGATCCTTGTCAGCCGTGCGCTGAAGACCGTCAGCCAGGTCTTGCCGCCATCCCGCGAATAGGATTCCTCATAACGGTGCGCATCGGCCGTGATGTCGGACCAGGTGCCCCGGATCAGCACCGATCGGCCGCCGATCACATCCTGCGCGTAGAGATCGCCGCGCCCGCCCTGGAATTCGCCGACCAGAGGCGCCGAGGGCGTGGGATCGGCGCTGTTATAGTAACTCTGGCTCCATTGGTGCGCCTTCGGATTGTAGAGGAACAGCGTCATCCCCTCCCAATGCCCGTTCGGGCCATCCGCCTCGATCTCCTCCAGCTCGGCGCGCCCGCCCCACACCGGACGCACCCTGACCGTGCCGTGCAGTGCGATCGTCTCGGTCGATCCGCTGAAGGGATGCATCAGCCGCGTGACATCGGTGTGCCATGTTCCCTGGTTGAAATCGAAATCGTGCGCGCCGTCCGTCTGTGCGGCAGCCGGCGTGGCGACCGCGACCAGCAGCGAAAGAAAACAGGCTTTCATGAGTCTCGTCACTCTCCTTGGGATGACGCAAGGATGGGCGGCGGCGTGGACGCGCTCAAACGACAAGTTTTGGGCGCTTGAGCGAATAAAACTTGCCCAATAGGGTCGGGCTCCGATGGCAAGTTCGAACCGGCCTCTGCCGCTCAATGCGCTGCGCAGCTTCGATGCCGCCGCACGCCATCTGAGCTTCGCGCTCGCCGCCGAGGAACTCCATGTCACCCCCGCCGCGATCAGCGTGCAGGTCCGCCGGTTGGAGGAATGGGTCGGCGCGCCCTTGTTCCTGCGCGGCCATCGCTCGGTCACCCTGTCCACTACGGGCGAGGCGCTCGCCCCGCGCCTCACCGCCTTGTTCGTGGAAATGGAGCGGCTGCTTGGCCAGGTCGCCAAGGTCCATGAGGGCACGCTCCAGGTCAGCGCGATGCCGAGCTTCGCCTCCAAATGGATCGCACCCCGCCTGGCGTGTTTCCGCGCGCTTCACCCGCATATTCAGGTGCGCGTGATGGGCGCCGATCGCCGCGCCGATTTCGAACGCGACGGGATCGATATCGGGCTGCGCTATGGCGACGGCGACTATCCCGATTTGCATTGCGAACTGATCGCGCGCGCGACCGCGACGCCCGTCTGCAGCCCCGAACTGGCCGCGCATATCGCGGGCGATCCCGCGCGGGTCGAAACGGGCCTGTTGCTCCACGACGAATCCGCGCTTGTCGCGCCGGGCCTTCCGACCTGGAGCGCCTGGTTCGCAGAAGCCGGCGCGCCGCGCGACATTGGCGGCGAGGCCATGTTGTTCAGCAACAGCCATATGGCCTTGTCGGCCGCAGTCGCCGGGCAAGGCTTCGCGCTCGGCCTCACCCCGTTGATCGATGACGATCTCGCCGCGGGCCGTCTGGTGCGCCCGTTCGAGACCGAGATCGAAAGCAGCTTCGGCTTCTGGTTCGTTTGCGCCCGCGAACGCATCGCCGAGCCCAAGATCGCGGCCTTTCGCGACTGGGTCTTCGCCGAGATCGGCTAAAAGCGCGCGACGATCGGAAAGGCTTCGGCGGTCGGACCGCCTTCCGTCAGCTTGACCCAGCAATCGGCGAGCAAGGTCGAGCTCAGTACATGGGAGCGTTGGTCGAGCGAGCAATCGATCCGCCCGGGTTCAACGGTGCGCCGGCCACGCAGCAGCAACGTCGCTTCGGGCCGGGGCTCGGCATTGCACGTCACGCGTTCGCCTTGCTCCGGCGGCAGGCCGAGCATGCGGCGCAGCGCTTCCACCACGAAGAAGCGGAAGCTTGCCAGCGCCGCCACCGGATTACCCGGCAGCCCGAAATAAGGCCGCCCGTCGGCGAGCAGGGCGAACAGCATTGGCTTGCCCGGCCGCATCCGCACACCATGGAGCAGGATGCGCGCGCCATGCGCCTCAAGCCGCTCGCGCACCAGATCCATGTCGCCTGCCGACACGCCGCCGGTCGACAGGACCAGGTCGCAGCCCGCCGAGCCTTCCAGCAACAGATCGAGCGCTGCCGCCTGATCCGCCGCGCGCCCGATGAAATGCGCGGGAATGCCCAGCGCCTGCGCACAGGCCGCGATCATCGGGGCGTTGCTGTCGATCAGCCCGGCCGCGCCGACCGCCTCGCCGATCCCGCTCAGTTCCGACCCGGTCGAGATCAGCCCGAGCCGGGGCCGGCGCCGGACATCCAGCCGATCAACCCCGAAGGCTGCGAGCGCGCCCACCGCATGCGGAGCCAGCATCATGCCCGCTGGCACGATCTGCGCGCCGGCGACAATATCCTCGCCGGGCTGGCGGACATTGCGGCGCGGATCGACCGGGCCGCGGACAAGCAAATGACCATCGGCCTGCTCGGCCTGTTCGCGCACCAGCACCGCATCCGCGCCCGCTGGCACGGATGCGCCGGTCGCGATCGGCGCCGCCGTCCCGCGTTCGAGCGGTGCGGGCGCGCCGCCGGCATAAACGGGCGCGACCAGTCGCAGCGCCCGCGGCGCTGCCTCTGTTGCCTGGGCCGTATCCGCGCTACTCAGCGCAAAGCCGTCCATCGCGGACATGGAAAAGGCCGGCACGTCGCGGCGGGCCTGCACGGCGGTGGCGGTGACGCGGCCAAAAGCGTCGCCGGTGGCGACCGTTTCGGCGCCCAGGGGCACGACCCGGTCCCGGATCAAGGCCAGCGCCTCGTCAACGCTGGGGCGCGGCATCCGCTCAGCCATAAGCCAGCACCGCATCCCGGCGGAGCAGCACGCGCAGCGGCAGTCCCGCTGCGGCCGCGCGCTCCACCGCAAGGCTGGTCGGCGCGGAAATGGTGGCGAGCAGGGGACAGCCCGACAGTACCGCTTTCTCGACCAGTTCGTAGGAGCAGCGCGAGGACAGCAACGCAAATCCTTCCGCCCATTCGATGCCGTCGCGCAGCATCGCGCCCACCAGTTTGTCGAAGGCGTTATGCCGCCCGACATCCTCGCGCGCGATCCGGATCGCGCCATCGACCGCGCAGGCGGCCGCAACATGCGCCGCGCCGGTTGCGTGGTTGAGCGGTTGATGTTCGGGCAGGTCGCCGAGCGCGCGGAATAGCGCCTCGTCGCCCGCCGCCGAGACCTGCGTCACCTGCGGCAAAGGCCGCAGCGCCTGCTCCAGATTCTCGATCCCGCACAGGCCGCACGCACTGTCCGTAGTCCGGTGGCGCACACGATCCGCCACGCGAGGCGAGCAGGTCTCGCTCAGCGTCAGCCGCAGGATCATTCCCTGCGGCGTTTCGTGCAGATCGCTGTCGATCACGTCGCCGACGCGGTCGATCAGCCGCTCGGCCAGCGCGAAGCCATAAGCCAGATCGGTCAGATCGGCGGGCGTCGCCATCAGCACCGCATAGCCGATGCCGTTGACCTCGATCGCGACCGGCACCTCCCGCGCGACCGTGCGCGCGATCGATTGCGCGTCGCCATCGGCCGCGATCCGCCGGAAATCGAAAGAGCGGCTGCCGTCCACCCGAAGTGGATTAGCTGGTCGCGATCCGGACTGGAACGCCTTTCGCGGCAGGCGTCTTCGATTGCTGGTCGTGATACCAGAGCGGGATCAGCGGGTTGAGCTCGGGATAATAGCCGCCGAGGCAGCCATCGGGCAGATCGAACGGCGTCACCCGCAGCCCGTCGACCTCGCGCAACACATTATCCTCAGCGTCACCGACCAGCTTGACGATCTGGCCGGGCTTGAGGCCCGCTTTCTCCATCTCCTTGGGGTTGATCAGCAGCACATGGCGCGTGCCCTTTATGCCGCGGAAACGGTCATCATAACCGTAGATCGTCGTGTTGAACTGATCGTTCGAACGCAACGTGATCAGCCGGTATCGGCCTTCCGCATCCTTCACGCCGACTGCCGACAGGCGCTCCGGCGCGGTGAACACCGCTTTGCCGCTTTCGGTCTTCCACACCCGTTCGCGCGCGCTATTGCCCTTGTAGAAGCCGCCGGGCTGAAACATGCGCGCTTCGAAATCGTGAAACATTTCCGGGTAGGTATGCTCGATCAGCAGGCGCACCTTGGAATAGTCGCCCGTCCATTCGTCCCAATGCACATTCGGATTGGGCGGAAGCGTCGCCTTGGCGATCCCGCACACGATCGCAAGCTCTGAACGGAGATGCTCGCCTGCGGGCTTATGCTTACCGCGCGAGCCGTGAATGCAGGACAGCGAATCCTCCACCGTCACCACCTGTTCGCCACCCGCCTGCATATCCAGTTCGGTCCGGCCGAGGCACGGCAGCAGATAGGCGACCTGGCCATTGATCAGGTGGCTGCGATTGAGCTTGGTCGCGATCTGCACGGTCAGCCGCAAATTGGGCCACGCCGCCGCCACCCGTTCCTGATCGGGCACCGCGCGCAGGAAATTGCCGCCGAGGCTGAGGAAGGCCCGGATCGAACCGTCGAGCACGCCTTCGCAGGCTTTGACCGTGGTCGTGCCCTCTTCCATCGGCGGGTCGAAGCCGAACAGTTCCTTGAGCCGATCGTTGGGGACCAGTTCGGGCTTTTCCGAAATGCCGACGGTGCGCTGGCCTTGCACGTTCGAATGGCCCCGTACGGGCGATATGCCCGCGCCCAAACGCCCGATATTCCCCTTCATCAGCATCAGGTTCACGAACATCGCCAGATTGTCGAAGCCGTGGACATGCTGCGTCAGGCCCATGCCATAGACGCCGATTGAATTCTCGGCTTCGACATAGACCTGCGCCGCCTCGCCCAGCGCGGCGCGCGTCAGACCGGATTCGCGTTCGATGTCCTCCCAGCTGGTCGCGCGGACCTTCTGTTCGAAGGCTTCGAAGCCGGTGGTGTGCTGTTTGATGAAATCGACGTCGAGGACATGGACCTTTTCCGCCGCCCATTTGGCGTCCTCGGCGGCGAAGACATGCTTGGCGAGGCCGACCAAAGCGGCGATGTCCCCGCCCGCCTTCACCTGATGATATTGTTCCGAGATCGGCGTTGCTTTCTGCGTCGCCATCTGCACCGGATTCTGCGGATTGATGAACTTGACCAGCCCCGGCTCCTTGACCGGGTTGAAGGTGACGATCCGGCAGCCGCGATTTACTGCTTTCTGGAGATCGTGGAGGAAGCGCGGACTATTCGATCCTGTATTTTGCCCGAAGAAGAACATTGCGTCGCAATGTTCGAAATCGTCGAACGTGCACGTGCCGACCGGCGCGCCGATCAGCTTCTTGAGCGCGACCGAGGTGGTCTCGTGGCACATGTTCGAGCTGTCGGGCAGGTTGTTGTGGCCATAGAGGCGCGCGAACAAGGCATAGAGATAGGAGGTCTCAAGGCTGGCCCGGCCCGAGGCGTAAAAGACCGCGCTCTTCGGATCGATCGCCTTCAGCTCGGCGCCGATCGCCGCGAAAGCCTCTTCCCACTCGCACGGCACATAATGATCGGTCGCGGGATCGTAGCGCATCGGATGCGTTAGACGGCCCTGCTGCTCGAGATCATAGTCGCGCCATTCGCGCAGTTCGGTAACGCTATGCTGTTCGAAGAAATCGGGCGTGCAGCGCTTGGGCGTCAATTCCCACAAGGTCGCCTTGGCGCCATTCTCACAGAATTCGAACGGGTGCGGCTTGGCCGGCTTGCCCCAAGCGCAGGAAACGCAGGCAAAGCCATCGGGCTTGTTCTGCCGCATCAATGTGGCGGCGATGTCGGGGCGATTCCATTGCGTGCGGTAAATCTTGGCGATGCCCGAGAGCGATCCGAACCCGCCGGCGGGCCCGTCATAATGCGCCGTCTTCACCTTGTCCGCCATCTGCCGTCTCCTTGGAGGACATCCCACCTACGCCTGCGCGTTACGGCTGCGAAGCCCTACCCGTCCAATCCATGGCAGGGCGCACCGTTCCGCTAGACCGAACCCGACTGCGAAACTGTTGGCAAATCGGGGCCTGCTGATATTTGGCTTCGGCCGGCACCCACCCTATGATCCCGGTCAAATTTGGGGAGGCCATGATCAGACCCGCCGCGATCCTTTCGCTCATCGCGCTCGTTGCAGCGCAGGCGAGCGCCACGCATCCCGTCACCCCCGCCGACTATGCGCGCGTCGCCACCGTTGGCGACCCTGAAGTCGATCCCGCAGGCCAATGGGTCGCTTACACGGTCGAACGGGTCGACGTCGCCGCCGACAAGCATGTCACGCATCTCTGGATGACGAGCTGGGACGGGAAGCGCACTGTCCAGCTCACCGGCCGCGACGGCGAGAGCGAGAGCAATCCCCGCTTCTCCCCCGACGGCCAGTGGATCGCTTTCATCTCGGGCCGCGGCGACGATCATGACGACGACCACCTCTGGCTGATGAGCCGCGCGGGCGGCGAGGGCGCGAAGCTGCCCGGCATAAAGGGTTCGGTGGTCGATCTTGCCTGGGCGCCTGATTCAAAGCGGCTGGTGCTGGTGGTCGAGGATCCCGAGCCCGACGAGAAAGCCAATGCCGCCGCCGAGGCGGTGCTGCCCTCGTCCGCCAAGCCCGGCGCCACACCCGATGCCGCAGCACCGGTTGCCGAAACCAAAGCAGGGAAGGACGACGAGAAGAGGCCGAAGCCGATCGTGATCGATCGCTACCGCTTCATGCAGGATGTCGATGGCTTCCTTGGGCATCAGCGCAAGCGGTTATGGCTCTACGATCTCGCCACCCACACCGCGCGCCGCCTCACCACCGGCGATTATGACGAGATGCTCCCGGCATGGTCGCCCGATGGAAAGAGTATCGCCTTCACCTCGAAGCGCGCGCCCGATCCCGACCGCACCTATGACAGCAACCTCTATCTCGCGGCGGTCGGCGATCAGCCGGCCGAACCCAAACGTCTGACCAGCTTCGAAGGCGCCGATCAGGACGAGGATTGGAACAGTTACCCCGCCTGGTCGCCCGACGGGAAGAGCATCGCCTATCTTGAGGGTGGCCCGGTCGCGCTCTTCTCCTACGGCGTGCGCAAGCTCGCGGTCCTTCCCGCAGCGGGCGGCACGCCGGTCGTGCTCACCCCCACGCTCGACCGCAACGTCACCAACCCTTTCTGGTCGAAAGATGGCCGCACGATCGGCTTCACGGTCGAGGATGACGGCACCGACCGGCTCGCTTCGGTACCGGCGAAGGGCGGGCCGGTCCAACCGATTGCAGGCGATCCGCTCGCCGCGCTGACCGCGCCCCAGTCTGCGGGTGGCAAGGTCGCCTTCCTGATGGCGACGAGCAAGGCGCCCGACGAAGTCTATGTCCTCGACGGCGGCAAGCCGCGCCAGTTGAGCCACCAGAACGACGCCTGGCTTAAGGAGGTCTCGCTAGCGCCGATCACGCGCACCAGCTTCCGCAGCAAGGATGGCACGGAGGTCCACGGCTTCCTGCTGATCCCGCCCGGCGCGCCGGGCAAGCCGCTGCCGACGATCCTGTTCAACCATGGCGGCCCGCAATTGCAGTTCACCGCCGCGAGCGGCGGCTGGTGGATGCAGTGGCAAATCCTCGCTGGCGCGGGCTACGCCGTCGTCTCCTCCAATCCGCGCGGCAGCACCGGGCGCGGCGAAGCTTTCGCCAAGGCGCTGTTCGCCGACTGGGGCGGTCCGGCTGTGCCCGACGCGCTGGCGGCGGTCGACGATGCCGTCGCACGCGGCATCGCCGATCCCAGGCAGCTCTATGTCGGGGGATGGTCCTATGGCGGAATGCTGACCAATTATCTGATCGCGTCGGACAGGCGCTTTCGCGCGGCGGTGAGCGGCGCTTCGATCAGCAACGTCCTCGCCGGCTACGGCACCGACGAATATATTCGCGACTACGAAACCGAACTCGGCAAGCCGTGGGAGCATATGGATGTGTGGCTCCGCAACGCTTACCCCTTCTATCATAACGACCGTATCGTCACGCCGACCCTCTTCCTGGTCGGCGACAAGGACATGAACGTCCCGATGCTCAACAGCGAGCAGATGTATCAGGCGCTCAAGAGCCGCGGCGTCGACACGATGCTGGTCGTCTATCCCGGTCAATATCACGGCTTCACCCGCCCGAGCTTCCTCAAGGAGCGGATGGAACGCTGGATCGCCTGGTACCGGGCCCACGCGCAATGAGCATTGCGCCACCCAGCGCTGCCGCCATGAAGCGCGTGCTGATCCTGTCTTATTTCCACTACAAGAATTTCGGCGACCGGCTGGGCGTACCGATCATCAACGCGCTGCTGCCCGCGGACGTCCATGTCGTCCACGCGCCGCTCAATTTCTCCTACATCCCGGAGGGCAAGTTCGACTTGATGATCCTCGGGCTGGGACAGAGCCTCAACACGCCCGCGATCATCAATCCCGAACTGGACCGATTGCTCGACCGTATTCCGAATGTGATCGGCATCTTCGGCACGCAATATAAATCCCAATATCGCACCGCGATGCCACCCGGCCGCTTCGATGCGCTGATCGGCCGCCTCACCACCTGGTGGGCGCGGTACCAGAGCGACGTGGAGGAATTCGGCGGCGGCCGCGCGACCGTGCGCCATATGGGCGACTGGCTGGTTTCCGCTTTCCCGATGGCCGAGCCCCGGTTCGACAAGCGGCTGATCATTGGCCCGGAGGCGGTCGATATCGAACTCCCGCTCGATCGGATGATCCAGCGTATCCAGGCCTATCGCCTCGTCGACAGTGCGCGCCTCCATACGTTGCTGTGCGCGCTGACGAGTGCGGCCGAAGTCTCCTACACCGAACAGCGCGAGGCGGAGGGCGGCGAAGTGTCGGGCAAGTTCGACGCGATGCTGACGGACATTTTCGGCCGCACCTTTCCCGAACGCACCCCCTTCCAGGTCGATCGCGACGCGGTGCTCCGTTACAAGCTCATGGTGGAAGCCAATATGGCCGCACTCCGCCGGCAGATCGTCGAATTGCTGGGCTGAATTGCCCGGCTTGCAAATCCCCGCGGATCATCGCAGCTTCCGCCCCCGCGCATGAGAGCAGGAAAAAACCTGCCAATGCCGAGAGGAGATGAAATGGCCGAAAAGATTTTCGGAGCACCGGGCTGCAACAAGTCCGAGCTCAAACTGGTGAAGCGCAAGCCCGCAATCGTCGAAACGGGGCGCAAGCCCGATCCCAAGTCCTGATCCTCCGGGCAGTCGGTCGCGCGGAAATCCGGCACCGACTGCCCCATTACCTCGATCCAGCGGACGATAGACTCTCCCGATCCTCGATCGGAGTGTCTAAGGGCCGGGTATGACCGACACGATCCGCATCGCCGCCGACGCGTTGAGCGCCGATTTCAGCACCTTGGGCGCGGAGATGCGCGCGCTGCGGGATGAGGCCGGACGCGACCTTCTGTCCGACGGGCCGCCCCAATATTGGACCGGGCGCGCGCCCTTCCTGTTCCCGATCGTCGGCGCGGTGAATCGCGATCGCATCCATATCGACGGCCACACCTACCCGATGGCCAAGCACGGCTTCGCCCGCAAAAGCGAATTCACGGTGGTCGGCGCGCAGTCCGACCGGGTAACCTTCCAGCTGGCGGCCGATGCCGCGACCCGCGAACTTTATCCGTTCGACTTCCGGCTCGACATCACGCACCGGATCGAAGGGGCGACGCTCCACACCGAGGCGACGCTGACCAATCCCAACGATGTCGCGCTGCCGGCCAGCTTCGGCTTCCACCCCGCCTTCCGCTGGCCTTTGCCATGGGGCGGCGACCGCGCCGATCATCGCCTGGTGTTCGACAAGGCCGAGCCCGCCCCGATCCGCCGGATCGACACCGCCACTGGGCTGGTCCTGCCCGATCCGGTCCCGACTCCGATCGAGGGCGACACGCTCGCGCCGCGCGATGACATGTTCGTGCCCGACGCCCTGATCTTCGACCGGCTCCGCTCGCGCAGCGTCCGTTTCGGGGTGCCGGGCGGGCGCATGCTGCGCGTCGATTTCCCGGAAATGCCTCTACTCGGCGTATGGACCAAGCCCGGCGCGCCGTTCCTCTGCATCGAGCCGTGGCAAGGCCTCGCCGACCCGGTCGGCTATGACGGCGATTTCCGCGCCAAGCCTTATGTGATCGAGGTCGCGCCCGGCGCCGAACGCCGCTTCGCCATCGCCATCACGGTCGCCTGACCGGCGGCGGGCGGCGCCCTATGCGCCGAAACGAAGGCGTCTCTGGGTGTAGTGGGGTTGTAGCACAGCGTGTTAAGCGATAATCCGCCTCCCCTTAGATGGCCGCTTCCCAAAGTCCTTCCGCGCCCGGTGGCGCCCGCCGGATCGGCAAGGTGATGTTCCGCATCGGATTGTTCGGCTTCATCGGCGCGCTCGTCGCGCTGATCATCGCCGTGCTGGTGACGATGGCGAGCCTGCCCTCCTATGAAAGCCTCAAGGTCAAGCCGAACGGCCAGACGATCCGCGTCCACGCCGCCGATGGCAGCCTGCTCGTCGCTTTGGGGCCGAGCTATGGTGACTGGCTGACCTACGACAAGATCCCGCCGGTGATGCGCGACGCGATCGTCGCGGTCGAGGATCGCCGCTTCTACAGCCACTTCGGCATCGATCCGATCGGTATGGCGCGCATGGTCTATGTCGCCAAGCGCCTGCACGACAATGGCCGCCGCCTGCAGGGGGCGTCGACCATCACCCAGCAGCTCGCGCGCAACCTGTTCCTGACCAACGCCTACAATGCCGGCCGCAAGTTCCGCGAGATCATCCTCGCGCTGGCGATGGAGCGCAAATACTCCAAGCAGCAGATCCTCGAACTCTATCTGAACCGCGTCTATTTCGGCGGCGGTGCCTATGGCGTCGATGCCGCGAGCCGCAAATTCTTCGGCCATCCCGGCACGCAGATGAGCCTGGAAGAGGCCGCGATCGTCGCCGGCCTGGTCAAGGCGCCCTCGCATTATTCACCCTCGGCCGATCCGCAGGCTGCGCGCGACCGCGCCAATGTCGCGCTCGAGGTGATGGCCGATGCCGGCGCGATCACGCCTGCGCAGGAGCAGAATGCACATCTCGACCGCGTCGTGTTCGCGCCCGAGCCCAAGCAGAACAGCGTGCGCTATTTCACCGACTGGGCGCTCGCCCAGCTCGACACGCTGGTCGACGAGCAGAATGCCCCGCTCGACGTCTGGACCACGCTCGATCTGCGCATGCAGAAGGCGGCGGACGACGCAATCCGCGCCAACACGCCGGCAGGCGCGCAGGGCGCGTTGGTCTCGATGGAGAATGACGGTGCGGTTCGCGCGATGGTCGGCGGCACCGATTACGTCACCTCGATCTACAATCGCGCGACCCAGGCGGTGCGCCAGCCCGGATCGTCCTTCAAATTGTTCGTCTACCTGACCGCGCTGGAATCGGGCGTGAAGCCGGGCGATCCGGTCACCGACGAACCGGTCACGATCGATGGCTGGAGCCCGCGCAACGATTCGCGCAAGTTCCTCGGCCAGATCGACGTGCGCAACGCCTTCGCTTTCTCGATCAACACGGTCGCGGCACAGCTCGGCCAGAAGGTCGGCTTCGACGCGATCGCCGACATGGCGCACCGTTTCGGCATCTCGACCCCGATCAACACCCACCCCTCGATGGTGCTCGGCACCTCTGACGTGCGCCTGATCGAGATGACGCGCGCCTTCGCCGAAATTTCGAACAACGGCGTCGCGGTGACGCCCTACGGCATCACCAAGATCAGCACGACCGACGGCACCGTGCTCTATGAGCACCAGCAGGAAGAGCCGCGCGTGCTCGTCCCGCCCGCGATCGCGGCCGAGATGACCGATCTGCTCCAGACCGCGGTCAACACCGGTACCGCGCGCGCCGCGCAGATCGGCCGCCCGGTCGCGGGCAAGACAGGCACCACCTCGTCGAACAAGGATGGCTGGTTCCTGGGCTTCTCGTCGGGACTGACCACGGGCGTGTGGATGGGCCGCGACGATGCTAAAGCGCTGCCCGGTCTCTATGGAAGCCGCGGTCCGGCGCACGCTTTCTCGCAGATGATGCAGGTCGCGCTGAAGACACGTCCCGCTCAGCCGTTCCAGACCGAGGTGACGCTGCCCGAATGGCAGCTCGAGCCCGACGAAGAAACCTATTATGGCGAGCCTGACCAAGGCATGGGCGGCGGCGACAACGAAGCCGCGCCGCAGGACCTGCAGCAGCAGGACGATACCGATCAGGCCATCGGCCCGGAAGGCCAGCCCGCGCTACCGCCCGCGCCCGCCCCGCGCCGCCAGCCGGCACCCACTGCCGCGCCGCAGCTCCCCTATGAGCGCACCCCGACCGACCGCTCACAAAATGACCGCAAGCCGCAGATCGACCAGAAATGGCTCGACAATGTGCTGAAGGACAAACCCAAGCCGGGCACGCAGGCACAGCCGCATCTCTAAATTCCGACCCGAGCAAGCTCGGCCAGGAATCCCTAGCGCCCGACCCGCTGCATCGCCGCGCCATGCGCCTTGAGCCAGGCGCGTTCGGTCTTGGGATCGCGGCCCAGCAGTTTTCTCACCTCGTCGTGGAATTCGGGCCCGTGATGCATGTGCAAGCGGTGCGCGACCTCGTGGACCACGGTCGCCTCGCGCACCGCGGGCGGCATCAGGATCAGCCGCCAGCTGTAAGCAATGTCGCCGCTCGACGAGCAGCTTCCCCAGCGCGAGCGCGGATCGCCGATCCGCACGCGCCCGACCGTCACGCCCGCCCGCGCCGCAACCGCCCGTGTTTCCGCGTCCAGCCTGCGTCCGGCCTCGGCCCGCAGCCAGCGCAACACCCGCGCCTTCACCATCTCCTCGGGCCCGCCAACCACCAATTGGTCGCCCTCCAATTTGACCACACGCGATCCATTCGGACGCCAGTCGATATGAAGCTCGCGCCCCTCGAACGGGATCACGCTGCCTGGTCCCAAAGTCTCGTGCGCCGGCAATTTCGCCAAGGCGCGCTCGACCCAGGCGCGCTGGCTCTCCGCCCATTTGAGCGCGGGGCCGAGCGCCGCGCGCCGCGGCAGCGTCAGCCGCACCGCACCGTCGCGCGGATCGACGGCAAGCCGCATCTTCCGCGCCAGCGCCGAACGGCGCACGGTCAATTGGCGGCTATGCCCCCCGCCGCTGAAAACCAGATCAGAGCTCGCGGTCGACAAGGTGATATTCAAGCTCGCCGGCTTCGTCCTCGGACACGGTCCAGCCGCGCGTCGACATGCCGGCCTCGTGCACTGTTTCGCGGCTGCCGCTGATCAGGTGATGCCAGTCGCGCAAGGGCTCGCCGTTCGCGACCAGCCGGTAGGCGCAGGTCGACGGCAGCCATTCCAGCTCGTGCAATTTCTTCGGATTGAGCCGCACGCAATCGGGCACATAGGTCTTGCGGTTCGCATAATCCTTGCACCGGCTTTCGCGCCGATCGAGCAGGCGGCAGGCAACATTGGTCGGAAAGACCTGGCCCGTCTCCTCGTCCTCCAATTTGTGCAGGCAGCATTTGCCGCAGCCGTCGCAGAGCGATTCCCATTCGTCCCGGCTCAGTTTGTCGAGCGGCTTCTCTTCCCAAAAGCGCGTCACCGCACCCATTTCTCCAGATCGGCCTCGACCTGATCGGCATTGGCATCGACCGGCAGCATCTCGATCGGCTTGCCGTCCGGATCGAATAGATAGGCCACGCGCGGATGGTCCATCAGATAGCCGGTAGCCCCCGCAGGCGCAGGCTCCTTGCGGTAGGAAATCGCATAATGCTTGGCGACGTCGGCGATCTGCGCCTCGCTGCCGGTCAGGCCGATCAGCCGTGGATAGAAAGCCGTCACGAACTGCTTGAGCACGCTCGGCGTATCGCGCGCGGGATCGACCGAGACGAAGATCGGCTGGATCTTCGCCGACGCCGCCGGATTCTTCTGATCCAATTGACGCATCGCCTTGCCCAGCACCGCCATATCGGTCGGGCAGGCGTCGGGGCAGAAGGTGTAGCCGAAATAGAATATCCGATATTTGCCCTTGAGGCTCTTGCTGTCGAACGGCTTGCCGTCCTGGTCGGTCAGCGTGAAGTCGCCGCCGATCGCGGCGCCCTCCAGCGGGGGTTTCTCCGACGGCTTCTGCTGACAGGCGGACAGCGACAGCGCCGCAACAGCGCCCGCGATTCCGAGCCGTGCCAGTGTCTTGTTCATGGTGTGCTTAGCCTTGCTTTGCTATGGGGCCGCTGACAAGCCGCAGCGGGCGGCTCAGGGAGTTTCGATATGGGGCTGAAGAGCGGCGTTTCCAGGGCGATGCTGTGCGGGTTTTTGCTCGCCTGTGCCGCGCCGGCAATGGCCCAATTCTCGGATTCCTATAACTTCCTCAAAGCGGTCAAGGATGCTGACGGGGACGAGGCGATGAAATACCTCGCCAAGCCCGGCGCGCCCGTGCTCAACACGCGCGATCCCTCGACCGGCGAAACCGCACTTCACCTCTCGGTCAAGGCGCATAACGACAATTGGGTCGGCTTCCTGCTCAACAAGGGCGCCAATACCGAGATCAAGGATCGCGACGGCAACACCGCTTTGCACGACGCGGCCCTCGTCGGCGATACCACCGCCTTGTCCTATCTGATCATGATGAAGGCGCGCGTGAACGCGACCAACAATAATGGCGAGACACCTTTGATCCTGGCGGTGCACCGTCGCGATATCGATGCGGTCCACGCGTTGATCGACGCGGGCGCCGACCCCAAGATCCAGGACACGCTCGCGGGCAAGAGCGCGATGGATTATGCCAAGCAGGATCCGCGCGGCACCGCGGTCCTGAAGGTGCTGGAAGACGCCAAGGCCCCACCCAGAAAGACGGTCTCGGGCCCGGTCATCCCCGGTCTCTAATCCAACCCTTCCAGACCCGGGTCGAGCGTACCCAGGATCCGCGTCGCCGCGCGCCGGGCAAAGCGTAACGTCTCCACCTTGCGACGCGCCGCATTGAGCGGACGCAAGGCGGGCGGACGCAACATTTCCGCATCATAGCGGTCGGCGACGATCAGCCCGGCGATATCGGGGCGGAAATGCGCCTCCTCGAACGGGTCGAGGTTGAAGCCGGCGGGCACCGCCCAATAGAAATGGTCGCAATAATCGAGATATTCGTGCCACTTGGCGTCGCCGCGCAGGTCGGCGCGCGAGCATTTGATCTCGACGATCGTGATCTGCCCCTTGGCGTCGATCGCCATGATGTCCGCGCGGCGGCCATTGCCCAGCGGCACCTCGCAAATGCCGACCAGATCCTGTCGCCAAAACAGCCGCGAGACGCCGCGCGCTACGTCGCCCGCGATCAGCGGTGCATCCTTGAAGCAGTCGGGCAGGCTCGCCATGATTCGCTCAAACTAGAACAAGTCGGGAACGGAAGGAAGCTCAGTCCTCAGGCGCACGCGCCGGCATGAATCCCGCGGCCAGCCCATGATAGAGCCGCTCGCGGCAGATCAAGGGCGCGGTAACCTCGGCGATCAGAGCGGCGGCCAGCAAGGGCAGCATCAGGCCGCGGCTACCGGTGGTTTCGGACATGATGATCACCGACGTCAGCGGCGCCCGCACCGCTCCGGTGAAATAGGCGACCATCCCCAGCAACACGACCGCGCCCGCCGGCTGGTCGGGGAACAGCGCATGGACCAGATTGCCGAGCCCCGCCCCGGTCGCGAGGCTGGGCGAGAAGATCCCGCCCGGCAGCCCGGCGCCCGCGGTGAGCAGGGTCGTTGCGAACTTGGCCGGCCCGAACCACAGCGGCGCATGGCTGCCGTCGAGCATCGCCCGCGCTGCGCCATAGCCCGTTCCCCAGGTCAAGCCCGTCTCGATTCCCAGCACCGCGACGATCAGCCCGCATACGCCCGCAAACAATAAGGGGTGGCCGCGCGAAATTCGCCGTGCACCGCCGCGCGCGAGCCACAGGGTCGCGCGTGCGAACAGGCCGCCGCTCAAGCCGCCGAGCACACCCGCGACCGGCGCCAGGATCAGCACCGCGCGCAGCGGCAGTGTTTCGCCGACGATACCGAAATAGACATAATCCCCGGCCACGCCCTGCGCGATCATACCGGAAATCAACACGGCGCTCATCACCAGCAAGGTCATGCGCTGCTCATAGGCCGCCGCGAGCTCTTCGATCGCGAACGCCACGCCGGCAAGCGGCGTGTTGAACGCCGCCGCCACGCCTGCGCCCGCGCCGGCGACAAGCACCGACGCGGTGACGGGTACACGCGCGATCCGGTGGGCATAGGCCATCACCGTCGCGCCTAATTGCACCGTCGGTCCCTCGCGTCCGACCGTCGCACCACAAGCGAGCGCCGCAGCCGTCAGGATCGCTTTCAGGATCGCGGTCCAGGCCGAAGCGAGGCCGGACGTCGCATTGTCCGGGTTGCGTTTCGCCGCGATGATCTGCGGAATCCCCGAACCGCGTGCCGCGGGGGCAAACCGGTTGGTAAGCCACACGATCGCGACGTAGCCGATCGGAGTCAGGAGCAACGGCAACCACCAAAAGCGCGCGTCCATTTCGTGGAACAGCGCGCTCGCCAAGTCGGCAGCTCGGGCAAAGGCGATCGCGCACAACCCGACTCCACCCGCGCCCACGAAGATCGCGGCGCGCCGCCGCCAGACGGGCGCCATCGGCCCATGCCGGCGCAACAGGATTCGCCCCCGACGCAGACCTGGGGCCAGGTCCCGCTCATTCTCCGATTCTTGCATGGCGAAGCGCTTAGCGACTCCTGGCGTTGATCACATCTTTTCCTTCACCCCCGCCCGCACCAGCAACCAGTTCACCGGAAAGCTCGTCGCGAAGCCGCACAGCATCGCAATCTGCATCAGGAACCAGAATGGCGCGCTGTCGACGGGCGCGAGCGCGCCATAAGCCGGGCGAATCCAGAGCAATTGCAACAGTGCCATGCATCCGTACATCCCGATCTGCCAGGCGAGGATCGACGCCGCATCCGCCTTGACCGCCTGCACCAGCCCCTTGCCGGCGGACACATCCCGCATCCCCGCGATGGCGAAATATTGAAAGGCGATGCCGAACAGGAAGGCGAGCAGCAAATCGAGTATCCACACCGCGAACATCTTCTCGTCAAACAGATGCCTCCATCCAAACCAGACCGCGATGCCCGGTTGTGCGAAGGCAAGCCATTCGGCAACGATGTCGCCCAGCACGCAGCCCGCGCCGCAATGGGTGGTGCTTTTGGCCACCGCAACGCGCATCGGCACATCCCCGGTTTGCGGCGCCCGTCCATAGCGGAAGTAGAACAACAGCCAAAGCACACCACCGAACAGGCTGGTCAGGGGCCAGACGATATTCATCACCGCCATCCGTTGCGGCCGGCGCTTGAGATCGACGGCGATGATAGATGCGGAGATCAGGCCGGCCACCAGGCTGGTAAGCGCAAGCCAGTTCAGCCAGGAAGGGAAAGCGGGGATACCCATCAATCGGTAACAGACCGGGCCGGGCTTTGCTCCCGGCCGGAAGGGGGGTGTGTGACACGTTTCGAGATCCGCGAGGACGATCTGACGGGCGCGCAGACGCACGCTTTGCTCGAATTGCATCTGCGCGGCATGTACGAATTGTCACCGCCCGAGGCGGTGTTCGCGCTCGATCTGTCGGGGCTGCAGGATCCCGCCGTCACCGTGTGGGGCGCCTGGGTCGGCGACCGGCTTGCCGCGATCGGCGCGCTCAAGATGCTGGGCGAGGGGTCGGCCGAAGTGAAATCGATGCGCACGCATCCCGATTTCCTGCGCCAGGGTGCGGCGGCGGCCTTGCTCGATCATGTCGTCGCAACCGCACGCGAACGCGGCGTGCGCCGGCTGAGCCTGGAAACCGGGCGCGGGCCCGGCTTCGAACCTGCCTTGGCGATGTATCGCCGGCGTGGCTTCACCGATGGTGGGCCTTTTTCGGATTATGTCCCGAACGACTTCAGCCAGTTCCTGCACTTGGCCCTGTGAACCGCGTTACAAGCGACGGGGGAAAAACCATGACGACACTTCACGCAACACCACATGGGGCGAACCCTCAGCCCGCCAGCGCCTGCTCCAGTCGAGAGTCGCGGATCGGTTTCCGGACCACCGTGCCCGCACGGGTACGCAATGCGGCATGGACCACCTCCGCCTCGCGCAGCAGGCTCGGGCTCGGCCGGGCATGGTGCGGCGACGCGGCGCGGAACAGGCGCGGATCAAGCGGAACTTTCAGCTCCAGCCGCGCCGACAGGGCCGCAGCCATCGCGCCGTTGTCGCTCACCAGCGCATCATAATCGACGAACAGCTGCTGCGCGGCCATGTTGGGCAGCGTATTCAGCAAGGATCGATAGACCGAGATCCAGCTCTTCACCCAATAATCCACATGGTCGGGATCGTCGGCCTGGGTCGGCGCGCCGGGCAGAAGGAACGGGCGCCGGTCCGCGCCGAACTCATGATGGCCGAGCCAGGTCATGAAACGCGTACGGAACGGATCCGCCTTGGCCAGTCCGCAGGCGCTGCGATGCTGGGCGAGCAAGCTCGCCGCCTGCTGGACCGGATCGCGGAAGGGATGGACCAGCACCGCATCGGGAAAGGCCGCGAGCAAGGCGGGCAGCCGCAGCACATTATTGTTGTTCTTGGAAAGATAGCGCGGCCGGTCGTAGCGCAGCTGCACCAACCGCGCATAATCCGCGAAGGCCGCGATCGTCTCGCATTGGGGCATGACCGGCTGCAGCCCGTCGGGCGCGACATAATGCGCGCCTTCATGATGGCGCCAGAACACTTCCTCGATCGCCTCTGGCGTATCGAGATCGTGGGTCAGGCCATCGCCATGCGCGCGCTCGGCGGCCGCGAGCTCGCGCCTCAGTGGTTTGGCCAGCTTCGCCCACATATTGGGGGCGAGCGGGAAGGGCAGGTCGCGATAGGTGAGCGCGGCGAATTCGCCTTGCGCATGCAGCGCGCGCACCAGGATGCTGGTGCCTGCGCGCGCCAGCCCCGTGACGAAAACC